>Ga0208128_1000363_pt1 | contig 18972 bp, 15 predicted proteins | sample ETNtaG_35_FD_185758 | JGI IMG/M metagenome (GOLD analysis project Ga0208128, IMG submission 185758) | Marine microbial and viral communities from oxygen minimum zone, Eastern Pacific Ocean - ETNP201306PF51B (SPAdes) (version 2) | ecosystem: Environmental > Aquatic > Marine > Oceanic ... | reverse complement strand
GTGAGTTGGAAATAGAATTGAGATTGGGGAAGGGGAAAAATATGTGCAGGAGTCGGAGTTGTCTGCTTGACCCAGCCAGGTGGAAGTAGAAATGGTTTCTGGTCTTCCAAAAGCCAATCAAGCTGATCTGTGGCCGGTTATTCGGCCACAGAAGAAGAGAAAATATCAGAGAAAATGACAACCCAGATTGAGACCAAAGGCGGCAGAGAGTCGAAAAGGCGTCCCGGCATCTGAAACGGTGGGGTGGAATGGCCACAGATGAGGGTGAAAATTGAGACTCTTTTTTAGCCGCCATTCATCTAGGAGGTATATTTTTCAGGGCTACTCGTGACTACACTATGTGGAGGCCACTTACAGAACTTATGGGACAAAGTCGGGGAGCCAGAGGGCGTATTGATGTTTGCCTAGGGGCGGGTGGAGAAAGCATCAACGGGTTTCCACTAAAAGGCGGTTTCGGGGCAACCGATGCAGCCGGGTTGTCGTTGGCCTCTGCTACATGCCAAGCCCTCGCTGAATCTGAAAGTATAACACCAGCACCACTCAAAGCGCAGACTATGAAGTTGACCCTGTCTTCTCGCACTTCCGACTATAGAGGGGTGTGAGTCCGTTGTTAGCCGAGAACACAGAAAATCAAGCCTATCTTGATATGCTGGCCATTGCTAAAAAGTAGTCAGCCGCAATTACACCAATTTCTCCTGAGTGCTTTCGCCATCGGCGATGAACTTAGCATCCTCTATTTATCAGGTGAAATGTTTGCCGAGTACCGGCTATTTGCCAACTAGATTTCCCCCTTCAAGCATAGCTGGTTTTTGCCTATACTAACGGAAGTCTGGGCTACATAGCCACCAAGAAAGCCTACGACTTGGGCTTCACTGACGGCTACGAGGCTTCATCCACTGGGTGTTTGTCGCTCATACCTATCGGTGGAAAAAATCGTTCAACAAGGCATCATCGACCCGTTAGGAGGATTGAAACGGTCGTAATACAGATCGAATTCCACCCACCTGCCCTTCAGATCGCAAAAAACATTGGCCCATTTACTTGAAGGAATCTATTATCTCTGATATATTTAGCAACAACATCCGAAAATCGGAAGTCGACAAGACGACTTCTAACGAAAATAGAGAGAAATGAGAACCCGGCAACCTTTCCATGTGATGACCAAGCCAATTGGCCCCATCTGCAACCTCGATTGCGAATACTGTTTCTATTTAGAAAAAGAAGAGCTATATCCAGAGACCGGATCCTTTCGCATGGAGGATTCAGTGCTGGAAAATTACGTTCGCCAGTATATCGAGACACAGCCAACTAACGAAGTCGTGTTTGCCTTTCAGGGGGGTGAGCCAACGCTGATGGGGATACCTTTTTTTGAGCGAACAATGGAGTTTCAGCGAAAGTATCGACGGCGGGGCATGACGATTCAAAACACCCTGCAAACTAATGGAACGTTGATCGACGACGATTGGGCCAAGTTCTTCAAAAAGAACAACTTTCTGCTCGGAATTAGTTTGGACGGTACGTCTGAACTACACGATAAGTATCGGTTCGATAAGCAGAGACGCCCTTCACACCACAATGTGGTACGAGGTATCAGGTATCTGCAGAAACATCAGGTCGAGTTCAATATTCTCTGTGTAGTCAACGAGCACAATGCCCAAAAACCTCTGGAGGTCTATAATTATGTCAAGTCGTTGGGCGTTGAATTCATGCAGTTTATCCCAATTGTTGAACACTTTGGGGATGGTGAGGCGGTTTCGCCTCGGTCCGTCGGTGCCAGACAATATGGCGACTTTCTGGTTGCCATTTTCGACGAATGGGTTCAGAAAGATATAGGAAAGGTTTTTATTCAGATCTTCGATATTGCTTTGGAGGCCTGGTTGGGTTATAACCCCAGCCTCTGTATTTTTAACCAAACCTGTGGGAATGCGCTGGCCTTGGAACATAACGGAGATCTCTACAGTTGTGACCACTATGTCTCTCCGGAATATCTGGTCGGCAATGTGATGGAACAGACGATGCGCGAGATGACCGAATCTGATTTTCAGATTAAATTCGGCCGAGATAAGCAAGACACGCTACCTCAATACTGTCTGGATTGTGAAGTTAAGTTTATGTGTAATGGCGGTTGTCCCAAGAACCGATTTATCAAAACCCCCGCTGGTGAAGATGGATTAAACTACCTCTGCCAAGGTTATAGGCACTTTTTCAACCATATTGATAAACCGATGAAGTTAATGGCTACTACCCTAGAGCGAAGTCAACCAGCGGCTTCGATTATGCCGCTTATGCAGAAAGCACAAACCGCCAAAAATCGGATTCCACGTGCAAACCAACCCAAGCGCAAACGACGTCGCAAAAAATAGTCGCGATATAGAAAGAGAAAAATCATGAAGTCGATCTTAGTTCGAGTTTTCAGTTGGTTCCTGAGTCTATTAATAGTAGTTGCAATCCTTGGAATGCCCGTCATCGCCGTACAAGAAACAGGATTGCGATTTGATCGCGATATCCGTCCGATCCTGTCCGACAAGTGTTATGCTTGTCACGGTCCCGACGCTAAAGAGCGAAAAGCCAACTTACGCTTGGATACGGAGGTTGGTGCATTGACCGGGCAAACCGAAGAGCCCGTTATTGTTCCAGGTCAACCAGATCAAAGCAAACTGATTCAACGAATTACACACCCAGATTCAACCAAGCGAATGCCACCGGCTAGCTACAATCGCGAATTGACAATGGAAGAGATAGCTCAGCTAAAACAATGGATTGCAAAAGGAGCCAAATGGGAAGACCACTGGCTTTATACTCCGCCGCAGAGGTCGGAACTGCCACCTGTGAGCAACCGGTCGTGGCCGGAGAACGAAATTGACCATTTTATCCAGCGTCGATTGGAATCTGAGGGGATCGCGCCATCACCAACAACTGACAAACAGACACTGATCCGTCGTTTGAGTTTCGATCTGACAGGTCTTCCACCGGCTTACGAAGATGTGGAAGCCTTTGTCAACGATGACAGTCTGGAGGCGTACCAAAAGGTCGTTGAACGGTTGCTGAATTCGCCACACTACGGCGAGCGAATGGCACTCTATTGGCTGGATCTAGTTCGCTATGCAGACACCACCGGCTATCATTCGGACGAAAACGTCAGCGTTTGGCCGTACCGTGATTATGTGATTCGTGCTTTCAATGAGAATATGCCTTTCGATCAGTTTACACGAGAAAACTTAGCCGGTGACCTTCTGGACAATTCGACGGTTTGGCAAAAGGTAGCGGCCGGTTACAACCGTCTCAATCAAACCACAGCAGAAGGCGGAGCCCAAGCCAAGGAATATCTAGCCATCTATTCTGCGGACCGGGTTCGCACCACGGCTTCGGTTTGGTTAGGAGCCACCATGGGCTGTGCCCAGTGTCACGATCACAAGTTTGATCCCTACACCACCCAAGATTTCTATCGTTTGGCCGCATTCTTCGCCGACATCAAAGAGGTAGGCGTTTACGGCGGCAATAGTAAACGAGAGCCGATCGTTCGTATTTTGGACGAAACTCAACAGGCTGAGCATGACCGCTTAGTGCGAGAATTAGAGAAAAGGCAAGCCGAATATAACGCACTGGAATTGACCGATTCGCAGAAGAGATGGGAAATTCAGACGGTTAAAGATCTCTCTTCCAAAGAACCTGTTGACTTTGGTTGGATCGACGATAAACAGAATAACGGCGGCAAAACCCAGGGTAAGTGGCAATTTGTTGATAAGAGCGATGCTCCCGTGTTTAGTGGTCAGTTTTCACGGCGGCAAACCGGCAATGCGGTAGTTCAACACTATTTCCATGAAGCCGGGAGAAAATTCACCCTTAGTGAGGGCGAGCATCTATTTGCCTATGTTTGGCTGGATCCTGACAATCCGCCACAAACAGTAATGCTGCAATTCAACGATGGGGACTGGAACCACCGTGCCTTTTGGGGCGAAGACAAAATCGGATTTGGTGTAATTGGTAGAGATGGACCCGACCACCGACCGATGGGTGACCTGCCTCCGAAAGGCAAATGGGTTCGCTTGGAAGTCGAGCCTGAAGTCATCGGATTGAAGTTGGGTTCTCAACTCAACGGTATGGGGTTTGTGCAGTATGGAGGCTTGGCTTACTGGGATAAATCCGGGCTACGGACCACCATTGCCAATCAGACTCGAGCTTTACACCCAACCTCTGTCCTATCTGTTTTAGAAGGTGACCAGACACCAACCGATGAACAGAAGAAACAGGTTACTGACCACTATCGGACTATTGCGCCGGAGCTTAAAGAGTTACGAGATACTATTCAGCAATTCCAGAGCGAGCAGAAAGAGTTGATAGAATCCGCTCCCTATTCACTGACGGTGGAAGCAGTTGAACCACGAGCCATCCGCATCTTACCCCGCGGGGATTGGATGGACGACTCTGGCGAAATTGTGACCCCCGGCACCCCTGAATTTCTGCCTTCGCTACAGCCCTTGGATTCCCCGGCAGACAGTTGGCTAAGCCGAACAGATTTAGCCGACTGGATCTTGTCACGCCAGAATCCATTAACCTCACGGGTGTTTGTCAACCGCTTGTGGTATCTCTTTTTCGGTACCGGTATCTCCAAGGTGCTGGACGATCTAGGGGCACAAGGAGAAGCACCTGTCCACCCTGAGTTACTAGATTGGTTAGCAGTTGAGTTTATGGATAACAGTTGGAACATCAAGCAGATGGTTAAAAAAATTGTTATGTCCCAAACTTACCGGCAATCGTCCAGCCCTCGACCTGAACTGCAGGAGCAAGATCCCTATAACCGTCTGTTGGCCCGACAGGACCGCTTTCGACTCGACGCTGAGGTAATCCGGGACAGTGCATTAGCCATCAGTGGACTACTGGTTCGCCGGATTGGTGGACCAAGCGTCAATCCTTACCAACCCAAAGGTTACTACGCTAACCTTAACTTCCCCAAACGAGTTTATCAACACGATTCAGGTGAAAAGCAATACCGACGCGGTATGTATACCCACTGGCAAAGAACATTCCCACACCCCAGCATGGTAGCTTTCGATGCACCGAGTCGGCAGGAGTGTGTAGCAGAACGGCCTTATTCCAACACGCCGATCCAAGCTTTAACCCTACTCAACGATCCGAGTTACATTGAATCAGCTCGGGTATTTGCCGGGCAGATCTTGAGGCATGGTGGATCCTCTACCCCGGAACGTGTTAACTGGGCCTTCCAGCGGGCTTTGTCCCGCTCTGCTTCGGAGGAAGAACTGTCGGTCATCAAGGCGCTATACGACAAACATTGGCATGCCTACCAACAGGAAAGCCATTCCGCACAATTATTAGCTAATGCTGGTGAAAAAGAGAGGTCGGAAGGCTTAGCTGATGGCGACCTGGCAGCATGGACTTCGGTGGCTCGTGTAGTCTTAAATCTGAACGAATCCATTTCTCGCTATTAGTGGCAACCGATTGGGCTTGATGCGACACGCCACGCTGTGTTTCCCTATCAGGGTTAATACCGCTTCAGGCACCGTATCTGAAATCCTGCTGGCGGAGAAGAAGTCTGGTTTCGGGAAAGGAAAAATTGTCGGTATCGGTGGTGGTATTGAAAGCGGAGAAACCGCCTTACAAGCCGTTGTTCGGGAAACGAGGGAGGAGTGCCATCTGTCGGTTTGCGTTGTGGACTTGCAACCGATGGCAAAACTGATCTTCGACTTTCCTTACCGACCTGGTTGGAATCACCTGGTTGAGGCATTTCTGACTGAGGTCTGGACCGGTAATTTGACCGAAACGGCGGAAGTTAAGCCCATCTGGCTAGCCGTTTCTAAGATCCCCTACCACAAAATGTGGGCTGACGCCAGACATTGGTTACCGCTAGTATTAGAGAGACAACAGATCACTGCTAGTTTTACCTACAACAGCGACAACCAGACTTTAGCCAGTATTGATATTGAGGTGTTGGGTCTTCGGTCCTACCGGATATAGTATGCAACCGTAGTAGAGAGGTAAATTCACAGCTAATTGCTGTGATCATGTATTAGACTTGATTTCATTTAACGATAATTTACATTTGGTTGTAATCATTAACGACCTAGATCACTATTAGGAATGCTTACCTGGGCTCAACTTCGCCATCGTTCTTCTGGTCTTACCCGTATAATTAACTGCGTTAAATCGATGCCAGATAGAAAAATTTCGGCCAACTTTCAAACCAGCATTGAAAACACATCAATCTTCATCGGTCGTGGTTGCACCAGACAAACGCCGACCCAAAACAGGTGCCGCTAGGACTCCAAAACTCAATTCAGAAGATTTGTTGATCCTGATTCTTCCTACTTTGGTATCTATCCTACTCAGGACCTTCTGGAACTGTTGTTCTCAGGACAGCAAAGTTGGGTTTGTAAATAGATCTCTGGCAAAAAGAGGGAAATATTAGAATTAAAGGATCAGATCGCAACAGATCAAAGATCGATCCGAGTCAGATTTCAAACCGTTAACCGCCGTTAGTGTGGGTCTTTTCCGACAAATGTGGCCAACCCTGTTTTCTCCAACCAACAGAGGAAGACCAGCCCAGCTAAGTTGTAGCCACCAACGGTGGATGAGATTGATGTCTTGGAGGGGATATCCAACTCAGTACTACATGGCCCCAGCCGATGCGGTCAGCCAGTCTACCGTTGGTCGCACTATACAACCAGTTGAAAATAGGTTGATCCAATATCGACCGTTCCGACGACCAGTAAAAAAGAGTTGCTTGAAAGCCAAACCAACATCCAAGGGGTAAGAGTAGATGTCAGCGAGCAAGCGATGGAACGAGCTGACAAAAATAGCCTCAACATTACAGCGGCCAGAAAAAAAACAGACACTGCCAGCCCAACTAATCATCAACTAACACCGCTGACAAGTCATCTCCGACCGAAGGTCGGCGACCCCTTTCAGTCGAGGATCCAAACCTGATTTTCAGCTATTTAAGGATAGCCAAACGGCAATCAGCCGGCAGATTAGTTGTCTCGCCGATTCTGACCATCAAGGCGGGGCTAATTTGCCTGCCAAGAGCTCGTGGCCAAGGAAGAAATCTAAACACCACCCCTTAAACGACCAGAGACAATGCCCCTTCAGCATTTAGGCGGAGGGCGGATTCAGATTGAGCCTGTGATTGGCCAACTAAAGGTCTGTGGTTATTCGGTGCCAGCCTGATGGCCAGCGACGACGACGTTTGTGACCCGGTTTTAATTTGATGGCTGCGTCTCCAATCTGGAACTCAAACTCAAGTCCTGACTTATGCAATAGGTCTCTTATAGCTGGTCCCGGTCAGGGAGAATATCCTATACTTCGGATTATTGAAAATCCAGGGGAAATCGGTTTCTCACATTAGCCTATCAGCACCTCAGATGACAACTAGATTCGGTACTAGAGCAAGAGAGGCCACCGTTTGCTTTTGGATCAGCCGGCGAAAGATGCTATCTTTTTGCCCACAATCGCCCAACCCCGGGTGGCATCTACCGTCAGTATAGCTATAATCTTGGCTCTCAGCCATATTCTGCTCGACTGACTTAAGTGCTACGTGGCGACCCAAGTTGGCTGCTTTTTCTCTCAGAGATCACTAGGAATCCCCTTGAATCAAAGGCCTGGTTGTGATATACTCGGTTCCATTGAATTTCCACCCTAGAATGAATTTGGACTGAGATAAAAATGGCAGGAGACGCATTAGGTTTAATTGAGACCAGAGGGCTTGTGGGAGCTATCGACGCAGCAGATGCAATGTTGAAAGCGGCCAACGTTTCATTAGTCGGCTACGAGAAAGTTGGAGGAGGACTGATTTCTATCATGATTCGCGGCGATGTTGGAGCCGTCAAGGCAGCAACCGATGCTGGTGCGCAGTCAGCAGCTAAAGTGGGTGAAGTTCTATCCGTCCATGTGATTCCCCGGCCTCATGCTGAGGTGGAGTCAATCCTTCCTATCTATTCACCTGAACCCAATCGGACGCTTGATCTATCTTCCTCACCTGGAAGTTGAACTGACACCGACAAAAAGTCGAAATCACAGCCTTGATCCGCTTGCTCAACGTGATCTTGAAATAGCTTGCCGTATCCCCGTTGAAAATGAGGAGACGGTAAGATCAAGTTCTCCCGCCGTTGGGCCAACACCTGTTCAGGCAGATGTAGATCTAGCTTACGATTGACGACATCCAGTTCGACCAAGTCTCCATCCTCTACCAGTGCTAACGGTCCCCCAATCGCTGATTCGGGCGCAACGTGCAGTACGATTGTACCAAAAGCGGTTCCGCTCATTCGTGCATCAGAAATCCGAACCATATCTCGAATCCCCTGCTGAAGTAATTTCTTCGGAATTGATAGATTCCCAACCTCTGGCATACCAGGACCTCCAATCGGCCCAACGTTTCGTAAAACTAGCACGTGATCCTGTGTCACTGGCAAATCGGGATCGTCCAGTCGATGATACAGGTCTTCAACTGAATCGAAAACTATCGCTGGCCCTCGATGGTGGAGTAGGTGCGGAGAAGCGGCTGATTTTTTTATGATCGCGCCATCTGGTGCTAAGTTACCAAAGACCGGTACTAGGCCACCATCGCTAACCAGTGGCGATTGTCGTGGACGAATGACCTTTTGCCAACTTGACGGCGTTTCAACCCTGGCTAAATTCTGTCCAACAGTCGAGCCTGTAACCGTCATCACATCGGTTTGCAGCAAATCTTCAATCTCTTTCATGACAATGGGAATGCCGCCGGATCGCCATAGATCTTCCATATAGTTTTGACCGTTCGGTTTAACATCGACCAAAACAGGTGTTATTTTAGAGTGATGATCGAAATCGTTTAGCGTTAACTGGATCCCAGCCCGTTTAGCTATAGCTGTTAGGTGAATCACGGCGTTGGTCGAGCCACCAATTGCCATTAGGACGGTGATAGCATTTTCAAAAGACCGTCGATCCAGAATCCTGGACGGAGTCAGATCGGCAGCCACCAGGTCGAGGAGGGTTCGACCGGTTGCTTCGGCTTGTCGTCGTCGGTCAGCCATAACCGCGGGGATAGAAGCTCCGCCAGGCAACATCAATCCCAGGGCTTCTGCCAGTGCGGCCATGGTGCTGGCCGTCCCCATAACCATACAGGTTCCGGTTGTAGCGCATAATTGGTCGTTGATGGCCTCAATTTGGTTTGAATCGACTTCATCGGCCCGGTATTTGATCCAGTATTGCCGGCAATCAGTACAGGCTCCTAGGCGTTCTCCCTGATAGGTGCCTGTCATCATCGGCCCAGCGACCAGGCAGATAGTCGGGATATCCACGCTGATGGCACCCATCAATTGGGCAGGAACGGTTTTGTCACACCCGCCTAACAGAACGACCCCGTCCATCGGTTGAGCGCGAATCATCTCCTCGGTATCCATCGCCATCAGATTGCGGAACATCATGGTCGTAGGCGAAGTAAAAATCTCACCTAAGGAGATAGTCGGAAACTCGATCGGAATACCACCGCCGGACAGAATACCGCGTTTTAAGGCCTCAGTCAGGTCATCAAAGTTTTGATGACAGCTATTGAAGCCGCTACCACTGTTGGCAATTCCGATAATCGGTCGATCCAGTTCACCATCGCTGTAACCCATCGACTTGGCGAAAGCCCGGCGAATATAACGGCTGAAATCAGGGTCACCGTAGTTGGTTAAGCCTCGACCGATTCCCCGTTTAAGAACCTTTTTCATCGGTGGAGTCTCATTGGCGTAGACCTAGATCCCGTAAGATAGTGGACATCATATCATAAGCGATTTCGACTTTTTCCAACGGCATCGACGAGAAGGTTTCAACCGAAATGTATTTATCGTAACCGTGTCGACCCAGTGTCTGGGCGAAGGTTCGAAAATCGAGTTCGTCGTCCGGGGCTCCAGGAATTAGGAAAGTGCTGTATGGATACATGCCCTTAACGCCTTTAACATGGCAGTGAACGGTCAACGGAAAAAGCCGAGCAGTTACCTCTGCGATGTCCCCACCTAGATGGTAGAAATTAGTAATATCGTGCAGCAACTTCAGGTTCTCAGAACCAACGTGCTGAACCAACAACTCAACCTTATCAGGGGCATCAATGGTGGTGGCTTCGTGGTTATGAATGTTCATGCTTATACCCAGTTGTTCGGCCCGCTGGCAGATGGGTTGCAAGACCTCAATTAGCAACTTCCATGCGAATGGATCCCCCTTATCGCCTCCATAGCCAGTCAGGAAATTGACCCCCCCGGCGTCGAGGGCAATAGCGACATCCTGCAGCAGTGAGTAGTGGTCGATCGCTCCTTGTGGGCTGGTAAGGGCCAGTTGGTATAGTCCGGGGCCTTTGTAAGGGTTGATAACGGCCACCTTCAGACCGTGATCTTCGACCATCGATTTAACCTGTTGCAGTTCCTGGTCAGTCACCGAGTTAGAATCGACATGTGCTTCAGGACCACACATCATTTCTATCGCATCATAGCCTGTCTCAGATAGCATCCGGATCACCTCCGGTAACGACAGATCTTGTAGTCCACCCGCGTGGTACGATATTCCAATCATTTACTTTCTCCTTTAGTAGAATCCAGACCGTCCTGTCTGTTTTCCTCCAGGCTCGAAGTCTGAATTCCCGATTGACTATTTTTGACAAACTGAATGGAGACGGAGTTGATACAGTAGCGTAACCCCGTCGGTTTAGGACCGTCGCTAAATACGTGGCCCAAGTGTCCGTCGCAACGTGCACACAGTACCTCGGTTCTGACCATGCCAAAGGACAGGTCTACCTTCTCCTTGACCTGATCTTCTACCACTACGTCATAGAAACTCGGCCAGCCACAACCGGAATCGTATTTGGTCTCTGAAACAAATAATGAGTTCCCACAACCTGCACAGACAAAAGTTCCTACTCCTAATCCCTTCATCTCATCAGTGAAAGGCCGTTCGGTACCCTTTTGTCGTAGAACCCTATATTGCTCCGTTGTTAATTTTTGTTGCCACTCCTCATCAGTGAGCTCAACTCTGATAGTAGACTTGGGGCTATCGGTTACTGAGATTTCATTCACGGTCTTAGCCTCAGCAGAGATAGTTAGAGATTCTGGTGGTTGTTTTTGACAACCAGTACTAATCATCAACAGAATTCCTGATGTTATAAAAAATAATAGGCCGGGCTGTTGGTCTTTCATCACTTACACCTCAAAAATTGCGTTACGGTTTTCTCGCTGTCACTAAAGAGTAATAACTAAACACTGGCCAAACTTGAAAGTCGGTGAAGCCAACTGATGTCAACAGTTCCGATAGCTCCGTGGGAGTATACTGCTTACCCCGCTCATGAAGAACCATAGCAATCGACATGCAGGCCGTGACCAATGGCCCATCTTTGGATTCGTTCAGTAGCATTTCGTGGAGGCAAATCCAACCACCTGATATCAGTGCATCGAAACTGCTCAGTGCCAGTTGGTAACACGAATCCAAATCCCAATCGTGAAAAATATTGCCAAAGAGCACACCACTAAAATTAGATGGCCATTGCTCTTTAAATATATCGGTGGGTAACGTCCGAATCTGGTCTGATAATTTGTATTGCCGAATGTTTCGATCTGCAATCTGGCAGACCGAAGGCAGATCGAGAATAGTGCAGTGAATTTGCGGATTAAAACTGGCAATGGCTAGACTGAGCGAACCGGAACCACCGCCTACATCTAGCAATTTTTCCATCCGGGCAAAGACGGGTTGTCGCGCTAATTTGCTGCCGGCAGGAAGGGTCATCGTGTGCATCCGACCGATGAAGGTTTCGACCTGAGCTGATGTCAAATTACCCATCTCAACCGCAAATGGTTCTATGGGATTATCTTCAGTCTGAAGAAATGCCTCTCTTAACTGGCAGAGGAAGGGATCGGTTTTTGGCACTACTAACCCTTGGTAAAAAGGGCTTTCCGGTAAAAGATAGGTACATGCCAGATCGGTTAGGCCGAAATGCAAATCGGGTTTAGCTGCTAAAAACCCCAGTGCGGCGACGACTGCAACCATCGCCTCTGCTGTACGAGCAGATAGGTTCAACTGCTCGGCGACCTGATCAATTGTAAAAGAACTATCGGCAAAAGTGGCAAACAGATCGAGTTCTTGAGCTAGAGCAAGCGTCGACAATGCCCTCCCGCTAGCAGTTAATTCATCCAACTTTTGGCTCTCAACGGTTGGTGTTGGGAAAATCGACATAATCTTCTTTTTTGCCCCTGGTCTTTGGAATGGTATACTTTAAAGTTGTTGAAATACAAACTATTGAAGCATCGGGAACGGCTGAAAAACAGGAAGGCTTGTTGATTACAAGATTGTTGAATAACGATAACAGATTGAGTAAAAGTTGTCAAACACGTTCCCTATAGCCAAATTGAAAATTCTTTACTTCGACACTCAACAGAATGTTCCACTGGCGGGAAGATCTCCTGAAATGTAGGTCAGACAGTCATCGAGAAAATGAATCGATTAGCCCAAATTGAAGCCGTTAGGCATAAAGCTGCTGAATGTTGTAATTGCCAACTGTCAGAAACCAGAAAGAGGGTCGTTTTTGGCAGCGGTAACCCACAAGCCAAACTTACGATTGTAGCTGAGGGGCCGTCGGCGATGGATGACCAAACCGGGGAACCGTTTACCGGCCCCGCCGGAGATCTATTGGACCAGGTTTTGGCCGAAAATGGATTGAGACGCCAAGATATTTGGCTTACCAACATTCTCAAGTGTCGGGCTGCCGCCTGGACTGGTAAGAGGCTTAAAAATCGCCCTCCCAAATCTGCTGAAGTCAAAGCCTGTGCCAAGTGGTTAACTGAAGAATTGGCCTTAATCTCACCCACGGTAATTCTATGTATGGGATCCCCTTCGGCTAAAGCGATTATCCGAACAGATTTTCGTCTGAGCCAGGAACGGGGCATCTGGTTCACCGATAACGATCGGGCCCCTTTCGTTGCCGCCACTTACAACCCGGCCTTCATTTTAAGAATGGACGACCTCGATCAGAGTTTCGCCGAGGGACGGCAAACCTTGATTAACGATATCGCCGCGGCCAAACAGAAACTCACCCAATCTCCTGTTGCTTCCCAATTGACACTGTTCTGATAGATTGTTCTCTGACAAATTGCTCGCACGTCAAAACCTCGCTTGAAAAGCGATATTTTCCGTGCTATTCTTTGCCCTTTCGAACACACGTTCAATAGAGGATAGAAGACTGATTTAAGAATGTCATACTCAGGTTCAAACGACCGCTACTGGACACATCTAGCCAACATTCGCCTTCTTCGTTTATCAGATAATGAGGAGATTGATCTCCGTCGGTTTGAACCGCCACTCGACTGGATAGGTCTATTTGGAAATAACAATCCAGTCCAAATCGAGGTCGGTTGTGGCAAAGGTCGATTTCTGGTAGAATCTGCGCAACAGAATGCCAATGTTAACTATATCGGTATTGAGAACTCATGGAAGTACGTCCTGCGAACACAACAGCGACTCAAAAAACACGGTCTAACCAACGCGTGTCTGGTTTACGCAGACGCCGCTTACTTCGCCCAAAACTACGTTCCAGACCATAGCATTCAGGCTTACCACATCTACTTCCCGGATCCATGGCCAAAGGATCGCCATCAAAAACGCCGGCTTTTCAACAATCCAATTTGGATCGATCAAGCCGTCCGTACACTGGATTCACGGGAGGGGCACTTGTTTGTGGCCACTGATTTCACCGACTATTTTGTTCAGATCAAACACAGGTTAGATGACACCTCCCAGTTAATTTATCTACCCGAACTATCCCAGGATACAAATTACATACAGACCAGCTTTGAAATTAAATATCGAACGCAAGGTCGACAAATCTATCGGGCTGTATACCGGATAAAGAACGAGATTTAAAGGGGAATTAGAGATTGTCCTTCCGTCAGCTAAAAACCATTTTAGAGATGATCAAGTTTGAACACACCATTTTTGCCTTGCCTTTTGCCATTATGAGTGCCTTCTTGGCCGCTGAAACACTGCCGAGTTGGTCGAAATTGGGATGGATTCTGGTGGCCATGGTGGGAGCACGTAGTTGTGCCATGTCCTTTAACCGGTTAGCTGACGCAGAGATTGACACCCAGAATCCGAGAACGAAAAGACGCGCAATTCCTGCAGGACTCCTGCGGAAAAGTGAAGTTTGGGTCTTTACCATCTTCTCGTCGCTTCTCCTCGTGGTAGCCGCTTACCAACTTAACCCATTGGCCTTCAAACTCTCCCCGGTCGCCCTAGCTACGGTAATGCTCTACTCCTATACCAAACGCTTCACCTCAATGTCGCACCTCTGGTTAGGACTCTCCCTGTCCATCGCTCCAATTGGTGCTTGGATTGCCATTAAAGGTCAATTTGATGTCCTACCCCTGTTACTTGGATTAGCCGTGATGTTGTGGACAGCAGGTTTCGATATTATCTATGCTTGTCAGGATTTAGATTTTGACCGTCGACGGGGGCTTTATTCTATCCCGGCTCAGTTTGGCATCTATGCTGCGCTTTGGATTTCAATGGCCCTACACGTCATTACGGTAATTCTGCTAGTAGTCATCTGGCATGTCTCCCCACTGGGTCTAATTTATTTAGTTGGCGTTGGTCTGGTTTCAGCCATCTTGATCTATGAGCACGCCATCGTCAAACCGCACGATTTATCGCGCGTTAATCTGGCCTTCTTTACGTTGAACGGTGCAGTTAGCCTGATCCTAATGTTTCTGACTGTCGCTGACGTTCTTATGGCAACGTGGTCGATGCTATGATTTGTCGATGCTATAGATTTGAGGCAACAAAAACTTGAGAACTCAACTTGAATAATTTAGCTTGAACTGTCCAGATAAGGATGAATGAGTAAATGAAAAAAATTAACCGTGCGCTGATTAGCGTTTTTGATAAAAATAGTGTGGTAGATTTGGCAAAGCTGTTAGTAGAGATGGAGGTTAAAATCCTCTCGACCGGTGGTACGGCTAAACTGCTCCGACAGGCGGGTATCGACATTGATGATGTTTCTGATTACACAGCGTTTCCCGAGATGCTGGATGGACGGGTTAAGACGCTTCACCCTAGAGTTCACGGAGGGGTATTGGCTGTCCGGGATAACCCGGAACATATGGCTCAAGCCGCAGAAAACGCGGTAGAGATGATCGATCTGGTCGTCAGCAACCTCTATCCCTTCGAAGCCACTGTCGCCCGACCAGATGTCGATTTAGCTGATGCGATTGAAAACATCGATATCGGTGGCCCAGCCATGATCCGAGCCGCTGCTAAAAATTACCGTGATGTTGTTGTCCTGACGTCTGTCGACCAGTATACACATTTTATGGCAGAGATGGAAGTGAATAAGGGCACGGTGTCTGAAACAACGCGATTTTCGTTAGCTAAAGCGGCCTTCGCCCATACGGCTAACTACGATCGAGCTATCTCTGGCTACCTAGCTTCTCTGGACACCAAACCAGACGACTTTCCTACCACGCTGGATTTACGTTATCATCGAGTTCAGCAATTGCGATACGGCGAGAATCCACATCAGTCCGCCGCTTTCTATCGAACCTCAGTACAGCCCAAACCCTGCGCAGCTTGGGCTGAGCAGCTAAACGGGCAGCCTCTCTCCTACAATAACCTGTTAGATCTAGAGGCGGCAATTGAGATCGTAAAAGATTTTTCAGATCCGACCTGTACGCTGATTAAACACAACAATCCATGTGGGATTGCCACCAACACTGACTTAGGGCAAGCTTTTTTGCAAGCCCTAGACTGCGATCGAACCTCTGCTTTTGGCAGCATTGTCGGTTTCAACCGACAGGTAGATCTGTCCACGGCTGACATTGTGAGAAATGAAGCCAGGTCCGGCATTAAAATCGAAGCCATTATTGCTCCCAGTTATACCGATAAAGCCTTGAAAACGCTGTCCAGAGTCAAGACGCGAAGAATTCTAGCTACTGGCGGTTCAGGGATAGATCGCTCAGTTAAGCAGATGCGTCACTTAACAGGCGGTGTGTTGATTCAGGATCATGATTTAGCCGACGTTTCGGCTGCTGATCTGCAATTCGTTAGCCTGCGTCCAGCCACAGAAGCTGAAATCCAATCCCTGTTGTTCGCCTGGAAAGCCTGCAAGCAGGTTAAATCCAACGCGATCCTACTGGCCGCTGGTACACAAACAGTCGGTATCGGGGCCGGTCAGATGAGCCGGGTGGATGCAGTCATCATCGCAATCAGAAAAGCTGGAGAGCGTGCCAACAGAGCCGTTTTAGCTTCCGATGCCTATTTCCCGTTTCCGGATGGAGTTGAAACGGCAGGACAAGCTGGGGTCTCGGCCGTTATCCAACCAGGTGGCTCTGTAAACGATGCACCTGTGATAGAGATGGCGAACCGTTACAACATGGCTATGGCCTTTACCGGCATGCGCCATTTCAAGCACTAGGCCAATCAAGTACCACACCTTTTATTATTCAACACTCAAAAGAGTTGAACCGTATTAGAGGCGCAGTGCAGGTCTACCGACGACTTCCGGACAAAAAAGGAGCCGCATCAATTTATGCGAATTGCAGTTGGATGTATTGGACACGAAACTAATACCTTTTCATCTGTTCCAACTACCCTCGATAGTTTCAAAAATGGAACTTACTATTTTGGACAGGAGATGATCCCGTTTTTTCAAAATACCCATACAATTATGGGTGGATTGACCAAACAAAGTCAAGCCTTACAGATCGAACTGATTCCCCTCCTCTGGACATTCGCGACGCCGTCAGGCACTGTTACTGAATCAGCCTACCAAACCCTCAAAACCGAATTCTTAGATTTACTCCGACAGGCGGGAAAAATCGACGGCGTTTTTCTTGATCTACATGGTGCTATGGTAACCGACACTATTCAAGATGTGGAGGGAGACCTGATCGCAGCAGTTCGTCAGATAGTAGGCGATCGACCAATTATGACCACACTGGATCTGCATGCCAACATTACGGCTGAAATGGCCCGCCAATCCAGCGTCATCATCGGATTTGATACCTACCCTCATATTGACTGCTATGAGCGAGGAGTTGAAGCGGCAGGAATTTTACACGATATAATTGACGGTGAAATCCAGCCGACCACGGCTTATCGCCAACTGCCGTTATTGACTTCCCCACCAGCCCAATGTACGATGAAACCTTTAATGCAGGGGATTTTAGAGCAACTACACTATTTAGAGACTGAACCAAAGGTGGTGACCGCAACTTTATCGATGGGCTTCCCTTTTGCTGACATTTATGATGCCGGTGTTTCTGTCGTAATTACCACTAATGCTGATCAAGAACTGGCCAGTCACTATGCGGATACTTTTGCCGCTGACGTCTGGGAGAGGCGCACCGCATTCGATCTAGATCTGGTCTCGGTGGAGCAGGCAATTAAGCTGGCAGTCAACAGTCAGCACAAACCCACTATTCTGGCTGAAGGTTCGGATAATCCGGGTGGCGGCGGACCTTGCGACGGCACCCACATCTTGCAAGCCTTAATTGACGCCGAGGTTCAGGAGGCCGTAGTAGCAGTGATAGCCGACCCAGACTCGGTTACTACTGCTATTCAAGCTGGAGTTGGCAATGAGGTCCAGTTCGAAGTAGGTGGCAAGACCGATCCATTGCATGGACAACCGGTTTCATTAACCGGTTATGTCAAAACGATTTCGGATGGTACCTTCATTCACAAAGGGGCAATGGGGCGAGGGCGAACCGGCTTTATGGGGCGAACTGCGGTCATCAAAGTTGGCGGGGTGGAGGTGATATTAACCGAAAAACGGATTCAGCCTTACGATGCTGAAGTCCTTCGTAGTCTTGGTATTGAACCTACTGACCGAAAATTGATTACTCTCAAGTCTGCTGTTCATTTTCGAGCTGATTATGAGCCGATCGCCAGCCAGATATTGGAAGTCGATACACCAGGTGTCCATAGCCCGGACCTGTTTAGCTATAATTATCAAAAATTGCGACGACCAATCTATCCGCTAGATCCACAGACAACCTTTTAACCGTTATAAGATGAGGTAATCTGTTGATATCATCCACCTCTAATCGTTTCGGCTAGTCCTATCATTCCCATCATCGGGAACCTAATCTTTCGCCCGGAGCCATTCAACAACAACTGCGAATTATCATCTGTTTATTTGTCGAGGCTAAGCAGACATACATAAACGCGACCAAGCCAAAAACCGGCCTTGATCACCAAATAACCTCAAGTGCTTGGCTTCTATCAATTTTATACGGCAACGAAAATAATGTTACAGAAAGCTTGCAAAATTATAATAGTTACGTGGAGTGTACTTCTACTTTTCGGTTGTGGTGGCATAGCTAAAAAGCCTGAACAGAAAGAAATTCTAAAATTGGACGATAAATATCTGGACCAGATACTACAGGATAACAGAGACAAGTTATTCGTAAAACGAATCCTTCGCACTGACAACTACAAGCCACTCGATCTGGGAAACGGGCAGACAGCAAGCCACCTGATGGCGTATGGTGAGGCAGACGGTAAATTCTTTGTTTTTCCTACTGTTTTGATGATGGGAGACGGAAAGCTCAAACAATTCTCGTCAGACCAAGCGTGGAAACGTGTGCATACTACAGGTAACGTGATTCAATTCGACTCTGAGGTTGAAGCCGCCTGGTTCTCGAAAAACTATAAACGGTATTGGGCTCGGCAATCTAATTACTAAAGCCGTCTCACTGGCTCTAAGCTCAGATAACCCTATCTCTCCAACCGCAAAATAGTGTAGACTTCAAAGAACCCACTCTATCTTCGCGGATGAATAAGACTGAAGCAAGCTTAAAAATCTCCGAGGAAAGCCCGGAACCATTGATCATTAAGGAAATGAAAAAGCTAAAACAGGAATTTGCTGAGGTCAAAGAAGAGCCTGATATTATAAAAAAGGCAACGGCATATTTGGTCCAAGAAAGTCAGTAAAATATGCCTGGATTAGCAAAGAAGGCATCCTACTTG
>Ga0208128_1000361_pt1 | contig 19017 bp, 15 predicted proteins | sample ETNtaG_35_FD_185758 | JGI IMG/M metagenome (GOLD analysis project Ga0208128, IMG submission 185758) | Marine microbial and viral communities from oxygen minimum zone, Eastern Pacific Ocean - ETNP201306PF51B (SPAdes) (version 2) | ecosystem: Environmental > Aquatic > Marine > Oceanic ... | reverse complement strand
TCTGCTGTTAGTGTTAGTCGATTAGTTAACTTCCAACGAAATTTTCCTTCCAACCGAAGTTGTAGATCTTGACGAAAGCGGTTGTCGTTTCCTGTTTGGCGGTGTGGGGAATTGCAATTTCCCACAAGCCGCTATTAGTTGAACTAATCTCCTTTTCCTGAAAGCGATAGAAGGTAACTAGCTGACCCTCACTGAGTGAAATGTAATAAAAAGGTCACGTTTACCCCAATTCCTTTGATAGGTAACCCTTGGCTGAATGATGAACCGATTCGTCACTAAGTAGGGAACTCGAAACGATAATTGATGATGTTGGCCAAGACGGGTTCCAGCTTTCTTTAGTTCTGCTGCAGACCGAACCAAACACTCAGGTTATCCTCGTATCCCTGAAAAGCTAATTGATAAGACAACCTGGCCAGCAACATTTGCCACAACTTGAGACGAAGGTGAAAGTTGAATTGGTGTTGATAAAAGCTAACTAATTGGAAATCTTCTCGCCGGGTCATTGAATCATCAAACTGCTTTAGCTTATAGGTGTATTTTAGTATATTCCCCCATCCTAGGCAAGCATCTGTTCCCATCGATCAAAAACAGGATCAACACGGCTGTGGCGTTGAAGTCGGTAGCTTAATTGAACCGCCGGTGCCTGTTCTATCAGGCGGTAGCTTAGCTGACCACCCATTTCACCCGTATAACCAGTAAAGATAGTCAATATCTCCTCTCGAAGTATTGATGATGTTGAGCATTCCCTCTCACTTCACCAACTAGCCGACTGGTAATTGAATCTGACAACTTTCCCTTAGTCTATGACTGATTAATCAGACCCGATAACTGATAGTCCTGGCGACCCGCCAATGGGTTGGTATTGGGGGCTACACTCAGGCCGAATTCAAGATGATCGTTATACTGGAAGCTATTTTGGATCTGGTAGGCGTATTCCGCCTGGACTCTTGTAGATACCCCGAACATAAAACAGAGATAGGAGCAGGTTAATAGAAAACCGGTTAGTAGATTGTACAAACGCCATTGGCGCAAACACTAGCGGCTTGGCTAGATGATGAATTAGACTTGAGCGCTTCTTCTTGCAATTGCTCGAATTCGGTTAGAATTGGCGGCATGAGCGGTACCGATGGGAGGGGAGTGGAAGAAAAAGTGGAAGCCTCAGCCAACAAATTGAGTTGGATCTCAGACTGTTCTACAATCTGCCAGGCACAACCAGATAGGCAACACCAAACATATAGTATCAATAGACACCGGTAGAACTGAACTGAGATTGGCTTAATCAGAGCCATTTTTTGATCTCCTGTTCGTAAACCGTCTTAGATCCTTCAGCCCCTTCAAATCTGCGCTGTATTCTTCCTTCTCTATCAATTAAGATGGCTGTTGGCAGTGCCATAATATCGTAGTCTTTGAGCACTCGATCATTAGCAAAAAGAATGGGATAGTCGATTCCAAACTTTTTGATGAATGGGTTTACCACCTCCATCCTTTCCCGATCAAGGGCGATGCCGACTACATTGAGCCCTTCGGTTTGATGCTGGTTGTAGAGCCGATCAAAAATTGGCATTTCTGTTTGACAAGGTTTACACCAGGTAGCCCAGAAGTCCAGCAAAACCACCTGTCCTCGAAAACCGGAAAGCGAAACCGTCTCCTCTTCGGTATTCAGCAGATAGAAATTAGGGGCAGATTCAGCCTGTTTGGAAGGAGGTAATTCATCAGATTCTTCATCGAGTGAGGGGTCACATCCCATAAAACCGATAGAAAGGTAAAAGCGAAAAAGAATCCCAACCACAGTCGGTTCACTGGATCTTCCTCAACACATCCAGAAGATCGTTAATTTGGGGCAGGTCATCAGGATCTCCTCCGCTATGCGTCGAGCGCCAGTGGATCCTTCCTGTTTTATCGATAATAAAAAAGGCGACTTTGGGAACATTAGCGAAATCCAGAACGTTGTAGCCCCGAATGGTATCTGCACCAGGATCGGACAAACAGGGATAAGGCAACTTGTGTTGTTCGCTGACCTCCCGGTTTTCGTTCACCGACTGTTGACTGATAGCGATAACCTCTGCCCCAAGACGATTAATCTTCTGATAGTTTGGCAGTAACAACTGTACCAGTTGCGGCAGACAAACCGGTCAGAACTTGCCTCGATTGAATGTCAGCAGCAGGCTCTTTTTTCCGGTGTAGTCGCTGAGGGCAACCTTGTTCCCATTGACGTCTGACAATGAAAAATCTGGGGCTAGGTCTCCGACCTCAGATCCATTAGGCTGAAGTTTTAGGTCTAAATTCAGTTGCTCTTGCTGAAGGTTAACGGTAGTAATTGGCTCTACTGATCGATAACCTTCAGCCGTAATCTTAATTTGGTAGATTCCAAATGCGAGATCGGCAAAAAAGTATTTATCCTCCTTATCAACTGCGATTAAATGGACCACTTGATTATCTTTTATCAGTTCAACCATAGCACCACTTCCACCCGGCATGATTTGTCCCTGGATAGTTCCGGTAAGCGGAGATTCGGCTATAACTTTGGTTGTATCCTCTGTTGATTCACTACAACTAAGGAGCAAAAACACTGAGGTGACAAAAATAAAGGCCGGAAGTAATGTAGATCTAGCTCGTTTCATCGTGATCATTTTCGGCAAGTCTCGAGTTTAACTCGAGATTGAAACTTTATCCATAACTTGAGGGTTTTTCAAGGTGATTTACTGATATTGGTTTCCTTGATCGACTGGACTTGATTCTCGTTATATTGTTCCTTTATAATCGGTAGACATATGCTGATCTAGTATCGATAATCGTAAAAGCAGAGGTTATGCGATGACAATTTTAGAATTACTGGAAAGTCAGATTGAAAACCACACTACCGAAATAAGGGTTATGTGTGATAACAAAAGCTATAAGGGAACACCTCTGCAAACATACACCGATGAGGAGATGCAGTATCTACAAATGCAACTAACGGTAGATCTATCTTACGTTGCATTACCAGTCGAACGAATTGGCAGTGCGATAGAGATTTGAAACAGGTCGCCCAACAAAAGGCTAAAACACTAGAATTCGCGCAGGTAACCGGCCGTCCAACCACCGTCTACTACCAAAACATGTCCATTGATATAACTGCTTTCCGGGGCGACGAGAAAAAGGACTGCATGTGCGATCTCCTCTGTTTCAGCCGGGCGACCGAGCGGAATATGATCCAGTAAGCTTTGCATGGACTGGCGAAACTTAGCATCGTCACCGTAAAACAACTTCCTAGTGCCCTCAGTTAAAACAGATCCAGGTGCTACACCATTAACGAGGACACCATTTGACCCCAGTTCAATTGCCATAGCCTTAGTTAGGTTGACCACACCTGCCTTGGCAGCGGTAAAAGCACACTGCAAGCGTAATGGAACCAAACCTGCTACTGAAGCGATGTTGACGATCCGTCCCTGTCGTTGGGCAATCATCGGGCGACTGGCGTATTGACTGACAGTGAATAGACCGGTTAGATCGACATCCAGGATTTGTTGCCATTCAGCTAACGGAAACTGATCGATGTTGACCCGGTGAGCCAGTGTATTAATACCCGCGTTATTAATTAAAATATCGAGATGACCAAAGTCTGTCAGGATATGTTGGATGCCCTGCTCGACCTGTTCTGGATCTCGCACGTCCATCTGCAGCGGTTGACAGTTAGATTCAAATTGTTGATCGGCTTGACCGGCGGTCTGTTGTACTAATGGATGGTTGATGTCGGCAAAGATGACGGTAGCGCCGTTTTGTGCGAGCTTGTTGGCAATTTCCTTCCCAATTCCTCTGGCCGCACCCGTTACCAATGCAACTTTTCCTTGAAGTTCAACTTTCACTGGAGACTCAATCGCTTATGGGTTAGGTGGCGAGGTGCAAATCAAAACTTCCATCGTTTCATTGCCTGTGTTTTCGATGCCGTGCTCACACCAAGGGGGCAAGTGGATAAACATTCCGGCCTTAACAGCCACCTCTTCTCCTGCCAGGGTCATGGTTCCTTCCCCTTTCAAAATGACATAACATTCCTCGGTGTGGTGGCTACCTGGCTCCAGAAGAACATGGGGTGGAATGTAGAATATCACCAAGCCCAAATTTTCGGCTGGTGCATTTGGATTGGCCGGATGAACAATTCGTACGCCGAGGCCGTCACAATCTGGATATTTGACAGGAACGCCATCTTGCGCTGTCACTATATTGGGTAAGACTTTCTCCTCTGGTTTGGGGAATGGTGGTTCCCCTTCGTACCCTTTAAACATGGTAATTTTTGCCATTGTTAACTCCTGTCTGTTAATTTGGATTTAGCTCGAGTGTGTTATAATACAAATTAAAGTTGGAAACTGTGAGCGGAAATGTAATCCAGATCTGGTTTAATACCAAGTCCAGCAGTATCTGGCACTTCAACTACAGTTTGGTCGATAGTCAAGCTAGTTGTTGTGACCAAATGATCCAGAAAAGCAGGGGCATTCAGTTCTGGTGGGAACACCAGATCTAAAGTGGAGAATAGATGTACTGAAGCAATGAAGCCAATACCCGCTTCCGTCAAACCACTGCCAAACAGTTCAATCGAGTGGGCTTCCGCTAGATGTGCCGTCTTTAGACACTGCCGAAGGCCTCCTGATTTGCAGACTTTCAGTACAACGGCATCTACACATTCAAGTTGAACAATCTTAGCTAGATCATAACTAGAGAAGCACCCTTCGTCCACTGCAATTGGAATATGGGTGTTTTCTCGTACGCGTTTTAGCCCAAACCAGTCTGGGCTGGGAACCGGCTGTTCAAAAACTTTGACCTGCTGTAGATCTACTATCCGACGGAGCAAGTCGATAGCTTGTGATGGAATATAACTTTGGTTGGCATCAATCCATAATTGAGCCTCTGGAACGGCCTCAGCGACAGCGCGAAGTCTCGCTTCATCTGCCCCCGGTTCACCTGCCACTTTGACCTTGAAATGCCGACACGGATCGAGCGCTTGGGCTTGGAGCGCCATCACTACTGGGGTATCGATGCTCAACGCATAGCAAAGTGGTATCTTCGATTGCCTTTTGCCACCTAGCAGAACATGAATCGGTACGTTCAGCATCCGACCGATCAGGTCGTGCAAAGCGATATCGACAGCAGCTAAGGCAAAAGGGTGTCCATTGCTAACCGCAGGTTTGAGGGCCTGACTGATCTGATGATGAATCTGATTTACCTGAAATGGATCGGTCCCGACCAAAATCGGGGCGATATAATCTCGGATAGTTGTCACCATTGAGGCGATAGTTTCGTAACTCCAGGAGGGTAAGGCGCGCTGTTCCCCCCAACCGACAACTCCTTCATCGGTTGTAATTTTGACAAATAGATGATCACCTGCTGACGCAGCATCGCCGACGAAACCGGTACCGATCTTAAACGAGGTTTTCAAACCTACTTTAACAGGAAAAACTTCAACTTGACGAATTGTTTCCACACTTTTATTCTAACACGGTTTTATTTTTTGATCAATGGTAAGCTTACCGGCCTTGGGTTGGATTGGATCTATTTTCCCGTTTTTTTTTATAGTCATTATGCCGGCTAGTGGATTTGGTTTGCCCTCCATTGAAAAAGAATTGGCTCACATTCTAACGCTGTCTGAAGCAGAGAAGCGGATGGTAGCAACTAACGAACCTTATTCCTATGAGAATTACGTCACCTTTGCCTTGATTGCTTCAGGGGTCTCAGCCAGTGAAATGACAAAGTTAAAACAGACTGTGGATCGAGTTGCGCGAGATATCTCGGCTGCAATCCAGACCGAAAAAGTGCCCCCTCCCAAATCCAGACTAGCCGAGTTTATTTTGGATTGGCTGCATACCCACTTTTTTCGGACCTACAGATCTAACCAGACCCGAATTGATGCGATGCTGCGAAATCATGACTTTAACTGCGTATCTTCATCAATTCTGTATGCTGCTATTTGCCGCAAGTTTGGTATTAACATCACCGGTGTTGTAGTCAAGGACCATGTCTTTTCCCAACTTAAATTTCCCAACCAAAAAATCGATATTGAAACAACTATACAATACGGTTTCGATCCCTCAGCTCGCAAAGATATCCTGGATCAGTTTGGTCGTTTAACCGGTTTTGTCTATGTACCCCAACGAGACTATCAGGCACGAACCGAGATTGGGGATCGGCAGATGGTTGCCTTAATCTGCTCTAACCGTTACAAAACACTCAGCGATCAAAAAAAACATGCGGAAGCAGCCAAGGTTCTTTACCTCGGTTGGCAGTTGGCTGCTGATTTGCCACGAACTGTCAATACGTGGGAAAGTGGTTTGGCCAACTATATCATCTCACTCGATCACGCCAAACGCTATCAGGACGCGCTCTATGTCATCGAGAAGAGCAAGCAACTATTCCCGCAAATAAAGCAGCCGGCCGAACTCCAGTACAACGTCTATGTCAACTGGAGTTACCATCTACTGAAATCCAAACAGTTTAAGCAAGGGATTCAGATCGTCGAGAAAGGAATTCAACTCTATCCACGAGATAGGCGATTGCAACAAAATTTGCGAACAGCCTATACCGATCAAATTCAGACTGCGATTAAAAAACATCAGTTTGATTTAGCTAGCCGATCTATCGAGATAGCTAAAAAAGCGCTGCCCAAGGAAGATGTTTTCGACAAACTCAGCGTTAATATGGTGATCGAATCAGCTAGGAACCTACCATTTGAAAAATCGGCTAAGATCTTCCAGCAAGCCCTAAAAACAAAACCCAACGACAAAGTGCTATTAGAAGCGTTGGCCTTTGCTTATATCGATCCAGCCCAGAAATTAGCCAAGCAAAGAAAATTCCTCCCCGCTATAGACATACTGGACCAAGGTGTTAAGGAGATGCCAAATCCAAACCAGATCCTGGATACGAAAGCTTCCATCTACAACAATTGGTCTTTAGAATTAGCCAAATTGAAACAGTTTGAGGAGGCTGTACGGATATTGGAACGAGGATTGAAGATTAAACCCGGTGGAAAAACACTCATTAACAATTGGGATGCTACTATGCTTGAGTGGGCAGACTTTGCACTCAAGAAAGGTGAAGTTGCTCAGGCTAGACAGGTGATAGTCCAAGGAATCAGTAAATCCAAGAATAATCGACGTAAGTTCGAAGCCATAGCAGAAGGATATTATAATAATCAGGCAGTCAAACTGCTCAATGGAGGGAAAGTTAAAGAAGGTATTCGCCAACTTGAAGATGGTTTAAAATTGGTTCCAAAAAGCCGTGTGTTACGCAAAAACCTGAGCCTGGCGCGCCAACAATTGAAATAGAATAGGTGGCACGAGTTAGATCTAGGGTATTCAACCAAGTGGCTGATTGACTTGAACTGATAGCTTGTGCTACTATTTTCCAGTTGATTTTTTAAATTTCGGCCGAAAATCCCGTTGTCGTCAAATCGTCTATTTCCCAATTAAACCAAGGTTCCTGTGAATATGCCATCTCCTCAAATCCGCCAACCCAAAGTTCTGGTACTACGTACTGCCGGAACAAACTGTGATTACGAAACCGATTATGCTTTCCAATTGGCTGGGGCTAAGACAGCCCTCGTTCACATCAACCAACTCCTATCACAACAGGTTTCGTTATCCGATTACCAAATACTAGCCATTCCAGGTGGCTTTTCCTATGGGGACGACATTGCGGCAGGCATTTTACTGGCGAATGAAATCCGCTATAAATTACTGGATGCCATTATCGATTTTATCGAAAAGAATGGATTGATCATCGGCATCTGTAACGGCTTTCAAGTATTAGTGCGGTCGGGTCTTCTGCCCCAAATTAATGCTGTTGCTCAGGAAGTTTCGCTGACCTCCAATACCTCCTCGAAATTCGAGTGTCGATGGACAACACTTACCACGGAGTCTACCAATTGTGTGTTTACACAGGGGCTACCGGAACAGATCTACTTGCCAGTTGCTCACGCTGAGGGGAGGTTTATCGCACCTGAGGAGACGATTGATCAACTGGAAAGCAATGGACAAATTGTGTTCCGTTATGCTTCGTCGGATTATCCAGACAATCCAAATGGCTCATCCCGAAATATTGCAGGTATTTGCGATCCGACCGGACGGATTCTGGGGATGATGCCACACCCCGAACGTTACCTGACTCGATATAATCATCCACGCTGGACACGTGAGGACCTGGTAGCGGAAGGGGATGGATTGGCAATCTTCCGCCATGCGGTCAATGATGTTTCGAGTTGAGTACATTTTTTATAGTCTACTCCTGACGATCTAATCATCAAAACAAAGATGACTCGAGACTTCGATTTTGTCGATGACGGTGGGAATTGCCCTTTTCCTATGAAGGCTGAGGTTATCTCTGCCATTAACCGTGGAGGTAAATTTCTAACTTCTCAACAGTTCCTGGATGGTCGATTTGAAGGGCAACTCTCCTCCATGACATTTCCGACCTGCGCTTTGGCTTGGGTGCAGATAGCACAAGGGCAAAATCCAGATCCGTCGTTACTGGATTGGTTGCACAATCAGCGGTTGCCTGATGGTCGCTGGTCTTTGGATGGATCTAAAATCCCCAATCAAAATGCGACCGACTTTGCGCGACTAATTCTGTCTTATTCCTCGACGGTTGATGCTAAAGACAGCAATATCGATCTGAGCCTACCCCAACTAGGTTTGATCAAGTTAGCTTATGCACATCTGAACCAGTTTGCTTGGTCGAAACTGACACCTCCAGCTATTGTGGTGCTCGCTATTCGTGGGATTCAATCTCTCTTGCCCGGGCTGGCTAGGCGAATGAAACCGCCTAAGCATCTTCTACCGTCTGCCGATTTTTTTTATTCTAAAACCTTTAATCAACTGTTTGTAGCGGAACAGCAAACCCTAGTTCCAGCTATGATCCTGATCGAAGCACATACTAAGAAACGACGCTCCGTAGTAGCAGATATGCTTAGCTGGATGCTAGCTTGCCGGTTAACTGATGGTAGTTGGTTTCGGGTCAACTACATCACGGCCTTGGCCACTTTAGCTATGGTTGAAGCACGACGGCAGTTTACCGACCTGATAACAGCAGAGGAGATCGAGTCTGCAATTGCCTGGCTGGAACATACACGAAATACGGATGGTGGTTGCCGGGAAGCACTTAACCTCAACGTCTGGGATACTGCACTATCCACCATTACACTGACTCATCTGTCACACGATCCCACCTTAACCTTTATCCCTCAAATACAAACTGCTGCTCGCTGGCTAATAAAACAGCAATCCGGTGACGGAGGGTGGGCATTCTCTGGACTTGATGCTCAGAATGGAAGCTCCTCTCTACTGTCTGATGGGGACGACACCGCACTTGCGACGCTGTCCCTGATTCAGTCTCAAGCGCACGTTAACCTGGACTCCGGTCCTAATAATTCTGACCCGGTCGATTCGTCCGGGTTAGCAGTTACCAGGTCTATCGAACACGGAATCCAATGGCTGGTAAACAACCAGTCTGCAGATGGTAGCTGGAGCACCTATGTTCCGGGTGAAGGCGATGTAGGTTGCGTCTCCATCACCGCTCATGCTATCGAGGCCTTACTGGCATTCGGTGGATATGAAGACTTAGTTAACAATGCCATCAACTGGCTGCGTCAAGAGATCACTGCAGAAGGATACTGGTCGGACTTGTGGTTATCGAAGTTTACCTACGGTACCGCCTGTGCAATTGTTGCGTTGGCTAAAACCGGATTGTCTGCTTGTCCGGAGGTCGAACGAGGTCTTAGTTGGTTGGAAGAAAACCAACAACCCGACGGTGGTTGGGGAGAGGATATGTTTGGTCAACCAACCGAAAGTACGGTAGAACAAACGGCCTGGTCTGTCTACGCCTTATTATATGCCAAGCCGGTCCATTCCCCTGATTCAGTCAGCCCATCAATTGCGAAAGGATTGCGTTATTTACTCGACCGGCAACATCAGGATGGTTCTTGGGACGCAGCCTGTGTTGGCATTTACTGGGAAATTATTGGCGGATACAAAGATCTGATTTATGCTTCTGTTTTTCCCTTGTTAGCACTTTGTACCTACATCCAGCAAATGGGAATCGCGATATCAGGGGAATGAAAGTGGATAACAAATGGAGCATATTAGTTCTAACCTGCTTCGCATAAAAGCAGGGGTTTTCAATCAGATAATTTAGCATTGAATGCAACAATATATAAGAGATTAAGAGATACCGGATTACCAGGGAGTTTCTTTTCCAGTCCAATTTGACATGTCTAACTTAGACCAAACCAATTCAGTTTCTATCGACTCAACCGAACTGGAACAGATCCTCTCTGATCAAGTCGAAGGTGAAGTGCGGTTCGACCGTTATTCGAAGGCGCTCTATAGCACCGATGCCAGTTTATACCAGGTTGAACCTATCGGCGTTGTCCTGCCCTGCCACAAAGCTGATGTACTGAAAATCATCCAAATCTGCTACCAATATAACGTTCCGATCTTACCACGAGGCGGCGGTACCAGTTTGGCTGGCCAGACCGTTGGGCAAGCCGTAGTGATCGACTTCTCCAAATACATGAACCGGGTCATTGAGATCGATGCTGAAGAGAAGTGGGCCCGAGTCGAACCCGGCATCGTTATCGATGAACTGAACCATCAGTTAAAACTTTGCGGCTTGATGTATGCCCCCGATGTAGCAACCAGTAGTCGTGCTAATGTTGGTGGCACTATCGGGAACAATTCTGCTGGTTCCCACTCGGTAATTTACGGTAAGACCATCGACCATGTAATGTCGCTAAATCTGGTTTTGCCTAATGGCGAAGAAATTGTGGCGGAACCGCTTTCGGTAGCCGAATTGGAGATCAAAAAGGACGGAGATTCTCAAGAGGCAGAAATCTATCGCCGGATTTGCCAAATTGTTGAGCAGAACCAAAATTTGATCCGCGAGGGCTATCCGCGCATTTTACGTCGAGTGGCCGGTTACAATCTGGATGAATTCGTGTCCGATGCTGGATCTAAGGAGGTCACACCTTACCGGCGAGATGGTTGCGATGACGATCATCCGTTTAACCTGGCTAAGATGATCGTCGGTTCCGAAGGTACGCTGGCCACAGTAACAGAGGCAAAAATTAACCTGGTACCAACGCCGAAAATGACGGCTTTGAGTGTAATCCACTTCCAAACTCTGATCGAGTCTATGGAAGCGGTTGCCCCTATTTTGTCATGCCGGCCAACTGCAGTTGAATTGATCGACGATACTATCATTAACATGACCAAAGGATCCTTAGAATTTTCAAAGGTTAGCAACTTTATTCAAAATGAGCCGAATGGGGAAGGCCCCGGTGCAATTTTAGCGGTTGAGTTTTACGGTCAGACGGAACAGGAGTTGTTAGCGCAACTCGATAACTTGGAACAGCAGATGAAGTCTTTAGGCTTGGGGTATGCCTTTGTTCGTTGCCTAAGCGCAGAGCAGAAAGCCAACGTATGGGAGACAAGAAAAGCTGGATTAGGGTTATTGATGGGCATGAAAGGTGACCATAAACCAATTGCTTTTGTGGAAGATGCCGCGGTACCGATTGAGCATCTACCGGAATATGTACGCCGTTTTGCGCAGATTATCGAAGATCACGATACCACCGCCGCTTACTACGCCCATGCTAGTGTTGGGTTGCTTCACAACCGACCGGTCATCAATCTTAAATCCGAATCGGAAATTCAAAAGATGTATTCCATCGCCAGACAGGTGCGAGATCTACTGGTGGATCTCGGTGGTGCTATGAGTGGCGAACATGGTGATGGTCACGTCAGAAGTGAGTGGATCCAAAGTATGTTCGGCCCCGAACTCTACCAAGCCTTCCGCCAGGTCAAACAAGCCTTTGATCCAACTGGAATTATGAATCCAGGCAAGATTGTCGATGCGCCACCGATGACGGAAAACCTTCGCTTCGGTGCCGAGTATAACACCATCCGGATCGACACCTATTTCGACTTCTCAAATCAGGGCGGATTTGAGCGGGCAATTGAGATGTGCAACGGAGTCGGTGCCTGTCGCAAAACGCTGACCGGAACCATGTGTCCCTCCTTCATCGGTACGCGAGAAGAAAAACACTCGACTCGTGGTCGTGCTAACGCTCTACGGCATGTGATTTCAGGTATTCTACCCCACGAAGATTTTAAGAACCAATCGCTGTACGATGTTTTGGATCTCTGTCTGGCGTGCAAAGCTTGCAAATCGGAGTGTCCGTCCAACGTAGATATGGCCAAAATCAAGTACGAGTTTCTCGCTCAATACTATAACCAACACGGGCTACCGCTACGCAACCGTCTTTTCGCTGACATCGCCAAGTTGAGTCAGATCGGTTCTGCACTGGCTCCGGTCTCCAACTGGATGATGAATACATCGGTCTCCAAATGGATGATGGAGAAATTGTTTGGTGTGGACCGGCGCCGAGTATTGCCCAATTTCGTTCGAGAAACCTTTACCGAATGGTTTAGGCATCGCCCACCTAAACCGGTTGGCTCAGGCAAAACCAAACAAGTCGTTTTTTTCTACGACACCTTTACCAACCACAACTATCCTCAGGTTGGTAAAGCCGTGGTCGAGGTATTAGAAGCCGCCGGGTTTGAGGTTATTCTACCACCGAAACGGTGTTGTGGACGACCGATGATTTCCAATGGGATGCTCGACCAGGCCATTCAGAACGCCCGATACAATATTGGTTGGCTGTTGCCTTACGCCCGGCAAGGGGTTCCAATTGTTGGCTGTGAACCTAGTTGTGTCTCAGCCCTAACCGACGATTATGTCGATCTCCTGCCAGGAGCAGAATCGAAATTGATCGCCAACCATACCTTCATGATTGAAGAGTTACTGCTTCAGGGAAAGGAACACTTGAGCTTTACGGATAGCTGCAAAGACATTTTGCTTCACGGGCACTGTCATCAGCGAGCGTTGGTTGGCACCAAATCATCTGCTCAACTACTCGATTTACCCCTGAATTACGAAGTAGAGGTGATCGATTCTAGCTGTTGTGGAATGGCCGGATCGTTTGGCTACGAGACTGAGCACTACGACCTGTCGATGAAGATTGGAGAGCTCCGTCTTTTCGACCGGATTCGGTCGCACGCATCCAACCGGGATGGGGAGGTAGAAGTCGCTGTTTCCGGAGTCTCCTGCCGGGAGCAGATTAAGCACGGAACGGGACGAGAACCCAAGCATCTAATCGAGTTGTTACGGGAGGCAATTCCGCCATCACCGCAAATTAGTTAAGATCGCGTAGAGAACCTGGTCCTTCATTCGCTTCGTCCGTGGTGAACTTATTCTCAGTCCATATCAAGCGTTACGTACTCCGGACGACCATTTGGATGGCGAACATGGAGCAGAATTTTAGACTCCTTGACCACGGCTTTCAGTCGAGTTCGATAATCTTCAATACTGGTGACCGGTTCCCAATCGATCTCCTTGATCAGGTCACCAATTTGAATCCTCGCTCTTTCAGCCGGACTATCTTCTTTCAATTCAGTGACTACCACGCCACTTTCATCTTGATAGCCATATTTTTCGGCCAACTCTTTCGTTAAGTTGACTACCTGCATACCAGCGAAGATTTCCGACTCACCGCCTTCGGCATCAGGTGCTATTTCTCGTCCCGTTCGCAACGAAGCTAAGACACCATCGGTTCTTTTCCCTAATTTAACTTTGAGATTCTTGGTTTTACCTTTGCGAACTGCCTTGATTGCCACCCGTTCACCAGCCCCAGCATCAGCAACAAGATTTCTGAGGTCTTCTCCATCCTCAATTTGGTTGTCATTGAGAGAAACGATGATATCACCGCGTCGAAGCCCCCCTTTTTCAGCAGGGCTTCCTTTTCCAACCATGACAACCAGTGCTCCCTTCGGTTGATTCAGGCCCGCTTTTTCAGCGATATCCGCTGTAACATCTTGAAACTGAATTCCCAACCAACCACGTGTGACCTCGCCTTTCTCCTTCAAGGCGGTCATGATCTTTCTGACCAAGTTACTAGGGATAGCAAACCCCACACCAACATTACCCTGTGAAAATCCGCTTCCTGTCAGGATTGCTGTATTGATACCGATCAGTTGGCCGTAAACGTTAATCAAAGCACCGCCACTATTTCCCCGGTTGATAGCAGCATCAGTTTGAATAAAGTCAGCATAGGTGGCAATGCTGACATCGCCAGTGTCACGCCCCTTAGCACTGACAATACCGCGTGTCACTGTCTGTGATAGACCGAAAGGACTTCCGATAGCCACCACCCATTCTCCAACCTCCAACTGGTTTGAATCACCAAACTCCAAATAGGGTAGATTTTTCTGGTCGATCCTCAAAACAGCTAAGTCGGTACCGTCTCGTCCAGCATCAGCACCGACGATTTCAGCCTCAAACTCACGACCATCTGAGAAGACGATTTTTATGTCGCTAGCACCTTCAATCACATGATTGTTGGTCAGGATAAAACCGTCGGGACTAACAATTACGCCGGAACCAAGTCCGCCTGGCATTTCACGCTGTCGAGGTTCCGCATCGCGATTTTCTTCCTCTCCAGGTGGCGATTCTTCAGGAAAGAACCGGCGCCACTGCCGAAAGAAGTCTTCGTCAAACGGCATTCGGTTACGGCGTTCCGAGACCATTCGAGTAGTTGTGATCTGTACCACAGCCGGTTTGGCTTTGTTAACTAGATTTATAAAGGCACGATTAGCTCGTTCCAGATAAATATGGTCGCTATCATTAGCATCTGTCTGAGCAATTACCATAGTTGGATTTAAGGCGAAAATCTGCCAGATTGCGGTCAACACGAATACCAGGCTGGCAATCAAGATTAAATGTTTGGGCGAGATCTTACCGCGACTAAACAGAGATTGGATATTTGATTTGGGAGTTATCACCTGTGATGCTCCTTCTGATGTGAGTCTATTGTGAAAAATTGAGTTTTACCAATGGCATACATATGACAATTAAGTAGGTGGATGACTCTTACAAACGCTCTTGCATTGTCATCTGTATTGATTATTATACCTTACCAGTTACCAACAAAGTATCACACCGATGTGGTTAAAAAGTTTCACCTGCCTGTAGCAAAGACCGTATCTGTTCAACGTATTGGTCGAGGCTACAAATGATCTGTTGTCGTGTGTTCATGTTTCGAATCGCAATTTCGTTCCGTTTCAGTTCGTCAGGAGCGACCACCAGTGCCAGTGGAATTCCCTTTCGACTTGCATAACCGAAGGTTTGTCGAAATGACTTGGGTTCCAGGTAGATTTCCGCATTGATTCCCGCTCGACGCAGTTGCGCCAGTTGCTTTAGCGCTTCTGGCATAACCTCTTGATTATAGGGCGCAACCAGCACCTGGGTGTGAGTCTTAACCTGTGGCAATAGATTGAGCTTTTTCATGGCGTCGATCAGGCGTTCCAAACCAAAGGAGGTTCCGACGGCTGGAATATCTCGACCGATATATTGTCCTATCAGTGTATCCCATCGCCCACCACCAACCACACTGCCGATTTCAGCTTCTCGAACCACGACTTCGAAAATCGGTCCCGTATAGTAGTCTAACCCGCGAGCGAGTGCCGGTTCAAATTGATAATGGTTCGTTGGCACCTCAAATGTATTCAACGTCTGTTCAATTTCTCGTAGTTCATTAATACCTGCGTCAGCTTGTCCATGTCCACCTGCCACCTGTTCCAGTTGATCTAAAACGTCGGTTCCAGATAAGGAGATCACTTCAAAGATCTTATCGATGGTTTGAGTACCAATTCCATTTTGGCTTAGCTCGGTTTTCACTTTATCTTCACCGATTTTATCTAGCTTATCGATTGACCGGCAAACTGTTCTAAGTTGGTCTGGAACACCCGCATAGGCAACCATACCATCCAAGATCTTACGGTTGTTGATCAAAATCTGGAAATCGGTAAAACCGAAGTCGGTCATCATCTCATCGATAATGGTCAAAATCTCGGCTTCAACCAGCATGGATTGGCTTCCAACCGCATCGATATCGCACTGGGTGAATTCGCGGTAACGTCCTTTTTGCGGTCGTTCGCCACGCCAAACCTGTTGAATCTGATACCTTTTAAAAATGGGTCGAACGATTTCTGCGTTCATACCAATGGTTCGTGCTAGCGGTACGGTCAGATCGTAACGAAGAGCCAGGGTTTTCCCATCTCTATAGGCCAGGCGATAGATCAGGTTTTCTGCCTCTTGGCCGTACTTACCTGTCAGAATATCGTAATACTCCATGGCTGGTGTTTCAAGCGGTTCAAAACCGTATTTTTCAAAGACACGCCGCAATTTATCGATAACGTGGTTGCGATAAACCATTTGTTCCGGCAACCGATCGCGTAAGCCAGAATAGAGGCGTGGTTGAATGGTTGTCATGTTGTTCCTTTTAGTTTCATATTAGTGTTCGTGAAATCTATCCACTAATAAATTGGGCAAGAAAAAAGCCGCAGGCGTTATTAAATCCCTGCGGCTGTTCGCTAATACGGTTGCTTTAATAGCCGATAACGCCGATACCTTGACGATAGGTTTCAGCCGAGTTATGTAAAGAGGCCTTTTCCTCAGCAGTTAATTCAATCTCAATGATTTTTTCAACGCCACTGGCAGCCAGTATGATCGGTACGCCGATATATAGATCGTTGATCTCATATTGACCGGTTAGGTGAGCCGAGCAGGGAATCAGGCGTTTTTTGTCTAAAACAATAGCTTCAGCCATTTGAGCCAGAGAGGCACCGGCGGCGTAGTAACCGCTTACCTTCAGCAATTCCACAATCTCGCCACCACCGTTTCTGGTTCGATCCGAGATTTCGTCTATCCGTTCAGAGGGGATAAGCTGGGTAATCGGAATCCCTCCCACGGTTGTATAACGAGGCAGAGGCACCATGGTATCACCGTGCCCACCCATTACCATAGCCGTTATATCTTCAACGGAGACATTGAGTTCCATAGAGATGAAAGTTCTGAAGCGAGCAGAGTCGAGGACGCCGGCTTGACCGACTACTCGCTCTGACGGGAAACCCGACACTCTCCAGGCATGGTAGGTCATAATATCGAGCGGATTAGTTAACATGACGATAACGCAGTCGGGCGAATGTTTGACTATGTTCTCCGTCACTATACCAACAATTTTCGCATTGGTATTGAGTAGATCTTCACGCGTCATGCCCGGTTTGCGGGGCGAACCAGAGGTGATGATGACGACGTCTGAACCGGCAGTCTCTTCGTAACCAACTGAACCGCTCAGATTGGCATCGAACATCTCGACCGGACCCGCTTGAGCCATATCCAAGGCTTTACCTTGTGGCACACCGTCGATAATATCGACCATCACTACATCGCCCAACTGTTTTTGAGCAATTAGGAAGGCGGCAGTTGCGCCGACATTACCCGCACCAATTACACTAATTTTTTTTCGAGCCACTTGATTACTCCATATTTTCGATGATGGCAGTACCAAACTCAGAGGTCTTGAGTTTAGCTGCGCCATCCATCAATCTTTCCAGGTCGTAGGTAACACGTTTCTGAACAATGGTTTTTTCAATCCCAGAGATGATGAGATCTGCCGCTGATTGCCAGCCCAAATGCTCTAGCATCATCACCGCCGATAGAATCAATGAACTGGGATTAGCAACATCTTGATCTGTATATTTAGGGGCTGTTCCGTGAGTGGCTTCAAAAAGTGCAGCCACATCACCAATATTGCCGCCAGGAGCCATACCAATTCCGCCAACTTGAGCGGCACAAGCATCAGACAAATAATCGCCATTTAGATTGGGAGTAGCGATAACATCGTATTCTGAGGTCCGAGTCAGGATCTGTTGCAACATGCTGTCGGCAATCCGATCTTTAATCACGATTTTTCCCTCAGGTACCTGACCATTGTGTTGATCCCAAAGATCTGCTTCGGAAATCGTTCGATGGCTAAATTCCTCAGCAGCCACCTCATAGCCCCAATCGGCAAACGCACCTTCAGTAAACTTCATAATATTACCCTTGTGCACCAGGGTTACGCTTTCCCGATTGTGGTCAATGGCATATTGGATTGCCATCCGAACCAGACGTTGGGTACCGAAGATGCTGATGGGTTTAATTCCTATCCCCGAATCCGCACGGACCGTCACGCCCATCTGATTTTGCAGGAAGCCGATGACCTGTTTCACCTCATCCGACCCTTGTTCCCATTCGATACCAGCGTAGACATCCTCCGTATTTTCGCGGAAGATAACCACATCCATCTGCTCTGGATGACGGACTGGTGAAACAACACCTTCAAAATGGCGGACAGGGCGAATGCAGGCGAAGAGATCTAATTCCTGTCGCAGGGTGACGTTGAGGCTTCGGAACCCACCACCGACAGGGGTGGTAAGTGGTCCTTTCAAGGCCACACCGAATTCCCGAATAGCCTGGAATGTATCTTCCGGCAACCATTGTCCATACTTTTCTTGCGCGTTCTCACCGGCGTAAATATCGAACCAGACGATCTTTTTTTGGCCTTCGAAGGCTTTTTCGACCGCTGCGTCTATTACTCGACGGGTAGCCCGCATAATATCCCGTCCAATTCCATCGCCTTCGATTACAGGAATAATAGGTTGGTCGGGTACGTTGAGTTTGCCAACGGATTGGGTTGTATCTTTCTCAACCTTCCCGCCACCTGAAGGGGTGATAAGTTTGTCGTAGTCGGCCATGTTTTCTCCTAATGGTATTTTGTTAAGTTCGGTGTGTGTAAGTTTAGTTGGGACCCTTAAGTCTGAATATATGTGTTTCTGAAAGATGTCAAATAGACCAATTTTTGGTAAAGGCGTTTGATGTTTGACTTAGCCGGTTATGGACGCTCAAGACCAGGTTTGGTACAGTTTGATCGTCTTCAGAGTCGGGAATAATTACAGGATCTGGTGCAATTACGGGACGGATAATTTTTAGTTGCAACTGTTCACGTCCATCCATGATCCAGCCAAATCCACGAAAGATATAGGTGAGTAAGGTTCGGTCAGGATCACTTATTCCTAAAGCCTCCTGCACACACCAGGCGCCGAAATCGGTATTCGG
>Ga0208128_1000360_pt1 | contig 19084 bp, 14 predicted proteins | sample ETNtaG_35_FD_185758 | JGI IMG/M metagenome (GOLD analysis project Ga0208128, IMG submission 185758) | Marine microbial and viral communities from oxygen minimum zone, Eastern Pacific Ocean - ETNP201306PF51B (SPAdes) (version 2) | ecosystem: Environmental > Aquatic > Marine > Oceanic ... | reverse complement strand
TGCCGCAATAAATGCGATGGTGAAGCAGATGGCAGCTGCCAGCAGCGTGGGAACCATCAGGACGCCGAACCAACCCACATAAATGCGGTTATTGGTCGAGGTGACCCAATTACAGAAGCTTTCCCAGCTACTAAGGCGACCACTGCGAATTGTGGTGGTCATAAGCAATTAAGAGGACGTAGAAGAGCCTCAACCCACATGGAGAGAGAGTCTCGCCAAGCAGGTTAAGGAAAAAGGCCCTCCAAGCGCCAACAGGCCCTACCCTTTCCTTACACTGCGACACACTGAGAAGCCTTTGATCGAACAAACTTCACGAAGTGCTCCATGAAGTTTGCACGGACTAAGTTTGCGCAGGGCCTAAGCAGGGCTTGATTCGATACCCCGTTGGCGAGCAAAATCTCGAATCCAGCTGGTTCCCTGTTGCAAAAAGCTCGACCAGTCGAGACGCTCCTGCTCAGCAGCCTTAGCCACCAATAGAGGCGCCTGCTGCTTCAAGGCTTCTAAATCGGGCTCGGTGACACCACTGTTCAACGCCAACCAATCGGCCATGGAGCGTCCTACAACACGGGTGAGATAAGCAGCGCTCAGTGCCTGAAGAGCACCAGCTGCAAACCAGCTACTGCCGTCAAGCTTGGCTACTCCCACAAGAGCTTGGCCACTCCATTCCACTACCCCTTGAGCTAGCGCAGCACCAGCCAACTGCCGAGCCGCTAACTGCAGGACTTCTGGCTTCAAGGTGCATTTCCAAATGCCGGCCATTTCTTTAATCATCAATCCGTTAACCACAGCCACGGCTAAGAGATCGGTCGTCGGCGCAGGAGATATAAAAACAGCCCCTGCAACCAACCATTGAGTGCGCTGCTGCAGGCCAAGGAAGCGTTGCCTACGCAGCTGTTCTAGTTCTGCTTGCCAGCTGCTGTGCAGACCACCCAATAACCGCTTGCGAGTGGCCTCTAAGTTGCGCTGAGGATGCGCTAAAAGACTGCTCACCGGAGCAAGGGCATCAGCGAGGTGCTCTTGATTGCCATTCCATCGAAGCACCTGACCCGTAAAGCGTTGTGGCAGCTGCGCCTGAAGCGCTTGCAGCTGATCAACCCAGCTAGAGGAATCCTGCCAAGAAACGATCATCCAAGTTGGTTGATCGACTGGCACCTTCTCTAGCCACAGCAGATCTGCAGCCATCAACGGCAAAGGCAATACATAGAGCAACACATCCTGCTCATCTAGAGCGGTGGGCCAAACCCACGACTCATCTGAGTGGGAAAGAGGATTCGCCAAACTAATGGTCAGCGGAGTGTCAGCCGAAATGGCTGACTGCACATCAGGGTGATTACTAAAAGAGCTCTCTCCAGAACTCACTAACGCCAGTCTTTGCGGTTCAGAACGCTCAAGAACAAGATCAAGAGCCTTACTGCGCTGCTGGCGTAGCCCAACCGCATCTAACTGATCTTCTAAGTCTTCAAACTGATCTAGAACCTCGTTACAGCGACGGATCCAGCCTTGAACAGAATCTGGTTTCTCAAATCCAGCAGGTAAGGGGGGCCTCGATAACCACCAGATCCCTGCACCAGCAAACATCAAGCCAAATCCGCCTCCTGGTACAGGGACCAAATCTGTCAAAACCCAGTGACCAAGGAAGAAGGCTCCTGTGACCAGTGCTATCCGACCTATCAAGGCAGGAGAGCGAGGCACAAGATCAACAAGCAGGCTATGAAGCTTCACGGGGTACCACCGTTCGTGCAAGCAACATCAGCCTACGTGAACTACATGGCTGTATTTACAGCTTAAAAAGATCCTTAAAAAGATATTTAATTCCATTCAGCTCCTAAAAGAACCAGTGAGAGGCTGATACCTAAGCCAGGAGCAATAAAATTTTTATCTTGCACTTAAAACCCAAGCATGCAGTGAGAGAGGCGATGCGTCACACTTGCGCCTGATTACAGGCCGCAGGCCATGACTGATTCCTACAGCGACCCACAAAGACAAGAGCAGCATGATGGTCACCGGGAGGGTGGCAAGAGTGGAGCCCGAGGTGGGCGTGGTTCTGGCAACCGTGAAGCCGGTGGATTTCGTATCCGCTTAAGCGATAACGAGATGCGATCCGCTCGGGCACTGCAGGAAGCCTTTCAACTGCGCTCGACAGTGGCCGTGCTGGGGTTTGCCTTACGTGCCCTCGGTCAGATGCTTGAAGATGGTCAACTAGACGCACTGATTGCTAAAGAACGCTCTAAAGCTCCTCGAGCTGACAGACGCAGGGAAGAAGGAGCACCCCGAAATCGTAGTGATCGCTTTAATACAGACAGACAGGCAACCAACCGAGGAGCCAAACCTGATCCCTTTGCACGTCCTGCCAAACCCCAACCACCAGCCCCAGAACCAGAGCCAGAACAAGCAGCTGAAGCCGAACAAGCAAACGCTTCAGAAACAGCCCTAGAACCAGACCTACAGCAAGAACAAGCTACTGACAACGAAGAAATCAATACTGCAGAACAAGCCCAAGAGACTGCAGCCGAGCAGGAAGCAACCAACACCTCTACGGAAATAGAAACAGAGGACAACACAACTAGCGAGGGCTAATTAATGCAGCGCCCTCGGGTTCTTTCCGGCGTCCAGCCGACAGGTGCCCTCCATCTGGGCAACTGGCTGGGGGCCATACGCAACTGGGTAGATCTTCAAAACAGCCATGACACTTTTGTCTGTGTAGTTGATCTACATGCGATCACGATGCCCCATGACCCAGCCCGACTGGCTGAAGAGACCCTATCCACAGCTGCCCTCTACCTGGCCTGTGGCATGGATCCAGAGCTCTGCTGCATCTTCGTGCAGAGCCAGGTGGCAGCTCATAGCGAACTCTGCTGGTTGCTGAACTGCGTTACACCGCTGAACTGGCTAGAGCGGATGATCCAGTTCAAAGAGAAAGCCCTCAAACAGGGGGACAATGTCTCCGTAGGACTACTGGACTACCCAGTGCTGATGGCAGCAGACATTCTTCTCTATGACGCCGATTTGGTGCCCGTAGGCGAAGATCAAAAACAGCACCTGGAACTCGCACGTGACATTGCCCAGCAACGCATAAATGCTCGCTTCGGCAACGAAGAGACACCTGTGCTCAAGGTTCCGGCTCCAATGATCACAAAAGAAGGCGCAAGGGTGATGAGCCTCTGCGACGGACGCAGCAAGATGAGCAAAAGCGACCCTAATGACGCAAGTCGCATCACATTGCTAGATCCACCGGAACTGATCACCAAAAAGATCAAGCGGGCCAAGACTGACCCCCAAATGGGCTTGCAATTCGGCAACCCAGATCGTCCGGAAGCCGACAACTTGCTTAGCATCTATTCCATCCTTAGCGGCCGTGGCAGAGAAGCTGCCGCACTGGAATGCTCAGATATGGGGTGGGGAACCTTTAAGCCTCTACTTGCAGACGCCACGGTGTCGGCACTTGAGCCGATTCAGCATCGCTATAAGCAGCTGATGGACGATCGCGACGAACTAACAAAAATACTTAAACAAGGCAGAGATAGGGCCGAAGACACTGCTCAGGCAACACTTAAACGAGTACGCCAGGCGCTTGGCTTCCTGGCAGGCGACTAATCAATACAGGATTAATTAAAAGTTTTGCTAATCATTGAAGCCCGCTAAGAAGTCGAGCCTTCATTGCTGCGCAGCAAACTGGAAATCCAAAGCCTCAGCAGGGGTCTCATAAGACACAGCGCCCGCTGTCAACGGCTACTTAAGACTTATGCATATAGCGAGGCTTGAGTCAAGGCGCGCAATGGCCACCTCGCCAAATAGGTGAGGGATTGACCAAGGTGACAGGCCCTTTTGTTGGCTTAGGTGTTTCGCTCGCTCACATCACCCTTTGGCTTTTTAGGTCAATCGAATCATTCGAATTGGCTCTCGGCAACAGCCGTGATGATCAGCCTCAGCGTTCCTGTGGGCACTGACCAGATCTCTCAAGCAGAACGAGCTCAGGTGCCTGCTCAGCAGCCTACAGAACACGCTTTTAGGCTGAGTTTGGCAGAGCAACACAACGATGCCGAAAAGCTGAAATATCTAATAACTGCTGAACGACGGGCTCTGCTGAATACGATTAGATATGCCGAAGGCACCTGGAAAGAAGGTAAGGATCTTGGCTACCGCACGATATTTGGTGGCGGGGTATTCAAGGATCTTTCGCAACACCCTGATCGCGTTGTGGTGAAGCTCTATAGCAGTGCAGCCGCAGGGGCCTACCAATTCATTCCTACTACTTGGATGGTTGTGGCCAAGGAACTGAACCTACCCAACTTTCAACCGCAACATCAGGATCAAGCCGCGCTGCATTTGGTAAGCAAGCGTGGCGCCCTCCGGGAAATAGATAGCCGTGGCCTAACGCCCTCCGCTATGGCCATGCTTGCGCCGGAATGGGCTTCCTTCCCAAACTTATCTGGCAGAAGCAGCTACGGACAGCCAGTTAAAAGCCATGCCGAATTGGCAAAGTTTTATGCAACAAATTTACGCTTGCTACTACAGCAGGCCTGAAAGACCAACAGATACCTGACTTAAGCATCAAAGCCTGAGATGAACGGATATGGCCGAACACCAACTTTTACGAGCATCTGAAATTCCTAAAAATCTCTTCTTCAAGGGAAAGACTGACTGGCCAAGCAGAAGCATGAAAACATCGCCTGATCTTGTCTATGCAAACAGATGAGCAGATAACCAACTAAAAGAATGAAAAAAGTTAAACCATTTATCTTCACTATCAAAACAATACTCGATGAGCAATAGAAGAAAAGACTTCGAATAAAGCAAGCACTAGGCCTACATTTTTCTTTTACACACTACTAAGCCTCGTAGACATGATGAAATTAGCAACCATTATCAAAGGAGGAAATATGTAAAAAAACATTTGCTGGATCAGACCACTATATATGCGAAGCAACTCAAAAAGAGGGCTTACTGCTATATCTGCTCTAAAGAAGTAAAACAGGCTTGGGGCTCTAGCTCAACAGAATGGAGCGTGGTATTGACTTAATGGCGAACAGCTTTCACGAAGCAAGTCAAGCCATTCGAACCTGATGCCGTCACATTTACTTGCTCAACTTGTCAGAGGATCGTACTCTGTTAAAGCCCATGCAGCGCACAGTTACATTCTGGCTATTATTGAATATGCTCTAGTTAAGAATTCTGTGGTAGCACGCATGCAACTTACATAGGCCTACCACATAGACCGACATTCCAAATCATCAAAAAAACACTCGACCATGCCTGTTATTACGCTTCCAGACGGAAATAAAAAGAAGTTTGACCACCCAGTGACTATTATGGAGGTAGCCGAAAGTATTGGGCCTGGTTTGGCCAAAGCTGCAATCGCAGGCCGCGTGAACGGCAAGCTGATTGACACCTGCTTACCCATTAAAAAGGATGCAGAAATAAATATCATCACGGCTAAGGATCCTGAAGGAATTGAGACTATTCGCCACTCATTTGCTCACTTAGTAGGCCATGCAGTAAAACAACTCTATCCCGAAGCTAAAATGGCAATCGGCCCAGTTATTGAAGATGGTTTTTATTACGACATTTCATACAAAGAAACTTTTACTCCTAAAGATTTAGAAGCCATAGAAACTCGCATGCAAGAGCTGATAAAGCTCGACTACGATATAAAGGTAGAGGTGGTTTCACGTGAGCAGGCACTTGATGAATTCACTAAACGCTCCGAACCTTATAAGCAGGAAATAGTAGAGGCAATTCCTGAAGATGAAATCATTAAGTTATATCGACATCAAGAATATACTGATATGTGCAGAGGTCCCCATGTACCCAATACAAGACATTTACGCTCGTTCAAATTAATGAAGGTGTCAGGTGCTTATTGGCGAGGTGATTCGAACAATGAAATGCTGCAGCGTATTTATGGCACAGCTTGGGGCGGAGCCAAAGAACTTAAAGCCTATCTAATTCGTCTTGAAGAAGCTGAACGGCGTGATCATCGCAAGATCGCCAAGCAAATGTCTTTATTCCATACGCAAGAAGAAGCACCTGGGATGATCTTCTGGCATCCCAAAGGATGGGCTATATATCAAGTATTAGAGCAATATATTCGAGAAATCCTCAGCCTGCGTGGCTACCAAGAAATTCGAACACCTCAAGTTGTAGACCGTGGCTTATGGGAAAAATCTGGGCATTGGGAAAAATTCAAAGACGACATGTTCACAACAACATCTGAAAACAGAGAATATGCGATCAAGCCAATGAACTGTCCCTGTCATCTACAGGTATTCAACCAAGGTCTAAAAAGCTATCGCGACTTACCACTCCGCTTGGCTGAGTTCGGATCCTGCTTGCGCAATGAACCGTCAGGCTCACTGCATGGCCTAATGCGTGTTCGTAACTTTGTTCAAGACGATGCCCACATCTTTTGCACTGAGTCACAAGTTCAAAGCGAGGTATCGAATTTCATTGATTTAGTTTTTGAGGTTTATCGATCTTTTGGCTTTGACTCAGTACTGATAAAGTTATCAACTAGACCCGAAAAGCGTGTTGGCAGTGACGAGGTATGGGATAAATCAGAAAAAGCCTTATCAGATGCACTAGACGCAAAAGATTTACAGTGGGACTTACTCCCCGGAGAAGGTGCATTTTACGGCCCAAAGATTGAGTTCTCGTTAAAAGATTGTCTTGGCAGGGTTTGGCAATGTGGAACAATCCAAGTCGACTTCTCGATGCCAGAACGCTTAGATGCATCCTACGTAGATGAAGACAGCCAACGCAGTACTCCAGTAATGCTGCATCGAGCAATCCTTGGTTCTTTTGAACGTTTTGTTGGCATCCTCATCGAGCATTACGCCGGTCGTTTCCCTGTATGGCTAGCACCAGTGCAAATGGTGGTAATGGGGATTACTGATCGCAACGCCCAGGCCTGTCAGAAAATCTGTAACCAATTATCAGCACAAGGATATCGAGTTGAAGTGGACCTGAGAAGTGAGAAAGTTGGCTTCAAAGTTCGTGAGCACACGCTTCAGCGCGTGCCATTCTTGTTAATCATTGGCGACAAAGAGCAAGAGAGTGGAGAGGTGTCTGTACGCACGCGAGCAGGGAAAGACTTTGGCAGCATGCCATTAGAAAGCTTCATCTCAATGTTGAAAAATGAGATTTCTCTAAGGGGGAGGGTTGAAGAAGTTGATACATAGAGCTTAAGCATTAATCTGAACACTATTGCCAAGCTCACTTCTGATTTACAGAAACGAACTTGCGCAAATATTTCAAGTGTTAGAGAGTGACTATTATTTTATCAATGGCTGCTTGTGAGCATATAACTATCTGTAATCAATAATGACTTGCTACCTCCAATTAAACACTGACTGGGCTAATAAAAGACAGGCGTCACTTTCCCTAGGGAACTCTCTCTGATCAACAACGGCTGACCATGGCCAACCTATCGATTCAATCTCTCTCTGACCTTAACAAGCTCCGCAGCGCGCCGAAGCTAACTATCAATCAGAACAAGAAGCTGCTCAGCGAGCTTCAGCTAGTGATGGCAGAGGCCGCTTGGTTCACATTGGGAGTAATGGCCCCCTCGTCAGAGCAAGCCCTTTCTGTACTGCGCAAGATCGAACAAAATTTCGCCTGGACGCCAATGCAACTTGTAGATAAACCTCACAGCAAAGGTCCGGTATATCTCAAAGCAAATCAAAACACGGGCAAGATCCGAATCCGTGTACAGCAAGGGCTCGGCCAAGGAGTGCTGATCAGTAGTCATCAGTCAACTCCTGGCGGAGCGGTCAAAACCTGGGGACCACTACCTCTGGAGCTATTCAGCAGTTGATAACAAACACCGCAAAAGTTGCAGATCAGTTGCTGCCTATGCAATCTGGGAGAAACTTCATCCCTCAATCGTCTCCATGGTGGCCCCGACAACCTTTCTAGCAGGGGATTTAGGCGGTACCAAAACCCTACTTGCGCTATATCGCACTGACGAGAATCAACTCAGACAGCAGCATCAGCGGAGGTATATATCCACCGAGTGGTCTTCGCTTGAGCCCATGCTCAACGACTTCATTGCCCATCTACCAACAGGGATGGAGAAGCCCAATAACGGCTGCATCGCCGTTGCAGGGCCAGTTAGCCATGGTGAAGCTGAAATCACCAATCTTCCCTGGAGCGTGAAAGAAAAGAACCTATGCGCAACGACGGGGCTCAAACAGCTTGAACTGATTAACGACTTTGGCGTACTGATCCATGGCCTGCCCTTCCTTAACACTAACCAGCAGGTAGAGCTTCAGCTCGCTCAGCAAGATATCCCCGCGCAGGGTCCAGTGGCGATTCTTGGCGCAGGCACGGGACTTGGAATGGCCCGTGGCCTGACAACAAAAGACGGAATGATGGCCCTCGCCAGTGAAGGCGGACATCGTGAATTTGCTCCCCGCTCTGAAAGCGAATGGCGACTTTGCGAATGGCTTAAGGCCGACCTGCAGCTCAAACGCCTCTCATTGGAGCGAATTGTCAGCGGTACAGGTCTAGGTCATGTGGTGCGCTGGCGCCTACAGCAAAGCGATGCCGATGGTCATCCGCTACGCCAAATTGCCAATGTTTGGCGCCACGGCGCTGATGACTATCCCGGCCATCCAGATCTGCCGGCCCTTGCTAGTCAGGCAGCAAACGATGGTGATTTACTTATTAACGAAGCCTTACAGCTCTGGCTAGGTGCTTATGGTTCTGCGGCAGGGGACTTGGCTCTGCAGGAACTCTGCACTGGGGGGCTCTGGGTGGCTGGTGGTACAGCCGCAAAACAACTCCAGGGGCTTCGTTCAAAAACCTTTCTCGAAGCTTTTCGCAATAAGGGACGATTCCGCAAATTTCTAGAGGAACTGCCAGTAATGGCAATAATCGACCCAGAGGCTGGCCTATTCAGTGCAGCTTGTAGAGCCCGCACAATTACAGAGCAAGGTGGGAAACTAAACCAAGTAGATCGTTAGGGATGGCGCAGCCGAGTATCGGCCAAAGAATCGTGGTTGACGTGCCGTCTACCACCGCCAATATTGGTCCTGGTTTTGACTGCCTCGGTGCTGCCTTAGACCTCAATAACCGCTTCTCTATGCGGCGGATCGAAGGAGACGGCGAGCGCTTTGAGCTGATCATCGAAGGCAATGAGGGGAGCCACCTGCGCGGGGGGCCCAATAATCTTATTTATCGTGCCGCTCAAAGGGTATGGAAGGCTGCAGGAGTTGAGCCTGTAGGACTTGAAGCCAGGGTGAGGCTGGCAGTCCCCCCCGCCAGGGGCCTAGGGAGCAGTGCAAGTGCCATCGTGGCAGGTTTAATCGGGGCGAATGCCTTAGTAGGCGAACCGCTCAGCAAAGAAAAACTACTAGAATTGGCCATCGAAATAGAGGGCCATCCCGACAACGTGGTGCCATCCCTGCTAGGCGGCCTTTGCCTAACAGCCAAGACAGCCTCGCAGCGCTGGCGAGTAGTTCGTTGCTTATGGGTCAATTCCGTGAAAGCTGTAGTAGCAATACCCTCTATCCGCCTAAGCACAAGCGAAGCAAGGCGCGCCATGCCCAAAGAAATTCCAATCAGCGATGCCGTAGAGAACCTCGGGGCCCTTACCCTGCTCCTGCAGGGTCTGCGTACTGGTAACGGCGACCTTATTGCTGATGGGATGAACGATCGACTTCACGAGCCCTATCGCTGGCCTCTAATCAAAGGGGGCCTAGATGTTCGTGAGGCCGCTCTAAATGCAGGGGCCTGGGGGTGCGCGATTAGCGGAGCTGGACCCAGTGTGCTGGCCCTTTGCCCGGAGGAGAAAGGCTCGGCAGTCAGCCATGCAATGGTTAAAGCTTGGGAGGATGCAGGCGTCACTAGCAGGGCACCATTGCTTAGCATTCAGACAGGAGGAAGCCACTGGCAACCTCAATCTGATGAGTAGATATGCTCAGGCAGATGCCTGAGGCTGATAAGTTCTTTCTCATTCTCTCGTCTGCCATGGACGCCAATTTGCCGCTAACGGCTGCGTCCCAGGCCTCATTTCCCTGGCTTTCCCTGATCGTGCTGCTGCCAGCAGTGGGTGCATTGCTTATGCCCCTGTTGCCCGCAGATGAGAAAAGCCACTCCCCAGCGCCGCGCAACCTTGCTCTGGCCTTCCTGCTGGTTGATTTCCTACTCATGCTGGCTGTCTTTAGCCGCATATTTGACAACAAAGAAGGCGGACTTCAGCTCGTGGAAAGGATCAGCTGGATCCCTTTCATCGGGCTGGAGTGGTCCCTCGGTGCTGATGGCCTCTCAGCCCCCTTGGTTGTACTCAGCGGACTGATCACCCTGCTTGCCGTTGCAGCTAGCTGGAACGTGCAAAGCAAAACAAGACTCTATTTCGCCCTGCTGTTAGTTCAGGCTTCTGCGCAAGGGCTAGTTTTCCTCTCTCAAGATTTCCTGCTGTTTTTCCTGGCATGGGAACTGGAATTAGTTCCCGTCTATTTACTGATTGCCATCTGGGGTGGAAACAGACGTATATATGCCGCTACGAAATTCATCCTTTACACCGCACTAGCTTCCTTACTGATCTTGATCAGCGGCCTCGCTCTGGCACTATCTGGGGGTGATTTCACGCTCAACCTCAGCGAGCTAGCGCAACGATCACCAGAGGGCAGCCTTGGGTTGCTCTGTTACCTGGGATTTCTGGTGGGCTTCGGTGTAAAGCTACCGATGTTTCCTCTCCATACGTGGCTACCTGATGCCCATGGAGAAGCAAACGCACCAGTATCGATGCTTCTAGCAGGAGTATTGCTGAAGATGGGTGGCTATGCACTTTTGCGCTTCAACGTGCAAATGCTTCCTGACGCCCATCTTCAATTGGCGCCAGCCCTAATCGTGATTGGGATCGTCAATATCGTCTACGGAGCACTCAACGCCTTCGCCCAGGACAACGTAAAACGACGAATTGCCTGCAGTTCTGTGAGCCACATGGGCTTCGTGCTGCTGGGAATCGGCGCTGTAGACGCCCTCGGAATCAGTGGCGCCATGCTGCAGATGATCAGTCATGGCCTAATTGCAGCCGCGATGTTTTTTGTTACCGGAACTTTCTACGAACGCACGCAAACACTCTCAATCCCCAACATGGGCGGTCTGGCCAAAGTTTTACCTATCACCTTTGCTTTTTTCCTAGCAAGCTCCCTTGCATCCCTTGCCCTACCAGGGATGAGTGGATTTGTCAGCGAAATCACTGTCTTCCTTGGCATCATTAGTCAAGAAGGATTCACCTCTTTATTCAGGGCTATCACGATCGTGATTGCGGCCATTGGCCTGGTGCTTACCCCTGTATACCTGCTGTCCATGTGTCGTCGCGTTTTCTTTGGCCCCAGGATTCCAGCCCTGGCAATGATCAACGACATCAATCCCAGAGAACTCACTATTGGCCTGAGCTTGCTAGTGCCCACGCTGGTAATTGGATTTTGGCCTCGAGTCGCCATCGATTTCTATGAGGCTTCAACCAATGCCCTGGCCGAGCAACTGCTGAGTCATAGCCTTACAGCCCAAAGCCTCCTACTTCCACTGGGCTGATTAGTTTCTGCTGCTATGAGCAAATCAAAAACTCCAGCTCTGCTCCAGGGTGAAGGGATCCCAGACTTCATCGCCATTACCCCTGAACAAGTTCAAGAGCACATTCCCACCCTTCTCAGCGACCTCAACGAACAATTCAGCCAGCTCGAAAAAAACCTAGAACAACTGCTCGCATCCAACAAAAGTATCGCTTGGGAACAAGTTATCTCCCCTCTCTATCAACTAGAGCAGCAATTGCGCTGGAGTTGGGGTGTGGTTTCCCATCTAAACGGCGTCTGCAATACTCCCGAACTGCGAGAAGCACATGCTGCTCAACAGCCAGAGGTGGTGCGCTTAGGAAACCTTATGGGCCAAAGCCAAATACTTCACCGCGCCCTGCGTCGACTGAAAGAGGAACCCTCATTACCACTAGATTCAACCCAACAAAGAATTCTCAAAGCAGAACTACTCTCAATGGATCATCGAGGCGTCGGCCTCGATGGCTCAGCCCTAAAAGCCTTTAATGCCGCTAGTGAACAACTAGCCGAGCTATCAACCCGCTTCAGCAATCACGTGCTGGATGCAACCCAAGAGTGGAACCTGCTCATACGCAACCCAGAGCAAGTAGAAGGCCTACCTCAACGAGCACTAGAAGCCTTGGCTTCAGCCGCTAAAGAAGCCGGGGATCACTGCGAAGATGGCGGAGAACCCACAGCTAATAAAGGCCCCTGGCGATTGGGTCTTGACATGCCACGCTTCATCCCATTTATCACCCATGCCAAAGATCGTGAACTGCGCGAAACTGTCTATAAAGCTCAAGTAAGTAAAGCTAGTTCGGGCGAATCAAATAACGGGCCACTAATCAAGCAAGTGCTGAGCCTCAGACTTGAACAGGCTCAGCGTCTTGGCTACTCAAACTGGGCTGAACTCAGCCTGGCCAACAAAATGGCCGAGAGAGTTGCAGCCGTAGAAGAGTTGCTAGAGGAGTTGCGAGCTGCAGCTCTACCGGCAGCCAAAAAAGAGTTGATTGAGCTGCAGGCTTGCGCCAAAAAACATGGAGCGCCAGAAGCGAGTCATCTCGCACCCTGGGACGTGAGCTTCTGGGCTGAACAACTAAGGAAAGAACGCTTTGATCTCGATCAAGAAGCATTGCGTCCTTGGTTTCCTCTACCGCAAGTGCTCAGTGGTCTGTTCGCTCTCTGTGAACGTCTATTCGGGATTCGCATTAAGGCCGCCGACGGCGAAGCCGCGATCTGGCATCAAGACGTGCGCTACTTCCGTGTTTTAGACAGAGATGGTTCCGATCTGGCTGCGTTCTACCTGGATCCCTACAGCCGACCAGCCAGCAAGCGAGGGGGGGCATGGATGGATGAATGCCTTGTAAGAAGCAGAGACATCAACGGCAAACCTATTTTGCCTGTGGCCTATTTGATCTGTAACCAGACCCCTCCGCAAGCAGATACCCCAAGTCTGATGAGCTTCGAAGAAGTAGAGACTCTGTTTCACGAATTCGGCCATGGCCTTCAGCACATGCTCACTACTGTTGAGCACCCCCAGGCTGCAGGAATCAACAATGTGGAATGGGACGCAGTAGAACTTCCCAGCCAATTCATGGAGAACTGGTGCCTCGATCGATCCACATTGGCGGGGATAGCCCGCCACTGGCAAACAGGTGCCCCCCTTCCGGAAAAAGAATTCCAGAAGTTGCGCAAGAGTCGAACTTTCATGAAAGGGTGGGACACTCTGCGCCAGGTTCATCTAGCGCTCACTGACCTACGACTGCACAGCAATTGGACACCAGAATTAGATATCGAGCCCGATCAACTACGCCGCAAAATAGCCCTTGCTACAACAGTGATTCCCCCAATTGCTGAAGATAGATTTCTCTGCGCTTTCAGTCACATATTCGCCGGAGGCTACGCCGCTGGCTACTACTCATACAAATGGGCAGAAGTTCTCAGTTCTGATGCCTTTTCTGCTTTTGAGGATGCAGGTTTAGAACTCGAAAATCAAGTTCAAATCATCGGTATACGCTTTCGTGACACAGTGCTCAGCCAGGGAGGCAGCCGCTCCCCTGCGGCAATATTTAAGGCCTTCCGCGGACGATCAGCTACCAGCGAAGCCTTAATACGACATTCAGGGCTCCAAAACTCGGCTCCAGAGGAGATGTCTAGGAATTAAATGACTTAACTGTTGTAGCAAATAATGTAAATGCTGGCGCAATAGAGCCTGACAAATAATCCGGCAAAAGAGTTAAATAGATAACTTTAACATCCTTTATTCTATGACTTTTCCCAATCACATTTGCTTTGCTTAGGTTTATCACTTCAGTATCATTTATTCAAAACAAATCAGGCTGAATCGAGCTTTCTTGCTTGGGAATTAATCTTATCATTACTACACTAACCGTGGTGGGTTATTTTTATCTATCAACTAGCAAGTATGCATACAAATGCTGCTCAACGTCAACCTTCTCGTCAATAGGATGTAGGCAAAAAGTACACTAATAGCTGAACGCTGATGGCGCCAATGGACCGAGGATTTGCGACATCATCTATAAATAAATTCTATCAAGCAGCCACTATAGGATCCAATTCAGTGTGCTTAGCGCTAGCATCATTTTCTTATGCGGCAAAGCTTGATTGTGATTGATCTCTCAAATGGCCTGGATCCCTTCTCACCCTTGGGTATAGTATTTTTAATTTTTGGAGTTATTTTCAGCATTTGCATACCATACTTTTTGATCAAGAGTGATGAAATTAATCCAAGCAAATAAAGCAAAGTCTATAGAGATAGTCCCCAAGCAGAAAGGATAGCCAAAATATATCGACAACAGCGCTAATGAGATTGCCATTTCTGAAGCTTACAGGTGCATCATTGATCGCACTGGAATCTATCTAAACAATGCTTTAACTGAAATGGTGATTAATACTAATACTATAAATACAGGCATTAGTGTTGATATTAACCTTGATTTAACTGCAAATCCCGATCCCATCTCAAGCTCTTAAATATAGCAATAGTGCGAGAAAGTGAGACTAGCTACGCAGCAGTTAGCCAATCAATACACAATTAAATAGTCAAGGCAGCCCCTAAGCATTTCAACCACTAGAGGCTTGACTGACTGCCAATGACTGCCAGATGGGATGCATTCAAAGAGAAAGAAATCACCTTCTCCTATAAATAAAATTCCTCTGTGTTAATAGCCAAGTAAATTTACCAGCATCCTCCTTTAAATTACTTCTTGTCTTCGCTCATCTCCAAAGGAATTCTTCTATTGCAATAGGGCATATATGTATGGGTTCTGCTTTGATCCTGAATAGTACCAACGTCCAAAGTCAAGGCTTTTAATCCACATTTATGTACCCTTCTTTTATTAGAAACGATATTCTTTTCATTTGTCGATTCATCTCAACATCGCCAAGTTAATCACCAAGAAGCGTTGAAACCATTAACTCCAAAGCCCGCGGATTAGTCATCAACTGTTGATGAGTAATCACGGGGACTTGCTGTTGCTTTCCAACAGGCAAGACAGCTTGCCAACCGGGAAACACCATTAGATCCCATCTGCAGAAAAAACTAGTGCAGTCCAGTCCGTGCAAAGCCGCAACCTCACTATTGAGCTTGCGCAGCAAGGGGCTGCCACGCTTCATGTCCGCCAAGCCAGCAAACAACCAATTTGGAATCCACTGGGCTGTAAGCGTTCCCTGCTGTGGACTGCCCACACTCAGGAAACGATGCGTTCGCCGTGCACCACCAAAATGTTGCAACCAAACGCGACTAATTACCCCTCCCATTGAGAATCCCAGCACATCGACAACCATTTCAGATCCCCACTGCTCAACGATGAGGGCATCCAACGTTTTGGCCAAGCTAGAAAGTGGAACAACCCCCAATCGATGGGGCAGATGAGGAATCAAAAGGGGAACCTGATGCTGTTCAAGTAGCTTCACCAGCCGTCCAAAAAGCTTCGGGGTGTCCCAAAGACCATGCACAAGTACAAGCGGGCGATGGGGTTGAGACACTGATAAGACATCAGTAAACATTGCAACCAGTCAGAACAGAGGTCAGGCTGTCGGCCAATGGCGATGCCTCTCCACAGCCACGCTGCCACTAAAACCTGACACCGGCGCCGCACATTTACGTAACAGCACTCGCATCGGCATAGGGCCGTAGAGATCTTCCAAAAGCGCTAGCAGTCGCTCGCTGAAGTGCTCAATAGTGAAACAAGTCAATTCAAAGGAGAGTCGTTGCATTGCACTAATAGCCAAGCTGTAGTCAGCAGTGGCATTTAGATCATCATCAAGGGCAGCTTCCTCAAGGTCTAACCAAAGACTGAAATCCAAGCTGAACCACTGCCCTTCACGTCTTTCATGATCAAGAACACCTACATGAGCCCACAAGCGCAGATCATTAACATGAATGGCTCCTGAAGGTAGACGATTAATCACAGCGGCAGATCTCGGTGAGAAAACATACGCCTACCATCGGCATAGTCCGCCACGATATGACCCTCTCCACGCAACCGATAGCGATAGGTGATAAGTCCTTCCAATCCAACCGGACCCCTTGGAGGCAAGGTCTGCGTGCTAATGCCAACCTCAGCGCCAAAACCATATCGAAATCCATCGGCAAAGCGAGTGGAGCAGTTGTGATAAACCCCAGCACTATCAACGGCTCGAAGAAAATGATCAGCCGTCTCCTGATCATTGGTGACAATCGCCTCCGTGTGACGAGAGCTATAGCGACGGATGTGATCCAGAGCCCCCTCAAGGTTAGGCACCAACTTCACTGACAGAATCAGATCGAGATACTCCGTAGACCAATCCTCCTCACTAGCAGGCTCTTCTACTCCTAAAGCCCGGCTAGCTGAATCCCCAAGCAGGCGAACCCCTGCCTGACGGAAAGCAGGAATTGCAATCGCTAGAAACGCTGACGCAATGGACTGATGAATCAGCAGAGTTTCAATAGCGTTGCATGCCGCGGGGTACTGGGTCTTACTGTCGATCGCAATCTGCAGGGCCTGCTCGAGATCGGCCGTAGCATCTATGTAGAGGTGACAGATACCGTCCGCATGACCCAATACCGGAATTCGTGTGTTGTCTTGAATGAAACGCACTAACTCATTGCTACCGCGGGGGATAATCAAATCCACCAATCCTTCAAGACGAAGTAGGGCAATACTCTCCTTACGGGTGGTGAGCAAGGCCAGTGCTTGAGGATCCACCTGCGTTGCGGCCAACCCCTTCTTCAATGCCTCGATAATCGCCTCATTGGTGCAGTTAGCTTCACTACCGCCCTTGAGCATGGCGCCATTGCCAGAGCGAATCGCCAGTGAGGCGATCTGAATTACTGCATCTGGACGCGCCTCAAAGATCACTCCAAGCACCCCCAAAGGAACGGTGATGCGCTCCAAAACAAGACCTTGATCCAGTTCTCGATGCAGTTGAAGCTGACCAAGAGGATCAGATGACTGGGCCAATTGGCGCACCCCATCAATAGCCGAAACGAGTTTGGCTTCATCTAACTTGAGCCGAGCCATCAGAGCAGGAGCAAGCCCCTCAGCTCGAGCCCTCTCCAAATCCTGTCGATTAGCCGAAACAATCTGCTCTGAACAAGACAGCAAAGAAGTGGCCATTGCCATCAAGGCTTTACGCCGCTGATCATCATCGCTCTGCCCAAGTGCCATGGCTGCTCGCCGCACCTTCACTGCGCGCTGAAGCAACTCTGCCGAAGGCTCAGGGACTCCAGGAGAAGTTGTCATCACAGAGTGGTTGAACTGTGACTCATCATTGCGCCTCAAGGGGCATTCCCAACACTGATGAGACGTTGACAGGCAAGCCGAGCTGCTCCCATGCGTCCAGCCCCATTACCAAGAGCGCAGGCACGAATCTGCAAACCCTCCCTACTCACAGCTTGCACACGCTTCTCAACCTCCTTACAGACCGCTGGTAAGAAATGAACTGCCCCACCAGCGAGCCCTCCCCCGACTAGCACCAACTGAGGAGTAAACACATACACGAGGGAACTTATACCCACCCCAAGCATGCGGCCATAAGTCTCCCAGATTTCGAGAGCTTCCAGATCGCCGCATGCAGCACGGCAGCAAAGTTCTTCTGGATCACCATCCCAGAGACGTTGAAGAGCGCCAATGCTGGCGTACTGCTCCAGGGATCCATGATTACCACTATTGCAAATTGGACCTTCGGGATTAACACCAATCAGCCCAGGCTCGGCCGCGGCGCCGTTATGCCCTGTAAACAACTGACCACCAAGCATCACACCGCCACCAACACCCGTGCCGAGAGTGAGCAGAACTACGTCTCGAAAACCTCTAGCCGCTCCCTGCCATGCCTCGCCAACAAGAGCACAGTTGCCATCATTCGCCAAGGTAACTTGCCGGTTTAGTCGTGATTCCAGCCAATCGGCCAAAGGAACGTCAAGCCATCCAGGCAGGTTTATACAGACTCTGGCCACCCTAGCTTCGGCATCCATTGGCCCGGGCAATCCCACTCCTACAAAGCCAGCCTGATGATTGGGATCAACAATCTCGATAGCCTCGCAGAGGGCAACTGTGACAGCCCCAGGCATCGAGGGTTGAGGAGTTTGCAACTGGGTTTCTGCAAGCAGATAACCTTGCTGATCAAATCGACCCAACTTAATCGCGGTGCCACCCAGATCGACACCAATGAACTGGGGAGGGTCTATCACCACCGCATTAAAAACGGAAAAATAATTGCAATTGGCTTTGCCAAGTTCCCTGAGTGTCAACAGAACCAGAGAGATCAATATTGGGACTTATCTGATAAGTAAGAGTTCCCTGAGGAGGAATGGCGCTGCGGTCTGGGGTGGTCAAAACGGAAAGATTGAGTCGCTCTGTGATATCAAGCCCAATGTTGGTGACCAACTCAAGCGAAGGTGGCACCTGACCAGAAACTCGCTCTCTGTTACTTGTCACCTCCGGCGAGACGTATGTAGGGGAAAGGGTGATTTGCATTCGTTGACTAAAAGCGTCAGAGACTGTTCCGATCAGGGGAGTGAGAAGAGATTGACCAATCACAGTTGCTAATGCCGCACTACTATCTTCTGCCGACAATGACGCCAGGGAATTCAAACCAATCAAGCCCAGCAGCTGAGCGCGAGGCATTGATGGCGAACTGCGTAAGTCAATGTGCTGTCGACGTTGGCCGTCTTGTTGACGACTCCAGAGTCGATCTGCGGGGCCTTCTGCCTCCACCATTACTTTGATCATGCGAAACTGTCCTCCGACTCCTAGCGCACCTGTTCCATTGGTATCAAATACATTCGAAGATGCAGCACTGCTAGAGGTGCCAAAGCTGATGCTGTCGGAAACTTGAGCTGTCATGGCTACATCAACGTATGGAATCAAGCCTTGGGCATGCGTAAACACAGCCACATTCGAAGCTCGTCGATCAAGACTGAAGCTAGTAGTAAACAGATTCAATCGTCCGTTTAACAGCCGTATCAAACCACGGGCCTGAAGCTTTGCATCAAGGGGACCATTCAAAGTAAGCGACCCTTTCGTGCGGAAATTAACCAACGG
>Ga0208128_1000359_pt1 | contig 19084 bp, 18 predicted proteins | sample ETNtaG_35_FD_185758 | JGI IMG/M metagenome (GOLD analysis project Ga0208128, IMG submission 185758) | Marine microbial and viral communities from oxygen minimum zone, Eastern Pacific Ocean - ETNP201306PF51B (SPAdes) (version 2) | ecosystem: Environmental > Aquatic > Marine > Oceanic ... | reverse complement strand
ACGGATCCCCCTCTTCTTTTTCTATACTTAAATGATGATGTCGCTGGTGAGTTAAATGACCTATTCCGTTGCTTGATGACAAACTGTCCACCTCATTGAATATAAAACTTGTGGAACTATTTCCACCATAAAGGAATGTTTTGAAATGAAAAGTTTTGGATCTTTATTTTTCCCTGCCTTGTTGTTACTACTGTGTTTCAACACCTTTGCTGTTTGTACTAGTCAAAGTTAATACGTAGGACTTTAAGGGATAGTATATAAAATACATATAGTTATACTGTTGGCCACATCGGGATTTCATGGTAAGTATTCTAACTAAAGAATCACGCAAACTATGAAGAGTACCGATGAACAAGACTAAGTTTAGCCGAATCCAAAAAATGAAGCAGGCTTTGGATGAGGAGACAAGCAATGGATTCGGCTACGCGACAGGATTTCTCAAGAGAAAGAGGAAGGTCACGCCATTTTCGTTGGCAAGCACGTTGATCTGCCTTCTAGCCACGCAGAAAGTGGAGTCTCTCGCAGATTTACCGCGGGGTTTCGTGGCACTCAGCGGTGAGAATATCGAGTGCCAGCCGTTCCACAACCAACTGGCTAAGGAGAGTTTTCCTGAGCTAATGCGCTCTCTTCTCTGCCATTTACTAGATCGATTGCTGCTTCCGGTTCTCGAACCGATTCCCTCAAGTCCGCGACAGCGATTCACCGATATTCTACTTCAGGATGGCTCATCACTTGCTGTCAACGACAAACTGCATGAGGAGTCTGCGGGGAGATTGGCAACGACCAGTCCTGCGGCAGTCGAACTGCATGCAACGATGAGTGTTGACGAAGATCAAGCGACCCAGATCTCTCTCGCACCTGAGATCAATGGGAAACCGTATTTCCGACCTGAAGCGAATTCGCTGGACCAGAAGCTCGTTTTAAGCGATCGAGGATCTCAAGATCTTGACTACTGTAATGAGGTGGAAGAAGTTGGGGCAGCCTTCGTTTCAAGCGGTAAAAGGAACCTGAATCCAACAATCGTTATGGCCGATGTCGATGGGAAGAGACGACGTGGGTTGGAGGGGAAGAAGCTCAAGAATGTTCGAGCGAAGCTCAAAGGTCAGAACGCCGATCTGATTGTGCAGTGGCCACAGTACGGTGATGGCTTCGAGCCACGCCTTCTCTTCATCTGGAATCCAGTCCTTAGGCGCCAGATGTTCCTGCTCACCAACCTTGAAGCTAAAGAATTTTCGCTTCATTTTGTTCGCCAGCTGTACTCGCTGCGCTGTCAGGTTGAGCTTCTCTTCAAGGAGTGGCAATCATCGGCCAATGTCCACCGTTTTCAGACCGGAAAGGCGGGCATCGTTGAAGGACTCCTCTGGGCATCCCTTGCAGCCTCACTCGTTAAGCGCTTCCTCTCTCATGCCACTTCTATCATCTTCGGGGGTATCGAAACCTCAACCCGCCGCACAGCTATGATAGTCACAGATCAGCTCAGGGATCTGTTCCGCCGAATCGTACCAGGTCAACAGTTTCGCTCCGTGTTTCGAGAACTCTTCAACTTCCTCGCCAAAGACGCTCGATGAGTTCACCCCAAACGCGATAAAAGGATTGGAAGACTTAGCTCTGGTTGACAACACGTCTCGGGGGAGGCGGCACATGGATGAAATCCTTAAAGTCCTACGTATGAGTCAAAGTTAGTAACTGTCGGTTCGTTGATTTTCACTTGTCGACATACCGTTATACTAGCCCCATTCTAAAGTGAAGTCTTTTGTACTAGAGTAATCTAGCCAAAGGAAGCCGATGAAACCATCAAGATTCAGTCAACACCAAATCAGCTGGATCTTAAAAGAAGTTGATCCAGGCCAGAAAGTTTCTGACGTCTGTCGCCAACATGGTATTAGCCAATCTACTTATTATCAATGGAAGAGCAAATATGGAGGACCCGAAGCCTCCGAGCTCCAAAGAACAAAAGAACTGGAAGTTGAGAATAGCCGCTGGAAAAAATGTATGCCGACCGAGGCTTAGTTGATAATACTCTCGAGGGTGCCATGACAAAAAAAGCTCTAGCCCCAATAAACTCGAAAATCAGTAGCCAAACAGATGGTTGAAATACATCAGATTAGTCAACGTACCGTCTGCCAGTGTGTTCAGGTATCAGCCCACATCTGGCGATGATTCCCCCCTGTTCATACTCTGGAAGAATGTGTGAACCAGCATCCTTAGTATGGCTTTGACCAGCTATGACTATCATTATTGCACCTCATCATTCGGCTGATAAAAACTTCCAGTCAGACTACCATTAGATCCTAAACTATCACTCCCAGCCGTTTCTAAAGTTAATCTGATCTCATCGTTTTATTGAGTGGATGTCATCTTGGAGATAAACTTCTTCCAGGCCAGAGATTGATCATTGAAACCATAAATGATCAGCTGAAAAAGATCTGCCATCTTGAACACTCCGGCCAACGGAGTCCAGTTAGTTTTAGAGACAACTTAATAGTGAGACTGATTTCTGACACTTGGAAGGAGAAGAAACCTTTCATTAGAATGCCTCAGAATGCTCTAACTGCTTGGTGAGAGGTGAAAAAAGGCCGAACTGGGGTTTATTATATGTTTTTCAATCTTTAAAACCATTGCAAAGGCGCAATCACTTCGGCTACAATCGACTTACACTCCTTGATCGTTTCCGTCGTCCTAGGAGATGTCATTGATGAGTGTTCATATCCCAAGTGTACTGTATCTCTACATAACGGCTGATGTCATTTTGTCCAAAATCCGACCTTCTGCTACTTGTCTTTTATATCTGTTTAACCAGTTGTGATCAAGGAGTAATTGAAGTAAGTCTACCCCTACCACCTATCATTGAACAGATCGAGCCATTAACCGAAACCGACGGTCTTCTGATTCGGTGGCGATCAAACCGAAGCCTGGATTTAGATAGCTACTGTATTTATCGGACAAGTGCTGGCCGAGAGCAGATTTTGTTAGCAAAGATCGGTCAAAACCAAACTCGCTGGGAAGATGAGGCTGCCCCACTGGAAGTTGAGTCAATTTACCGGGTTGCGTCTGTAAATATAGACCAACAACAGGGACATCTTTCTGAGCCAGTGGCTTATACATTGATTCGGAAGCCAGCACCGGTTGCTCCCAAAGACCAAACCAAATTAGAACATCATCCGACTTTTCGTTGGCTTGGAACCGATCAACTAGGAGGTTATTCCCTGCGCCTGTTCGTCCATGACGAAGAGGATGTACTAAATTCTGTGTCGCCGGATTCGATACCTCAAACGCCTTACCGGGAGATCTGGAGATATGAAACCATCGACTTCGAAAGATTTTCAGTCGATTTTAATCTGGATCAGGCTGCGACTGAAAATTTAATGGAGGGAAAACTTTATCGTTGGCGGATCGACTTCTCGGCAGGAGAAAATGTCGGTTCCTACTCCAAATGGCGGTTTTTCCGATTTACAGGCTAGTTATCCAGCACTTTGGCAGCATTCTGGATCGCTTGCCGCATACTTGTCAATCGAACCCCCAAAGATTCTTCCAGTTGCTGTAGATGCAACAACCAAGAGTTTTTAGAATCTCCCTCAGTGTCGCCAAAACCATTTGTGACCGAGAGACGGATATACTTCAAGCGCTCTTGTTGGAGCGTTTTCAGTTGCTCATCGTATTCTTCAATGCCCGCTTGCAGAAGTGCAGAGAGCTCACGTATTTTTTCCATGTCTGTTTCACTGTTTCGTGTTAGGTGCGAATCTTGATTTAGGGATGGGAGGAAGAAATGTGGGCATGAAAAATGGTGGAGAATACCGGACTTGAACCGGTGACCTCTTGCATGCCATGCAAGCGCTCTCCCAACTGAGCTAATCCCCCACCTTGGCCCTCGTCAAAAGGAATATTCCCTCAGCGAGAGGTACATATTTTATCCAAACATAATTTTAGATGCAAGAAAAAATTGAAATGGAATGAAAATACTCGGAATTGAAACTTCGACACCGATCGGTAGCGTGGGCTTAGTCGACGGAGATAAGCTACTCGCTGAACAGGTATTAGACATCACCCGCCACCACTCCGCTAGACTGATGCCGGCCATTGACCAGACGCTGAAATGGGGGAACCTCAGCATCCAGGAGATCGATGCCGTAGCGGTATCTGTTGGTCCCGGTTCCTTTACAGGAGTCCGGATTGGCGTCGGGACAGCAAAGGCGATTTGTTACGCTATCCAAAAACCGATCGTAGGGGTGTCGACACTAGCCGCAATAGCTTATAACCTGCGTCATGTCGAGTCTCAGATCTGTGTTGTGTTGGATGCCCGACGAGACGAAGTTTATGGGGCAATCTTTAGAGGCGGCGGTAAATGGGAACGACAGAGCGACGATCTCTGTCTACCAATCCAAGACCTACTTACCCGTGTGACGCCCCCTGTTATCTTTTCCGGTAGTGGCTTGGACCGCTACGCCGACCGGATAGAAGATCTACTCAGTTCTGATCAATCTGACTCTATTTACTTTGCGGATTTACCCTTTAGAATTCCGCGTGGCATTAATGTGGCTTGGCTGGGCCTGGAGCGTCTGGTCTCGTCAGACACGGACGACTGCTTCACAATTGTCCCCAACTATATTCGTCAAGGCGTATCCCATCCAAAAGGGTCTTCATGAACAACACGAGGAATAGTGAGATTCTACGCAATGCGTCAGCCCTTTTCTCGGCCCATTTGGTTGCCCGCTTTCTATCGCTAATCCTGACCGTTTTTATTCTACCACAAAAACCGAACATCATTACCGAAACAGACATCGGCTGTTATTTTCTAGCCGTTTTTATTACCAGTTTGGTTGCCAGCGTGACCGAGCTTGGAATGCAAGCCCCGCTGATTCGAGAGATGACGCTTCATCGCCATTTGGCACGGGACTATGTTGGTAATGCGATGGTGATTCGACTTCTACTCTCGGTTATTGCTTTTTGCTTAATGGTTGGAGTTGGCATCTGGCTCAAGTATACGAAGCTAACCTTTCAACTGATTATACTGCTAGGAGTGGCCGAACTGATTAACGGGTTAGCACAACTCTATCGTTGCCTATTTCGGGCTTTTGAAAAGATGAAGTATGAATCGTTCACTGTAATTGCCGAAAGGTTAACAGTAGTACTCGTTGGTGGTGGACTGATCTGGTTTGAGATGGCAGACCTAATTGAATTCGGCATTGTCGTCTTGATCGGTAGTATTCTAAATCTGATTCTCAATTTGGCGATTGTTCGTCTTCGATTCGTCCCTTTTACTTTCAGCTTCGATCTGCAGGTCTGGAGAACTCTGATGTCACAAGCTCTTCCCTTTGCGCTTGGCAACATCTTTAATTTGATCTACTTTCGGTTGGATATGATATTACTATCGAAGTTGATTCCAGATGTAAGCAAAGCGCTGTCTACCAATGCCTGGTATGGTCTGGCTTTCACCATCGTTAACGCCTTCACCATTTTGCCAGGTGCCTATATGGGTGCTGTCTTCCCCGCCATGTCCAGAGCCTTTGAGCGAAAGACTGTTCAATTCCGCTATATTTATACTGATGCCGTTCGATGGATGGCAATTCTGGGAATTCCTTTTGCCGTTGGGTTAGGTCTAATCTCGGAGCCGGTGGCCAGGCAGTTTTTCCCCAAACTAGAATGGGTACAGATTGCCCCCGCTTTAGGCTTATTGAGTGTAGCAGGAGGCTTGACGTTTTTAACGACAGTGATGATCACTGTTCTAAGAGCGGCGGATAAACGTGTGGTCTTTTCAATCTTAATGCTAATAACAATGGCTACCAACCTCGGTCTAAATTTAATGCTGATTCCTCACTATCAGCACGTTGGAGCAGCTATAGCCATGATCGCTAGTGAGGCTTTCTTATTGCTTCTTTGCCTGATTTACATTCGTCGCTCAGTCTCGAAACTCGAATACATCGGTTTTATCTGGAAAGCTCTGATTGTCGCAACCATCATGGGGGCCGGCTTGTTCTTTACCCCTTCTATCCCAATCTGGATTCGAGTTTTTGTGGCCGCAGGTTTTTACTTCGGCTTAATGTGGATCTGGGGAGAACTTAGACCCTTTAAGGTTACGGCCAATGACTCTGCTTTAGGAGCATCTAGGAGTGATTGACAAGAATTGACAAAACACAGTGATGACAAGGTTTCTTCTCTTCGGTTTCGTGAATTTTACCTATACTCAGTGGTCCGCAAAGCAAGTTGTGGGGGAAAGGCCATCAGAAAACCTCCTCCGCGAAACAGAGGAAGACAATCCTCAACAGATGAAGCCTATACAACTATTGGACTGACAGATAAACTAGTCCGTGCCAGTTTCTGGCCCGGCCGTTGGCCAGAAACTGGTCCTGGAGACGAGCGGCAAACAGTATCAATCCGACGATGTCTGGCAATTCCTCTTGTGGGCTTAGTACCAAACGTCGCAACCTCGATAATGCCGCCGAGCAATTGACGCCTGTCCCTTCGGCAAACACCGTGCACCATTACCTGCCTGACCCATTGCGGACAGAAATCGAGATGTTGAAAGACAAACTCAAGGCGCTCGTCAGCCACCAATTGCCCACCCACGTTGTTGGATCTGGTTGCCAGGTCACAATCGACCGGATGTTAACTCCTTACCATGGGCTGGCACACCAGGCTTGTGACCAAATTCGTCACCGTGCGGCCAAAGCTGGTACCAGCCATTTCCACGGTTAGGCCAGTGCTTATCTCATCCAACGAAACAAGTGTCTGCCCTTGGTTTTTACCTGCGCTTGCGGTGGGCTATCGGCCTTTGCAGTTCGACAAAGTATTCTAGACCACCGTCGTCATGGACGGCTCTTCAAAAGGAAGGCTGACCCGTTGTCATTCCGATGGTGCATGGCGGACCAAGTGGCGGTCGTCGTCAACCGCGCGTCATAGTCACAACGCCGCTATCGAAGCCAAGATACCATCAGCCACAAGGAGGCTCAGGTGACTTTCGAGGTCTTAGTTACTGTCAAAGACAGCAAAGGGTGCTACCATCGCAACCGGCTGGTGTCCTTGGCCTATGCTGTCAATGAGTGAACCGGTCCACTTCATAGCATCTATGAAGAATACCGGCTCCGATTCGGCCTCGAGAGTGGTCGCAATTTTACCACTCTTCTTTCTTATTTCTGATGAAGTCTTCTATTTATAAGGGTTTCTACCTGATAAAAAATTTTCGCCTGTGGGTTCAAATCTTAAATGTTCAGAGCCATCTTTCATCTCACAATTGCACAGATGACATAATCAGAAATTTGATATGAACTAAGAACTTTTTTGCCGAATAATGGCTTATATATCAAAAAGAGTGTAACTTAATAATTGAAGAGATGAAAGTAGACGGGATGCGCTTGAGATTTCTGCCGAATTCTGCCATGGCAACATAGCCGTTCAGCTAGTCCTGGTGAACACCTTTGAAAGACCGAAGAAAATTGCCAACATCTATTGACATGCCTTCAACTGTGTTGACATCAACCTCTCGAATGCCCTCGCCATCATCATTCCGAGCACACTCCTTTTTGGAATCACACCCGGTAGCCTATGGGCGAATGATGTGATTGTAGCCATTTTATTCATCCATGCAGACTTGGGTTCCAGCCAAAGTGTATTTGTGACCATGGGCTCCGAGGGTTTGTTGGTCCGTGTGACCTACCATTCGCCAGCGCACTAGACCACTGTCTGGCCGACTGTCCCAACAATCGGTGGACACCTGTAGTCGTAGGTGACATGACCAGGTTGACTGCCCGATAGCCGCCTAAAGATTCACTGGTGACCCGACTAATCAAAAAACACCAACCTCCGCCAGAGGAGTGTAACCACAATCAGACCAACGGCCACCACAGAAGCCGGAAAAACCATTAGCCACTACCCAAATCAACCGACAAACCAAGCCAGCTCAACCATTGTTGAGAGAACTGTCCCACACCGTAAGGGCCACAAGCAAATACCAACTGGCTGTGTTCTGCCATAAACGGAATGATAGCGGTGTTCTACCATAAAATCATTTTCTGCTCTGCCCAGACCCCTATCTAATCTCGATTCATCAGGGCAAAGCCAAACACTCCATTCCTATAATCACTGCCCTGGCAAAAACCACCAGTTTACCTGATCAAGTTCGGCTACATCTGCTTTGCCCCTACGCGCTGCACATAACATCGGGACGAGGCGCCACTGCGCTCATTAGTGGTGGCGACAATTGGGCAGATAATTAGCCTAGCGGGGCAAGCGAAAGCCTCATTTTATCTTGACAATCTGAGAGACGCTATCATATACTGTAACGACTTTTGGGCGGGTAGCTCAGCTGGTTAGAGCGCTGCCCTTACAAGGCAGAGGTCACAGGTTCAAATCCTGTTCCGCCTACCAACATACTAAGTGGCCCCGTGGTGTAGCTGGTTAGCATATTTGCCTGTCACGCAAAAGGTCGCGAGTTCAAATCTCGTCGGGGTCGTCCAAAAACACAGGTGATGTTCAACCGATCGCCTGTGTTTTTTTTTATCTATCCAATGTTGCTGAAGACCTTCTATCTTCAAGGAATTCCCCCATATGCTAGATCTAAAGTTTATCCGGCAGAATCCAGATACCGTTCGTCGAATGCTGAAAGATCGTCGAGTGGATGTCGATCTAGACCAGCTGATTGACGCTGATCAACAGTGGTTAGAGGCCCAGAAAAATGTCGAGGACCTGCGTCAACAACAAAACGCCGTCTCTAAAGAGATCGGGCAACTGAAAAAAAACCGGCAAGACGCTTCCAGCCAAATCGCCGAGATGAAGCAGGTTTCTGACCAGATCAAGCAACTCAATGAGCAAACTCAACAGTTGAAACAGGAAGTCAACCGGATTCTGATGTACCTGCCCAATCTGCCAGACCAGAGTGTACCGGTTGGCGCCGACGAATCGGACAACCCAGAAATCAAATCGTGGGGCGAGAATCCGACCTTTGATTTCAGCCCTAAACCACACTGGGATCTGGCCGCGCAACACGACCTGATCGACTTCCAACGTGCGGCCAAAGTATCGGGCAGCAACTTTGCACTGTTTACCGGAGTAGGCGCCAGACTGGAACGTGCCCTGATCAATTTCATGCTGGATCTGCATATTACTAAACACGGCTATACCGAGGTCTCCCCGCCTTTCGTAGCCAATCGGCCCTCCATGACCGGTACCGGTCAATTACCGAAGTTCGAAGAGGATATGTATCGCTGTAACCAGGACAGTGACAATCCGGATAGCGACCTGTTTCTGATCCCAACGGCTGAAGTACCTGTCACCAACCTGTTAGCCGATGAAATTCTGGACGGTGAGCAGTTGCCCATCTACTATACCGCTTACACCCCCTGTTTTCGCCGGGAGGCTGGTTCTTACGGCAAAGATACGCGTGGGCTGGTTCGGCTGCACCAGTTCGATAAAGTGGAAATGGTCAAGTTCACCACACCTGAAACCTCATACGATGAGCATGAATCGTTGTTGCAGGACGCGGAAGACGTGGTTCAGGCACTAGGCCTCCCTTATCGCGTCATTTCACTCTGTACCGGCGACCTCGGCTTCTCGGCTGCCAAATGCTACGATATCGAGGTTTGGGCTGCTGGGCAGGAACGGTTCTTAGAGATCTCCTCCTGTAGTAATTTCGAAGATTTTCAAGCCCGGCGGGCCAACATCAGGTATCGCCCTGAAAAAGGGGCTAAACCGGAATTGGTTCATACCCTAAATGCCTCCGGCTTGGCACTGCCTCGTGTCATGATCGCCCTCTTGGAAAACAATCAGCAGGCGGATGGCAGTATTCGTCTACCTGTCGTTTTGCAACCCTATATGGCAGGCCTGAAACAGATTGGTTAAGCCGATGTCTCCACAACTCCACCTATTGATTTCAGTAGAAGAACTGGCAGATCGTCTGGCCCAGGTTTCACTGATCGATGCCCGGTCAGTTCATGAATTCACCGTCGGTCACCTTCCCGGGGCACAGTCGCTGGATCTGTTTTACCTCAGTCTTAACGATACTCGTCCAGATGCCTTCAACGCCTTTATGTGGACCATCTCCTCACTATTCAACAAACGAGGGGTCGATCCGAGCAAAGAAATCGTTTTCTACGATGAAATTTCCGGCATGAGGGCGGCCCGCGGATTTTGGTTCTGTGAGTATCTTGGCTACACGGTTCGCGTTCTGGATGGCGGTATGACGGCCTGGTGCAATGCGGGTTATGATCTCACCACTGAGGCTGCTGAACCGCCGAGAATCGACAAGTCAGACACCTCCCCGCAAACAGAAACCCACTGGAATGCAGACCAAATCGCTCAACACCTGGTATCCGACGAGGTGACTGTTTTGGATACGCGGTCGGCCGATGAACACTACGGACGGATAGCCCGTGCCCGAAGGGCCGGTTCGATTCCCAATGCCGTCCACCTGGAGTGGACCGAAAACCTGCAGCCGGATGGACGATTTAAGTCGATCGCCGACTTAGAGGAGATGTATCAAGCAGTGGGAATTTCGCCCGACAAACAGGTTATCTGTTACTGTCAGGGCGGTTATCGATCTGCTCACTCTTACCTGGCTCTCAGACTGATTGGCTACCCAAAAGTCAGCAACTATATTGGTTCTTGGCAGGAGTGGGGCAACCGCACTGATCTTCCGATCGAGATTCCTGTAGAAATAGAGAAATAGAAAAGTGACGTGTACTTTCAACATCCGGCCCACTGACTCGTCGAGGGCGATCTAACGATTTACAGACGGCTCAAAACAGAGAAGGCGACCACAGGTGATTATCGCGGAGAACAACTGGGACTCAAGTGAGAACGGGATTGTCCTATTAAGAGGAGTAAGTGAATGCCTAACGATAAGGTGAAAATTGGTTTTGTGGGAACCGGCGGTATGGGCCAGTGCGCCCATCTGAAGAACTACGCTGTTCTGGATGAATGTGAAGTGGTAGCCGTGGCGGAGATTCGTCAAAGCTTGGGACAAAAAGTAGCGGCTAAATACGCGATACCGAGGGTTTATATGTCGCATGAGGAACTTCTAGAGAAGGAGGCGCTTGACGGTATCGTGGCCCCACAGCCATTCGTCCGTCATGGAACCCTCGTTCCTGAGATTCTCAAAGCAGGTATACCCGTATTCACCGAAAAACCCCTGGCCGGTTCCATTGAGATGGGGCAGAAAGTCATCAAAGCCGCCAGGGATAACGGAACGTGGCACATGGTGGGTTACCACAAACGCAGTGATCCTGCCACCATGTACGCCAAGGCAGAAATTGACCGTCTCAAGGAGTCCGGTGAGCTTGGCAGGATGACGTATGTGCGTATCCTAATGCCTGCTGGCGACTGGGTGCAGAATGGTTTCAGCGATCTAGTTCACGACGATAGCCCAGGCCCATCACTGGAACAAGATCCGGCCGCATCTGATATGGATGCTGAGATGAATAACAGATACATCGGGTTTGTTAACTACTACATCCATCAGGTCAATCTGGTGCGCTATCTTCTGGGAGAACCTTACTCGGTGACCTATGCAGACCCATCGGGGGTGCTGCTGGTAGGCAAAAGCGAAAGCGGGGTTGCCTGCACTATCGAGATGACGCCCTACAGGACGACGCTACACTGGCAGGAGTCGGCTTTTGTCTGCTTCCAGAATGGCTACGTCAAGATTGATCTGCCCGCTCCGCTGGCCCACAACCGTCCTGGCCGGGTAGAGATACTCCGCGACCCGGGCGAAGGGATCACACCGGAGACAATCGTTCCCCAACTCCCCTGGGTACACGCTATGAAGCAACAGGCAAGTAACTTCATCGCTGCCATAAAAGGTGAAACTCCACCACCTTGTACCTCTGAGGAGGCTATAGAGGATCTAAAGGTTTCACGGGAGTATATAAAACTACTGACAGGGGTTTAGGAAATAAAGGTTTAGAAGATAGAGGTTTAGCCGGCTACTGCTTTCTGTCATGGCAGAAGCATTAGCGACCTGGAACCTACTATTCATAGGAATTCGGTAAGATTTCATCCGGGAGGCAAAAATGCCACTTAAATTTAAAAAAAGGCTTGTCGCCAAAGAGACTTATGAGACCGCTGCCGCCTTTGATGTTGATGGTGACGGCACACTGGACATCGTATCCGGCGGCTGGTGGTACCAAGGGCCAGATTTCGAGGCGCGCCACAAAATATGCGATGTCATGATGTCGGGCGAATACTACGACGACTTCTCCACTATTCCTATGGACGTAAACGGCAATGACAGAATGGACTTCGTCACCGGCGGATGGTTCGGCTGTAATCTCCGCTGGCACGAAAACCCCGGCCACCCGGATCAGGAATGGACAGAACACATCGTCGCAGAATGTGGCAACGTGGAAACTACCCGCGCCTGGGATGTTGATGGTGATGGCCGGCTTGAGATCGTTCCCAATACCCCACCCACGCCGTTGATAGTCTACAAACTTATTACCGATGGGAACGGCAAAGGCACCGGCCAATTTGTTGCTCATAGTATCTATAACGAGAGCCAGGGACACGGACTGGGTTTCGGCGATATCACCGGTAATGGCCGCGGCGATTTCGTCCTGCAAAACGGTTGGCTCGAAGCTCCGGTGAACACTTACGGCGGAGAGTGGATCTTCCATCCCGACTTCGACTTGGGCTCTGCCAGCGTCCCCATACTGGTTGTAGATGTGAACGGCGATGGCCTCAACGACCTGATCGTCGGGCAGGCACACCCTTATGGGCTGGACTGGTGGGAACAGCACATAAGCGAAAGCGGTGAGAGAACCTGGGTCAAACATCCCATCGATCCCTACAATTCCCAGTATCACGATATTCAGTGGGTGGACCTCGACGGCGATGGTCAATGTGAGCTGGTCACCGGCAAGCGCTACCGGGCGCACTGCGGTAATGATCCGGGCGCTGACGACGACGTTGGTCTCTATTACTTCAAGTGGAACGGTGAATCTTTTTCCAAGCAGGTAATTGACTACGGTCCAGCAGGCACTGCCTCCGGCTGCGGCATCTTCTTCCACATTGTCGACCTCAACGGAAATGGAATGCTCGATATCGTTGCGCCAGGTAAAGATGGGCTATTTGTCTTTGAGAATCTTGGACAAAGCTGACTCAGTTGACCGCAGGTTTTTCCGCAAGCACATCTCAATTAAATCTCACCGTTATATATTCTTTGAAAGTTGTTGGTATTGAAAATAACCGGTGCCTATAATTCTTCATAAACTGCAATGAGGCTGTCCACTAATCAATCTAGCAATCACCTGCCAGAATCCGCAACAGTGCTGGATAGGGCTATCACAGACGACATCAGTTAGATATCTATTGGCAAAGTCGACCCGCATGGTTTGCCTTTGTTACAGTTGAGATGAGGCCGGTCGATTGTGGTCAGGACAATCCCAAAGTGTCTTGCCGGGTCGTACTTTAATAAAGAAACCGATCGTCCTCACAGAAATTCAAAACGAAAAAGTGATGAATCCCACGAATGAATTCAATTTGGGGCGTTTCTCTTCCCAACCATTTCTGCTTTCTTTGACGCAGATAGCAACGCGACCTCAGACAGATAGGGGATAAAAAAACAGATGAAGAAGGCATGGATCTTGACAGGCTGTATAGTCCTGATTGGAAGTTTCATTTTTCAAGACCTGACGCGCGCAGAGACAGATGAATTGATTCGCTACTGGAACCAGTGGCGAGGACCTGATATGACAGGAATTTTTCCTGGCGCGAATCCTCCAATTGAATGGAGCGAAAAGGGAAAAAACATTAAGTGGAAGACCGGGATCCCCGGTAAAGGACATGCCTCACCCGTTATCTGGCAGGATAAAGTCTTTCTAGTATCAGCAACTAAAATTGGTCAGAAAGTGAAATCAGCAGAACTAAAAGCGACTGAGAAAGAACTCCCGGCATGGCGACGCCTGATGGGTAAAAAAGTTACCCATACACTCCGGTTCATGGTTTTTGCCATCGACCGGAAAACCGGCGATGTCCTCTGGCAACGCACCGCCGTGGAAACTGTACCACATGAAGGGATTTTCAAAGATGGAAGTTGGGCTTCAGCCTCACCTGTAACCGACGGTGAGTATCTGCTCGCCTATTTCGGTTCATCTGGACTATACTGCTATGACCTCCAGGGCAATCTGCAATGGGAAAAAGATTTTGGCCAGATGGACATCATGTTTGATTTTGGTGAAGGGAGTTCGCCCGTACTCTACGATGATATTGTTATTGTTAACTGGGATCACGAAGGTCAGTCGTTCATTGTCGCCCTGGATAAAAGAACCGGAACTGAAAAGTGGCGGACCGGCAAAGATGAAACTACGACCTGGTCAACACCGATCGTAGCCTCCGTAGACGGCACACTACAGGTGATCACCAGTGGAAATAAGCGAACCCGCGGTTACGATCTTCAGACAGGTAAGCAAATCTGGGAGGCCGGCGGTTTGTACCTGAACACAATTCCAACCCCAATTTTTGACAATGGAACTGTCTTCGTAGCGAGCGGATACCAAAAACAGGTGATACAAGCGATTCGAGTTATTGGCGCAAGGGGTGACATCACTGGAACGGATGCAATTAGGTGGCATCAGCAAGAAGATGCGCCCTATACACCATCGCTTCTTCTCTATGGGGATACGCTTTATGGCCTGAAAGTCAATAAAGGTATTTTGTCTTGCTACGATCCGATGACGGGAGAACGGTATTATGGACCGCAACGCCTGCCGGGCATCAAAGGCGTTTTCGCCTCACCTGTAGGGGCAGGTGGTCGAGTCTACCTCATCGGTAGAAATGGAACCTCGCTGGTAATCAAGCGTGGAAAGACCTTTGAAGTCCTAACACAAAACAGCCTGGATGATAACTTTGACGCTTCGCCGGCGATTGCCGAGAGTGAGCTCTACCTGCGTGGTCACAAGTACTTATACTGTATCCGCCGAATAGATCGCCCGTAATCCCTCCGGTGACAAACGATAATCTACCGCTAGTCGGGGTAATGGGCTACTGAACTGATCGAAACACTAGTGGTAAAACAGGGGGCGAAAATGATGCAATCGGACGAAAGGTCTGAGAATCTACAATCATCGAAAAAACATCCCCCTGATAATATTGGTTTGATCACTAAAAAAGTTGCAAATATTAACTGGATTGATAGTGGAGACATCGGGTGGTCTGCGACGGGCCGGGGAGAGAAACAAACCAGTTGCCATTCATCGGGGCAAATATTCGGCCTAAGCGTTTGCAAAAATCTCTAGTGATTCTCACATTAGTCAGATTCCGTTATACGTGTGGAGATCGGTGGCCCGATAAAGATTTGGCTCAATGGCGAAGTGGTTCACCAGAACAGCGTGGACCGGATTCATACGGTTTCCAAGATACTTTTGGGATTGAACGCAATTGAAGTTGTACTGGTCATGACTCCGGCACAAGTTAAGGTGGTGAGAGCAATCCCCTGGTAACCTGATGATGACTAATATAAAGTTGGCCGGGGGGGTGAAAGGTTAAACTGTAAATGCAACCCATTGTATCCGCGGAATTAACAGAAGTTGGCGCCGGTTCCAGCGCATTGATCTGCTCATCAATCCGGCCTGGCCGAACCAATCTACGCGGTTGGCCCGTGTGAAAGCGGTGCCACTCCGTATCGACTAATGACAGTTGGTAAAGCGTGCCTTTAGAGGTACCTGCCACTAGGGTTTCCGTAATCCCGCCCCAAGCGATAGCGCTAATACCGCCGTAATCTGCCTGTCGATTATTATTCATCATCCTGCTGCTAGGGGCTAATATCGTTTTTCCAATCCTAGACTGGTATAGGTTCGGACAAGTCTGACGCTACTGGTCTTGATCGTTGGTCGCTTCCGGTGACTAACAGCATGTATCCTGACTTTACCGTCTCTAGCCCCGGAGGCCAGAAACCTGTTATCGGGGGAGAAGGTCAAGCACTCCACTTCGGCTGTGTGGTTTTGAAGGAGAATCGGTTTTATTTCGTTCGTTGGTGAAGACAGAATCGCCAGTCCATCCAATGCGCCTGAGGCCAACCATAAACCACTGTTTGAAAACCGGACGACGGTGACTGCCGCCGTGTGTCGGCAAACCACTTCACCTGAAGTGAGATTGGGCAGCAAAAGCATCCGAACACTGCCGTCAGTGCATGCGAGAACAGCCTTGTTGTTCCGAACATCTACTGCATATATTAAATCTTGGGCGACTTGGACGGAACCAAGTTGCTCGCTGTTTAAATCCAAAAGGCCGATTTGGCCGGAGATTCCCGGTTCCCCTCCACCCACCAAGAGAAACGTGTCTCTATAACCAACCAAGCAGACCGATCGAAAGTCAGGCTGAAAGACGAGATCAAGCCGGTCTTCCCTCTCAACGTATATTCCTGATTGTTAACAATGGCAGCGCCAGTGACTGGCTCCGCCCATAATTGATTAGATATAAACCATCCAAAAACAAGCAGGACACAGGCCGATTTTTTAGCAGACCGCATTTTCCAAAGATGGATTTTTCCTCTGTTTTCTCCTGATTAAAGATTACCCAGCCGAAGCCTGCAGGATTCCATTTATTAGATCAGAATTTCCCGGATGGGTCGAACATCGTCCTCAACCACCGGAACAGGGCGACCATTGGGCGCGTCCAAGGTTTGATGCAAATTGGCACCTAAAGCTGACAGCACAGTAGAAAAGAGGTTAGCAGGTGAAACCGGCTGTTCAATGGGCGCTTCTCCTTTGGCATCCGTCCGACCAACGACAGTACCCGGTCGGAGACCCGCGCCAAACAGCAAGGCTGAACTTGCACGTGGCCAGTGGTCACGTCCGCCTCCTTCAACCAATCGCCGTGCCAATAAACAGGACTGACCCAAGAGGTACCGGCCGTACTTCTGGCGCAGTTACGGTTTTCCTTGCTTCAGGTCGAACAATTTACGGACTTGGGGATTCACGGACATGGCGCAGGCCTGATTCAGAAATTGATCCCGGGCTGCTTCAGCTTGCGACCACGGCCCTCTGTCCAGTTGATCTACTTGGCGCAACAGCTCCATTGCTCGCAACATTTGCGGATGTGGTTCTAAATTACGGACCTGGAAATTTTGACGATCAAGGCGGCCTTCAACCTCGAAAGGAGCATCTGTGGTGGGCAAGAATCCTTGGCGTGCGTAGATGTGAGCGTTCGGAATTGCTACATAGGAAGGTACCGGATTGTCATTCTTAACTGACTGATGGCCAACTACGGATCCCACCGATGGGTATGTCAATACAGGATTGGGCCGCCGGCCCATCAACATATAATAATACCCCGGTCATGGTTACCTTCCGGGCTAGTAATAGATCGAACCCATACCATCTTTGAATTTTGCCCGATAACAAGGGCAGGTGTTGGCTGAGGAAAACCCCTTCCAGTGAAGACTCCCGGCTTTCCAGGACACCGGTAATATCAGGAGACGCCTCCGGCTTGCCGTCAAAGGTATCGAGATGTGACATTCCACCATCCATCCAGATCGGGATCATCGACCGCTGAGTTTGATCGAGTAAGGTCATACCTGAAAGAAGACGGGGCAAAAAAGGAAATGCCGACATAGCGACCAAAAACTGTTTGCGATCCATCATTTTTCTCCTGAACTCATTTCGCAGCCCACCGTTTTATTACTAGCGAAGAGAACCAAATTCACGGCTGGAATCCAAAACAATCTAAGTAAAACCGAATCCCTCCGCCAATCAATTCTAAAACAAGCATTCTCTGGTCAGCCAGTGCCTCAAGACCCGAACGATGAACCAGCTAGCGAACTGTTGAAACGAATCCAAGCACAAAAGCTGAAATTGAACAACAAACTAAACAGCTTGATTTGCCACTAGAAAAGTCTAAAAGCAAGAAAAGGAAAATAGCTAATGAATACCGACGCTGTTATCTCAAGGGTATGGAGCTTCTGTAACACGCTTCGTGATGATGGTGTTAGCTATGGCGACTATCTAGAGCAACTAACTTATCTCATCTTTTTGAAGATGGCAGATGAATACAGTAAACCACCTTATCTGAGTGATGTCGGTGTGCCGGAAGAATATAACTGGCAAAGTCTAATCAGTCGGAAAGGTGCTGAACTAGAAATTCATTATGTCACTCTATTAAGAGAGTTAAGCACCCAAAGCGGGATGTTAGGGCAGATTTTCACCAAAGCCCAAAATAAGGTGCAAGACCCAGCTAAACTTTCTCGCTTAATCGATATGATTGATGATACTGAATGGGTGATGATGGGTGCTGATACCAAAGGCGCAATCTATGAAGGTTTGTTAGAGAAAAACGCAGAAGACACCAAATCTGGTGCAGGTCAATACTTTACCCCACGAGCTTTAATCAAAGTCATGGTGGAATGTATGAGACCCGAACCAAGGTAAGTCATCGCTGACCCAGCTTCTGGCACTGGTGGTTTCTTTCTGGCTGCTTATGATTATTTGAGTGCTAACCATCCACATATGGATAAGGCTGAGAAATACTTTCTCAAAAACGGTACTTTCCACGGCAACGAGATCGTAGCTAACACCCGTCGCTTATGCCTGATGAATATGTTTCTGCACAATATCGGTGAGATCGACGGTGAAGCCACAGTTAGTGGTAATGATTCACTGATTGCACCACCAACCCAAACAGTCGACATGGTACTGGCTAATCCGCCTTTCGGTAAGAAAAGTAGTATGACCTTTACTAACGAAGCAGGTGAGCAAGAAACCGATGATCTGACCTACAACCGCCAAGATTTCTGGGCAACAACCTCTAATAAGCAACTCAACTTTGTACAACGTATTCGCACTATGCTGAAAACTACAGGTCGAGCGGCAGTAGTTGTACCAGATAATGTGTTATTTGAGGGGGGGCGGGCGAAACTGTGCGTCAGAAGCTAATGGAAACTACTGACCTGCACACTATACTTCGATTGCCGACTGGCAATATTTTACGCTGGGGGAGTCAAGGCTAATGTCTTATTCTTCGACAACAAAGTGGCACAAAAAGATGCCTAGACTAAAGAGATTTGGTACTATGATTATCGCACTAATGTCCATCATACACAGAAACAGAAGCCGATGCGTCAAGAGCATTTAAGGGACTTTATCGAGTGCTACAATCCAACTAA
>Ga0208128_1000354_pt1 | contig 19249 bp, 16 predicted proteins | sample ETNtaG_35_FD_185758 | JGI IMG/M metagenome (GOLD analysis project Ga0208128, IMG submission 185758) | Marine microbial and viral communities from oxygen minimum zone, Eastern Pacific Ocean - ETNP201306PF51B (SPAdes) (version 2) | ecosystem: Environmental > Aquatic > Marine > Oceanic ... | reverse complement strand
CAGTTAACCGACATTTGCTTGGCCCCTACGGTAGGTATATTCATCCAGGCCGAGTCGATCAGGCCTCCATTTCCCGCTGTTAATCGAGAATGTGTTGCTATCTCTAATTACTCTAATTAAGGGTGGGATGGGATATTCTCATGAGCAGTTGTTAACTCGCATCAAAGGTTAATAGATTGGCCCTCTTTGAAGAGGATCAACGTAGTATGGAAAATTGGAACAAAAAGAGGGTGAGCCAGAGGAACTGACTCACTTTACACAAGAAGGAGGTTTGGAAGATACTATAAATATTGATTCAATTTAGCAGATTTTTACCTGAACCAGCCCAAACCACTTCGGTGCACCTCAAACTGATGTTACTGCTCAGGAGCAGTTTAGGGGCTGGTTAAAGCGGTAGATGTGCTGAACCGGCTCAGAGAACTGATCCCAAATGCCCGGGTCGATTGAACGACGGAAGGTAGTAGCATCGTTTGGCAGATGGTGAAATTTTCGAAAATAGACTAGTGCCAGCATCGGGCGTGGTTGAGCGGTGCGGTTGGGCATCCCACGGTGCCAGCAACGCATGTCTCTGACTACCACTGACCCCGCTGGCATTATCACTCGTACTGACGGCAACTCTTTAACCCGCGCTTCTAATGACAGTTTTTGTTCCGTTTGAGCATCAGCGATTAGATGAGAGGCCGGCCAAACCTCTGTAGCCCCATTCTCCTGACTGAAGTCGACCAGTGGTATGTTGACTACGGCCGTCGACATTGGTAGGACATAGGGCGTGTCTGGAAACAGGTGACCAGAGTCCCGATGAATGTGCTGAACCGGACTGCCCGGCCAGGCGGTGTTACTACCATAAGGTAGATAAGCGAAGAAATCTTCCCCCAGTGCTGACGACAGAATCTGCATAGCGAAAGGGTTTTGGATAACTAATGGGTCCAGAAAAGGCTTACACATAGGTGAGGAGATCCCACCGTGGGTCTTCGGCCACTGGTCGCCATATTGACGACCGGCTTCCCCTAGATATTGTTGCAGAAAGTCCGGTATCCAGCCTTCAGGAAAAACAGATTCCAGAACCACATATCCGAGTTCTCTGAGCTGTTGTAAGGCACGGTCTAAACTCTCGTCATCCAATCGACCGGCTATCTTTTCAGTGATTGATATCCTCATCTAAATTCCTCTCTATTTCCGGTTTGATCTCTATCTGGTAATTACCAACTTTACCCCAGCTTTAATTTTTCGATAGTGTTGGCGTCTCATTCTTATTGTCACAACACATCCAGCTTAAAACAGTTCATTGGGTGCATCCAGGACAGATCAGTTATTCTTTCCAAGCTCGTCTCAGAAATTCCACCCCGTTGCGCCATATGACGCCCTCAATATCTTGGCTGGTGTAACCACGCGCGCGTAGTAGAGCCGGCAGGGATTGTAGGTCTGCGATGGTGTCCAGGTCCATTGGAGTTTGTTCGGTTCCGTACCCACCATCCAAATCGGTCCCAATGCAAACATGCTTGGCGTTTCCTGCCATTTGGCAAATGTGGTCGATATGATCACAGATGCGTTCGATACGAAGCTGAAAGTCCTGGGGGCGACTCTGTTTGTGCACCCAGTTGGGCACCATCATGATAGCGTCGAATGCCATTCCCAAGATTCCACCCCGTTCGATGACAGCCTGGATCTGGTCATCAGCAAACTGTCGATTCCAGGGAGCTAGAACCCGGCAGTTCTGATGGCTGGCCCACAACGGACCGTCGTAGCAATCGAGAGCGTCCCAGAAGCAGTTATCACACAGATGCGTCACGTCCAGAATAATACCCAACTGCTGCATCTCTTGTAGTAGCTCTTTTCCTTTCGGTGGCAACGGACCATCGGCATCGGTACCGTGGGCGTAGACACCGGGGCCGTAGTGGGCTGGCCCCAGTACGCGCAGTCCATCGTTGTAACTGCGTTCCAGATGCTGGAGGGTGACGATTGAATCTGCTCCTTCCAGGCTCAGAACGAACCCTATCGGCATTTCGGGTGGTCGGGTCCGTGATTCGACCACATAGGCCGAATCGTCCCAGGACGGTGCGTTCTGCCACTGTTCAAGGTGCTTATCGAGTTGTTGGCGATTGCGAATTGATACCAGTTCACCGGCCTCTTCCATAATCCGGTACCATGCCAACTGCCCCTGGGTCTGCGCCCAGGCCTGCTCCGGTGAGTTCCAGCCCGGCAGTCGGTGGAAATAGGGAGCATAACGGCCGATCTGTGTAGCTACACACAAGCCGACCCCACCTCGCCGCATTTCGGGGAAACAGACGGTGTTGTTCCCCCGGTCAACCCGGTCCTCACGGCCACGGTACTGCGCATTCTCCCAGCGTCGAATACGCTCCAATGACCACCGTAGATCACGATTGTATGAAAGCGCATTCATAGCTAAATCCAAATGAATATCGAAGATCAACATTATCAACTCCCGGTCGGTGAAACGAAAAGATTAAATTGCTGGTAGCCGGCAACGGTTGTTAAGGTCATTTCGCACCTTACATTTCATGATGGCCCTAGTCTCAGGTGAACCTGATAAATCATACTTGTAATTGAATGGGCCTGGATACAATATACCAGATTTTGGCAGTGATGAAAAGTGACCTTGCGTTATTAGCGTTATTAGCGTTATTAGCACTGGCAGATCCAATCGTGTCTCCTGGCTTGGTCAGTTTCGTGTTTGACAACCGATCGCCTATCTATTCCCCTCCAAACTCGCTGCATCAAAATGGTACTCCAACCTTCTTACGAACTCGCTTGGATCTAAAGCCTCAATGGGCGAAAGTGACAATGAGATAGCAGTCACAAAAAACGCCCCATCAGCGATGGTAGGGCTAACGGGATATTCGCTAAAGAAGAGTTAATGGAGAAAACTTGTTACCGCTTATCTGACGCAGAGATGATTCTAGCATTGTCCGAGTAGATCTTTCATTCAAGTTTTTTCCTTGCTGTTATTGAGAAACTGTTGTATGCTAAAAGAGGGATCGCCCAATGATAGAAAACAGATAAAATACAGTTGTCTTAAATTTAGTTCGCTAAATCAAACCACTTTTCGACATTTTGGACATGCCCCCCAAACAAACGATTCCAGATCCTCCAGTTGGTTTTTGGCAAACAATTAAATTTTTAGGGCCGGGTTTTATTCTTGTCGGCTCGGTGGTTGGCTCTGGAGAAATTATTTTAACCACAACGCTGGGCGCTACCGTTGGTTTTGTCATGCTCTGGTGGATGTTGATCAGTTGTTGGGGAAAGAGTATTGTTCAGGCCGAACTAGGACGCTATGCTGTCTCTTCTGGTGAAACTGCTTTAACCGCCTTCAATCGGTTGCCGGGCAAACTACCTGGTCCACGACGTAAAATTTCATGGTTCATGTGGTTGTGGTTATTGACCATGGTTCCTGGTCATCTGGGCGGTGGTGGTATTTACGGCGGAACGGGACAAGCTATCAATATGATGTTACCTGTTTTGGAATCTAAATGGTGGACCATCATTGTAGCGGCCACAGCTTCGCTTATCGTGATCAGCGGCACCTACAGATTTCTTGAAAAACTGTTGACCTTCATGGTGGTAACCTTTACTTTCATTACCCTGTGCTGTGCAGTTTCTCTCCAGTTTACCGAATTTGCCATTACCTGGTCAGATGTCAAAGCGGGACTCAATTTTGAATTTCCAGCTTTTGCTGTGGCCGCCGGTCTGGCGGCTTATGGCGGGACAGGTGTTAACGCTGGTGAATCCATGGCATATACCTATTGGTGTGTGGAAAAAGGGTATGCTAAGTTTGTGGGTAAATCGGGAGAGAGCCCAAATTGGTTGGATCGCGCAAGAGGTTGGGTCGGTGTTATGCAGATTGATGTCGTTCTTACCTTAGTCGTTTTGACCTTTGCGACGGTGCCGTTCTATATGCTGGGTGCAGGAGTCTTAAGCCGAAACAAATTGCTGAGTCTGAAGACAACGCTCCAGCCTGAGTTGGAAAAAAGCAGTAGGCCTCGATTTGGCCTTGAGTTATCTTCAGCGAAGGATTTAAATCAGAACAATCACCTTCCAGACCGGTTGCGACGAAGCTTGATAGACCAAGGACTCCAACTTTCCAGCGACACTAAGATTTTAATAGAAGATAAGAACAAAAGATGGCAGATTGTCGATACGACCGGTCAGAAAACATATCTTGTCCGAAAAGAAAAGCAGACATTAAATATCTATGATAGCACTTCGGTGTCTTTACGCCAGCGATTTGAACGTCAGCAGTTATTTCTGTCTGTTAGCGCAATTGTAACAATTGAAACGGAAGGTCGTCGATGGAAAATCATTGACACTGACACCCAGGGGAACGAACAGAAATACATTATCCGGAAAGAAGACGGATTGCTAAACATCTACAAAATGCCAAACGGCATCGAAACCATTAGCACTTTATCGGAAATGTACACACAAACACTGGGAAATTGGGCTAGATGGCTCTTCATGTTTGGGGCTTTTTTTGTCCTCTTCTCAACCGTTGTGTCAGGTTTGGGTGGCGGTACCCGGATGTTCGTTGACGGGATGGCTGTTTTAGGACTAGTTGATCCAACTGACCAAAACGCACAACGGAAAATCTTACGCATTTGGGCTGTTGTTTCTCCGGCCATTATGTCGGCCTGTTATTTTTTCGTCGAAAATCCGGTTTGGATGCTAACAATTAGTGGCGTAGTTGGTGCTATGATGATGCCGATTGTGGCCGGCAATACAATCTATCTGCGTTACCGTTACCTCGACCAGCGGATCGCTCCAAGTTGGAAATCGGATCTGTTGCTCTGGATTTGCTTCATGATCATGGTCATTCTAGCCGGTTACATTATTTACGGGAAACTTATCCCCACCAGTTAACCAGATTCAACTTTAGTTAAGGGCAGACATTTGCCTTCACGTGGAACTTGAAACGACAGCGATGGAGTCAAATAAAGCAGGTAGAATAGGGAGAATTGCCGGGTTGTCTTATCAGGATAAAAGGGCTATAATAGTTCGATAATATAAAAAAATAAATAGTCAAAACCAAAGATAATAACGGATTGAAAAATGCTAAAGAATCGAGTAACGCATGTTTTTTTAGGAGTTAATTAACATGAACCGATGTGCTGAAACCAAAGATTCAAAAATTTCTCTTTTGAAAGGTGCCAGAACTCTATCCTCACTTATTTTCATCATTAGTTTTATACTCCTGGGTTGTGGAACAGCAGAGCAGAAAGTCAAACGGCTTCAGATCAAACTTGGAAACGAAGATCCGGATGTCAGACACAAGGCCGCACTATCTCTGGCTGAAATCGGCCAAGCCGCATCGTCGGCTATTCCTGCTTTGATTAACGTCTTGGATGATAAAGACGATATAGTCCGTGGAAGTGCAGCCTTAGCACTATCTAAAATAGAAAACCCCGATGCGGCTCCTGCAATTCCTAAACTGATACAGATATTATTGGGAGATGGAAGCGAGTTTGCCCGACGAAGTAGCCTCGATGCACTAGTCTCACTGAAAGAACTGGCAGTTCCTGCATTGATACCTCTACTAGCTTCCGACAATCCGGAAACCCGGACCGTTGCCTCTGAGGCACTCTACCGGGTTGGTTCGGAAGCATTTGAAGCGACGGATGTCTTGATAGACGGCTTATATGACTCCACTGAAGTTGTCCGACAAAATGCCGCACGTGCTCTGAAGCGAATTGACACGCCGAAGGCTTCGAGCGCACTAGATGAATATGAATCTAGCGGTATTGGTTCGCTTTTGACGAGGATCAAGAGAATAAGAAAAAAGGTCGAAATGTTGGATTCAGACGTCAGGACGGAAATAGAGGAACAAATTGCCAATTTATCCACACCGACGCCAACAGAGATAACACCTAAAGATGAGTTCGAAAATCAAGCCATGTATAAAAGACGGGTAGAGATGGCCCGGCAAAAAGATCGAGAAGAAACACGAAAATATGAGACCGAGAAAGAGGCTATCCGTAATTCTATGGCTACAAGAATAGAAGTTCGGTCTGAGAAATACCAACGACAGCTAACTTCTCTGAGAAAAGAAATTATTTTAGATGAGACGCAATTCCAATTTAACCTGGGCAAGTACGATGCTGAGAGAGAGGTTTTCCCAGACGCGGTCGTCGAGGTCAATGAATCTGGTATTGCCCCTCCTTATCAGTGGAAACTTGAGATCCCTCTACAGCAAGCGAAAACCTTTAAACAATCGGTGGAAGAGGGAAAAACCAGCATTCGGGTCTATATCACGATAGATCATTCCAACGCAACCGCTCAAATTTCCAGGGTTGAAACAGCAGATTTGACCTCACCTCTGTTTTAATCGGGGTGACCTCCTATTTAATTCTTTAGGGTAAAATCGTAAAAGAGCCACTAAACATGACACCTTTCAAGTGGTTTAAGTTACTTAGTAGAGAATGAGACTTAGGACATTGCCTGCCAATTTTGTGCTCATCTCTGCCTAAGCAAAACAAACACGAATCCTGGCAGTGGGTTCATAGGATATTGAAACTTTGACTATTTAAAATAGAGACCACTGTGGTGGAGGTAAATTCTTCTTAAGACATATCTTAAGAGGATTTCACCTGCTTGATGATTATTTCTTATGGTTTCTTACGATTTAGGTGGTCAAGAAGAATTTATTTGCAACGTTGAATCTGCCCAGTTAAAAATGGTAGAAAAATAGCGTGAAACTAGGCAAATTAGCTAGAAGCCATTTCAAAACGGCCTCAATGTAATCAGGATGCAAGCAAGGTGAAAGAACGCCTGCTAGATCTGAATTTCTCTTTCCCAACCAACAACCTGTCGTCGAAAGTTTGGCCGCCATGCCAAAGCAGGCTTAACCTTCCATCGACGCCTGTCAGGTCGCAATTTACTACCATCTTCATCTTTCTTGGTCTGCTTGTTTTTGGGCTCCGGACAGATCAATTCAATGCCGCCTTTCAACCGCTTTTAGCCGAGCGGATCACTGTCGTACCCCTTATTCGCTATGATGCGGACAGGATTTTGCCGCGGCCGAACCACCACCTTTTCTGGGCACCGCAAACTACTCAATCGTGGCGTCCAGTAGTTTTATTTCGCTCGCCGAGGCCGAATCCAGATCAGCACCGATAGGGACTGTCTGGCCATCGACCACCACCATCCATCCTTCCCGCCTTTGCTCTTTCCAAGGTCTGAGTCCCTTTTTTAGCCCAGGCCAAACTTCTATCGGCCAAGGTTTCTGGCCAATCTAACTGGCCCTGTTGCTCCAGTTCGGACAGGAACTTAGGCCATATTTGGAGCCAAATATCTGGCTCGTCTCATGGCTGCAATCTTGCACGGTAAGTGCTAGCTGATGGATATCGATCAGCTAAGTGGTTCCATCCGGCACCAGTTGGCCAGAACCATATAATGCCGTCAAACACCTCCTTGTTGTCTCTGGGCCTGGGACTACCTTTGGCTGAAGGCTGAGGTTTTGACCGCCAGGGTTCAAGTCTGATCCATTGTTCATCGGTGACACCAGCCATCAAAAGTTCCTTTTTAGACCCAACTAAAACTAGACCTAATTCCTTTAGATGGACAAGTTTAAATTGTCTTTAGTTTTGAAATAGCTTCTAGCTATTATCCTGTTTTTTGCGCTTGACAGCCTCTATAGTGTATAGTATAATGGAGCTCAGATTCAGTTATAGTGTGAATTTCTGACAATTTTTTTGATTGTTTGTAATCTTGAGGTATGAAAATGGCAGATAAAAGACTAACGAAGCAAGATATTGTAAATGCGGTTTCTGAAAGTGCAGGCCTAAGCCGAGCAGATGCAACATCTGCACTTGATGCAGTATGTAGCACCATAACCGGCGCTCTAGCTGATGGCAACTCAGTTGGTATTGTTGGATTTGGGACTTTTGAGGTTAAGAGTCGAAGCGCGCGTACAGGTCGAAACCCACAGACCGGCGAACCATTGCAAATTGCAGCTAAGCGAGTTCCTTCCTTCCGTGCTGGCAAGAAGCTAAAAGACAGCATTAACTAATTAGCATCATTTTAATCCCTTCAGTGGGGGAATCGCTCCCCCCTTCAACCTCCTTTCTCACCGAAAATTTCTTTTCTTTTCCTTATCTCGCTACAGTTGGACCTTCTTTCCAACGGTGGTAAGAGGGGGCTAATTTGCTGATTCGATCTCGGGCTCCGGTGCGTATCGATTTCGCTGGTGGATGGACAGACGTCGCATTGTTTACTCGCGATGCCGCTGGTATTGTAGTTAATGCCGCAATCCAGATCTACTCTTTTGCGACCCTTAAGCAGAGACAAGACCAACTGATTATCGATGAGGCTAACTCTAATTCGGCGCAAGATCTAAGTCAAGGGGTGCGGATCTATTCCGCTGACTTTGACATCTACGTTGAGGCGGAAGATGTTCAGAGGTTAGAATACGATGGAAATGTCGATCTGGTTAAAGCAGCCATTCGTCGGATGTCCATTACACATGGTGGCTTCGACCTAATTTCACAGTCAATTGCACCGTCTGGAAGTGGATTGGGTACCTCGGCAGCCATGGGTGTAGCGTTAGTTGCCGCTCTAGCAAAGTTTGAATCTCAAACTTTACTCCCCTTTGAGTTGGCAGAACTGGCTAGCGCAATTGAACAACAAGAATTAGAAATTTTAGGAGGAAAGCAGGATCATTACGCCAGTGCAGTCGGCGGCATCAACTATATGGAGTTTACAAGCGAGACGGTTAAAACGGCTCCGCTACAACTACCTGCTGACACCTGTTACGAGTTAGAGAAAAATCTGGTGTTATGTTATACAGGTAAATCTAGGCTATCAGGAAATATCCACCAAAATGTAACTGACGCTTACCTGTCAGGTGATGATCGGACTCTAGTAGCCTTGAGTAACCTGCGGTCAATTGCTCAACAGACGAAAGAGGCTTTAATACAGGGGCGATTGTCAATCTTCGGGGAATTATTGTCCAAAAATTGGGAAAACCAAAAGATGCTACACCCTTCGGTTACAAACGACCAGATCGAATCTTTGTTTCAGACGGCTTCAGCCAATGGGGCAATTGGTGGCAAAGCCTGTGGGGCTGGCGGCGGTGGATGTTTGCTCTTTTATTGCCAGCCGGACCAAGAACATCAAGTCCGCAAAAGTTTATCGGAGGCAGGGGCTCAGATTTTAGATTTCACCTTTGATTTTTCAGGATTGCAGACCTGGACTTCCGAGCCGGAAAAATAGTCGGTGAACAAAGAGAAAGTAGGTGCAAATTTAGGTGAAGACCGGCAATATCGAAGCTCCAGTGGCTTTTGCTTCCTCGGCTAACGACGCCTCAGACCTACAGCAAGCCGAACGACTCCGAGATGCTCGGTCTGCTGTTCTGAGTGAACTACAAAAGCAGATTGTTGGGCAAAAGCAAGTAATTGATGAACTACTGATTACGCTCTTTTCGGGCGGGCACTGCTTGTTGGTTGGTGTGCCAGGTTTGGCAAAAACACTTCTGATCCGAACCTTGTCCGAAATTCTTGATCTACAGTTCAATCGAATCCAGTTTACGCCGGATCTAATGCCGGCCGATATTACTGGGACTGATATTATTCAGGAAGATTCATCAACTGGTAATCGCTCTTTTCGTTTTATTCAAGGCCCAATTTTTTCTAATATCATTTTGGCGGACGAGATAAACCGAACCCCGCCCAAAACACAAGCAGCTCTGCTCCAAGCGATGCAGGAACACAACGTCACCGCCAGTGGGCAGACCTACCCACTGCCAGAACCATTCTTCGTTCTCGCCACGCAGAATCCGATTGAACAAGAGGGAACTTATCCACTTCCCGAAGCGCAACTGGATCGCTTCATGTTCAACATCCACATCGATTATCCAGAAAAAGACCACGAGAAGCAGATTGTAATGTCGACGACCTCGGCTTATGAAGCCACCTTTAACCGGGTGCTGACCGGAACCGAGATCCTTCAACTTCAACAACTGGTACGGAAAGTTCCTGTGGCTGAATCAATCGTTGACTACGCGGTAGCCATAAGCCGCCAGACTCGTCCTAATAATGACGATTCCCCTCAGTTTGTTAAAGATTGGGTAAATTGGGGGGCAGGTCCTCGGGCTTCGCAATATCTGATTCTAGGAGCTAAAGCCCGGGCGGTTATGTTGGGTCGATCTCATGCCAGCTTTGAGGATGTTAAAGCTGTTGCCAAGTCTGTTCTCAGACATCGAATTTTGACTAACTTTAACGCTGAAGCCGATGGTATTACTAGCTTGGATGTAATCGATAAGCTGCTTGAAATCGAGGTTGATTCGCTAACATAGTCTCCCGTTGTCTACCCACCTTAGCCAATTTGATGGATCATCTTTGGCGACCGAAAACCAACCCGATTGAATGTGACTTTCAGTCATGCAAAATGTGTCCTCCTCTCGCCAATCTGGCCTGATCCAAGATATTAAAACTGGCAAGATTGTCCCCATCTATTTGATTGCCGGGGAAGAGACCTTTTTAGTTAGAGAAACGGTTAAGCAACTGCTAGATCTGCTCTTAGATTCCGGTTCCCGTGACTTTAACCTTGATATTTTTGATGGTTCGCAGATATCAGTGCGGGAAATTCTGAGTGCGGTCGAAGTCTATCCCGTAATTGCTGATTGGCGAGTGGTACTGGTCAACGACCCCGATTTTTTACAGCCCACCTCAACGAATAACTCGATATCTCTAACTCCCGAAACAACAGAAGATACAGAAGATCTTGACACAGTCGGTGCCGAGATTATCGATCCCCTCTTTACCGGCACACCGGCTGAACCAACTGAACCGGTGATAGTAGAAGTTGACGATTTTATAGACCTAGATCCCAAGGAGCAGTTTTTATCCTGGTTGACAGGAACACTACCTAAATTCAGCGTTCTGATTCTCGCTTGTCGACATAAGATTGATGCACGTAGTCGGATTGTAAAAGAGATTCGCCGTCTGGGACAATATGTTGAATTTTCTCAGACCGATAGACCCACGCAAAATGATCCTTTATTTCAACAGGTAAAAGAGCAGGCCACCAAAGCGGGTAAGCAGATTAGCCTCAGTACCTATAATCTAATGCGGCAAAGAGCCGGACAAGACGCCCATCTGATTTTTCAAGAACTGGAAAAAGCCATCTCCTATGTGGGTGATAGAGAGCGGATCGAAGATAAAGATATTCGCGGGTTAATCGCCGAAGTAGTCAACGAGAGCATCTTTGCTTTAACCGATGCAGTGGGACGGAAAAATGTTTCGCAAGCCTTGCTGAGTCTGTATCGGTTGCTGCAAAGTGGCGAAGCCGCTATTAAAGTTAATGCCTTGATTGCACGCCAAATCCGACTCTTGCTTCAGGCACGCCTATTGGTGGAAGAGAAGCTATTGCAAGAAGACGCGGGAAGATCCAATTATCAAGTTTTCAATCAGCGTGTTTTCCAACCTCTAGCTGAAAAGATCAGCCACCGGCTCCCCGAGAGCGCTCAACTTAATTTGTTGAAGCAAAATCCGTATGCAGCCTATAAAATTGCGCAATCCCTTCGGTTCTTCGGCCAGGCCGAACTTGAGAACGCATTAGAAAGCGTACTGCAGGCAGACATAGAGCTAAAAAGTAGCAGTTTGCCCACAGAGCAGATCCTAGAAGAATTGATCTGTGATTTATGTCGCCGACCCGCTCCCCGTTCTCGTCGTTAAGTTTTAGGAGTTGAGGCCAGAAGATTAGCAACAGCCTTAGCTGCCAGGGACGCATCCTGCAAATAACGTGGCGAGTTGGCCATCTTTGCTGCACCTATCACTTTTTCGACTAGCGATTTGGGTTCACCTCTTGTCCACTGGACAATCTGCCGATCCACTAACTCTTGATAGATCTGATCCTGTTTTTGGTAGCGCCATTCGGCTTGAGTCCGATCTACCTTCAGCATCAGAACAGGTTTCCCACTACTGGCCGCTTCACAGACCATTGAAAAGCTATCCTCGGTTACCAGGATCAGATCGGCGTGAGCCAAAATATGCTCAACTTTAAAACCCTGGCTGTTAGTCAATTGTTGATGGGCAAAAATAGCGATTGGAAAATGATCTGGCTGATCTCTTATGGTAGTGGCGATTAGATCCGCAACTTCAATCGGTGTTCGACGAGAAGTACTGAGCAGCAATTGCCATCCACCGGTGGATATCAATTGGGCTAGTGATTGAAGTAGGTTAACAGTCGTTTGGTAGGCGATCGTATAATAACGGTCTGTACCACCAATTAGCAGGCCAACTTTAGGTCGACCCGTTGACAGATATGGGTGGTCTTCAAGCTGAAAAGTGGCGAGCCTGGCAGGCGTAATTCGGTTGGGAACACCCAGAGTTCGGCAAACATTACTGTACTCTGGCTGATGCCAATACATTCTGGGTAGAACTGCCAGATCAAAGTGAGAGATGCCGAGTGGAGAGGGATAGCGGCAGGTAACAGTTTTAGCCCCTAGCAGTTGGCCCAGCAAAAGATTGATAGGTGCAACGGAAGATCCGGTCGATAAGATCAAGTCGACTGACTCCGGTCGCTGCAGTTGGTCCAGTGATTCGGTAGTCACCGCAGTGGCCAGTAGATACCGAATCAGGCCTTTTCTTAGCGGAACCTGGCCTACTATTCGCGTAACGATTCGCAACAGGTTATCTCGCCACTTGCGCCGGAAATAAACCTCTATCAGTCGATGGTCGCAGTTTTCGAGATGATCCAGGATACCCAGCGACTGGTTGTAGTGCCCCGGCTTACCGTCACTTAGGATAATAATCTGTTTTACGTTTTTTGGAATTGCAGGGTCCGCATCAAGATCTATTTCTATATTGTAGGCACAAAAAAAGCCCCAATATGGGGGCGTGACGACAGTGAAGGTTGAAAAGTTTACCATTGTTGCTTAATTTCGACCCACTTAATGGCCAGCCTAGGGGATAAAGGTGTCTCTATTCTGAAAAGCTTCTTCTTGCATTTCCTGTAATTCCTCCAAATAAAATTGATTGTTCGGCTCAGTCTGTAAAGCCTGTAAAAGAGACTTTTCTACCTCTACGTATCAACCGGTATAATGCAGATCCAAGCCAATCGGTTGAAGAAAAGGCCTAAATTTGACTTCAGTTGTGTGGCGATTCGCACCAGTGAAATCGCCACATCTAAGTAACTCCGGTATCAATACGTAACTGTACAGGTTTAGCGTAGGCGCTCAGGTCTTTGGATTGTAGCTAGATAAACCTTTCAAGTACGCTTCCGCCACGGTTTCTAACCCTCCCCTGTTCAGCCGGAACCGCCGCTATAATTTCTGCCGAATACAAGACGACAGCTACTGACGCAATGTTTATACCAACCGTTCATTTGATTCTTTTCACTGTCTCTTTTTCCACACAACAATAATAGATGATGATTAAGTGCCAACTCAAAGTCTTGGCCAAAATCGCCAATTTGGCAGAAGAGTTATACAATAATAGGTGTCATAGCTCCCCTCTGCTTTTCAACTGAGCGATTTACAGTATTATTATAGTAGAAGGAGTTTCGGCTTTATCACATTTAATTTGCGTTATTTTTAGGTTTTAGAACTACAGATTCAGGTCATTAATAGCGAAAGGAACATGGTGGAACCAATCGATATCGTAGTTGAGGAGCAGAAGTTAGCGCAAAATGATGAGAAATCAGAATGGCTGCGCAAGACACAGGTTTTCGAGCCCACCGATCGAGTCCCTGTTATCATCAACACAAACCAGTGGACTGCTCTGACCGCTAGAAATCGAACGACCGCTGACTACCTCCGTGAGCAGATCCCCTAAACATTAAGTGGCGCCTTGAACATATCTAGGACGACCAGCCAATTCCAAAGCGCCTCTCGTTTCAACCGGATTTTGGATGTCTACGGGGAGTAGAATTCGATATGGACATCATATGGACTGAAAACCAACCACCCAAGTGTGTCCATCCTCTAACCTCTCCGGAGCAGATCGACGGTCTCGTCGTCCCTCATCCTTCGGGTGGTCTGAACGCGAAGAGAATCGAGTGGTACCACGCGATGGTCGATGCTAACCAAAATATTGAAGTCACGCTGAACGGACATCCTCTTGAGGTAACAGTAACGTTAAGCCAGCCCGGAGGTCCTATCCCCTCGGCATTCGCTCTTGCAGGAGCGAACCTCTTTCTCTGGATGGCCATGGAACCTGAACGTGTTCATACATTAATGCAGATCGTGACCGAAAGCCACATGAACTGCGTTCGGTTCTTCGATGAGATGATGGAGCGAGAACTCGGGCATCCGACCGGGCTCGGATGCGACGCTGCAGAGATGGTTAGCGCCGACATGTTCAGAGAGTTTGTTGTTCCTTACTATTTGAAGATATGGAAAGCGTATTCTGGTCCCCGCGGATTCCATAACTGTGGACAGAACGAGCACCTGCTCGATCTCATCAGGGATGAATTACAAATCACATTACACAACGGTTTCGGGTTCTGTGTCGATCCAGCAGTTCTAGCCGAGAAGATGTCGGGGTGTGTCGTTTTGCGAGGAGGGCCGGATCCTTTCTTCATCAAGTCGGAGTCTCGGGATAATATCGGTGGTATTTCGCGGAAGTACATCACGATGCTGGGCATGCATGGAGGTTTCATCCTGAGCTGTGGCGGCGGAGCGGCACTCGGTACGCCCATAGACAACTACCACGCTCTTGTCGAAGCTTCAATGCAATCAGGTTGTGTGATGTAGGTAAATCCAGATTTGACACCCGACTAGTAGATGTGTTACTCTGATTACGGGATTGGAACACTAGACATTTTCAAAAACAGCACCAGCTATTGAGCCTTACATAACTTTATATTGTTGGTGACAAATTAATAAGGAGATTTAATGTGATTAACAATCGAATGAAATGTTATGGCTTTTACTTTTTTATGGGGATTTTTTCCTGTCTCGCTTTTACTTCTAACTACGCGCAAAATCTAACCGATGGTTTAGTCTTAGCCCTGTCTTTTGAAGATGGTAAAGGAAATACCGCGGTTGACTCCTCTTCCTCAGCTAAACACGCTAAGGTCGATGGTAAAGTAGACTGGGTTGATGGTAAGCATGGAAAAGGAATCAACATTGATGAAAATACTTGGCTAGCAGCACCTCATATTCCGTTTAATGAAAAAGATTTCACTGTCCAATTTTGGTTTAATTGCAAACTCCATAAAGGTGTTGTATTCTCGCAATACGAAAAGAACGCCAAAAATTTGAGCTTGCATTTTCGCTTGCGTGACGCGGGTAGTGTGGATTTGGGCTTTTATAGTAATGACCTTGCCACTAAAGATGGTGTTATAACGTCAAATGCTTGGCACAACCTAACTTTTGTCATGGATGTAACTGCAAAAACGCGTAAGATATATGTGGATGGTGAGGAAAAATCATCTGATAAGCCCGAAACATTATATGCTGCCAAGACAGGCGACACAATCATCGGCGGTTGGAATAGAGTTGATAAAAACGTAAAGAAGGCCTACCAAAAGTATATTGGCAAAGTTGATGAAGTCAGGGTTTGGTCGAGAGTACTCAGTAAAGATGAAATCGCAGCTAGTATGCAAAAAGCCTCATTGATGAGTGCAACATCAGTTGACTCTGAAGGTAGACTGACCACAACCTGGGGACTGTTGAAAGCCAATTAGAGTTTTTTAGTATCAGTAGATCTTACTTTAAACCATGTAACGATCGGAGTTCAACGGCTACAACGAGAAGAATCACAGCGACCTGATACGTTAATAAACGGACTGAAGGTTATTTTTGTGGCCGACTGACGCCAGTGGTTAAGATGCCTCTCCATCAGAAGACAAGGTCTATAGATCAAAGTCAGTGTCGTTTATAGCTTACGGTTGCTGAACTCGCCAGATGTGCTCCCTCCCCGTGTTGTGGTTGCGATCATGATTGGGAAAATCGCTGCTGGTAATCTCCAAGCGGGTCCGGTGACCCTTGAGAAATCGGCAGGCCGTTGGGCCGAGTTTGATACGGAACTCATAGACTGTTCCCGGCTCGATCAACTCCTCTACCTCAAGCGAGTTGCGACGCCGCGCCCACACTATCCCGTAGCAGATCTCGATCGCTGGGCCTTTAGGGTCGTTGTCCACCAGTCTGGCGAAAAAGCCCGTGTCCACTGCTGATGACGACGCATACAGCACTACCTCCGGGTAGCCCACGATCTCCACTTCCTCCACCAGCGCCGGGGTGAGATAGTACAGGATGTCTGGCCGATGCTCCACCAGCCGCCGGTTCGATGGTAAGGTAAACAGATTGCCCCCCACAAGGTCGACATGGGATCGACCGGGTCGTAGGTGTATGAATCCGTTACCTCTAGGACTGGGGCCTCAGTGTTCAGCGGTCCTGAGCTGTTGATGGGATTAGCTACGCCGTTGCTGTGCAGATAGTAGGCTGTTCCTATTATCCCATCGGGCAGCCAGGTATCGGCTGACTTCCATTCGAGCGAACCCATGACGAAATACTTGCAGGCTAGCTCGCGATCCATGCCGTTGGCCACGCCCCGAAGCCAATAGAGCGAACCAGCGAAGCATGATGTCGTTCTTGTCGAACTCGGCCTGAGGCCCGTAATCGATCTCACCCAACTTGTGCTTCCCGGCACCACCATGGTTGCCCGGAGTGATGATCAGCTTGGTCTGATCCCGCGCGGCATCGGTGCGCGCATGCTGTTGCATCAGCTTGAGATGGGCCATGATGCCACCGCAGTGGTCATACCAGCCGCTAAAGTCCAGGTCAGGCATCTCGCCTAGTGAACTTCATCTAACCGCCATGGCTGTTGATTGGGGTGCTGCAGCCAGCCTTCGACGAACTCGGCTAAGTGCTGGGGCAGATAGCCAACGATCTTGATCCATGGTAGTAAGCCAAGCCATCGGCCCTGCTCCAAGTTGGCCCAGATCTCTTGTACCTGGGCCGGTGTATGCGGCTTGGGTAGGCCTTGTCGACGCCGCAAGTCAAGCGCAATCGTTGTGAGCCACCATCGGATGCGCCGGCCCGGGCGGAAGCCGCCCCCAATCCACCTCCGTGAGTTCCAGTGGAATCGTGTCCGCACACATCACCACCAAGCTAGGGGGACGCAATTGTGCCAACTGCCACTGCATCCAGGCATTGTAAGAACTGCCGAAGGTGCCCACCTGTCCGTTGCAGTACGGGCGTGCCGTGCGCCACTCGACCGAGTCGTACCCGTCCTCTGCTTCGCCAATGTTCTCGACGGTAAATAAGGTGTATTGCCCATCTGAGGCATAGCGACCTCGGCTATCTTTTGACACCACAGCATAACCTGCACGCACAAACCAATCGAAGCCCCCTGTTGCCTTGCCGTAGGGCGTGCGGGTAGCAGCCCAGGGAACTCACCGTGGTGTCAGGCCGGAACACATTGGCCCGCAAGACTACGCCATCCCGCACGGGAATGGCCACGTTGCGCTCAATAATGATGCCGAATCGGTTCTCTCCCTCTTCCATAAAGATCTCCTTGTTAGCTGACTTGCTCCGTCACAGACACATGGTTTTCGGTTTTCTCCCCTTTCACTGCCTATAGGTTAACCGTCAGTAACGATGGAAACATCCAATTTAGTTGTCACATCTGTATTTTCTCTAAATATGATCTCAAAATACATAACCGATCCAGCCGTCGGGACCAAAGCAGTACACGTGCCAGTTGGATTAACCCCAAATAATTCTGCCTTTTTTGTCGTCTCGGATCAGGATGCTACCATCCTTTTGCCGCCCATCACCCAGCCTCGGGCTAGATGTCGTTGCTCTTTGAGTAGCAGGTCCTCCTCTTTTCTCCTTGATCAGTCGGATGTGGCCTATAATTGATCTGTGTTACCACTTCCTGTCCCAAGGGATGATCATAGACTTTTTCCAAACACAAATGTTGCTCTTTCTCTAGACTGCCTTCAGTACGGTCAACGACGATGGCTTCCAAGATCTATGACCTCGGTCGCTGGGATGTGGGTGGCCTGGCGAAAGTCGATACGGCCTCGAGCGGTAGGTTTAGGTCAGGATCGGTTACAATCAGGCGGTATCGGGAATTCGCTAGATCGTTTCTAAGGGTATTGTAATCGCTTTTTTCTTATGTGCCATAATGTTACTTCTCGGCCGGAGGGTTATCTATCTCTCGGCAAAGGAATAACATCCCTTAAGGGGTTTTGAGATCGTTTCTTAGCTGAAATAGTTACAAAAACTTTTCACTTGTTTAAATCAGGGACGTGTTGGCGATCCATCAGGCAAACGCGTTTGGGTCCACTGGATCACTTCGTCTTGGCACGGGTATTTAGCCGCCAGATCTTCGTTAACATCAATTCCCAATCCCGGTTGCGAGTTAGGATACATATAGCCGTTTCTAACTTCGGGTAAGCCCGGGAAAATCTCATAGACCAGGTCAGAAAATCGGCACCACTCTTGAACGCCAAAATTGGGAGCCCATAAATCCAGATGTAAGTTAGCTGCATGACCTACCGGCGAGGTGTCGCCCGGCCCATGCCAGGCCGTCCGGATACCGTACATATTAGCGTGAATGGCCGCATTACGAGCAGGTGTGATTCCTCCCATTTGGCTAACATGCATCCGGAGAAAATCGATTAATTTCCCGGCAATCAATGGTTGCCATTCTCTGGGGTGGTTAAACAATTCACCCATAGCGATCGGTGTAGCAGACTGTTGTCGTATATGGGCAAACCATTCCAGGTCTTCCGGTGCCAGCGGATCTTCTAAGAAGAACAACTTAAACTGTTCCACATCTTTGGCGAATTGTACCGCATCAATAGGCTGCAATCGTTCATGGATGTCGTGTAACAACTCAACGGCATCACCAATCTCCTGTCGGACATGCGCCATCATTCGTAACATGTTCCGGCAGTATTCTCTCGGATCGAAGTACGCACCATCCAACGCCCCTTCAGGCTGAGTTATCTGAGACGCCTGCCCACCGTAACCACCCATCTGAATCCGAATATACCGATATCCTTGTTCCATAAACGATTGAACACTTTCAGCTACACTTTCAGGCGAATTCCCACCGGCGTGACCATAGACGGCTGCTGCTTCCCGACATTTTCCGCCCAGTAAATCGTAGACCGGTATGCCGGCGATTTTTCCTTTAATATCCCAGAGGGCTTGATCTACCCCAGAAATGGCGTTGTTAAGCACGGGACCATTCCGCCAATATCCATTGACCATTAACATTTGCCAGATTTCCTCAATCCGTGAAACTTCTCTACCAATCAGAAACGGCTTAAGATGTTTTTC
>Ga0208128_1000352_pt1 | contig 19382 bp, 15 predicted proteins | sample ETNtaG_35_FD_185758 | JGI IMG/M metagenome (GOLD analysis project Ga0208128, IMG submission 185758) | Marine microbial and viral communities from oxygen minimum zone, Eastern Pacific Ocean - ETNP201306PF51B (SPAdes) (version 2) | ecosystem: Environmental > Aquatic > Marine > Oceanic ... | reverse complement strand
GTTGGGCGCTGATGCAAGATATCATTCGACCTGCCGTTGGGGCTTATCTTCAACAGCCTCGCTATATTCTTGGTGATCCAACTGCGTAAGTCCTATTCTAAGTAACTTTATCTTTCGCCTAGTCAAGAAAGCCTCGTACCTACTTTACTCGCCAGAGTGTGGAGCAGATGCCCAACTTGTGTCAGCTAACACCTAACACAAGTGATACCGTTCCCAAAAAATGTGAGAGTATGTCTACTGAAACAAGATCCACTAAATATCGTTATCTCTACTAGAGCTAATTTCCCGATCAGGTTCAGGAGTGGTAGATGATCTCACTTAGGAATAGTGAATTCTTAATTCTTAATAGCGATGCCTGAAGAAGAAAAAACTGAGGAAGCGAGTGGTCGACGGATTAGCCAAGCACGAGAACGCGGAGATGTTCCGAAAAGTCGAGAGCTAAACTCGGCTATAGCGTTGTTGTTAGGCTTACTAACACTACGATTTTTCGCCCAATTTTCATTGGGTGGCCTGAAAGATATCAGCGTTTATACCCTTACGCACCTCAATTATATCTCCCCAAATCCTCAGACCTTACAAGTAGGGTTTGTGAATCTATTACTACGGATAATGCTGATCATCTCACCCATTCTAATTGTTATGGCCGTAACGGGAATTTTAACCAACCTTCTCCAAGTTGGCCCCCTATTTTCACTTGAAGCTCTGGCTTTCAAGTTTGAAAAGCTGAACCCACTGTCAGGTTTGCAACAGCTTTTCTCTCGCAGTGGTCTGGTTGAAACGCTGAAAGCAATGCTGAAATTCACCATCATTGGTGTGGTCGTTGTACTGACGATTATGCAGGAGGCCCCGAATTTTCAGACGGCTGGATCTAAGTCGATGTCTGAACTGATAGCCTATCTCGGTGGACTAACCTATAAGATCGGGTTTCGGGTCGCACTCCTGCTCCTACTTTTAAGTGTGATGGACTTCTTTTACCAGCGATGGAGCTATGCCGAGAAATTGAAGATGTCACATCAAGAGGTCAAAGAGGAGCAAAAGGATACGGAAGCCTCGGGAGAGGTCAGATCCCTAATTCGACAACGCCAAATGACGGCTGCTCGTCAGAGAATGATGCAGGATATTCCTGAAGCAGATGTGGTAATTACCAATCCAACGCACATCGCTATAGCAATCGTCTACGACCTAGAGCGGTCAAAAAGTCCGATAGTTGCCGCCAAGGGCGCAGGAAAAATCGCCGAACGAATTAAGGAGATTGCTTTTGAGCATAATGTCCCGGTTGTAGAAGATAAACCTATTGCCTGGGCCTTGTATGAAATCGAACTTGGTGAAAGTATCCCTTACGAACTCTTTCAGCCTGTGGCCGAGATTTTAGCCCGTATCTACCGTACTCGAAACCGAAAAAAGACAGCTTAACATATTCGCTCTCAGATCAAGGTCACTTTGCTATCAAGTGGCAGAATCATGTCTCTAAAATTGGCTTGACATTGGCCGGGCCTGTAGGCTCAGTCACCGATCATCAAACTAGGTATTCAGAATAGGATGAACGACGCCGACGCACTTCAAGTTCCTGCTTTATCCCGATACGGAGACTTATTTCTCGTTGTCGGCGTAGTCGGAATCTTGCTGGTAATTCTAATCCCGTTGCCAGGATGGCTGCTAGACCTACTTCTAGCGATCAATGTCTCTTTATCCTTAATCGTACTGTTGATGGTTCTCTACACTTTGCAACCTGTCGATTTCTCGGTCTTTCCATCTCTATTGTTAGTCTTAACACTCTATCGATTATCACTGAATGTCGCCTCGACCAAACTGATTCTGACCAAAGGCCATATTAGCGAGCGTTCCGTCGGCAAGATTATTTCAGCCTTTGCCGGAATTGTAATTCGGGGCGATTACGTGGTCGGTTTTGTCATTTTTGCTATTCTAACCATTATTCAGTTTGTGGTAATTACCAAAGGATCTGGACGAATTGCGGAAGTAGCGGCTCGATTTACTCTGGATGCCATGCCGATGAAGCAGATGGCAATTGACACTGATCTTAATGCTGGTCTCCTAGATGAAGCCGAAGCTAGCCAACGCCGGGCTGCTGTCTCAAGTGAAGCCAACTTCTACGGAGCAATGGACGGTGCAACTAAGTTTGTGCGGGGAGATGCCGTTGCGGGCCTAATTATTACTTCTGTTAATATCGTGGCCGGGCTTATTGTTGGAGTTGTTCGGCATAATATGGAAATAGTTGGCCCTAATGGGGCTATACAACGGTATACGCTGTTAACGATTGGAGATGGCCTAGTCAGTCAACTGCCGTCACTGATTATCTCTATTGCCGCGGGTATTCTGATTAGTCGCAGTTCGGAAAGTAGTAATTTTGGCCGCACCTTGGCCAGTCAGTTTCTATTACAATCTCGGCCCCTCTTCATTTCGTCTGGAGCTTTGGCTTTATTGGGGATTGCGTTAGGATCGCCAGCCTTCTTTATTTTATCCGTTGCAATTGGTGGCGCTGCTCTTATTTCCAGTCGCACTGAAACAGAAGAATTAGAAATGCTCCCACCTGCGGAAGAGGAAACTGCGGATGAAGAAGAGTTAACACCAATTGAGCAAGCGGCTGAAGATCTCGAAGTTGAACCCATCCATCTCAACGTCGGATATAATCTAATCTCTCTAATTACGCCCTCTGAAGGCGGAGATATGCTTAATCGAATTAAACAGATCCGCTCGACCTTAGCCCAAGAATTGGGTGTTGTTTTGCCCCATATTAGGATTCGCGATCAGGTCGATCTACCGGCTGGTGGCTACGTAATTATGATCCGAGAAGAACCCGTTGCTGAAGGAGAGCTAAGGGTCAACGACTTTCTAGCTATGGAAGTCGGTCCCGTAATTGAAGAGATCGATGGTATTCCGACCGAAGAGCCAACTAACAATCAGCCTGCTCTATGGATTACTGAAGAGCAGCGGGAGCAAGCTCAGCTAGCGGGCTATCTGGTCATTGAACCTTCGAGTATTTTAGCTACGCATCTGATTGAGACCATTAAGCGATATGCTGACCGACTGCTGACCCGTCAAGATATCCGCAATTTATTGGACCGGGTTAAAGAGAACAATGAGGCACTGGTGGAAGAGGTAACCTCCAATACAGCACTCGGCCTGGGGCTAATCCAGAAAGTGTTGCAAGGGCTGCTGAGGGAAGGCGTTTCGATTCGAGACCTAGTCATTATTTTAGAAGGTGTTGCTGATCATGCCTCCGTCTCTCAGGATGTGGTACTGTTGACAGAAGCGGTTCGGCAACGTCTCGGTTCTCAAATCTGCCGGCAACATCTATCGCCTGAAGGGGTTTTGGATTATATTGGATTAGGTGAAAGTGTCGATCAGATGATTCGAAGCGCAATTATGCAAACCGAATCAGGCGAATTTGAGTTCACGCCGCTTGATCCTAGCACAGCATTGGAGTTAGTAGATTCCATCGCGAATACGATTACGCAAGTTTCAGGTCTGCATGCGGCCCCCTTAATCCTTTGTTCTAGTTCATTAGTACGGGCCTATATGTCACAGTTTATCAGCATCCAATTCCCAACACCGATTCCTGTTTTATCAATCGAAGAGGTACCTGCCACGGTACCGTTGAATGAGATTGGCCGGGTTGAACTTGGTCAACCCTAACCAGCAGAGTTATACCTCTTAATCCGGCATCGATTTAATCTGTATCAGTAACAAACAAATATTTAACCCTAAAAGGTGAAGATAGGTTGCCTGAGCCCATCAACTGAAGTTTGGCCATCTATGGGTAGAGGGTATGTTGCAACTCGTAATTCCTACATTCTCAATAAACAAAGCCAACTTGCGTTTCATCAGTAATTAAGTACGCTCCATATGTCAACCAGAATCCAGAAAGTTTACGGACGAACTCCCAAAGAGGTGCGGCAGAAAGCACAAAAAGAGTTTGGTGACGACTTTAGTGTAATCAAGATGAATCGTGTTTCCGGTAAGAGCTTACTAAAGCCGGATAAACATTCCAACTATGAATTGATCATCTCTATTGAAAGTGAGGTTGAAACTACGGCTCCGCTAGTCAGACCTCGATCAGATGTTCCGGATCCAAATAAGCTCAAAGATGCCATCAGTAGAGTCAATACGCTGTTGACGGCAAGTGCTTATAGTAAACATACGGCTACGGAAACGTCTTCAGACCAGGTACCTCACGAAGCGGGAACGGATTATTTGCCAGATTTAGCAGAGGAGTCGGCGCGACACGAAGCGTATGGAGATCCACCAGAATTTGCTGATGAGACTCCATCTGATAAAACTGATCTATCAAGATCCGGGGTCGAGCAACAGTCGGATCTGTTTAACTATCTGGGATCCGAGTTGACCGAGATCCGCGATGTGTTGCACATTTTGCTCAATAATGTCAAAGCAACCGACACACCAGATCTACCGGATGAAGTAACAGGTCTCTACCAAAAGTTCTTAAAGCACGATATCGACCAAAACTTAGCCTACGATTTAGCTGAAGCAATGGAAGACTGCTTTCATGACGAGAAAGGCAGATCCATCCACCAGTATCTGACTATGTTACTCAAGAAGATCGTCAAGGTTTCAGGCGGAGTTCAGTTTGGGCCTCCACCGACAGTGATATCGCTAGTGGGGCCAACCGGAGTCGGTAAAACCACCACCATCGCCAAGTTAGCTGTCCAATACAAATTCAAAAATAAAAAGGTTGCCCTGATTACTACTGATGATTTTCGGATTGGCGCCATCGAGCAACTCAACACCTATGCTGAGATTTTATCGTTGCCGATGGAAATAGCACATGAAGTAGAGGAACTAAAGGATAAAATCGCCCAGCACGAATCAGCTGATCTAATCTTGCTGGATACTCCAGGTCGGAGTCAATTGGATCAACCGCGAATCAGGCTCATCGAATCGTTTCTCAATGCTGCTTGCCCAACCGAAACCCATCTTCTAATTAACATGACCACCCGTAACGTCGACCTCCAGAGTATGATTAACCGTTTCGGTACTTTAGGGGTTGATCGACTGATATTTACTAAGCTAGACGAAGCAAACTGCTTTGGACCAATCCTCAACAGTAGCATTCGATTCAAGAAACCGATCTCCTTTTTTACCACCGGCCAGGATGTCGCCGGCGACATCGAGGTTGCTAGTCATAGCCGAATTGCAACTTTTTTGCTACGTAGTTTTCAAGCCCGGCGAAAAAAAAAGAGGGATCAAGTCAAGAATAAAGCGAAAAGTTAGACCGGGAAATGAATATGGTAGGTGTATGTGGTAAATACCCCTATACTGCAGGCTTAACTTTGGGAGCAATGAATTGAAACAAGATCAAGCTACACAACTTCGTCAACTAATGCGAGCCAGAGAACAGTCCCAATCGGACGTAAGTACAACCTCCGCAACCCGCCGTCTGGAGCGTCAATCGCAAGCCCAGCCGGAAGGCCGTACCGGACTATCGGATAAAGCCAAACAACCTTCGACCGGTTTGAAAACAATCGTTGTAACAGGTGGTAAAGGTGGCATTGGAAAAACAAATCTATCGGCTAACTTAGCGATTGCGATCGCACAGTCTGGCTTTAGAGTTGGGATTCTAGATGCGGATCTGGGCCTAGCGAATATTGATGTCCTATTTCGGTTGACGCCTAAATACAATCTGCGGCATGTCCTAACAGGAGAAAAGAGGATTGAGGAAATTATCCTCTCTGGCCCGCTGGGGGTTTCGATTATTCCTGGCAGTTCTGGAATCCAGGCCTTAGCAGATCTGCCAACTAGAGCACGCCAAGAGTTAATTCAGGAACTACGTCGACTAGAGGATCTGCTTGACTATCTTATCATTGATACGCCAGCCGGTATTGGAGATAATGTCTTGAGTTTTGTTCTTGCTGCGGATCTAATTTTAACTGTTACTGAACCGGATCCCATGGCTTACACCGATGCCTACGCTTTAATTAAAACCATCTCCCGTCGAAAACAGAATCAGATGATCTATCTAGTAGTAAATAAGGTTCGGAGTATGGCGCAGGGACAAGAGGTCTACGAAACACTGCAGACTGTTAGTGAACGGTATAAGCTTAGCATTCGTGGGATTAACTATATAGGTTACGTGCCATATGAGGCCAAAATCCGAAATGCGCTTTTTCTCGGTAGTCAGAAACCCTTTATTCTAGAATATCCAGAGACACGCGGCGCCAGGTGTTTTCAACAGTTGGCAAAGAAATTGCTATACTATCTTCGACGAACACCGCGTGAGCGGGTGGACGAGAACGTTCGGGACTTTTTTTCCCAAATGTTCGTATACACGACCGACTAAAACCGCCGACTATGTGAATCTGGTAGATGCATGCTGGTTAAAGTCAGCGTAGGTGTATCTACTTCCTGCCAGATGTCTACGAATACACATTACATACTCGCATGGCCGGCAACTAGACGTGGGGAAAACATATGCTTCCCAAGAATTGGATTGCAAGGAAACTAGGGTACGCTCTAAGCATCTGGTCAGGTTGCTCAACCATCACTATAAGCTATACTGCTGGTAACTCTTTTGATACTATTTTTGTCAGAGCCATTATTGCCTTTCTTGTCTTTGGGCTACTAGGCTATATTGGCGGATGGATCATTCAACGCTCTATGAGGCCAGAATTGTCTTTTATTTACAAAAATAGTGACGTTGGTGTCGCACAGAATGGACGTAGCGTAGAAGTAGAACAAGCCGGAAACTGAATAAGAATGAGTGTCGTCAGACCGTTATTTACCAATCGGCTAAGGGTTAGTTGAGATGGATCAACTGTGGAGCGCATATAAATTTGGTGGCGACGAGCAAGCTAAAGAAAAGCTCGTCACTGAATTTGTGCCAATTGTTAATAGTATTGCTCGACGATTGGAGATCTACGCCTCATCCTCTTACGACATTGAAGATTTAGTCAGTGTTGGGGTGATAGGATTACTAGATGCCATCGAGAAGTTCCAACCCGGTAAAGGGGCTGTCTTTAAAACCTATGCCTGGCATCGGATTCGAGGGTCCATTTTGGATGAGATCCGTGCCCTTGACTGGGTACCCAGATCTATTCGGGAAAAAGCCAGCCAACTGGAAAAGGCCTACGAAAACGTAAGACAAAGAACTGGTCGCCCGGCCGAAGAACTAGAAGTTGCCCAAGAGTTAGGCCTCGCCGTCCCCCAATTACAAGAGATGCTGTCAGAGGTCGGATGCACCGCAATGTTGACAATAGAGGATCTAGCAGTAGATCAAGAAGATGAAGAAAAGGTTAACGATTGGTTAGCGGATCCGTATGCTATCGATGTGCAAGAACAGCTGGAACTTCAAGAAACCAAAGAGATTTTGGCCGGAACCATCGACCAACTACCGGAAAAAGAGAAACTTGTCGTCAGTTTGTACTATAATGAAGAAGCAACTATGCAGGAAATTAGCATGATCCTGGATCTCAGTCTTGGTCGTATTTCTCAACTGCACTCGAGCGCAATTTTACGACTCCGCAACGCTATGCAACCGTCAGACGAGAATTAGTCTTACTTTATTGCAGATGATCGCCTATGAACGAATTACCCAAACAAACAATTGTTATCGAAGGGGATCTTAGTCAATGGGATAGCCCTTATAAAATAGAGGGAAATCTAGTTGTCAGAGGCGATGTTCCCGATAGCTCCGAAATTCAGGTTGGGGGGGATTTAAAGGTTCAAGGAGGTGTTTGGGCTGCTAAGGTCCAGGTGGGTCGCCATTTCATTGTTGGTCAGGGGATTTCTAGTGATAGTAAAGTAACAGTTGGAGGTAGCACCAAGGCTCTATTCATTGAAAGAAGTATTGTCCATAGTAGAATCGACATCATCGTTCAGGACAGTACAATGCGAGCTGAGCTTTTTGCGGGTCGAAATGTCTTGCTTTCGGATGGCGCAATCGTCGGCGGGACCGCTTGTGCGGGGGAAAAAATCCTAGCTCACAGAGTCGGCTCCTCTTCCGACGTCGAAACTAACTTGTCAGTTGGTATCCACCCTAAAATTCGCCGTCGACGCCGGGATCTTCAAATGCTACTCAATCGCTTGGAAGAAGGGGTAGATCGACTGGCTAAAGATATTATCTTTCTGGAACAGACTGATCCAACCTCCTTGCCGCCCAAGTCTCGCCAACGCTATCAGCAGTTGCCGCAAATGAAAGCCAGGAAGACCCGATACGAGAACGAGCTTGATCAAGCGAGACGTAAGTTAGTTCAGTTATTAAACTTAGCCAAGGTCCGCTGGCCTCCTGATCCTCACATAGAAGTTAGAGATACTGTTTTCCAAGGGGTACGGGTCGAGGTCGGCTGGGACCTATTCCCGGTTACTACAGAGTTTCATCGGGTGATCTTTAAAATGCAGAACAAAACCATTTGCCTGGTAGATTTAGCCTAAACGGAAAATAATGAGCGTTCAGGGAAAATCTTGCCCTCAGCGGTACGCCAACCTATCCTTACTGTTTTTCCTGTTTCAACTCTCTTTACATTTTGTGGTGGCACAGAAACCGGTAAACCAACTCGACCAAATCGTGTATCGTTCTAACAAGAATAATGGCCGGTTCGTCGCTGTATTTACAAAAAAATTCGATTTTAAATATCAGATATCAAACACAGGTAAAACTGTAACTATTAGTGTTGAGAATGTTAACTACCACCAAAACCTCAAACAAAAGAGCAGCAAACTTCAAGACGATCTATATCTTAAGTCTTACAACACCAGCATTCAGGAAAGACAAACTATTGAAATCACATTGGAACTCTACCCAAATGTTAACGTCAACTACTCTTCAACCGACGGTCAATCATCTACCAGTGCGATGAGGCCTGGCGGCCACCTCTTGTGGGTTGACTTCAGTAAAACACCTCAGTTCCTTAGTCAACCTCTGCAAACATTCAATAACCGTACTATCTTCAAGAGACAAGACGAGGGGAAAATATCTACTGAATCGAAATCTGAGACTGATGACTCAAGTGTGCAGTCTTCAACCGTCCCAAAAATAGAAAACCAGTCAGCTACCACTAACCAACCTTCATATACTAACCCAGTTACTACTACTTTTAGCGTCTTACCAGAGATCCCCAAAACGACAGTTCAGACCACCGTCGAGGAAAAAGGAAAAACCGTTTGGCCTCGAATCGTTGGTATTTGGCAAAAATATCTTCGTATTCCAATAGATCTGATTATTCTACTGGGCTTGCTGCGACTCGGGTTAGGATTGCGAAGAAATCATCGGATTATTCGGCAAGTTGCATTACGGCAAATTCCGTCAGAACTGGTGAACGAATCCGCAGAGCAAAAAGCGATTAAGAGTAACCAAAGTTTCGATAATTTACTTCAGTCACACCTGGAACAAACCGAGGCTCGAGATATACCTGAAAATGGAATGCCTACTGGGGATGTAGAGACAGAGAAAATTACGGTAGAGGAGATCGACAGCACGCAAATCGAGGAGATTAACGGCCTAGAGATTGAACAACTAAAAAAACAGGTGAAGAAGTTACAAACGGAAGAAGGATTAAATCCGACGGAAATCGCTCACAGATTGGGGGTGCCAGGGGAAAAGGTGTCGCTCATTTCCAAGTTGGGTGACGATTGACAGCTCTGAAACTTTGGGACAGATCAGACCAAGCGGTTAAACCGAGACAGCCGTCTTGAAATACTCGAGGCTCTGACGCGCGAACGACGGCGCCGGATGTCGCGGATGAAACCGGATCTTCTTTGAGAACTAGGCCCTCTGCGGGAACGGAAATTTCTGACTTTAGCCCTCTGCGCAGAATTAAGGAGTCCTTTTCCGGCCCGACCAACAGATCCCATAGCCATAACTGATTTCCTTGCGACAAGATAATTATTAAGTTAACATACCTTCAGTAAAAAGGTCAAGAGCAACTTTATTGATTGTCGATAATTAGCCTCGCTCCTTGATAACAATTTCATTTTATGTCTAGACGGCCTGATTCACACCCATCTCTGAAACAGCGACTCGACTTCACTCGGAGACGTGTCCGAAACGCCCGCTGGGAACTTGACCGTCGGGTCCACCGGGCTTTAATGCCGCTGGATATACAAGAAGATGTCGGAATCTCAAACGTTAAGGGTGACATCCTGGTGATTACACGGCATGGTCACACCTACAGAAGAATTAGATCGGTTTTAGAATCTGAAGGTCTCAGGTGTGACCGTGCTGAGTCTAATAGCGAAGGGATCGGATTTCTTTCGCTAGCCAAGTATCGAATGGTGATTCACGATCAACTAGGGCGCAACTGGCGGAGTACACGGTTGGTTCGTTACGTTAATCGTTACCAGCACTATATTAAAATTGTCTCTTTGGTCAGAGACAAAGCCTCTGGTGATCGAGCTATGCAAAACGGTGGCTACAGTTACCTGATCGGTAGAGATTTTGATGACGATCGGCTGCTCAAATGCCTAACTAGTTCTCTGCGGTTGGAACATCCCGTTTGTCAGGTTCTTGCCCAAGGTGAGTCTTGCAACAAATCTTGTGTTAGCAGTTATCTGACTAACGACGATTTCATAGAAGAGTTGCTGGAAAACCCAGACTTAGATCCGTATCTGGCCATCGAGACGAAAGCCGAGGCCGATCCCCACCAACGTCGCCAAGCAGATCTATTCGATGAACTCGACCAACTGAAACTCGATCCTTATGACTAAAGAATTCTTGTCTTCGAGTGCCCATTTACTTCATCCGGCCTCTTACCCAATCAATTAGGGAACATCATACATGAGGCCTCGTTGAAGAAGCGTTAATGAGACCGACAATTGGCCTATTTTTCCTCGCCTCTTATCTTTTGGTAACCACCGGCACGGCTGAGCAGATAACCTCTGAACCTATCCTCGATTTCGGTTTTGCTCAGTCTAACGTGGCTAATTCCAAGATTGTTGCCTACGCCACAACACCTAACCAGATTATCTTACTGCCCATAGACCTCACTAGCGGATCACATAAACTAAGACCTGAACCTTCGATCCCGGTTACTAATGTGAAACGTGTCGCCGTTTATGATCAGAGATTGGCCTACTTAACCAAAGGTGATGTGATCCATATCTTAAATGATTGGGAGTTTAATCCAACACGCCCAACCTTAACGTTGAGTCCACCCCGACGAGCAGTTGCCGACCTATGGTTTTCCGAAGAAAACTTACACGTCGGCTTGGTAGATGGAACAGTTTTGGTCTACGATTCTAAGTCGATGAACAAACGGCCAATTCACACTATTGGCTCAAACCACAGTTATATTGATCTAATCCGTTTTAATTCTGTCCATCAACAATTTTTAATCTATAGCCGTGGTTCTCTATCCCTCTGGAACTTTGCTACTCGTCGTTCGATCTGGCAAACAGGCGAGATCGTACAATCAATTACGTCTGTTCGATTTAGCCAAACGGGCGACCAGGTTGCGCTACAATCCGGTAACCAGATCTTTGTTTACCCAACAACACAGGTTTCTAGTCTACAGTCAGACGCACAGGCCGTTGCCGTTTTTGACGGTAAAAACGATCCTATTTCCGCCTTTTGTTTTGGAGCACGTAACACATTACTGACAATTCAGCAAAGTGGGCGTGTCAAAAAGTGGACGACCTCAACACAATCAAGCCAAGAAATTCAGCAACTTCCCAAAAAGAACTATACGAATATTGCTTATCTGCAGTCGTCCACTCAATCTGGTAGATCAGATTGGTACTTGGTGACAACCGACAAAGGAGCAATCGTCAGTTATTCGATGACGCCCAAACGAGTTTCAACTCCACCCAAGTCGGTTGTCACGACGAAATCCACCAAACCCAAGGTGAATCGCCGCAAGCCAGTGCCAGTCTCGATGGGGCAGTCCACTCAAACGAGCCGAAAAACACAGCCTGAATTAACCGTTAAACTCACTCCCAAACCACCGTATGGCATCACAATTGGACAAGAGTTACAGATCCACTTCCATCCGTCCCAAGAGGCGGTTATACTCCCGAGGCAGATACCTACTAATGCCAATTTCATCGCTGATGAGCGTACTCTAAGTTGGCAACCAACCCGAACACAGGTCGGATCATCCGATTTTCAGTTTTACGCCATTACTGAAGATAATCTGTCACAGCCCATTTCGTTTTCAGTTACGGTTGGACCCAACCAACCACCCCGTTTCGTTTCGGTTGGTGGTCAACCACCGACCTCTGAATCGTTGGTATTTACAGTTGCCGCCGGAGAAGATCTGAATCAGACACTGGTTGCCGAGGATCCAGAATCGGACCAACTTGTATTTTCGATCAGTCAGAATCCACCGGGGATGGTAATTGAAAACATTAGTTCCTCATCAGATTCGACCACTCAGCGAGCACAGTTAAAATGGGTACTAGATGCTGATCAGTCGACTGAACAACCCATCTACGGCGTATTCCCATTTCAGATTCGCCTAAATGATGGGTTCAATCAAGTGGATTTATCGGTTCAAGTAAGTGTTCAAGTGCCGCCGGGAGTTAAAGATGTTGATATTGATCAAGTTGAGGCAGCCATTGATACCACGAAGGGATTGGTGAGGTTTGATAAAGAGATGAGACACATTTCAGTAGATCAGGACATGGTACTCGTCTCTTCAGATAGTGGGCCAGACTTTTTCATCGACCAGTACGAAGTAACCAATCAGGACTTCGTTCAGTTTTTGAACCAGACCAATTTGGATATTTCTCAACTGATCAATCTCTCTACCCCCTATGCACAGATCCTAACAGACAAAAAGGGGTTTCAAACTCAATCTGGTAAAGAGCAGTACCCGGTTGTCGGTGTCAGTTGGTTCGGTGCCAACCAATTTGCTAAGTGGGAGGACAAAACGCTACCGACAGTTGCTCAGTGGGAAGCCGCTGCTTATCAAAAGGATGGACGATTGTTTCCGTGGGGTAGTGAGCCGTTAGATTCAGTTGTGATCGACTGGCGAACCACAGGTCCTACAGAAGTCGGCATATTGGATGTCGATAGTAGCCCGTTCGGTGTCTTCGATCTAGCCACTAATGTCGCTGAATGGACCAGTTCAGAGGAAGCGGGAAAACGAATTGTAAAAGGGGGGTCTTGGAAAAGTCGTCATCCGGACAGCCTAAGAACCGACAGCCGTTTAGCCCTTCAACCAGATCAGACCTTATCTTGGATCGGCTTCCGTTGTGTTCGGCTCCCCTAAAAAACAGTATTTTGTTCTGTTTTTCTTTGCTAACCCATCAGTAGAGAAATTCCCCCTACTTCAGAATCACCATTTTGCCGGTATCGATAAAATCCTCGCTTGAATTTTTGGTCTTGAGGACATAGAAGTAGACACCGCTAGCTGCCCGCTCGCCCTGGGCTGAATACCCATCCCAATAGGCCGCTTTCTCCTGTTGATGATACCGGCCTCGCTCCTTCAAGCCGAGATCTATTGTCCTAACCGGTTGGCCTGCTGCATCGAAGATATCAATCGTAACATAAGCTAACTCCGCTAGTTCATACGGAATCCAGACCTCTGGATTGAAAGGGTTAGGGTAGCTTTGTAAGACGCGGGTCCCTACTAAATAGGCCTCAGCGTGTTTCATCGGTTGATATTCTGGGAAAGCACGATCCATCTGAATACTTGGCGTTCCCATAATGCCATCCTCGTTCATCGGTACCACTGCATAAACGTAAAAAACTGTCTTCGGGTTGAACTGAGTACTTTTGACATTTACATCTTGAAATGGGCTAACGTCGATGAATCGAGTATCTGTGGCTCGAACGACACCGACCATATTGACATCGTTATCTGGAATTCCATCACCATTCTTATCTCCAGCCTGTAGAACCGCAGCGAAATCCTTAAAAGTTAGTGTGTCGTGTGGTTTATACTGTTCGCTTGGCTTCTTCAAACGGAGTTGATAATCGAATCGCTTGCGGATAATGGCCACTTGATGAATATCAGTTATATCCTCCAGTTCCCATTCGACCAATACACCTGGTCGATCCATGGTTGGCTCAGATGGATCAGCGGCTGTATTATCCGGTATTTCGGTTGCTCCAGCTTTAACTGTTCCGAGAAAAGACGTGGACCTTTTTAAGGTAATTGAACGTGCTTTGGGAACAGACAAGCGGCCTTTCGGCGGTTCTCCTGCCACGTAGCGAAACTCACCTGGATGTATTCCTTCCTTCTTTTCTTTATTATAGTAGGGCATAATGACCCGTTCGGTTCCAGGCCGAACATTAATCATAACTAGGGTCAGTCGCTGAATATCACTACCAAATCCATCAAAGGTAATCTGTCCAGCTTGCGATTTTTGGTAAAGGAAGATTTCGTCTACTTCTGAAGATCCATCGGTTTTCTCAATAATAACCTTAGCCCCCCAACCGCGAAGGCCGGAACTGCTATGACGAGAAAGATCTCGGGAAACTTCGCCATAGGTCGATTTAGTCATTACACTCATATCCACAGGTGCTAAATCAAGGGCATCGACTTTAATGGCAAACTTATCGATTACTTGGCCGGGTGGTGGATTGAACTGGATATAGCGAGACGAAAAATGCTTTGGAATTGTGTATCGATCAATAAACACATTGGTCGGATAGGTATGGTGAACATCCGTTGGTCGAATAAAAACAGTCGGAATTCGATGCCCGTTGAAATAGTGACGCCCATCATCCCGAGGACCGGTAAAGTAGTTCCAGACAGTAAATGTCTTGAAAGTATCCACTAAATTGGTTCCATATTGTGAAAACAGTTCAGTAAATTCACCTAGTTCGCCTTTTGAACCATTAGAAAAGGCTTCTAGATACTTTCGCATAATATCGGTTTCAAAATGCTGGGTCATAAAAAAGATCCAAATCATGTTTCCATAGGCGTGCACACCTGCTTTGGAATCAATTTGCACATCAGGCACTGAAAACCATTCGTATAATTGACGTTGAAAGTAGTTCCATCCATCGGATTCTCCTAGTGGATCCGGATCATCAACCCCATCTAGATCTTCATAAAAATAGAGTTGACCACCCTCATTCTCTTTGATGTGATAGTTTCGCCGTCTCACTTGGTCCCGAACCTTCCAGAAGGTATCAGGGGTATCAGCGTCAGGTTCCACCCAAGTATCTTCCGATAAAATCACCTTTCGTTGCCGAAGTTCTTCGGCTAAATCGGTCCAGGCCCGCAAGCGGCTCCCATCTGATAGCATCAAGTAATACTTTCGCTGTTCGGTCTTGTCCTCGATAATCCACCGTTTTTCGTTCGTCGGCTTGACATCAGCACCGTTGTATCGAATAAACTGAATTTGATCATTACGAACAGCCAATTCGGCCGATAGTGAGATATTTCGATCTTCAAAAGCATCGATAACCACCAGTGGCACTTGTTGGTTATCTAACTGCTGGGCAATCACATTACCAGCAGACAGGCCACTAAAAGCCCAAGACAGGTTCCCGTATTTTAAATCTGTAATGTACTGTTCTTTTAATCGCTCCTCTGTCAGCCCTCGTCCGTTAAATCCAATCTGAAATACGCGGCGCCCTCCGTCGTAGACAATAGCTTCCATCCAGGTGGCTGATGACTCTAGCATCATCACCACCGCTCCAGTGCTGGCATCGGAGTTGTAGGCCATTTGAATACCATGAAAAAACTCGTGTGCCATAGTGGTTTCAATATAGATATTACCTTCCGACTTACCGTAACCAGCTACGTCATAGATATGGGAATTCATCAGATAGTAAGGCGGACGATTCATGGCTTTGGGCGACATACGGCCATCAAACCACTCACCGACGGTCAAGCCCAAAGAACCGAACTTAATCAGATAGATATCTTGCTTAACATCACCACCATTAGAGGCTTCCCAGAAATCTTCGCGTGGGTGTTTGAATCCCATGGTCATAATTTCGATCCGGTAGGATTTTTCCGCTGCGTCGGCCATCAGGTCGACATAATCGGGTACACCGTTACGTGGGTGAAAGTCAACCACCTCGGTTGGCGCATGCTTCCCTGTCATAGCATAGTGCAGGCGAAAATGGGGTGTCTCAAACTTGTACGGAACGTCAATATTCCCAAAAGCAGCACCATAACGACCGCGCTCATTAGGACGGGCAAAAACAGCTCGCAACTCATTTTGGGTTTTTGGTGATAGTTGATTCCAGCCTCTGGCCAAAGTGATGATGGCTGGTGTAAAGCACTTCTCGATTTGGTGGGGGGCAAAGTCTGTCTCTGTATCCAGCAACTTGTGGCCTACCCGAACGGCTTCAGCAAGTTCGGCTGTTAAGCCCCAAGTACGGGGTGTCACCAAAAGAGTCATCCAAAAGAAAGTCACCAGCAAATATATCAAATATATACTGTAGGCCTGGAAGGTACCAGCCATAATTCTGCGTTTCAATGTTGGCGAAGGAACTATTTTCAGTAGAGGGTTAATCATAGTATTGGTCTCTAGCTGTTAAACCAATCAGAATAGCTGAAAATTATGGTAACAAACTAATGGATGAATGTCAATGAGGGTTGGCCGATTTGGAAGCGCCATACGTGACCGGATGTTGAATCAATTGCCAACATGTGCTATGCTATTGAAGTAACGGTCGCTTGGCGAATAAGTTGAATTCAAGCCTTTTAACCAGTACTGAGCGCAAGTATCTATATCAGTTTAATTTCCTCCTATGAAAAAGTTATCGATTGTCATCCCAGTCTACAACGAAATCGAGACACTGGAGGAAATTCTATCCCAGGTCAAAGCAGTGGAACTCGAATTGGATAAAGAGATTATCCTAGTCGATGACTGTTCGACCGACGGCACCAGAGAACTTCTGCGGGAAATCCAACAGCGGGAATCGGACAATGTCTCGGTTCATTCTCACTCTGTCAATCAAGGGAAAGGGGCTGCACTCCGAACAGGATTTCAATTTGTAACCGGTGATCTAACCATTATCCAAGATGCCGACCTGGAGTATGATCCGCAAGACTATCCGAAGCTGATCCGGCCAATTCTAGATAGTGAGGCTGACGTGGTCTATGGATCCCGCTTCACAGCAGGCCGAAAAACAGCGCTACTCTCTAGTTACCTGGCCAACCGGTTCTTGACTTTTCTCTCTAACCTTATCAATGGTTTGAGTTTGACTGACATGGAAACCTGTTACAAGGTTTTCCGAACCGAGATTCTACAGTCTTTTACCCTGACATCGGATCGGTTCGGCTTCGAACCGGAGATCACGGCTAAACTGGCCAAAAGAAAGTGTCGGTTTATGGAAGTGCCGATCACCTATCGGGGACGCCATTTCACCGAAGGTAAAAAAATCGGCTGGAGAGACGGAGTCGCAGCCGTTGGCCATATTATCCACTTCCGCTTTTTCGATTGAGCAGGTAAACCTGCCTGATACTAGATAGCGCTAGTCAAAAATACCAGTCAAAAGTTGCAATCTTTCAATCTGCCACTTACAGTTGGCTTCTGTCAATCGTAAAAATAAGCCCTGCCGAAACGCTGACAGACACCATGGCACAGATCAGTGGTATCTGTTGACCTAATCCAATTAGCAGGCTGGCAACAAAATAACCGGATAAAAAGCCCGCACTCCAGGCCAGGTGTAGAAACCCTACCCCGCGACCTGTTTCGTCATTACTGGAGAACAGTTTGATGAAGCGGGGCATAGTGGTCGATAACGACCAGGCGGCGCCCGAGGCTAATATCCCGGCTACGAAAAATCCGGTGGCTGAATGGGCTGAAATCGTCAAGCCAAACAAGCTGGCCAAGATCAGAAAATGCGAGCCGATCGCCGGTTTTATAACGCCGGTCCGGTCGCAGATCATACCCGTCACCTGCAGACAGAGACAGGCAAAAATATCGCTACTCCCACCAAAAAAACCGGTAATTTGGATGTCTGCCAGGCGGGCCATCAGCAATGGCATCAAAAACTGGATACTGCCCCAAGAGAAGGTACTGAAAAACCGGATACCGGCCAGAATAGCGACGTTTCGCCGCCCAATAATTGGTGCGTAGTTCTGCCACAAGGTGGCGAGAAATCCTCGGCGCATATCTATCTCAATCTCCGAACCAGGATTTGTGTCTGTCTCGGTTTCTGTTACCGAGGTCGCTGTCTGTTGGCGAGGCAAGGCCAGGACGGTTACCAACACCAGCAGCAGTCCTGTCCCTACGGTTCCAAAACCGAAGGCGGCATAGCTGTATCGATTGATCAAGACGCCGGCCACAGACTTTCCCACCGCCTGGCCGAAAATACCACTTAAAAAGTAGGCGGCCGTAGCGCGGCCAAGGGCTGAAGTTTTAACTGATCCGATCAGGTAGGATTGCCCTCCGGCTGATTTCAAGCCAGAAGCAATCCCCTGCATACACAGTACGACCAAGATTACCATTGCGCTTCGACTGGTAAAGACAAATCCGACCAGAAAACCACCCGTAATGCCTAACACCAGCGTCATCTTTCTCCCAAATCGATCGCACAGTGCTCCTGCCAGCAATGCTGAGATACCACCTAATCCAATTGGGATGGCACGGAGCAATCCTGCAATCCACAGTCGTTGGCCCAGCGTATCCTCCATATATTTAGGAAACAGATACTGGATCGGTTGTGAAATCAGGCCCAGACCAAACAAGATCGCGCATAGAATCCACAGCTGACGACTACCCATGACGCTGTATCTAACTAAGATCCGGCGGTAAGTTGCTGTAGAAGCCCGGCGATTACCATTTCGGTTGCCACCTCATTTTCCCTATCGAACGGTACGATCAGGTCAGCGTACTTTTTGCAGGGTTCAGTATAAGTCGGATAATTGGGAATCACGTCGCGTCGATACCAATCGATTTGCCACTTTAGATCACCACCGCGGCCGGATACATCTCTCAGCATTCGTCGCAAAACCCGTTCGTGTGGATCTACCTCCAGGTAGAGCTTAATCTGCAATAGATCTCTAATTTCCTGAGACCAAAAAATCAGATGTCCCTCTAAAATGACTAGATTAGACGGTTCTATAATTTCAACCGTCTCCTGTCGTTGTGCCATTCGGGTACCAGCCACGGGCGTCTGAATCGATTGTCCATCTGATAATCGCTGAAGATGATCGATCAACTGATCCCACAACACCACATCTGGATGGTTAGCGGTGATCACTTTTTCTCGTTCCTTTGGTGAGTACTCCGAGAAATCCCGAAAATAGTGATCCTGGTTGAGGACAATCGGTGAAAAGACGGAGAGCCGGTCGGCCAGTTTTTTGGCCAGCGTGCTTTTTCCGGCTGCTGATCCGCCCATGATACCGATCGTAACTGGTTTGCTTTGGTTCATAAGTAATTTTTCCTTTCAATTTCTAGTAGGACTTACGCAGTTGGATCACCAAGAATATAGCGAGGCTGTTGAAGATAAGCCCCAACGGCAGGTCGAATGATATCTTGCATCAGCGCCCAACGGC
>Ga0208128_1000349_pt1 | contig 19559 bp, 14 predicted proteins | sample ETNtaG_35_FD_185758 | JGI IMG/M metagenome (GOLD analysis project Ga0208128, IMG submission 185758) | Marine microbial and viral communities from oxygen minimum zone, Eastern Pacific Ocean - ETNP201306PF51B (SPAdes) (version 2) | ecosystem: Environmental > Aquatic > Marine > Oceanic ... | reverse complement strand
CTCCTCAAACCTATTACTCCAGCCTTCTGCAGAGCCTCCTGTTACCCCAACTGCCATCTACTTGATAAGCAACGTATCAACAGCTTGTCAGGCCAAGGAGCGAGGAACAGAAGGCAACGTCACTTCCTCAGGTACTTTCAGAACCACCATTGAGGCATCATCTTCAAGTTGATGATCTACCCCCACAAATCGATCTAAACGCATAAACAACTGATCAAGAATTCCCTGCGCTCCTAATCCACTGCGACATGAAGCCTCCAATGTGCGAATCAACCTCGCTTCATCAAAACGATCACCAGTAATTCCAGGGGCTTCGGTAACACCATCCGTGTAATAAAGAAGCACGTCACCAGGATCCAATAAAACCTCACCACAGCTGTATTCCGCCTCTGTCTGAAGACCAATTAACAACCCAGGAGCATCAAGTCGACTCACACTGCGTTGTTGAGCTTGCCAAATCAACGGGGGATTATGAGCAGCATTGGCATAACGAAGCCGCCGCGTACGCGGATCGTAATCGGAATAAAAAAGAGTCACAAACCTATGAGACTGAGCCAAGTCCTCCTGAGCTAATTGATTGAGATCATGGAGAATTCGATCAGGCGGTAGGCCACTCAATACCTCTGCGCGCAACATGCCCCTAAGCATGGTCATTAATAAACCTGCAGGAACACCCTTGCCCATAACGTCGCCCATCACGAGGCCCCAACGGCCTCGTTCTCTTCGCCGTCCTATCAATTCTGGGCGAGTAGGAATAAAATCGTAGTAATCCCCTCCCACCTGAAAAGCAGGACGACAACGAGCTGCAAGCTCAACACCTTCAATCACCGGGCAACGATCCGGCAAGAGCTGGGCCTGAATCTCTGCCCCAATGCTCAGTTGACGATCCACACGCTCGTGAAGACGCGCTTCTTGAAGCAGCAGATCATTCTCAATCGCTACCCCTGTGAGATCAGCGACCAACTGCACATGGCGGCGATGAACATCACTCCATACAAGTGCTCCTTGAGGATCAAAAACATAAAGCCGTCCACGCTGTCGCCCACGAGCAACTAGTGAAGTAGCAAACATTCCAGCCCTGGCCATATGTCGCTGAACCAACCGATCCATAGCCAAAACCTGAGCCTGCTCAGTGCCAAAACCACTGACCATGCCGGCCTCAAATGAAGCTAACTGCCTCAACAATTCCTGACTCTGATCAAATGGAACAGCCTGAAGTTGCTCCCTCCACAAACGACCATCAGCCTGAAATGGCACTAGCAGCGCTCCTTCTACGCCCACAAGACGAGAAGCCACTACAGGCACCAATTCGAGGAATCGATGCAAATTTGTGAAACTGCGCAGGGCAAAACCCAATGAAACCAACAAGTCCTGATTTCGTCGCTGCTCCCTCGACAAACTGTCCAGCAATTGCCGCAAGGACGTAGACGCTGACAACTTCTGAGAAGCGCTACGAAAAGGAGGAATCGGATGTCGCCGTGGTGGCTTACTGCTCACGGCATAGCCACAGCAGGATTAAAAAGCTAGCAAGCTCAATTGCTGCAAGCAGCAGTTGAAACATCAATGACTAGCCAAAAGTGCCTCAACAAACTCAAAGCTATTGAAAGGTCTTAAATCTCGGATACCTTCTCCAGCACCAATAAAACGTATCGGCAAATGCGCTTCTGAAGCCACTGCCAAGGCCACACCGCCACGAGAAGTGCCATCCAATTTCGTAATTACGACACCCGTAAGACCTGCCGCCTTAGCAAAAGCCATGGCTTGTCTCAAACCGTTCTGACCCTGGCTAGCATCAAGTATTAAAAGAGATTCAACCCTGGCCTCAGGTGCTAAACGATCAATAATCCGACGAACCTTTTGAAGCTCCTCCATCAAATTATGCTTCGTCTGCAAACGACCAGCTGTGTCAACAAGCACCAAGTCAGTCGATTTGGAACGAGCTGCACCAATCGCATCAAACACCACAGCAGCAGGGTCAGCATTAGTAGTGGAATTAGCTACAACCTGCACACCGCTTCGGGCACCCCAAACCTGCACCTGTTCAACAGCAGCAGCCCGAAAGGTGTCTGCAGCAGCAATCAAAGCGGAGTAACCACTTCGAACGGCCAAATTTGCCAACTTGCCAAGAGTGGTGGTTTTGCCTACCCCGTTGACACCAACGAGTAACCAAATATTGAGTCGACCCCGTTCAGGCGCCAAAAGATCAATGCCCGTGGCCTTAATCGGTACCTCGAGAAGATTACAAAGCTGTTGCTTAAGAAAACGAAGTCCTTCCGCTGGATCAACAACTTCTTCGTTCATGCGAGCGCGCAGCGCATCAAGTACTTGATCCGTTGCTTCAACCCCCGCATCAGCGCGCAAAAGTAATGTTTCAAGATCGTCAAGCACCTCTGGCGTAAGAGGGTCATCGCCAAGGTTTTCCAGAAGTCCTTTGACAAAACCTTGACGGGTCTTCTCAAGACCACGTCGAAGTCTTCCCAACCAATCGATCTCCTCCAAAGAGATCTGTTCCACCTGGCGTCCTTGTGCTGCAAGCACTTCCGCTGACCAAGTAAAGGTTTCGTCAAACTCACCAAGATTGGCTTGAGACGATGTTTCCGGAGGCTGGGATTCTTGATGCGGCTCAAGCGATACTTCGTTAACCCTTGTTTCCAAATCTTGCTGGCGAGCCTGCCTTTGGCTCGCAGCTTGTTCCAACCAGGAACCCCCATCCTCATCAACTGAAGGCTGATTACTTGCTTCAGGGCTAGCGTTTACAGAAGGAGATGTTGATCCAACCAAATCAGACTCAATTGAAACCTCAGATGGTTTCTGCTGCTCCTGCTGCGCTTTCAAGCGCGCATACGCTTGACGAGCCCACTCCAGGGAGTCCTCCTCCTTGTTAATAGAAGCAGATTCCTCTTGCTGAGAAATCGAATCTGAGCTGCCCGTCTGAGAACCTACAGGCTTCTGTTCTAAAGACTGCTCAGTCGAAGAATCGTCGCTGGCTTGACGATTAAACCAGTCGTAAACCATTAGGACAAATTCACAGAAGAGGAATCATGCAACCGTCGCAATACGCCATTAATCATGCGACGACCTTGATCATCGCTATAGCGATGGGCAAGTTCAACAGCTTCATTGCAAGCCACAGCTGCGGGAGTCTGAAGTGAAATCAAATCCACAACAGCCAACCTCAGGATGTCTCGATCAATTCGAGGCAACCGACTCAAACGCCAACCCTCCATGACACCATCCAAACGTGCATCAATACTTTTGCGTTGTTCAATCGCAAGCGTCACACGTTGCATCGCCCCAAGGCGAACCTGCTCCTGATTTCCTAAAGCCAACAACCGTGGAAGCTCCAAGCTCGCTGAAAGTCCATTAAGCACCTGTTCAGCTCCAGTAAGACAAATCTGCAAATGCTCGCGGACTCGACCAAAAGAGTTGCTGTCGCGATCTTGAAATTCGCTATCTAGTAAATGCTGTTGAGCATTCTCAAGATCAGTTGCACAGCTATCAAGCCCCTCTCGCCAATGCTGCATCAAACTATCTAAAGCCTGCTGAAGAAGAGCTTCCAGGGGTGTGGTTAACAAGCTAGAGCTTTCCTGTTCTGAAATCTGACCAAGCACTAAAAGGGCCAGTTCTCGAGCAAGGGATCTGGACTGCATAGTCGAACAAAAACAGGAAGCAACAGGCTCAAGCCTGCGTCGTAGTAGTTGAAGAAGCGCCGGTAGTCGAACGCGCTTGCGTAATCGGTCTGGAAAAACTGCGCTTCGCAGGAACCACTTTTTCGTCAGGATTGACTATTCCTGCAGAAATTATTGTGCGGAAAGCATCCTCAACAGAAATATTCAGATCGCGAACAGAGCACTCAGGTACCAAGGTGTACCAACCTGTGGTGGGATTAGGAGCAGTAGGAATAAATACACTAAGCAAGGGCTGATCCAACTCAGCTTGGAGGGAAGGACCCACAGAACCGGTCACAAAGCCAACACTGAACAAGCCTTCACGGGGATACTCGACCAACACCACACGACGAAAACGCTTCGAATTATCTTTTAAGAACGTTTCCAAAAGCTGCTTCAAGGTTTTGTAAACCGAACCAGCCAGAGGAATACGAGAAAGCGTTCCTTCCCCAAATTCAAGCAGCCAACGACCAACGGTTATCCGAGCCATTAAGCCAATCAGAAGGATGCCAAGTAACGGCACCGTAAGGCCCAAGCTCAGATTAATCAGATCCTGAAGAATGGGATTAAGGGTAATGAATGGATTTAACTGCTTCGGAATCGAGGTAAGAAATGCCAGTACAAATCTGCTGAGAGTGGTGGCAAGCCAGATTGTTGTGGCCAAAGGAATGACCACCAACAACCCCGCAATGAGATCGTTCTTGAGATCCTGCTGAAGCCTGGAGTTCAAAGGAAGATCTGGTTTGGGATTGGACTCCACCAAGGAAAATTCGATGCCTAAAGCCAAAGTGATTAAACCAACCTAACCAGCTATCAGTCCTCTGCCGAGGTTTTAAAGCACAGCTGTGAGAGCCAGCAACACAAAACCCACTACAAGTACAACGACACTAAAGGTGCCACCAAAGAGACCCTGATTGATCACCGCATTGCGTTGCCGCTCTGTGCGCTTGACCAACTGATCAGTCTGAGACACTTGATTTTCGATAAATCCTCTAGCTGCCTTTTGCTTATCTGCATCAGTTGCATCAGCTGGCAATTGACCAGCTTCAGCAAGCTGATCACCAAGCGCTTTAAGTCGCTCTGGAATCTCAGCCTGTTTAAGCATGTCCTCAACCTGATTACGCCTTTGCATCAAAGTTTGATCTACCTGTCCAGCCAGAGTTTGGTTGCTGGAGATCACTATCGGAATCAGTGTGATCATGGCAATAGCCAAAAGACTGGATACACCACAAACCAGCCAGCGAACTGGCAATTGTGCTCTACCTGGATGATCAAGCCGTGAACTGATCAGCACAAGTAATAAACCCACAAATGCCATAGGCGAAAGCCCAAGCATGCGTTGAACTATCAGTTGCTGGTACTCCACAGCCGACCATTCACTTGCACTAAGCACGCCAATCATCTGCAATGGCAACAACACCACTAAAGTGAGTCCAAGCCAGCGCATAACCGAAGTTAAGCGGCTGTTTGAAATTGATCCCATCTCAGAATCAGACAAGACAAGATGCCTAAAAGAAGCCAAGCTTACGCTCGATAGTTTTGAAAATCAGCTTCGACCAAGATCAACTCAGTGATGAACTCAAAGAACAGGCAAGAAAACAAGGTTTTGATCCAGTAGGAATTGCCCGATTCCCTGGAAGTAACCGCATCCAACTCCGCTCCGCTGCCCTCCAACGTTGGCTGAACGCCGGCCATCAGGCAGACATGGGATGGATGGCGGCACCAAGACGTCAACGGGCAAACGAACTACTAGAAGGAATGACAAGCCTGCTAGCAGTAGGTCTCAACTACTTCGTAAATACCCAAAGACCCACGGGAAGCTTGTTAGTTGCTCGTTACGGCTGGGGAAGGGACTATCACCGAGTCGTAGAACAGCGACTGCGGCGAGTGGGCCGTTGGCTTGAACAACAACGACCTGACTGCCGCTGGAAGATCTGCGTAGACGCTGCACCGCTGCTCGAAAAAGCTTGGGCAGAAGAGGCTGGTCTCGGCTGGATTGGTAAACACAGCAACCTGATCCATTCCCAACAGGGTTCATGGATGGTGCTTGGCCATCTACTTTGCACCGAACCACTTACACCAGATAAACCCGCAAAATCCCTTTGCGGCAAATGTCAATCCTGCCTAGACGTATGCCCTACCAAGGCAATCACTGAACCGTTTGTGATCGATGCGCGCCTTTGCCTGGCTTATCACACAATCGAAAACCGCAACCCTGACTTACCAGCAAACATTGTGAAACAACTAGGGAATTGGGTCGCCGGATGTGACATCTGCCAAGACGTCTGCCCATGGAATCAAACGTCTCTTCCCAGTAGCAAAGATCCTGATATCCAGCCACGTAATTGGCTGCTCACTCTGACAAGAGATCAAGCACTCTCGTGGAGTGACACAACATGGAATGAACAGTTGCGCGGATCTGCCCTGAAAAGGATCAAACCATGGATGTGGCGACGCAATGCAGCCGCGACGCAAAGCAACAAACCTCCTACGCTGAAAAGGAACTAAATCAATGGAATGAAGCTGAGCCAGCCGCGACGTAAACCGCTAAGCGGCTGGCTCACAGCAGCTGTTCTAGGGCTCGCAACCACATTTGTGGCAACACCTACACGTGCCCTAGTTCCCTATATCTATGAACCAAGCCCCCTAGAACTAAAAGGAGCCGGTCTCGGCATCGGCAGAACAGCTGCCCAACTGCTGCAACTAGGCCAATCAAAAGAAGCTGCTCTACTCGCAGCACTGGCCGTTCGACTCCAACCAAATGATGAACGTCTCTGGTCAATTCTTGCCGAAGCTCAATTGCGCAGCGACCAACTCGATGCCGCAAGCCATTCTTTAACTCAAGCAAAAAAACTCAACCCCAAAAAAGCAAGTCTTTGGTTCGCTGAAGCTTCCTTGGCCTTAAGAGACAAGCGGCCGGCGGATGCCGTAAACCTACTAAACCAAGGATTGAAACTCGAGCCAAGCAATGCTGTTGCCTACTTCGATCTCGGCAACGCAAGAGTAATGCAAACCAATTTCCGAACAGCCCTCGAAGCTTTCGAAAAGGCCTCCAAATTGAAACCAACATTCTGGGAAGCAGTTAACAATCAAGGAATCGTGTTATTTGAAATGGGCAAAACCAAAGATGCCATCAGCCGATGGCGACATGTACTAGACATCAAGCGCAATGCTGAACCAATGCTGGCCCTTGCAGCTGCATTGAATCAGATCAACCCTGGTGATAAGGAAGCTATCGAGCTAGCCAATAAAGCACTCGCAGAAAATCCCAATTACGTTTTCCAAAGTCACCAAAAAGAACAGCTATGGGGAGATCGCCTTCGTCAAGCGACAAACCATTTACTGGCCAATCCCATTTTACGATCAGCCGTAGAACGCGCTCAAGCCAACGCTGATACAAACCAATAGATGCTGCCCAAAAAAACTGATGTCCGCTAAGTAGATATGTAGGCTGAGCGCGTTCCGCCCTCTAATCCCAAAACTGGATGACCGAGGAGCGACTGCAATCAATACCTCTGCATCAAGAGATGCAGCGTTCCTATCTCGAATACGCGATGAGCGTAATCGTGGGGAGAGCATTGCCAGATGCTCGGGATGGTCTCAAGCCGGTTCAGCGGCGCATCTTATTTGCAATGCACGAGCTAGGCCTTACACCAGATCGTCCATACAGAAAATGCGCCCGCGTTGTAGGGGATGTGCTCGGTAAATACCACCCTCACGGTGACCAAGCCGTTTACGACGCTCTTGTTCGACTAGTACAGATCTTTTCCAGCCGTTTTCCTGTATTAGACGGACACGGCAACTTCGGATCTGTAGATGACGACCCTCCTGCAGCTATGCGCTACACGGAGACACGTCTAGCTCCAATCGCCCATCAGGCGATGTTGGATGAAATCAGCCAGGACACTGTTGATTTTACTGCCAACTTTGATGGCTCCCAACAAGAACCCTCAGTTCTACCAGCCCAACTTCCCTTCTTACTCCTAAATGGTTGCACTGGCATTGCCGTGGGTATGGCTACCAACATTCCACCCCACAACCTTGGCGAGATAGTCGATGGACTAATCGCTTTAGTACGCAAACCAGATCTCAACGATGACAAATTATTTAATTTAATTCCTGGACCAGACTTTCCAACTGGTGGGGAAATCCTCCTAGGAAGTGGAATTCGTGAGACATACCTCAAAGGACGAGGCAGCATCCCTATGCGAGGTGTGGCTCATGTCGAAGAAATACAACCTGGCAAGGGAAGGCACAAGCGCAATGCCGTTGTCGTAACTGAATTGCCGTATCAACTCAGTAAAGCAGGCTGGATTGAGAAACTGGCAGATCTTGTTAACGATGGCAAATTCGGCGGCATTTCAGATATCCGTGACGAAAGCGATCGAGAAGGCATGAGAATAGTGGTGGAGCTGCGACGTGATGCAAATCCAGAAAATGTACTCACAGATCTACATCGTCGCACTTCACTACAAAATAATTTTGGCGCAATTCTTCTAGCTCTTGTAAATGGTCAACCTCAACAATTATCGCTGCGAAAATTATTACAGACTTTTCTTGAATATCGTGAACTAACTCTAATTCGTAGAACCAATTATGTACTATTAAAAACAAACGACCGATTAGAAATAGTAGAAGGGTTAATCAAAGCCTTAAACGCCTTAAAAGATGTAATTGAAATGATTCAAGAGGCTGCTGATGCAGCATCAGCGCAAGCTCGACTAATGGTGCAATTAAATCTAACCGAAAAACAAGCAGACGCTGTATTAGCGATGCCATTACGCAGGCTTACAAGTCTGGAGCAAAACAATCTAAGGAAAGAAGCAATCGAACTACAAAACAAGAAAAAAGAACTTGAACTGCTGCTAGAAAATCGAGACCAAATGCTTGAAGTTCTAATACAAGAACTTCGTCAACTCAAAAAACGCTTTAACAATCCTCGCCGAACTCGCCTAATTGAAGGAGGCGATGATCTAGTGGCTGAGCGAGCAGCAAGCCAAAGACCAAATGCCGAACTGCAGCGAAGACAAGCTCTAGAAGCTCTTCCTGGAGATGGTCGGCTACTGATACAGCAAGACAAACAGGTCAAAATAATCAGCCCACAAATCCTGGGAAGACTTCATTTAAACGAAGCCTGCGAAATCGGTGATGGGCCGTCGCCTGCCAAATTAATCTTGCCAATTGAAACAGTGCCTCGCGTATTGGCTGTGACTGCCAGTGGGCGCGTGGCTTTAGTTCGCTGGGAATTTGCAGGTCAACAACCGGGCTCTCTGGAAAATTTCTTACCCGGAGGACTAGAAAATGAAATACTGATCAACATATTCCCACTTCCAGAAAATAATCAACTAAGCCTGGGACTACTAAGCAGCGATGGACGATTCAAACGATTGCCATTGGAAGAGGTGATGGATCTTTCTGGTAGGGCAGCTACAATAGTCAAACTAAAAGATGATGTGTTATTGAAATCAGCAATTATTTGCCACCCAGAAGGTGATGTAGTATTTGTGAGTAATATTGGAAGGTTAGTTAGACTTACTGTTGATGATGCAACTTTACCATTAATGGGAAAACTTGCTCAAGGTCCAATGACTATGCGACTATTACCAGGCGAAGAAATAGTAGGAGCAGTTGCTTATCCGCCCGGCGTTAAAAACAACCTACTACTAGCAACTCGTCTTGGTAGAATCATTAAACTTTCAATATCATCTATGAGAGTCTGCAGCCGTGGAGATCTTGGCGAAATAGGGTTACCAATTAAAAATTCAAAGCTAATTAAAGATAGAGTAGTTGACATATGCAATGGAAATTGCTTAGTCGGTCTAATAAGCAGCCAAGGTCGGAATGGAAGAATCGAAGCTAGCGAACTTGAAGTGACAATAGCAAGCAAGCCAAATACTAATATTGTGCAGTTAAAAGACAATGAAGTAATTCAAACATTAGTGCCACTAACTACATCTATTTAACAAGAAAAAATTAACTTGCATTTCTAGCATCAAATAATCAAACTCAAGACAGCTGTGTACGCTGTATCCAGTCAAGATATTCAGCAGTCACTGTACCAGTTACATACTCACCCGTAAAGCAAGAAAGATCAAGCTCGGATACATTCGAACCTTCTATAATAGCTTCCTTCAAATCTGATACCTCTTGATAGACTATGTGATCTGTAAAAAGCTCCTCTGCAATTTCAAGAATAGTGCGATTATATGCGATCAGCTCAGTTGGATTTGGCATATTTATTCCATAAACATGTGAATATCGAACCGGTGGAGCGGCTGACGTAAAAGTAACCTTATTAGCACCGGCAAGTCGGGCCATTTGAACTATCTCCTTCGAAGTTGTTCCGCGAACAATGGAATCATCAACAATAAGTATATTCTTGTCTTTAAATTCTGTTCCCATTGCATTTAATTTCTGTCTTACAGACTTCTTACGTTGTGACTGCCCGGGCATAATAAAAGTACGACCAATATATCGATTTTTAAAAAACCCCTCACGGTATTCAATCCCGAGCTTCCTCGCTACTTGCATAGCAGCAGGACGTGAAGAGTCTGGAATAGGCATCACAACATCAATATCACCTCGAGGTGTGAATTTAGATATGGTATTTGCAAGTCGATCGCCCATCCTTAACCGAGCCTCATAAACTGATATCCCATTCATCACTGAATCAGGTCTGGCAAGGTAGACATACTCAAAAGAACATGGGACAAGACGAGGATTCTCTGCACATTGGCGGGAATAAAGTTGACCATTTTTTGTAATAAAAACAGCTTCTCCAGGCTCAATATCCCTTACGATCTCATAATCACCATTCTCCAATACCAAAGACTCACTAGCAACAATCCACTCATCAACGCCAGCTATCGACAAGCGTTTACCAAGCACCAATGGCCGAATCCCAAAGGGATCTCGAAAAGCAAGAAGACCATGACCTGCAATCAAAGCAATTGATGCATAAGAGCCTTCTATTCGTTGATGTACTAAAGAAACAGCGTCAAATATTTGGTCTGGTGTGAGATCACTACCATGAATTTGTGATTGTAATTCAGTAGCAAGCACGTTTAATAACATTTCCGTATCACTCTTTGAATTTGTATGCCTTCGATCAATATTAAATAGCTCGCAATCAAGTTCACGAGTATTAGTTAGATTGCCATTATGTATAAGAATTATTCCATAAGGAGCATTCACATAAAATGGTTGCGCTTCTTCTTCACGCTCAGCAGCACCCTTGGTGGCATATCGCACATGACCGAGGCCAATATTGCCAATCAATGCACGCATATCACGGGTGCGATACGCCTCTCGCACCTGACCATTTGACTTATGTAAATGAAAAACACTGCCATCCATAGTGGCAATGCCCGTGGAATCCTGACCTCTGTGCTGCAGTAACAGCAGGCTGTCGTAAATCTGCTGGTTAACCAGATCAGTAGAAACAATGCCAACAATGCCGCACATAGGAAGGCCTACTGCTCAATTACATAATCGCTGGTAAGTATTTTGCACCAACGGCATCTGAAGTGTTTTCATAAATCAACACCGATACGGCGAGGGATTGACTGCTCAAAGCACTGCTGAAGCAGGCTTATGGAAAGCTGAACCAACGTGGAGCCAGCCTGAGTGATAGTCAACTCATCATCAGCCGTAACAACACCAAGGCGCTCAGCTAGAACTGAACCAGGTGATGCACTATTGACCTGATCAAGAAGCCCTTGCCAGGCAGCAGCATTTTTTTGAGCAATACTCACCAAGATGCGCGCTCCACCTTCTGCAAATAAGATGCGATCTAATCTGACGTTACTTAAGGGTAATTGAAAAGAAGCACCCAAATTAGCAGCTATACAACACTCAGCTGCTGCTACTGCAAAACCGCCGTCGCTTAAATCATGGGCAGAGCATACCAATCCTTGAGTAATAGCCTGACGCAAAAAAGATTGCACTGAAAGCTCAAGATCTAGATCTATCACAGGCGGCCTACCTGCCACAACACCATGGATACATTCAAGATAACTACTACCGGCAAGACTAATACGAGCATCAGTAATTTCACTTCTATCTATAGGTACTCCCAATAGCCAAATAGAATCACCAGGGTGACGCCAAGCTTGATAACAAACATGGGAAAGATCGTGAACCAAGCCAACCATTCCAACAACAGGTGTTGGCTGAATTGGCTGTATAGTTTCATCAGCTAATCGAGTCTCATTATATAGAGATACATTGCCTCCAGTAACAGGAGTTCCTAAAACATTACAAGCTTTAGAAAGACCACTACAAGCTAATGACAACTGCCAATAACCAATGCTGGTTTCTGGAGAGCAAAAATTGAGATTATCAGTCACTGCTAAAGGCTCTGCACCAACACAACTAAGATTACGAGAGGCTTCAGCAACAGCTGCCATGGCTCCACGTTCGGGATCTAAAAACACCCAACGATTAGGACAATCAACTACTGCAGCAACTCCTCGATTTACTTCAGATAAGGAATACTTTCCTTGCTGTGGACGCAGCCTCACCACCGCTGCATCACCTTTACCTGGAGCTACTACAGTATTAGATTGAACCTGATGATCATATTGACGAAAAACCCATTTCTTTGAAGCAATAGTAGGATCATCAAGTAGCTTAAGTAAAACCTTATTCCAAGAAAGTTGAGAAGCTGATCGTAATCCTGAAGCGGATATTATCCCTTCAGGATTAGCCGCTGGTAATTGATCCTCCTGCCAAAGCCATAGAGACTCAATTTCTACAGGAGGTTCTGAGATTAATTGGTGATGATTTACAGGAGTATCATCAGCTAAAGCATTAGCAGGAACTTCAGCGGCTACTTCACCATTCTGTAAAACTCGCACGACATTATCTTCTAGAACACGACCGACTACAGCAGCATGCAAACCCCAAGTAATAAATCTCTGCATCAAAGCCTCCTCGCGACCAGGCTTTACAACGAAGAGCATTCTTTCCTGGGATTCCGAAAGAAGGAACTCATAAGCTGTCATTCCTGCCTCACGAGCAGGAACTAAATCAAGATTAAGCTCAATACCTAAACCTCCCTTAGCAGCCATCTCAGAACAACTACATGTAAGTCCAGCAGCACCCATATCCTGAGCTGCTACTACATCTCCAGTCTTGAAGACCTCTAAACAAGCCTCTATTAAACCTTTTTCTAAAAAAGGATCACCTACCTGAACAGCAGGACGATCATCAAGAGAAGTTTTCGTAAGTTCTGCACTAGCAAAACTAGCGCCTCCCATACCATCACGACCAGTAGTACTGCCTACATAAACGACAGGATAACCAATTCCATCAGCACCAGAACATACAATCTCTTCAGTTTCCATTAGCCCTAGAGCCATGGCGTTAACTAGAGGATTACCAGAATAACTAGGGTCAAAAACTACCTCTCCTCCAACAGTGGGAACTCCAACACAATTTCCATAATGAGCAATTCCTGCAACTGCCCCCTCCATAAGCCCAACATTTCCTTCTTCTTCAAGAGGTCCAAAACGTAAAGCATTAAGCAAAGCAATGGGTCGTGCACCCATAGTGAATATATCTCGCAATATCCCGCCAACACCCGTAGCAGCACCTTGAAAAGGTTCTAATGCAGAAGGATGATTATGACTTTCAATTTTGAATGCCAGCCTCTGACCATCACCTAAATCAACTACACCAGCATTTTCACCTGGACCAACTAATATACGAGGTCCCTTAACAGGAAAATTACTAAGTAAAGGTCTTGAATTTCGATAACAACAATGCTCAGACCACATCACACCAAACATTCCCAATTCAACTCGATTAGGAGGACGTTGTAGACGCCGACAAATCTCCTCATAATCCATTGGTTTAAGGCCTTCCTGAAGTAAAGCCTCAGCAACGTCGTAATCAACAGTCAAAGCAGGGGTCTCAGACACGAGAAATGGATCCTCTCTTGCCACTTTTACCGATAATAGTCAAACCCAAGGATCATCTTGACGGTCGTCCGTCCTTTCACGATGTCGATGACCTCTTAGATGTTCAGAAGAATGGGGAATATCTTGAGTTTCACGATCATCCCAGTCTTCTAAAGGGTCATTTTCGAGTTGATCAGAAGCTTGCCAGGGGGGTTCACTAGGCTCTTGCCATGCAGGATCATCCAGCCAACCTTCTAAACGATCTGTTGCTCGATCACCAATGTTCTGAAGTTGATCACTCCATTGACGAGAGTGTCTGATTAAATCCTGACGTAAACTAGATCGAACCAAAGGAAGATCATCTAAACCACGCAATGCAGTAGATACCATTCCAGGCTGCTGATCAATGATGCGATCAATGGTTAATCGCCATCGACTACTTCCCGGCAAGCGAGGGTCACTGCGAGAAACAAAATAATGAAGGATTTTTCCGGTTGTTGGAACAAAAACAAAATCAGCAACTAATCCTATTCTCTGACCATTACGATCCAATAAATCTGCATCCAATAAAGTAGGAAGACGCTCAAGTGTAATGTTATCAGAGGAAACTGGATTACCCTTTACAAAGATCTGTTGATCACTTATTGCACAAATCTGATCCAATCTCCATACATCTCTAGAAATACGCAATGCTGATGGACGACTAGCCCAACCAAGAAGTCGATGCACAGGGGGATGCATCCATGCCAGTACTCCTGGTCCATGATCTAATCCCTTATCACAACGTACCCTATGGTGTAATAAATCACTCAATATAACCTGGTCTGAAAGATCCAATGTTTAAGAGCGAATCTGTACAGGCATTACTAAATAAGTAAAGTCTATATTTTGATCGTTTGGTGAAAGTATGGCTGGTGTAGTAGGAGCATTGCAATGCAAAGTAATTTGATCACTATTAATCGCCTTAAGACCATCTAATACATAACGAACATTAAAAGCAATCTGAACAGACTCTCCACTAAATTTAGCTGGCATTGATTCAGAGCCACTACCAACATCCTGAGCATCAGCACTAATTTGAACAAGCTCAGAATCTTTATCGCAACTAACCTTTACAACATTATTGTGCTGATCAGCTAACACTGCAATTCGTTCTAAAGCTAATGCAAATTCTCCACGATTGAGTTCAATACTACGAGTAAATGATTCAGGTATTAATTGTCGATAATTAGGGTAAGCACCTTCAAGTGTTCTACTAGTTACCACTTGATCAGCTGCTAAAAAAACAACCTGTCCTCGATCACAAAATAGACTCACAGAGTCATCAGAAGACCAGCCAGATATCAAACGCTCAACTTCACGTAAAGAACGTGAAGGCAAAGTAACTGCAAAAGCTTCTCCATCTTCAACATCTTGGGTTGATAAATCAGCTTCAACAGGTAGAGCATCAGCTAAACTTAATACAGCTAAACGATGTCCATCAGTTGCAGCTGCTTCCATAGATTTACCATCAAATCGCAAATGCACGCCAGTTAACAACTGTTTTGATTCGTCGGAACTACTGGCAAAAAGTGTTCCCCGAAGAGCCTTTAAAAGAGACTTAGCATTAACTTTAAAAGGCTTACCGTTCTCGACAAGAGGTAAATCCGGAAAATCATCGGCTGACATCCCACGCATCTGATAACTGCCGTTCAAACTGGTGAGCTCTACTTGTTCGCCAGCTTCATCAATGGAGAACGTGATCGGCGACTCACTTGAGAGCCTTGAAACTATTTCCCCTAATAACCGCGCAGGCAAGGTTATTGCACCACTGACTTCCACAGAAGCCGTTATCGAAGTTTGAATACCAAGACTGAGGTCAAAACCTGTCAGGCTAAGACGATCCGTTCCAGCATCAGCGGTCAGAAGAACGTTGGCTAGTACTGGATGAGTAGGACGTGATGCCACAGCTCTGCTAACGAGCTGTAGAGCTGTATTGAGTGCTGCCTGGGAACAGACCAGTTTCATTGAGTCAAGGTAACGCCGGAAACGATCCGAAGGCATCCCACATTTTCACAAATTAGGCAGATGTGCAATGGTTCATCTGCTTTTAAAACTTCAAGCCCGACTTAATGGATTAATTTATTAAAACAAATAAATACCGTAGTAGAAGGTGCTGAGGAAAGTGTGGAAATCAATCCAAAAGCCTTACAATAACAAGTGTTTTATCATTCTAGTAACTGGGGAAAAAGAAGTCGTAATAGGGGATAATAGATAAGTTTTCCACTTTTCAACCCCCTATGGAAAACATTAACAACATCAACTAGGCACGAGTTCTTGCTTATTCCCCAGAAACAAACAACACCTAATCCTTTTTTCAACAGTCAGATATTTAATTGTCTCGTTAACTTTGTTGATATTTGACTGCTTTAAAAACCCATTATCTGAGCCACTGTTTTTAGATCTGGATTAATATCAGTATGAAATGCTGCTTCATTATTATTAATAGCGCAATCTGGATCTTTTAATCCATTACCAGTAAGTACACATACGATATTAGAGTTTTCAGGAACTTCAGCTTTACGTTTTAATAGGCCTGCTACTGAAGCTGCACTCGCGGGCTCACAAAAAATCCCTTCTTCATTGCCAAGTATTTTATAAGCTTTGATTATTTCTTCGTCTGAAACATCCAAAAAGCCTCCACTGCTACTTGTTTTTACGGCTATTGCTTTTTCCCTATTCACTGGATTACCTATTCTTATCGCAGTAGCAATTGTATTTGGTTCATCTACAATAGTATTGAATACTAATGGAGCTGAACCACTTGCTTGAAATCCCATCATTTTTGGTAGTTTTTTACAATTGCCCTCTTTCTTGTATTCATTAAAACCCATCCAATAGGCTGTTATATTGCCTGCATTACCCATTGGTATACATAACCAATCAGGTGCATCACCTAAAGCGTCTATAATTTCAAAGGCTGCAGTTTTTTGACCTTCAAGTCGATAGGGATTAACAGAATTTACTAAGGTTATTGGGTATTTCTTTGCAATTTGTTGAACTATATCTAGAGCACGATCAAAGTTACCTCTTACGGCTATTACCTCTGCTCCATATACCAATGCTTGTGCCAACTTTCCTTGCGCTACATAGCCGTCAGGAATTAATACAAATGCTCGCATACCACCACGTAGTGCATATGCAGAAGCAGAAGCAGAAGTGTTGCCTGTACTGGCGCATATAACTGCTTCACAGCCAGCTTCTTTTGCTTTGCTGATTGCCATTGTCATGCCTCGGTCCTTGAATGAACCTGTGGGGTTGAGGCCGTCGTATTTCACATAGACCTTTACACCCCTTCCAATTCGCTCAGCTATTGAATCCACTTGGATCAATGGGGTTGAGCCTTCTTTTAGCGTTACAACGGGTGTAGATGAGCTTACGGGTAGCCAAGCTCTATAAGCTTCGATAAGGCCCGGCCAATCCTGCATTACAGGGTTTTTCGCCATGGTTTGACGGCGGTTTTGCTCGACAGACACCGATAATTAGCAGCGGTAAAAGAAATCTAAGTCTTAAGGCTTGCTTTGATGAAGGCCGTCGAGCGGAGAATTAGAAAAGAATTTGACTAGATCAGCAATTGACTCGGCTTTTTCCATAACACCAAAAAGAGCTGGCAGGTTGACTGCCAGCATTTCACTGGGATAAGCCTTTAGAAAGCTGATCGCGGTTAGGTTACCTTTGCCTGCTTGTAGGCCATTAATCACGCCAGCTCTGAATGCCGGCACACTTACTGATGTATCTGGCACTCTCAGTGGATAGATGATTTTAGAAATACGTTTTATGATTACGTTGCCAATTTTCGTGTTCATCAGCTTACTTGTGAGAATTAGTGGAATCTCAAGCTTATTATTTAGCAGCTTTGAGATGTCTTTAGGATTTTGCCGACTGAGTTTTAGGGCGTCTTTCAGAATTCCTCTAGCTTCTCCTGTTTTTGCAAGATAATCCAAATCGGATACTGAGATAGATCGACAAAAAGCGCCACTGACTAAGCTCACCTCTTTTGCGGCTTTCGCATTGGGTGTAGTTAAGAATGTACTCAACGTTAAACCTATCGAGACCGCCAAAAGGGATTGAAAACTAAGTTTTTTGGATTGATTCATTAATAAACTCTTTCACCTCAATTTAGTGAGAAATACCTGCAGCCACTTTTACCAGACGGATCATTCCACGTTCTGCTAACCCCTGTGCGACTTTTAGTCCCATTGTATGGGCATCAGGTTCTCTAAGCAGTCTAGGTAAGCGGCTTAGAACTAGTTCAGGTGTGAATCCCGGTAGATTTTGCAAAATAATTATAAGTTGGCGAATTGGCTCTAAATCAAGTAATGCGCTGTCCTCTTGAGCTTCTTCAGATTTAGCAACACCATCTTTTGTTGGAGTCTGTAGAGGGCTTGGTAAGTTAAGACTCAATTTTTGTAGCGTCTGCCAACTAAGTGCGTCAAGACGGCTGACAAGGGTATCTACGAGCTGTTCTCTTAATAGACCGCCGTTGATTGAGAAGAGAAAGTCAAGCACTTGATCTAGCAAGCTTTCAAGGTTCAACTCCGCTTGGCTGGCTGCACTGGCGACAAGGTTTTCTAATCGACTCCAGCTGAAGATATCTCCATCAAATAGCATCTCCTTGAGACTTTGTCGTAACTGAGGATCTGGGTCTTCCATTAATCTTTGAGCAAAATATGGATATGCTGCACCAAGAATTTTAAAGTTGGCATCTACACTTAGAGCTATGCCTTCTAGGGTGACTAGTGAGCGAATAATTAATGCATAGTAGGGCGGTACTCTGAAAGGAAATTTATACATAACTCCAGAGAGGTCATCAGTAACACTCTTGAAATCCATGCGGCTTACGCCAAGTTCAAGGGCTTGGCTGAAGACACTTTCAAAGGCTGGCACAATTGGTTCAAGATTGACATCTTCTGCTAGAAATCCGAGTTTTACGAAATCACGTGACAACTTCTTGAAGTTACGATTTACTAGATGTACTACTGCTTCGATCAGGCCTGTTCGCGATTCTCGACTCACCTCACTCATCATTCCAAAATCTAGATAGCACAGGCGCCCATCGGCCAGTGCTAGTAGGTTGCCAGGATGTGGGTCTGCGTGGAAGAAACCATGTTCTAGCAATTGCTGCAAGCTGCAGTTAACACCGATTTCAACCATTTCATTGGGATCAATCCCTAGTTCTCTTACTGAATCAAGACTGGTGAGTTTTACTCCATCAAACCACTCCATCGTTAATACTCTACGGCTTGTGGCTTGTCGATAGATTTGGGGTACAGCTATGCGTTTATTGTGACTGTGAAGTATACGAAAATGCTCGGCATTGCTTGCTTCGTTTATGTAATCCATCTCTTCGAATACTCGTCTTCCCAGCTCATCAATTAGAGCCACAAGATCACTACGTATTAACTTCACGTTGTTATTTAACCAGCCTGCAATATTACGTACGATGTAGAGATCAAGTGTGATCTGCTCGCGAAGTCCAGGGCGCTGAACTTTCACAGCCACCTTTTGACCTCCTTTCAGTACTCCCCTATGGACTTGCCCAAGCGAAGCTGCCGAGATGGGCTCTTTTTCGAGATACTCGTAAATTTCTTTTACTGGCGCTTCAAGATCTTCTTCGATGCAGGCCATAGCCAGATCGCTGTCGAATCCTGGTAATTGATCTTGTAGTTGTGAAAGTTCTTCGAGCAACACCGGTGGCACGATGTCTGGACGGCTGGATAGGGCTTGACCTGCCTTGATGAACGCTGGCCCCAGATCTACTAATAATTCTGTGAACTCGCGTGCTCTGGAATGGGCTCGTCCTGGCTGGCTTAGTAAGCCAAAAAGCTTGTCTGCCGCTACACCGATCAGAAACAGGCCAAGTGGCACAAGAGTTTGCCATAGCCTGCGTAGAAGGCGCTGTGGATGTCCGCTATAGATCTTGGTAATAGCTGCAGGATCGTAATCAAGG
>Ga0208128_1000348_pt1 | contig 19566 bp, 28 predicted proteins | sample ETNtaG_35_FD_185758 | JGI IMG/M metagenome (GOLD analysis project Ga0208128, IMG submission 185758) | Marine microbial and viral communities from oxygen minimum zone, Eastern Pacific Ocean - ETNP201306PF51B (SPAdes) (version 2) | ecosystem: Environmental > Aquatic > Marine > Oceanic ... | reverse complement strand
TTGGGGTGATTGGGGTATAGATAATTGGGGTATAGATGATTGGGGTATAGATTTTGGTGGCGGTGGAGGTACAACTGGTGGTGATACTGGTTTTTGGAATCAAGGACTAGGTGGAAACATTTTAGGTGGATTAACTGATTTCGGTATTGCAGGACTAAATGCTGGGATGGGCATAAGTGCTATGAATCAAGCACAGCAAGCTGCTCAAGTTCAAGCAGAAAGAGCTGCCCAAGCAACACGAAAAGGAAATATTTGGAGTGCTGGGTTACAGCGTTTAGCTGACGATACTGAATATGCAAGACAAAGAGACGCTAAATTGTTTAATATCGCTCATCTTAATGATCCAAATGTACTATGGGATCAAGAAAGAACAATGCTTCGAAGTGCAGCTGTAGCTGGTTTAAAACCACAAGATGCTGCATATTATGCTTTTATAACTTGAGGATAAAACAATGTCTTTAATCACTGATATTTTTGGTGGCGGCGAAGGTCCTGACCTTGATATGCCTGAAGAATTAGACGAACAATATACAGATGTTGAAGATTACTGGACTAGCTTGGCAGGTAGCCCTCCAATAGGTTCAATGACTCCTGGTGAGTTTGATGCTTTTGAAGGTGATCTATATACACAGTTAGCTCTAGGAAAAATTAACTCTACTCAAGCTTTATCTTTATTTGATACTGCAAGAGAGGTTAGTAATCTTGGTGATTATCATCATGAAGATCGTTCAGCTATTGCTGGGTATAAACCACCTGCAGAAATCTATCAAAGTATTATTAATACAGCAGCAAATACGATATTAAATCGTGGAGCAACAACAGATGATATGTCTTATTATCAAAAGTCTTTACAAGACTTAGGTATTACTGATCGTAACGAAGCGCTATCTACTGTAGCTCAAATGATGACATTAACTCCTGAATATGAACTAAAAGGTCCATTTGATGAGAATGTTGAAAAGATGGCAGCATATTATGGTTCTCCAGCTAGAGATGAAGAAGGAAGAAAAACTTGGACTTATCATACAAGTGTACCTACATTAGCAGAATTAGAAGCTAAAACCAATACGGTAGTTTAAAAATTTTTCATTTAGAATATGCATATATTGAATTTGTTAAATAAATAAAATGGCAAAAGAAGGCGCGTTTGCATTAGGTCATGATTTCGGTGGATTAGGTCCTGACTTTGGAGGAACTGATTATAGCGTTGCTTTAGATCTTGGATATACACATGATGAAATTAAAGAATGGGCAGAACAAAATCCAGGTTCTTTTGCAGGGGATAATGCCCCTGGAAAAGAAGGCGGATTATTTGAAGCAATTTTAAAAGGTGAAAGTTCCGCTCGTGCTGCTGCGCAAGATCGTAATCTATATAGTCCTAGTTTATATACAGACTATATAGATAATTACAATACAGGTACTGATCATACGACAACTGCAGAATTCACAGGAAGAGTAGCAGGTACAATGACGCCAGCCGAATTCGATAATGAATGGCAATGGCTACATGATGAACATAAAGGAACCCTCTCACAAACTCTCCAAACATTAATAAATGACGGTAATGCTAATGTTGCCAATATTCAAGGTCAATGGTCAAATACTGTTGCACAAACTGCAGCTGCTGCATCAAACTATGCTGCGGATGTTCAATCAGGCTGGCAAACAACTGTTGCAGATATTCAATCAGGTTGGCGAACAGATATTGCACAGATACAAGCAGATACAACAGAGTATGTTACAGATACTCAATCAGGGATGCAAACAACTATTGCATCAGGACAAAATCAAAATAGGATTGATTTACAAGAAATTGTAAACTCAGGTCTTGCTAATGTTGCTACTCTACAAGGAGACTACACCCTAAGTGGAATTGAAGCAGGAGGCCGATGGTCAACATCTGGAATTAAACTGCAAACAGAATCAGCAAAAGAAATAGCTGGAATGGAATCAGAAGCTGGTCTCTATGGTTCATTATTTGCTGGATTCTGGAATTAAAAATTTTTTAAAGTGGAAGTTAAATTTATTTTTTTACTTTTAATCTATTGATTTTATGCACTATAATTTATATAGTGAGTTTTTAAATTAAACAAATGACGGATAAAACTGGTTCAGGTACAGCAGGAGATCTAACAGATCAGGGAACCGTCTCCTATGATGTAGATGCTTTTACAAAGTTATTAGAAGCATTAGAAGGATCTAAGAAACGTCAAACACGTCAAAAAAGTGTAGAAGGACGTAGAGACATCTATGCACAAGGTCTAGCTTCTATGATGGGTAACTTCTAATTTAGCTAGTCTTTTTTACGGAGAATCTAATGACAGATAATACTTACAATACAGATGATTGGTTTGATTTAGACAAGTATAAACAAGCCGCTGAAGTCGCTTATGGATTCTCTAAAAAGAAACTCGAAGATAAAGGAGAACAAGATAGAACAACTATCAAACAAACCAAAGCTCAAGAACAAGAGTATTCTGAACGAGACGAAGCAAGAGATCACAGACAATCTCAAGCTGGATATAGGTATTAAAGTCTTTGAGTATTGGCTAGATAATCTTGATTGTGCAACAAAAGAATCTTTCCATTCTTTTGCAGAGGATACTTTTTCTCCTATTCAAGTCTATCTATATGCTAAGTTTCTTGGCTATAACGGTTCTATTACTGATAGCGAAACTTGGTTAAAAAGCAATTACTCAAAACCTAATCATCTTGCTATTCTTCTAAATGAAATTGAAGAAATGAGAAATGACATACGTAAGTTGAGGGAAGATATAGAAAACTATGTTGTTAAACGAGATGTAGGTGTAGCACGTATTGCTGCAATGCAAAAAGAATTAAGAAGTACAATTGCACAAGTTGAAACTTATATCTCATCTAAAGATAGGAAAGGCCTTTTAATGGCTGGTGCTGATAGAGCAATTCGTGAAATAGGTGCTATTTTTAAAGATGATCCAATTGAAGGCCCTTTACAAGAAGCTGCAATGTCAGTATGGGCTAGAATGACATACGAAGACTAATCTCATACCATGGCTCCAAATATAAATGCAATGGACCAGGACACTCAATCTGGTAATCCTGATATACAACCAGTTGTCCCTGGAAATATTAATCAAGTTGTTAGTATGTTAAATAGGAATAGAGAAGCAAAAAGAGATACAAAAGATCGCGGTAAATTATTTGGAGATTTTCTAGCTACAACGTCCGAAAATCCTAATACACCTCGTCATCGCAATGCTGTTCTAAATGAAATGTCAGCCGGTAATGCAAATCCAAATACCCTCGGAAGTATAGGTTAAAACAATGACAAAAAATAAAATGCCGCCACAGCTTCTTGAGCATTTTAAAAAGAAAGAAGCAAAGAAAAAAGATGGCACCGAAATGAATGACAAAGAGAAGCGTAAAGCAGCTTTAGAAAAAGCTAAAGCTTATAAGCAACAAAAAAATAGTAAAGAAAAAAATACATAGTTTTCATGCCTTAAAATTAGTTAATATGTTAAGAAAATAAAAATGGACTTTGGAAAATTCTTTGAAGATATAGCAGGACCTGCAGCAGGTGTTTTAACTTCAATGATTCCAGGTGTAGGACCTTTTCTTGCTCCTGTTGCAAGCAATGTAGTTGGTGGGTTATTTACTGGAGAAGGAGAAAGCCCTCCACCAGGACTTGCTGGTCAATACATGCCAGGAGCACAGCAACCAATGGTTGATCCACTAGCCTTAGCTAATATGAATTATATTAATGCTCACAGGATACAACAACCAATAAAAAAAGAAGCTAATTATTTTGGTGATGGTTTGAATGGTTTGAGTGGTAGGTATTTTGCATAATATAAAATTTTTAAAACTATGTTTGATTCAAAATTAAATTGGACGCATAATCCTAAAAACTTTGTAACTGCTAGACCACAGTCACCAGTTTTATTTTGGAGACCCAAACCTCGTAGGCCTATTAACCCCAAAAGAGATCAGAGTCCTTATCCACCTAAAAATCCTGGCACCTTAGCAGGTAAATATAATAATGTAGCCGATTTTATTTCTACATTAGCTACTGTTTCTATACATCCTGATATTGATTCAACTACAAGAAAGCGAGCAGAAGCATATGCTATTAGATCCTTATCTAATCCTTTTGGTGCAAATGTAATAGAATTTACTTAAAGACTAAGCTAGTATAGAAATAATATTTCTTTTAAACTGTGCCTTCTCATTTGCATCTTGCGTATAGACGGAACGCGCAGGCAGTTGCTCAACGTTTAAAAGTACGTAAAACAGAAAAGGAAGATTTATTTGAAGAAGCTAGAAAAAATTTTGGTTTCTTCTGTGAATATGTAGCAGATAAACCACCAGCTCATCATCATCTTGAATGGTATAAACATTTAATAACGAATAATAGTAATAATGTATTACTAAATATTGCAGGACCCAATGTAGATTTATTAGCTCCTAGAGGTTCAGCCAAATCAACTGTATTAGGTCTTTATACAGCCTGGGCCATTGGAATTCATACTATGGCTAAAAGACCTTTACAAATCCTTTATCTTTCTTATACCGTAGATATTGCAAGATCTAAATCTGCAACAATTAAAAAGATAATAGAAAGTAAAAAATATCAAGATGTTTTTCCTGTAGTTAAGCTTTTAAAGAATGTCACATCTAATGAATACTGGTCTATTGACCATAAATTTGCAGGAATAGATACTACAGGAGAAGAACAATTTACTTTATGTGCAGCAGGATTGAAAGGTTCTGTTACTTCTAAACGTTCTCAATTAGTTATTATTGATGACCCTATAAAATCTGCCTCTGATATCAGTAATCCAGACATCCGCAGAACAATGGAAGATAACTGGAATGCAGTTATTGCACCAACTATGTTTGAAGGAGGAAGAGCTATTTGTCTAGGTACTAGATTTAGACATGATGATATCCATTCACGAACATTTTCTCCACAAAATAATTGGAGTCAAATTGTTCTTTCTGCCTTAAATAATAATCCTGAAACTGGAGAAGAAGAATCTTATTGGCCTGAAATGTGGACTTTGGAGTATTTAAAAGAAAAGAAAAGACAAGCTCCCATCGCTTTTAGTTTCCAATATATGAACCAAGTTATCAGGCAGAATGAACTGAGCTTGGCACCCGAGTTGCTCATTAAAGCCGAGATTGCGACTGAGTTTGATACTCTCGGGATTGGAGTCGATCTCTCTGCAGGAACCAAAGAAAAAAACGATTACACTGTGATGGTCCTTGGTGGTAGGATAGGTGACCAAATTCATGTAATTGATTATAGAAGATTACGTGTAATGGGAAATCTTGAAAAACTTGATACTTTAAAAGAATTATTAAATGATTGGTCTATCATTGGAAATGATGAAAAAGGTAATTATTTCCCTACCTATTCCACTTGTGATATTTGGTCTGAAGCTGTTCAATATCAAGCATCTTTAGAAGCAGACTTTAAACGTGTTTGTCAAACTAATGAAGGTTTATACAATTTAATTTGGCATCCAATTAAAGGCTTTAGAGCAGATAAACTTGCAAGATTCCGTGGCATTATGGGAATGTTTGAAGATAGAAAGATTGTCTTTAATCGTTATCGTAATTTTACTAATATGTTTGAAGAATTAACTAATTTTGGCGTTAGCAGTCACGATGATTGTGTAGATGCTTTAGTATGGTTAGTGAACGGATTAGCACGTAAAGGAAAACTTCAGCTGGATTATTAATATGCCTTTAACTAGGATGCCTTTACCTGAACCTATATCACCACTAGATGATATATTCAAAAGAATTCAGATAGATGAAATTAAAGAAAAACCAAAGCTAGCTGGTAAATTATTGAAATACTTACCTTATCTAATTAAGGCTAAAGCTGCAAATGCAATATTTAATTTAGGTAGAGAAGATGCACGCATAGGGCCAAGAGGTTGGTTACCTGGTCCTACTCAAATTGCTAATACATTAGCCGAACATCAACTTCCTTATCTTCCCACTGTGGGTAGAGCAAATCCTGAGACTGATTTAGGTGCACGTGCATCACGTGCTATGCAACAGTTAGGCGGAACAATCTGGAATTCTATTTATGCACCAAAAGCACAGGCACAGGTGAAGCCTACGAACCCAGCTATGGGCCAAGGTGAGTGGTGGAATCGTAAGGTAACTGCTAAGGAGGCTTTACGTGTAGGTTTCACTAGATAATGGGAATCGATATACTTGCTGTTACATTAAGTGCTATAGTCTCAGGTTTAGCTGGAGGAACATGGGTTGCTTCCAAAGTAATGGAAAGACAGCAAGAGAGGCTGCAAAATCTTCACCAAAACATTGAACTTGAAAGACAAAGAATTAATGCTTTGGATTCCAGAATTGACCAATTACCCCATGACTACGTGTTAAAAGCAGATTTTTTAAGAGAACTAGAAGGTATGCATGATAATTTTAAACTAATTCACGCAAAACTTGATAAACTAATGGAAAAAATATTGGCAAAATGATTTCTTATACAACTGAAATTGAAGGAAACGAATCTGGAGAAGAATTCGTTACCTTTCCCCAAGAAATGCTTAATGATTTAGGCTGGACAGAAGGAGATATTCTTTCGTGGGATATCAAAGGAGCAGGTATTGTTTTACATAAGATTAATGAAGATAATGTTTATGATCCTTTAGATATTGATTAATTTAAAGTAAACTATAAAAAAGAGTGTATTTAAAATGATGTATTCCGGTAATGGTTACATAGGTGGAGGAGGAATTGGTAATCAAGCAGGAATGGGAGCACCACCACCAGGGAATGATTACTTTGCTTTAGCTCAAAACCCAAATGCTCAAGCGCAACAAAATCAAGCTGCAGCAGCACAACAACCAAATGCCGGAGGTCCTATTCCAGGGGCAACCATGACTTCTTCTCCATATGGTGTTCATAATTCACGTAATATGGGAGAACCTGGAGAATATGTTGCAACTAATCCAACTGAACAAAGTGAGGAAGAAAGGATGAAACAAATCCTAGTCAATGCAGGTATTACGAATCCACAAGCAGGCCCACCTGGTGGTATGGTTCCTAGTCCTTATGGCAATTCAATGCAAGTAGGTAACATGGGAAGTTTCCATAATAAATTTGTATCCTAAAGGTTTTTACTTAGTCTGTTAAAATAAGATGAATACAGGTCAATAATTAATGGCGCAAGTCAATAGCCGACTTAAAGAAATTATTGATGCTTATATTGAGCGGGATGGTAGTGCTGGAATAGAAAGTGGTATCGTAGCTTCACATCTAGCACAAATGAAACTCTTTGGCATTCGCCAAGGAGTTGAGTTTTTCCCTACCCAAGATAATTTTGGAAACCAACGCAAAGATTTTCTTGACCGAGTTATTAAATATAACAAGTTAGACACAAGATTAGATTCCTTGTGGGACTATGTCTTATGTGATGGAAAAGGTATATTTTATATTCGACCAACTAAATCTAATTATCGTTTATATTATTTCCGTAAACATGAATATAGAAGTTATTACAATGTAGATGGTGAGTTAGACCAAGTTGTAATTATCTATAGCTATAAAGTTAAGTCTCCAGGTGGTACTTACGATGATATTGAGTTAGCTAATCTTACTGGAAGTGGTATAAATCAAACACCTGGAGCAAAACGATATATTCGTCTTTCTATTAAAAGTGATTCTATTGAAGAAACACATTCAGAAGGTGAATTATCTTTTGATAATATTAATTACGCAACTCCAGGAGATACTAAAACTTTTCCTAATACCTTACGTTTTATTCCTTGCGTTGAAATCTTCAATAATCCAAAAGGATTTTCAATGGAAGGAAGCGGTGAATTTGATTCAATGGCAAATCATATTGTCATCCATGATGACCTTATGCGTCACATGAGAAAGAATTTACAATTCTTTGGTAATCCAACTCTTTTATCTTCTCGTCCTAAAACTGATTTAATGGAATCAGGAAGTGATGCTACTATACAGCGTCCTTCTATTGCTGCTAATTCAGGCTTTAGTAGTGCTTATCCTTTAAGTAATTCAACACGAAAACAAGATCCTATATCCCGTGGAGCAGATGGAACTATTCGTGTACCAAGAGTAATTGCTAACCTCGAACCAAATGATCGAGTTGGCTACATTGTTCCAGATGCTATTAGTGGAGATCAAAATGCATTTGTACGTACGTATCGTGAAGAAATTCGTACTGCTCTTGGCGGTGTTGATGAGCTTTCAATCTCTGCAGGAGTTACTGCAACAGAATACAAATCGCTCTATGGCCGCGTTGCCGCAACAACTAAAAAGAAAGCAAATTCAATATATACACATGGACTTGCCCGTTGTTTAGAATTAATTATCTTCCAAGAAGAACAGTTATTTAAAGATAGTTTAGGTGCTGCTGCAAAGATTGAAAAACCAATACTTCCTACTGTTGGTGATGAACAATCAGAAGCAGCATATGAAATGGCAATGCAGGAATACGATAATGTACTTAAAAAAATAATGATGGCTTGTGTTAAAGCCAAAATGATACCGCCAGGCGTTAAAGGATTAATTCCTGATGGCGATATTACAGTACAATGGCGATGGTTAGGGCCTGTATATGAAGACTCCACTCAAGATATTTTGAACAATTCTATTGTTGTTAGAAATCTACAAGAACTAGGGGTTGATAGTATAGAAGCACTGAAATACCTTTTTCCGTCAAAAACGGATGAAGAAAGAGCCGAGATGTTATCTGGGTTCCCATTCAGGATGGTTAATGAATTACAGGGCGCTTATGCCCAATTCAGCAAACTAGTGGGGGGAATGATGCAAACTCCTCACCCGCAAGCACCGGATTTACCGATGGCTGCGGATCCAAGATTGGATTTAACTCCATATCTGTATCGAACATTAGAAGCACTACAAAAGGAGATGAGTTATGCAGGACGCTACCGTCCAATCGACCCCACAGATGAGCCAAGCACCAGCGGTAGCTCCGAGCAGCTACGTAGCCGCACCGCAAGCTCAACAGGTGGCAGTGGCCCCCCAGCCACAGGCCCCGGTCAATTACCAAGTGGGAACCAGTTACCCCCAGGCAGTTCCGAACGTAGCACCACAGGGAATTACCAGTTACCAATCAAGCCCGTCTCAATACGTCCCCCAATCCCAACCGGCGGACCAGCAGGCGGCAGCCCAGAACAGCCCATGGGAATCGGCGTTCAACAAAGTAGTCAACCTACTGGGGAGTCCGGTGCCATCCCCGTTCCAGGGAGCACCCTCGGAAACGACGCAGGTGACAACGCCTCAGTATTCCCCGGCAAACTACGGCTACAGCCCCAACCAAGCTACGCAACAATCGGCTCCCCCGATCTCGCGAACAAGCCAGACCTCATCGCCCAACTCTTCCCAAACATTCTCGGTCAGCTCCCTAGGGGACGTGGCGAAAGTGCTCCAGTGGAGCCCGGAAACAAAGATGGTGGTAGAGAACTACGGGACAGAGGCACCCGCGATTCTAAACCAGTACGCTCTAAACCTAGAGGGAATGCTCGACAGCGCAGTCGAGTGGGGAAAGAAAGCAGGTAAAACTCTTACTGGCTTTGCACGTTTTGCTACCAATGAGCATCGTGAGAATCTTTCCTACAATGAAATTCTCACTAATCCCGACGTATTAAGTGATTACACGTTGAAGTTCTTTGGTCCAGAAGGTCCTTATCCTGTTTATGAAAATACACAGCAATTAGAGACCCCTGGTTATAGGACTCAAGTAGCTCAAGCACCAGGTCAGGCTCCATTACCTGCTCCTCCTACTGCTGCTGCACCACAACAACCACAAGATTTTTGGAGTTCTTTCAAAAATCAAATGGATAGGGATCCTAGCCAAGCTTGGCGTGTAATTAATCAAGCACAACCAGGAGTAATGGCTAATAAGCTATTTGTTATGGAATAGATAATGAGGACCCCTCATGCTAGCCAACAGCATTTAGCTCAATTGGCAGGAAAATATCAAAATTATATTCCAATAGGAGCAATCACTGGCGCCACTTTAGGTGCCGGTGGTTCTTTATATGGAAACCTAACAGATAAAGAAGAAGGAGAAGGGCCTTTAAGATTATTAACTGAAGCAATTAATGCTGCTCCTTTTGCTGGTATAGCAGGAGGAATAGCAGGTGGAGCACTTAGAAATCGTGCTATGCGTAGAGCTAATGCAATTGATGCAATTAGAAATCTTCGTATGAATGCACCTGCATTAAAAGCAAAAGCTCGCTTAGAGGCTCCAAGTAACATAAGAACAGCTATTGGAGCTACAGCTGCTATACCTTTATTGGCTGGTGCAGGTAGTTTATATGGAGGAGGTCTTTCTAATATTAACGACGCGATAGGAATTCCTGGCTTTGCTCCAGGTATAGATCCTGAATCACCAGGTTCTAGTAATACTGCAAATGCTAGATTACATATGTAATTTTTTATTAAAAATTACGACTGCTAAAATTCTGTAAGATATAAGACTTTTTGTCTCAATCTTTCATCCGACAAAAAATTACCAGCGATACTGGAGGATAAAAAAAAGTGTTTTTAGATAGCGATTTTCCAAAAATTCTAGGTGCGGAACTTTACCGTCCCCACCCAGCCTATGTATGCGAGATGGCCTGTGAGCCAGTCGTAGTACATGACTTCACATCCCAACCCGGCCAAACGGTACAGTTGGATCGTTATAAGTTCTGGGGCTCACCTGGAACGAAGGACGCTCGCGAGCGTGTAGCCGATCAAACTATTGGTACTGCAAATAGCCGTAATATCACAAAAGAGAAAGTTCTCGTTGTATTAAAAGAGTATACAGGCCCTGCAGATCCTGGTGATCCGACTCAGCCTTCTACTTTTAAGATTGCTCGGGAAACTTTAATTACTGCTCAGCGTCTACTTTTAGACACTGGCAACTTGAATATGTTCCACCAATCCATCGGTAGCTTGACGCTACTTGATGATTATCGCCGGTGGCGTGATCGCGTCTTCTTAGACGAGCTTTCAAAAGCAGAAGCCAATGGTGAAGCATCATCTACTCAAGGTGGTTATTACTTCGCTGGTGGTAAGACCAAAGATGCTACAGGTCGTGTATCCTATACACAAACTGAATCTGAAGCACAAATTCAACAGTTCTCAGTTAAAACTGACCTGCTAACTGTTGTTAAGGACTTACGTAAGCGTAATGTTCCTACTTTTGCTGATGGACTTTATCGCTGTATTTGCGATCCAGTCTTTATGATGCACTTGAGGAGAGATAGTGACTTCCGTGAGATTGCTCGTTATGCTGGCAATCCTGGACAAGGCATGTACATGGGTAATCCCATGCTGCCTAACAACACCTCGTTCTATCAAGGCCCTCAAGCTGGTCAAGGTTTCTTCTTAGCAGGCGAACCTGTAATGCCTACTGGCGTTCAGTTCGAAGGTGTTAAGTTCTATGAGTCAACGAACTTCCCGAATAAGAACGTAACTGCCGATATGAATATCGGTGGATCCTCTAGCTATACTTCTTATGAAGTTGCACAAGGATTCTTCTTCGGGCCACAAGCAATTGGTGTTGGTATTGGCGGTCCAAACGCTCAAGTTCTTATCAATAACAATGATGACTTTAGTCGTTTTATTATTCTAATTTGGCAGCTCTATGCAGGTTTTGAAGTATTAAACAAAGACTTCATTACTAATGGCTATAGCTTCCTCTACGATGATGGAACGCTCTGATAAAAAACAATAGATAAATAAACAAATTTTGGAGTTATGACAAATGGCTAATTATTTAGGTTCTAAGAAAATCTATCCAGGTAACTGGAACGAGGCTCTGAACGGTTGGTACAAAAATATTGATACCAATGATGACGGAACTAATAATGCTGACAAGGGAGGCCCTACTTCGGTACTGGCCATCCCTGGCTGGCGTTATTTCCAATTCCGTGGATATGTAGAACTTTCTACATCTGGTGATGCTGCAGTTTCTGCTGCAGACGTGATCGTTCCTTCACCTTATCAGAATGACAGTACTCGTCCTGATATCACTGGTATGGTTGTTAGCGGCGACGCTACCCGCCCTGCTTATGTGTATCGTGCAGCAGTATCAGTTCCTTCTGGTTGGGATGGACGTGTAGCCTCTGGTATTTATACCACAACTGCTACTCACGTTGTTTCTTTTGGACGGGATAACTCAAGCAACCCTGTTGCTGAATCTGGTGAGCCTGTAAACACTGCAAGTATTGCTTCTAATGGTGACAAGTTTATTGTCGGTGGTAGTGAAGGAGTAAGTGAGTCACCTCTACTTACTGCAACAGGTGCCGCAGGTAATGATATTAATGCTTGCTATAAAGAGTTGACTGCAACTACTACTTTCAAAGTATATTGCAAAGCAACTGCTAATGCTACTAGTACTTCTAGTGGTCTTCATATCTCAGCTGCTGATGTAGATGCAGGTAAGAAAGGATATGTATTTGTTGAAGTATGTTATGTTCAACCTGATACTGCACCAGGATACAGTGATCTTTCCGGTTATTTACCTAACCGTACAGTTTCTAGCTAAATAGGTTAAACTGGGACTAGTTAAAATACTAGTCCCAATGTCTACAACGATGCTTTATCAGCATAAAAAAACAGGCGCACGAGTTAAGGTTATAAGTGAGTGGGATGATGGTGATTGGTTCATGGTGGAAGATCAAGACGGACGTCTTTTTACATGTTATAAAACTGAAATAGTTGAAGATAAAAAAGCCGAAAAAATAGTTAAACCCTTAAGAATAAAAGACGCAGCAAATAAAGAAGAAGTCCGTACTTTTCCACCAGAAACAAGACTTAATATTAATGGAGCTACCCCACAAATGATTGCTGATCATATTAAGGGGATTGGCTTAAAGACAGCTAGGGAAATTAAAGATCTGCAACTTTCATTGTCGGGTGAAAAATTTGCAAACCTGGATCAATTACGACAAATAAAAAGAGTAGATTGGGATGCAGTTATTGCTGCAGACTTAATACGAGTATAATAAAGATTGGACTAATACCCCTAGGAAACTAGGGGTTCAGTTTTATGTTATTAGGTACAAGACAAATTGGATGGACAGGTGAATCAGCGAATATAGGTGGTTCAAGTTCACATCATGCTGACACGAAAATATCACGTTCTTTACCAATAGACCAACAAATTGCCGCAGTGGATACTCTTGCTGCACGTTATGCACAAGATGGTAGATATATTGAATTTTCTAATTCTGATGTATCAGGATTACGCTGGAACTTAAATGCAACACCACAAGAAAAAGCATTATTATTACATAAAGTAGATGCTGCACATAGTCATAATAGAAATCCTAATTATTTAAGTCTTGATTATTATCCAACAAAACAAGGAACAAATCGCTTCGAAATCGGAAGTGTAGAAGGAGCTCCTATTTATGCAATAACTATGGCCGATGGTAGCATTTCTCTAGGAGAAGGTGGTGGTTATGGGCGTTATGCTGATTCTTTAAATCCAGAAGGACAAGTAGTTTTTCGTGTAGGTCATGCAGATAAAACATTACCTGTTGGAGGAAATATAACGATTCCTCAAATTTCAAAAACTAAAGAATCAGAACCAGAGAGAGATTATTTTATGGAAGGTTTTAATAAAGCTCAAGCTTTTCAAGATGCTTTAACAGCTAATAATTCTTCCAATGATATTGCAGAAGGACTATTCGCTAGTGTTCTAAAAACATATGGAAATCTAATATAGTTATTACTGGCTTTATAATAGTAACTACATAGATCTTAAATGCAACGTGAAGCTATCTGAATATGAAAAGAGTCGTGTGCGTTATCATTTAGGATATCTTGTGGTTTCAGTGCCTGCAGGCGATTATGCACGGCTAGAAGAAGCAACTAACACCATTCCCGATTCCTTTTTCTATAACAAAATTATCACTCAATTAGGACGCTGTGATACAGCTGAAAAGAAGACAGAAATGGCTGCTGCTTCTGCTCCTAGTACTCGATTAGAAAACATTGTTGGTGACGTAGATCGTACAATTAGATCTAGTAATATTAAGGAAGCTTTACGGCTATGGGATGATGTTTACTTATACGAAACTAATCGCTTAGCTCAAATCCTATACGTTCCTAATTATAAAGATCCTATGGAATCTAGATATCGTTACGAACGTTCAGGAGCTGAATTTATTGAAGCATTACCAGGCCCAGCTGATGTTTCTACTGGTTCTAATGTTTACCTTCATTCTAATTATCGATAATGGCTTTTCAGTTTCTTGCTCCACTTGCTCCAGTTCTTAAATTAGCAGGAAATGCTGCCCTTGTTCATGACCTGATGCAACTTTCCAATATCAATATTGGCATTACTCCAATTAATGACCAAGCACCACCACCACCAACACTAGCTGGAGCTTTTGGAAGACTTGGAACTCGTCTATTTAATAAAAATATGACAGAAAGAACAGGAAGCAGTGGAAATGCTGGTGGTGCACAAAGTACACATGAATTCCTACCCGGCTTTATTGAACCATTAGGAAGTGATGGATATGACGAATTACAAAAACAATGGGCTAGAGAAGTCTTAACTAATCCTGGTACAAGACCAATAGTTCAATCTTCTATTCCAATTACTACACCAGTAATTGAAGGAATGTCTGAATGGGAAGCAGCTAAAAAAGCACAAGATATGGCATTAGCAGATCAACTTGGTATGGAAATTTGGGCTAGAGAAAATCCTGGATTAGCAGCAGCTGTTGCAGAACGTGCACGTATACGTGGTACAAATCAAACAGATAATCCTTTAATGCGAGATTTTAGATCTCAATTACCTTCTCCAACAGATAGTACAGCTACTACTGGAATTCCTGCGACCCCAGGTTTTCAATCATTATTGGAAAATATAGCAAACCAAGCAACTGCTACAGCAGACGATGGAACTTCTTTAGTAGCTCCAGAGAAACCAATAGATCCAAAGATTCTTCTCAAGAACAAGGGGGAACCAGTTGAACCCTTTCGGAACTGACTGAATTCCTTTCAAAAAGATAGCTTTGATACACTAGAAAGTTAGCTTATCTTAAATTCACATTTAATTTAATGAACTTTCTTTTCAAAACGTTCGAACTCTGTTTAACTTGTATTTCTTTTTTCTCTATCTTACAAGCACCCGTGGAACCTAATAAACGAGCATTATTAGATACTATTTGTTACGCGGAAGGAACTTGGAAAGGAGGATGTAGTTATAACACATATTATGGAGGAGGAGACTTTGATAATACTAAACCGCATCCCGGTATAGTTAATAACGGAAGTGCTGCAGGTGGTGCATACCAATTTATGCCTTCTACATGGGAAGGAGTAAATCAAGGTGAAAACTTACCAATGACGCCTGAAACTCAAGATGATGCAGCAATTAAGCTAATTAAGAATAGAGGTGTCAACCCAGATACAGAACTTACTCCAGAAACATTTCTACGAACTATAGATAAATTAGCTCCTGAATGGGCTTCTTTACCAACATTAAGAACAGGAAGAAGTTATTATAGACAGCCTTCTAAATCAGGATCTGACTTACAAGATTTTTATTATCAACGTTTAGCAGCACTTAAAGAGCAAAATAAAGAACAAGAAATTAAATTCACTACACCAGGGATTGATCCTGATTGGAAAGATTCATTTGGTCTTGCTATGCAGTATCAATTAAATAAAGAAAAACAACCTATTGATATTGGAAAGACGATTGGAGATGCATTATTTGAAAGTTACTTAGGTAGAATTATCCCTACTCTTGTTCCATAGTATTTATGCTTTTTAAATTCATACGATAAAATAAAGTAATAGCTAAATACTTTCAAAATAATGTCTTCAACCAATACCAACAAGCAGCCGGTATTTACTGATCGTCCTCTATACGATACTGTACGACTTACAACAGAAATTGCAGGAAGTGCTTCAACTAATACTTTATTTGTACAAGGTGGACAGCAACCAGCCATCCTTGTTGATATGGATGCTTTGCTAACTGACAGTAATAATAGTGGAGGTGTTATAGATTCTGTTACTATTGTAAGGAATGATGCTTATCGTAGTTATGACTATGAAGTTACAACTACAAATTCAGGAAACTATATAAATCTAGTAAGCGGTCAGATATTGTCTTGTCCTGCTACTGCTGCTTTCGCTGCTGCTCCTGAAAGTGGAATTGGATATTATACATATACAGGTTCAGTAAATATTAATGCACAAGGTGGAACAGTAAAAGTTTCTGGTTTAGCTTCAGCAAATACAAGTGGTTTTGCATTCCTTGGACAAGTTTATCCTAATCAACCTGAAGTAACAGTTACTGTTTATCAAACAAGAGGTACAACAACACCTATTCCAGCATCAGGTGATTATCGTGTTGTATTTACAAAATCAGTACCATCTAATACTCAAAAAGTAGATTGTTCAGATGTAATGCCAATCCTAGATGTACCTGTACCACAAGCTGGCAATACAACTGGATTAGATAATGCAACTCCTCTACGTAATAAAGGAATCTATCTAGAACGTGGCGATCGTTTATATGTTGGTATTTTCCCTGGCGGACCTAATAGTGCAGGATATTCAGCAGGCGCTTCAGTCATTGCACAAGGTGGTTATTTCTAATATATGACTAAAAAAGGTAATTCATTTGGAACTTTTACACTTAATCCAAAAAGTTCTAAATTTGGAATAAAACCTATTACTAGTGCTTTTGGCGGGAATGTTCCAACTTCAATTTCTTCTTACAATAGAGAATCTGCTTGGGCACGATGGAGACGTGGCTGGGAATTAGCATGTGCAAATGCAACAGATGAAGCGTTAACATATCCTTTTACTTATCGTATACCTTTAGAAGGAGGGGATCCAGAAAGTGGTGAATTACCACAAATGGCTGGTTCTTTTAAAGGATTTCCTACTGTTAATAAAGAACTAGGTATTCAATGGGCAGGAACAATTTTAGCTGGTAGTTTACGCTTTGATAATATTAAAGATAGTACAGGTGCTTTAGGTTCAATTTCTTCTATAACAGAAGATGATTCTTTTTGGTATGTACAATTAGCTGGCACTTGGAGTTTTTCTAATCCTTTACCTTCTCCTTTATATGTACAATTATCAGGAGGTAAATCAGTTAAACCATTAAATGGAATTGTTTTAGAAGATAGGATTATTACTGCAGAATCTTCACCTATTACAAGAAAGACTAGAGATCCTAGTTCAAATAATTTATATGGTTATGTTTCTGCTGTTTTAGAAGATGTTTCAGCAGCTACTGGAGTTATAACATTAAGAAAACAAGGATCAATAGAAGCTACTTTAGAAGGAACATTAATTAGCCCTTCAAGTAGAGCACCAAATGTAAATAGGTTTTTAATGTCAGGTGCAAGATATTCATGTTCTTGTCAAGATTTTTCTCAACGTAATTATGCATATTTGTCTTCTTTAGGATTACGAAAAGGTAAATTTTTCCCTAAAACTAACTGTGCAATACTGAAACCAGGTCGTTATGAAACTGTAAAAAAAGCAGGAGAATTATTAAACTCTGCAATGACTAAAGCAGAAGTAGATAGACTAATGTCTATTGTTATCCCAGATGAAGAATGGAGAGAAATTATTGCAAGTAATGAAGTTGTAGCAGATGTTAATAGAGATTTCCCTGGTGTCTTCTCAGATTTTGGTAAAGTATATAAAAGAAGACTTCCTACTAATGCCCAGGGTATTTCAGATAGTCTGCCTACATATGAGGACTATTCAGCTACAAATAATACAGTTGAAACTATTGGAGATAGTTGGACATATTTATTAGATGAATATAGGTACTGTAAACATATCTATGCAATGAAATATGACGCAGGTTTGTTTCCTTCAGAACCTTCTGATTTCCCTGTCGAATTAGAATCAATAGCTGAATGGGAAGAAAAACTAGTAGCTCAAACAGAGAAAGAACAAGAGAAAGCAGCGCTTAATCTCTTACGTTATGGCTTAGGTTATATGGATGTTCCTCCTTATAATTGTCAAAGTCCAATGATGGTTGATATGATAACTAAATTACTTAATATTCCAGCTTCTTTTATTAGTATAGAAGGTTTTACTATGTATGATAAAAATGGCAAAGCTTATGTACCTTACTTAGGAGAAAGTCCAGAATCATGACTACTTTTGGAGATATTGTAGATAGTTCTTTTAAATATAGTTCAGAACAAAGAAAGGTAAGAAAATTTGGATTTAGTCCAATTCAATTAAGTGGAGATCCAGCAATCTACCACCCTGGTGACACAGTAAATTTACCTTATGCTACGGGTGAAACTTCAACAATAGAAGCTATTGGATTGGCTTGGGAATCAGCAGCGTCTGGGTTATAAATCTTAACATAATGTTATAATCTGCTTATAAGGGATTAGTTGTTCTAATACCTTAGAAAAAGCAAATGCAGTTTTTGGTTTTCATGACTAAAATATTGAAAATTAAATTAACTAAGCATGGTTCTTATAGAACCTCTCTTGAATAGCATGATTCCCCCAGAGCCTCTTTTAAACGATCAAAGGATTATTGATGAGTACTTTTGCTTATCTAAATATGAAAATATGCAGAATATGGCTTGGTTATTAGGTATGGTTGCTGTATATGGTAAAAGACCTGAAGAACTAAAAGATTTTAAATGGAATAAGGATTTAACAATAACTTTAAAAAATAAAAAACGTTCCCTTAGTCCATGTCATCCACACTGGGCTTTTCTTTTTGAATTAAAAGAAAAACAACCTTCAGATATGGAGACTCACTGGGAAACGTTTTTAAAAAAAGCCATTAAAAAATGGGAGGAAGGCCAAATAAGAATTGATATTCCTGCTTTATTAAAGGCTTATAAAATTCGTAAAGATTTCTATAAAAAGTCTAAGAACCTTTAAGAGCTTTTTAAACTTTCCAATACACGCTGAACTTTTGGAATATTCCAACGATAAGAATCACGAGAACGTGTCTCAGGAAAAGCTGCATAATGCGTTCCTAATTTAAACGTTCCATCATCTCGCATTGAAAAAAGTTCTTTTTTAGTAATTCCTAAAATTTCAGTAGTTTTTTTAGCTGTTTTCCAAGGAGATTGTGTTGGCATAAGAATGTCTTTAGGCTTCTTAATGGTACAAAAATATACACCCTGTCCAGCATATTTAAACAAAACTTTACCTTTCCCTTCAATTTGGTAATTTTAAAATGAATTCATAGCTGAAAAAAATTTTATGTTTGTGAGTGAGCGTGAACCCCTTTCTCTCCTTCTTGAACTCACTCCTAAACTAGCCAAACAAAGATTCCGTAATGAAATATATAAAACCTGGAACCATTGCTGTGGTTATTGTGGCGATAAAGCAACAAGTTTAGATCATATTATCCCAAAATTTAAATCTGGACATTCTAATATTTATAATCTCTTGCCTTCTTGTAGAAGATGTAATTCAAATAAAGGATCAAATAATATGGAAACCTGGTATAAAAAGCAAGTTTTCTTTTGTCAGAAAAAATTTAAAATGATTATCTTATGGATGGAACATGATCAATTAGAATTTAAGTTAGAAAAAT
>Ga0208128_1000343_pt1 | contig 19616 bp, 19 predicted proteins | sample ETNtaG_35_FD_185758 | JGI IMG/M metagenome (GOLD analysis project Ga0208128, IMG submission 185758) | Marine microbial and viral communities from oxygen minimum zone, Eastern Pacific Ocean - ETNP201306PF51B (SPAdes) (version 2) | ecosystem: Environmental > Aquatic > Marine > Oceanic ... | reverse complement strand
TTCCAGGTCAAACCCGTGCCCTTTCAGATCGCCCTACATTTCTTCCACCCACATGCACCGACCATAGATTTTCAGTAGATCGGCTTGGCCTGGCTGGTCGGAAACTAGATACCAGGGCTGGTCTTGACCCACTTCCCAATGCAGCACAATAGCCAGTACCAACCACGGTTATGCTTCTCTGTCAAGCCCACCCAGCCTATGACCCGCTGTTGGCCCTGGTTCAAGGGCTAATGCATTGATTTTAAGCCAAGGCTGCCCAGACCTTATTTTTGCCCCGCTGACGGATAACGAAAGGCCAATTTCGAGACCCCAACCAGCCCAACAGGCACACCGATTGGAATTCGGTATCCCCAACCAGCCAGATCTCAGCTGCTGACGGCCGGATGTTGGCCACTTGCTGGAATCAAGCCAATTGTTCTTCGACTTTGGTCTGTCCTTTACTACCTCGATGCACCGACCAGACCAATGGCAGTGTGCGTTTTTTGAAGGTCACCCCAATCGACAACCAGCGGTGGTAAAAACCGACTTTAGTGCTGTCGATTACCAAGGTAATAGCACCGGTCGGCAGTCGTTTGACAATCTCCCCCGCTAGCGGCGCCTACCAACTTCCTGCCTCTAGCTTAGGATGGTTCAAAAATCGCCACAAACGGTTGGTCAGACTGGGTAATTTCCCTCGCCGCAGCCAAGTAGGAACGATCTTGGACAGATGGGGTTTACCACTTAAATAGAGACCGGTCAAGAACAGGGCCATATTTCGAATCCGGGTGCGACGTTCTAGCGGCAACCATTGGCTAAGTTGTAGCTTCATTTTGTGATACGGTTGAAGGTTATTTGGCATCATTTCCTCCGAATTAGGCTTTGATAGGAGAAGTATTTTATCCGCTTTGATGTCCAACTTGCTTTTTCATTCCAACTGATGTGTAGCTAGTTTATTCTATAGTATTTCTCTTTAATTTTACAATGCAGTCTGAATGCAGTAGATCTGGATGGTGATAATGATAATCAATTCCCGTTCCTCTTCGGCTGCTTTTATGAAAGCAGTGAAACAGAGTAAATGATAGGTGCAGAAGATACCGTGAAGCAGCGGCAATAATCTGATTGGTTAGCCCGGACTTCGAGTCGAGATTATGATCGGCCGCCGTTGGGTAAATACGCTTGGCCCTGTAACACAAATACTCAAGTTAGTTCGGGGTGAAGCAGATCAATCGCTTGTAACACTCGACACATACCTGCCTTTAGGTTTAGGCGAGCTGATGGTCTGGTATTGCTTCACAAATAGATGTCAGTATATTTTCTCCTACAAGGAACGCCCCTAAAATAGGATCGTGTCCATTAATAGATAGGTAAGAATCTATTCGAATAAACTTTAAAAACCTCGGTCGTATCATCGTTAATACATCCCAGTCATCAGTGTCTAAGCATACAATCGTTCCAGTACATTAGTTTTTGGGTCTAATCTTGGCACCCTCTCTCTCAGCATCACCATTACCGACAACCCAGGCGATAGTTGGCCTGGTACCACCATCCAAGGCTTTATTAAACAGTTTGGCCAGAAAACGGAAACTTGATTTTCCCTGCCAATACAACAAGACACATGCTTATAGGCTTCAGCTCGGTTGGCGGTTTAATGTGCAGATCACCACGGGCGAAATTATAACCGCACAGGTTGTACTGATATCGCTGTTTATTGCGTAGTGTTCCATTTTTGATTATTTTCTGACTCTTGCAATTCTTACATTGCATCAGTAGTACCTCCGCTCCAGATTAATAAAAAATTGCATGATATCACAAACCTATTTATAGGCAAACACCCTCAAACTTATGAGAATGTTCACTTCTAGATAGATATGAATTTGTTCTGATACTCCAGCAAGTTCTCCTCAGTAGTCAGAGCATGCCATAAGCCGATGGATCGGCTGATCATCTCCTTGGATTGTCTTGTTCAGTGGAGGTTGTATGTTTTTTCCCGATTACGTACCGCTCGGCCGGTAATACATTGGCCCAAGCATCCCAGTCGTCGGTGTAGAACAGGCATTCACTCAACTGTTCGAGTTTGCTGTATAGTCTTCTCACTGCTGCAGCACTACCACCAGCGACAACCCAGGCCATAGTTCTCCCAGTGTTACGATCCAGTGCCTTGGTGATCCATCTTTTGTTTTTTTTGAGCCTAGAAAATACGACCTCTGGTCGATTTCGATTTCCAGAATACTTTCAGAGACGACTGGTTCTCCAAGTGTTTCAATGGTTTGGCTTGTTTATTGATAGGTTGTAGACGGAGAGAGGTCAAACAGTTTTGCCAGAAAGCGGAAGCCGCCCTTCCCCAGCGAGTAGAACAATAGGCCTGTGTGGCGCTTTAACTCCGTTGAAGGATTGATGGTGGTGAGTCTCTGATGACAAATTGCATCCACATGACTTATATTCGTAGCCTTGCTTGTCATGCACTATCCCGTTTTTGTGGTTAAATAATGACGCTATATCGCACATCTATTTTTATGGTAAGCACTCTCATATTTATATTGCTCATCTCCAATTGTACACCGCCTCATAATAAAGGGGGTTGAAAATTCCACATAATATGATGTGGGCTTCAGTTTCACCCGATAGTCCTCAGTTGAATCCAGTTGAAAACATGTGGCAAGAAATTGGAGAGAAATCCTATCCGAATCTTACCTTTGAGAGTATGGAGCAGTTAGAAATGCATTTAGCCCAAGCACGGATGAAGTTGGAAAATGAGCCTCAGCCGGTAAAATCGATTGCGGGATTTCAATGGATTGTTAGTAGCTTATAGATTCGTCATTGGTATCAGACTGCCTACTATCCAACCAGCACCAAAGAGCGACATCTGCCGTACATCCACCTGAAAGGGAAGTTGCCCGGGTTCTGGTTCCGGGCCGGTAACATTGGGATTAAAGCGGAGTTGCAGGGTAATTGGACTGACTACCAGCGGCCGGTTGCCTACAATTTACCGGGCACTCTCAACAGTGGCGGCTTGGGTTTCAAAGGTTTCTGCGAACCGGTCAATCGCCTTTTCCGTAAGCGGCTGGCCGTGGCTGGCTACGCCTACCCCAATTTGTGGCATCGATTTCGAAGTTCCTGTATCAATGAAAAGGTCAGCGTTCTGCTCCCGGCTCCGTCAGACTCTTTCGGGATCTCACCCTGAGGGTTAGCTGGATAGTTGCCCCGCTTGGTATAACGAAGGTCACCGGCTTCATAAATCAACGGCAATGGGGCGGCCCGCAGTGTTTTTTCGAGCAACGGTTCGTTTTTCCCATAATACAATACTGTCTCGGGTAGTTTCATTAGGCCTCTTTAGAAAATAGCTTCAGTGATGTCATTTCGAGAAGCAAAGCGACGAGAAATCTCTAACCTTTTTCGTTTTGATTAGAGTATAATCACCGGTTACGCTTCGCTGGCTCACAGGCTCAAAAACAAGCGTATTGGCGCTGTTTCAAAATTCTAGACGTCGGGCATCCCAGAAGATGGGGGTTATCGATATTCAACCTGCTCTTCTATCACTTTGTCTTCGGCGTTCTTCTCCCAGGCCAGTTGACGCACCATATCCTTTAGCCGTGGCTTCTGTTGTTACCATAAAAGTACAAGTTTGCTGTAAATCCTTTTCTAGCGTATTTTGATGAGGATATATAGCGGAAGGACTCCGATGTCGAAAACCGAAAGCTACTTCGTTGAATTTGGGTTTTACTTCTTGTTTGAATGGTTTTCTAGTTATGCCCTCTATGGCTTGATAAAGAAACTACAAATCGCGCTATGAACTTCAACTCTCAAAAGAGTCATCTGGCCAGAATTGAAATAGGAACAGCCAAACATCAGACTCTTCACAAAAGGAAAAATGATATTTTAAGATTCCCTGATACTGCTTACAAAATCACAGTTGGTTTGGAGATCATCTCACCCAAAATTGAAGGTGTGATCCATACTTTTTTGGCGGATTATCCAGTATTAGTAAGTATTTCCGCTTATTCTTTTTGCAATCGACTTTAGAGGTACTCAGGCTAATAAGACAAAGTGCTAAGCAAACCCTTCATCATCTTGAACCCTTCACTAGGCTCAAAGGAAGGTTCATTTAGGTTGCGATGGCACCATACTCATAGAAAGGATTTCTAATGACATTTCGACTGGCTTACAGTACACTCCACTGGAAGGAATCCAAATTGGAACAAGATCTTATTCATCTCAAAGAGGCAGGATGGGAGGGCTGGGAGACGCGACAATCGCTCGACTGGCTCGGTTCTGCACGTCGCATCCGTCGCATTTGTGATGCGATTGGTCTTAAAGTTGCCGCTGTCTCCGGCCCCAACGTCACGCTGAGCACAACAGACTCCGCCTACGAAATTAACAAACGCCGCATTGAATTTGCGTCTGATCTGGGAGTTTCCACATTTATGACCAAGGGCCCCGGACGCCTCGATCGATCGACTACTGGTGCGGATCTAGATATGATGGCTGCGGTTTACGAAGGCCTAGCGGTGTTTGCTGAACCACTGGGTGTCACCGTTACCTTTCATCCGCATATCAATCACCTGGTCGATAGTGCCGATGAGTGGCAACGTTTTATGACGCGGCTACACCACTGTCGTCTTTGTTTCGACATGTCCCATGCCGTTCATTGGGGGTGCGATCCGGTTCAAGCGGTTTACGACTACCGGGACCGCATCTCTTACGTTCATCTTCACGACTACAGAGGCCAAGCGGATGTTCAATTGGGCGAGGGAATGATGTGTGACTATCCAGCGTTTCTTTCCGCGCTTGAGGACATCAGTTATACAGGATGGATTACCGTTTGCCCCGGGACTACTAAAATACCAGAGAACGAAAAGCTGCGAATCAATCGAATGTATCTCAAAAGCATCGGATACTGATTGCCCCTGAAGCGAAGTATCATGAGAGTAAGACGGAATTTCTGCTATCATGTGAGTTTATTCACACGATCGCAGAGCTATGTTCCTTAAGGTGGTGCCCTCTCTAGCCATTGTGGTAATCCGTAGCCTGTGTGTTCGGGTAGCACTTAGCAGGTCTTACTTCTGTATCGTTGTATTCGGCTAACCTAGTTAGTCTATCGGCAACAGCGTTGGTGTGCTATTGTAGCGGAATTTCTGATGATTGATATTATCTCGGTTCGTGAATTCACGGTTGTTGGTAAGGTTTTGGAGTGATAAAATCTAAGTTAATTGAAGAAGGTCAAATTCTCAATGAGAAAATATAGAGTTATCGTAGAATATGAGAAGTATATCAGTTACACTGTTGAAGCAGAAAACCATGATGAAGCAAGAAAAAAATACTTGCTTGGTGAGGGCAACAGAGAATGGGTTGGACCAAAAGACAATTCTCATTATTCTCCCAAAGATGGTTGGACCGTTTCTATTGAGGAGCTTATACCAGACTCCAGTTGTTGTCAATGGTGCAAGGAGGACTAATTCTAAGATGGCGACTGCTATTCTCGGTGTGGTTTCGGTGTAAGTGGTAGGATACTTTAGGTAATGGCGACTAAGAATGGCAATGGTCAACGTTGGGGTTTGTCGTAAGCGTTTGGGGTGCATATCTCAAACGTTAACAGAGAAGACTGGTTAGAATGGTCGTTTTCTATTGATACTAACTGATAAGGAACATGATAAAAATAAATAGTAATGTTGCTACCAAGCCTGATAGCAATCAAAATGCGGTTAAATTCTCAATCACTGAATTTTCAGTAAGCCCCGGTATTTCTATTTCGACTTGTAGGAACGGGATTAAATCTGGTAGGAACTATATAGTTTTTCTATAGCTTTCTCATAAGTGCAAAGGATGCTCCAATGAAGTGCGGTTGACTGTCAAGGTGCATCGAAATACCGTGGATAGGTTCGTTAAAAAAGGTCACGGCCAAAGATGGTTTTCGCCCCATCAGAGCGATAATCTGCACGAGCGGAAGTTCCCGCTCATACTTCTTTCCTTTATCCGAAGGAGCCAATATGTCTCAGCCTAACATCCTTTTTATCATATCCGACCAGATGACCGCCGCTTTGACGGGGGTCTATGGACACCGAGTCGTACAAACCCCCAATCTGGAACGTCTGGCCAGTCGCGGGGTTCGCTTTGACTCGGCTTATACGCCGTTTCCTCTCTGTGCCCCGGGCCGGGCCTGTATCATGACTGGACGACATGCCTCAGCCATCGGCGCTTGGGATAACGGCGCTTTGTTATCGGCAGATCAGCCAACTTTTGCTGACTATCTGACCAACGCGGGTTATGATACTGTCCTATCCGGCAAGATGCACTTTATTGGCCCGGAACAGCAACACGGCTTCCGTTTGCGTCTGAACACAGACATCTATTCCTCAGACTTTACCTGGGTGCGATCCGAATGGATCGGAATTAAAGAGAGCCGAGGTCAGGACTACGAAAAGGTAATGAGTCAACGACGTAGCTATAATGCTCGAGGCTATACCGGAGATAGCGTACGGATCAATACTTGGCACAACGCGCTCAGTTACGATGAAGAGACCCATTTCCGTGCGCTGGAATATCTGCGCGCCCGGGGACACAATCGAGACTCAGAACCTTTTATGCTTTGCGCATCTTACCATCACCCCCATGAGCCGTTCTGGCCACCTCAGGAATATTGGGATTTGTACGAGGGGGTAGAGATTGAACAGCCTGACTTTCCGGCGAACCTGGATGAGACCTACTCCATGATGGACCGGAACCTCAACGCCTATCACGGTACTCGCCGTGTTAACTTACGTGACCCGGAGGGACTCTATCGTCTGCGACGAGCCTACTATGGCCTAGTTACCTATATGGACCGAAAAGTTGGGGAGTTACTCGACGAACTGGAGGCCACCGGTTTGGCAGAAAACACGGTTGTTGTTTTCACCAGTGATCATGGCGACATGCTGTGTGAAAAAGAGATGGTTCAAAAGCGTTGTTTTTACGAATGGTCGTGCCAAGTGCCACTCATTGTCTCTTTTCCAGACGGATGGAAAGCGGGTTCAAGCTACGCTTCACCAGTCTCACTGTTAGATCTCCTCCCGACCTTCAACCAATTGGCTGGTATCTCAACTACATTGCCTCACGATGGCCAGAGTCTTATTTCTCAATTAGAGAAAGAACAGACAGAACGGATCGTCTATTCTCAGGCTCATGAAGCCATTGGAATGCCCTGCATTATGGCCCGTCAGGGAACTTACAAATATAACTACATCCACGGCTACGATCCTCAGCTTTTTGACCTGTCCGTTGACCCTGGCGAATGGCATAACTTAATTCATACCCCAAATCATCAGGCCACAGCCGAAACACTGTGCCGTCATATTCTGGAGGATTTTGATCCGGATGCGATGATGGACCAAAACCTGGCCAGCCTCTATCGAAGAGCACTGATCCGAGACAGCATGGTCAAGCAGAACCGAACTTGGGTTCACTTCCCCCAATTCGATGCACGGAAAGGGGCGTTGGATCAGTACTTACCTTAGAGATCATGACATGGTACTAGTGGAAGACCAATCGGTCGTCTACAGGTTGATAACGATTAAATTTTACATCGGCAATTAACCCACAGCCAGTCCAAGTAAAGGCTAGATACAGGCTGATACACTGGGTCGTGTGTTGTATAATGATTTTGATACTTGAGGCAACGGACGTGATAGTCTCCCTACAAACAAGCAGATTACTTTATACTCTGAATCACAGGTGCTTGTTGTTATGTATTGTGACCATTCTGATGGCTCTGGATCAGTTTGGTTTATGCCAGACAATCGGAGACGTACCCAACGTCAAACACACCAGTCAGATGATGATCGATGCTGGCCAAATTTCCTTTAAAGAACTCTACGATCTCGGTGGTCGGCTCTTTACAATCGACTTCAATACTCTGGACGGGTACGGCCGACCTGAGGTTAACCCAGAGGGGATTCTGAACGAACTGGCCAAGCGCCAAACACTTGGTGCAGCTCGAAACGACCTGGTAACCCGAACTTTTGGGCCGGAAGCCAACTCATGCGTGGAGTGTCATAACAAACCCTTTGCCGGTGGAGCGGGCGGAAATGTAACCAATGTTTTTCTTCGCTCGTGGGATGCCAAAGACCCGTTCTCAGTAGAGGAAGGTAATTCCAACGAGCGGAATACCAAGCACATTTATGGTGTTGGCGCGCTTCAACTGCTGGCGGAGGAAATATCTGTGCAATTGCAAGCGGTTGAGCGGCAGGCTATGGAACAGGCAATTGCCACGGGAAAGTCGGTAACACGCGACCTGCGAGCCAAGGGGATAGATTTTGGATACCTGGTCGCCTTACCTGATGGAACCGTTGATAAAAGCGAGGTTCTTGGTGTTCCTCCTGATCTGCGGATCAAACCATTCGGCTCTAAAGGAACCGTGGAAAGTGTTAGGCGATTCACCACCAATCCGCTTGTCGCTCATATGGGGATTCAAGCTGTTGAGCGATTGGAAGACGATCCCAGAAATGAGATTGCGCCATTCCACCAATGGGATGATGGGGATGGCCACGAAAACGAAGCGACCCGCGGAGATGTCACTGCTCTGGTCATCTGGCAAGCGGCACAACCCACGCCTGTTCAACGAATTCCAGATGATCCAGAGATCGCACAAGCTATTGCCAATGGGAGTCAACACTTTGAGAAAATTAGTTGTGCGGTATGTCATATTCCCGAACTTATCATAAATGATCCAACCTTCAAGGAACCGAGTCGATTAGACCCGGCCAAATTCTTTAGTTTCGACATTACGCGTCAGGGACCAGAACCACGTTTCGAAACAACTGCGGATGGTAAAGCCATCGTTCGCGCCTACACCGACTTGAAACGTCATTACATGGGTGAATCTCTTCGTGATCCGTTGGAAAATCAAGAGGTAGATGCTGCTTTTTTTATTACCGCAGAACTGTGGGGGATTGGCAATACAGGTCCATGGATGTTCAACGGTCGTGCCTTTACGCTAGATGAAGCCATTCGTCAACATGGGGGTGAGGCACAAAATGCACGGGAGGCATATGTCGCCTTACCGGAACTTCAGCAGCGAGAGCTGATCGAATTTTTGAAATCCCTGGTTCTACCGCCAAATTTCCAAGCTGATATCCAGTTAGAGAAAGGCTTAAACATGGTCTCTCTACCCTTGAAACCGTATCGGCCAATCTGGGCGGATCAACTGGCTCAGAAACTGGATGCATCTATTGTGATTCGATTCAATACATCAAATCAGCAATTTGAAGGTTATACTCAGGTCGATGACGGAAATGGATTTCCCATTGAGGTTGGGCAGGCTTACATTATCAATGCCATAAAATCAGCTACAGTCACTATTTCTGGAGATGCATGGCATCGTGATCAGCCGAATATCCGCTCGTTTATGCGTGCACCATCCTACAGTAAACCGGAAGCGAAATGGGCCTTTATTTTGTGCGGCAAGCTAACTGGTACTAGCCAAGAACAAGCCTACACAATTTCTGCCCGAAATCAACGAACGCAAACAACAGGCACACAACAGGTGTTGTCTCAAGATGGTATCTTTTCCATCGTATGGGTTGGTCAGGTAGATCAAAATTTGGTTAGAGTTGGGGATACGATCCAGATGACAATTGCAGAACGAAATCAGCAAGTGATCGGTTTTCATCGGTACATCATCAATCAACGGGACTTCGATTCAGCTTATATATACAAGAAAATTCGCCCAAGCGACTTTACGCCACCTCAAACTTTGCTGGCGCAAAACTACCCCAATCCATTCAATCCTGACACATGGATTCCTTACCAACTCTCAACTGCTACAGAAGTTAAAATTGAGATTTATGATCCGTTGGGAGATCGGGTTCGAGTTTTGAATTTGGGTACTAAAGCACCGGGAATATATTCCCAACAAAAACACGCTGCCTATTGGAACGGAAAGAATAAGTGGGGAGAACCCGTAGCTAGCGGAGTCTACTTTTACCGACTAACCACAAATTCGTTTTCCCAAACTAGAAAGCTAACTATTATCAGGTAGGTACTACCCTACTGAGCGGACATGAGCTGGAAGAGATTGAGCCAATCTGTTTCGACCTGTGCTTTAATTGCCTGTATTTTAATTGGATGCGTGGTAATTATTTTCGGCTGCCAGGAAACCACTAACTCCACTGCCGACCGGAAATCTATTCTCCTAACCTATCAAAGCGAAGCGGAGATCCCAACCCAAGAAATTGTTCATCTGGCCGACCAGTCCATCATGATCTTGATTCCCGAAGGTAAATTTGTCATGGGCCGTGACGGGGACTCGTCCGAACATGGTGAGTCTCCGGCTCACGTTGTTTACCTGAACAGTTTCTATATTGACAAGTTTGAGGTAACCAATGCCCGCTACCAACATTTCATAGACCAAACAGGAGCTGTCGCTCCAGATTTTTGGGGCGACATGAATGGACCGGATCTACCGGTTAGCTGGCTGACGTGGTATCAAGCAGAGACATACTGCCAATGGGTAAGCAAACGCCTACCAACCGAAGCCGAATGGGAAAAGGCAGCCAGAGGTGACGACCAGCGTCTATACCCATGGGGAGATTGGTTCGATTGGCGTTACGGGAATTTCAGCGATGACTATTTGGAGGATGGGCACCTGGACGGATTTGCCGGGGCTGCCCCTATCGGGTCCTTTCCCCAAGATGTCAGTCCTTATGGCGTACACGACATGGGGGGAAACGTACTCGAATGGGTGGCAGACTGGCAGGACCTAAACTACTATTCCGTTAGTCCTGAACGCAACCCGACTGGGCCGCCAACAGGTATGTATAAGATCGTACGTGGTGGTGCTATGGATATCGGCCCTCAATACAGTCGAACTGTCTTTCGAAACCGTTTGGTTCCACATTTAACAAATATGACATTTGGGTTTCGCTGAGCCAAAGATGTAGAGTAGCAATTGCTCTGTAGTCAGTTTGACTAAATTAAAATGCACCGAGTTATATTTTACTTGTATTGTTTTCACCACTTTTGTATAATAATTTCTAGTTTAAAGTCTAGGTACTGATACACCTATTTGTGTTTGCAGAAAGGATGAGTTACTTATGAGAAGTAAGGGAAGAAATGTGCTGGATAAAGCATTTTTGTTAACTGCGGTTGTGTTGCTAGTGCAACTGGCCATAGGGATTAATCTCTGTATGGCCGTGGAAATCTCAGGCAAGAAAAATGACAAAACGATCAAGATCGAAACTGATATGTACGAAGTCCATTGGAAAACCGCCCAGCAAATGGGCTACATCATCGCTTACGTCAAGAAGAAAAAGGAAAAGCTTTTGCTGTTTGAAGAAATAGCGGGGCGACGTCTTTACCACTCGGCCAATTATGCGGGCTGGAAGGATTGGGGACCACTGAAAGACTTCAAGGTACTGGAAAATAAAGCCGGTATGGCCCGGATAGAGTTTATCTCTGATGACGGTGCCTCCAAGGAGTATATCTGCGTGGCCACTTTTTGGGACGGTTCACCTTTAATCAAACATAAGGTTACTGTCAAAGCCAAAGCTAATGTGGTTTCCTTCTCCGACGGACACGAGCCAATGTACGAAGTTAGATCTCCAATTAAGGGTCGCCTCAAGTGGGATAGCGAAGGAGATAAAGGACCTTATGCCCATACCGCTTTTTGGACCAAAAGCGGGGGGTTTTCAGCACTTTACGCCACTGATTCACAAGTAGTTGCCAGAGAGTTTCCAGCCTGGCAGGCAGATGGTCGAATGGATCTCGACCATAAAAATCTGGGAAAGCAGGTGAAAAAAGGTCAGGTCAGTGATCCGATTGTTTACTGGGTTGCCTTTGGTGTCGGGGGCAAAAATGAGGCCCATGATCTGGCTAAAACGGTGGCCGAAGTGAAGGACGGCGATTTAGCCCCACAGGCTGTTGAGGCTGCCAGTAAACTCTCCACCAGGTGGGGAGAAATTAAAGCCAGCACCCGGTAGTCGTAATTGCCAACTACTTTCATCGATAAAATAGTATTGGTAATGTTTGCCCCTTAGACGTTTAACTGAACAATAGTGACCGGGGCAAAGTTAAACCACACTGGATCTGGACCAAGTCAGTAGACAAAGATAACCTGGATACTGAGAAACCGGGGAACAAGCAGACTCGCATGTGGTTCAAAAGAGTGGATTTGATATTTCTGGATTCTATGTAGACGACGAACCGCACGGAGCAAATAAAATAGTGATTTGATATAATATTCCCGTCTCGTGAGAGGATCGTTTTACTATTCCCCAGCGTTGAGTCGAGGGTAGATCCTATCATCACGCCCAAATAGGCACTGAGTGTTTTATAAACGACGTCACCAAACGCCAGAAAATTCCGTATGTAGCATGCCTGTGACTGCTGACTTCATGAGGTCGGCATACATTGGTGTATTCCTTTGCATTATTGCTGTGTTGGGTGTTAGTACGCCAAGCTGGCCTGGAGGCAAAGTTTTGCCTTTTGGCCACCAAATTGGACCTGGGGACTTCATGGGAGGGTTGCCAGGCATTGCTGTATTTGACTATGATGGCGATGAGGATCTGGATATCTATATTACCAATGGAGAAGGGTTCCCGAATCGGCTGTTACAGAATGATGGACAGGCCAATTTTATTGATGTTGCATCAATCTCAGGCGTCGATGACCGAGGAAGAGGACACGGCGTTGCAACTGCAGACATTGACAACGACGGTGATCTGGATCTATATGTGGCCAACGATGGACCGAATAAACTCTACCTGAACAACGGGAATGGTAAATTTACCGATATTGCCCCCTCTGCCGGCGTTGTCTCCAAATCGAATTCTACCGCTTGTGCCTTTGCCGATATTGATAATGATGGATATGTAGATCTCTACCTCGGAGCTGCGGATCAATTTTCCGGCTACGGTTCAAACATATTATACCGGAATAAGGGCGATCTCTCCTTTACAGACATTACTGACCAAACCGGGACGCACGGTGGATACTCTTGGGCAGTCGGTTTTTGTGACTACGATAATGACGGTGATCAGGATATTTTCACTGCCAATGACCAAGGACTGGCAAGAAAAGAAGAATCTTGCCAGATTATGCTCTACCGGAACGATATTAACCTGGTTAGCGGAGGCGGTGCAACGTGGCTGCGTTTCACAGAGGTAACAGAGCAAGCGGGCTTTGATAAAACCGGTAGTTGGATGGGATTGGCTTTTGGCGACTACGACCTAGACGGTGATTTTGACCTCTTTGCTACTAACCTTGGTACCTCTTTTCAGTTTGAAGCGCAAGATACAGATTACCACTCACTTTATCGCAACAATGGAGATGGTACATTCACCGATGTTGCCGAGGCTCTCAGCCTAGCGCAGTGGGAGTTTGGATGGGGAACCGTCTTTACCGACTTTGATAACGACGGTGATTGTGACCTCTACTATGTGGGTAATTTTCTGTTTATGGATGTGACCGACAATCCAGGCCGTTTTTTTTTGAATAATGGAGATGGCACGTTCTCCAGACCAATGGCTAAACAATACGGTATACTCACACAGGATAAGGACGGAAATAATACGATTGCGGTTGGTTTAGCCACTGGGGATCTCAACAATGATGGGCACATTGACTTGGTTGTTGCTAATGCCGGAACTGAAGTTAAACCCGCCTACCCGGTGCTATATAACCAGCGATTTGACAATAACAATTGGTTGCAGGTTCGTTTGGAAGGTACTAGGAGTAATAGGTCTGCCATCGGAGCGCGCGTCACCGTTATAACAGATGAACGTAAACAGATCCAAGAGGTGGCTAGTGGGGCAAGTAGCTTGTCACAGAGCAGTTTCTATCTGAGTTTTGGCTTAGGAAAAGCCTCGAGAATCGATTCGCTGGAAGTCCGCTGGCCAAGTGGTATTACCCAAAAGTTTCAATCAATCAAAACGAATCGGATCATAAAAATCCAGGAACATAATCCGAGATTTTTAGTCGATGTTGAACCTCAGAGCCAAAGCTGGTCTAAACTGGCGAACATCAAGTCCAGTGCACAGATGGACTTGATGTTCGGGCTAGCTTACAATGGCCGTTGGCACTACCCCCATTCTCTTTATCAGAATTATCCGAATCCATTCAACCCTGAAACTTGGATTCCCTATCAACTAGCAATGGATGCCAAAGTTGCTGTTTCGATCTATGATATGAACAGCGTGTTGGTGCATCAGATAGATCTCGGTTTACAAAAGTCAGGGTACTACTTTTCTCGGGAATCCGCCGCACACTGGAATGGACGCAATATGAATGGAGAACAGGTAGCCAGTGGAATATACTTCTATCGACTCCAGGTAAGTCACCCTACTTCATCAACTGAAAGTCAAACTCCTTTACGAAAGATGATTATCCTGAACTAGTGGGTGAATTTTCACCCACTAAGCTACGCTGACCCGCCAATATGTAGTGTTGCAGGAGTAGGAGCGAGATTTCTCACTTAGTATCAGACGTTACCAAAGTGTGCCACTTAGGATATGTTAAAAATAGATTTCCAAGTTTACCCCAGGGAGATTTGACCAATAAATAGATGCTTGAGCATACCTATCTGCTTATTCGCATGTTGATATCAACAGTCGAGTTAGGTTTGATCATATCAATTTGGGCGCCTGGCCTGTTAGCCCAAGGTCGCGGCCCAACGCCATCCAGCACGATGGTGAAGTGAGCAAGCCCCAATCTCCCAGTTGGGGGCGTATTGTTGAATCAGCCATCAAAAGGCTTTACGGTCGGGGTCTCGATTGAACATGAAGCCTTTCGAGATGCGCTCAGCGGGACTTCTGTCATCTCGAGTGCAACGGAAGAACGAACGTTTTTTCGCACTATGTCGCTCGGTATTGGTTATCATTTTTCCCCTCGGTTGTCGGTCAATATAATGGCACCTTACAAGCATATCGTTTCACCGAAAACTGACCTCCGGACAGGTATTCGCTTCACTCGGAACTATTCGGGGTTAGCCGATATTATCCTACATAATCGCCTGCAGTTAAATACGCCTGGATCTGAACGTAGTCCGATTATTTGGTTAGGTCTAGGACTGAAATTACCAACCGGAGATTCGCAACCAGATTGGGACTGGGGGTTCGGCAACTCACACGATCCAGTTTTGCAACCCGGTACAGGATCGCTAGACCAGCTATTCAGCGCAGACTATTTTCAAGTTCTGGGTAAAATACAGCTATACAGCCGTCTCCTCTATCGACTCTCTGGCGGGGAAAATATCCATGGCTATAAATTCGGAAATGAGTTTCAATATACCCTTGCAACTGCTTATCAAGTATCGAATAACGTACAAATTTCGACCCAGATCAATGGCCTTTATACGGCGGAAGATTACGATAAAAGTCTTAAGGTTAGTAATACAGGCGGCAGATGGATCTATCTAACACCTAGCATTAAAATCGGGAGCACCGATTTCGCTTATCAACTTAACGCTCACGTTCCAGTCTATCGGTATGTTAACAATGCTCAATTGATCGCAGATTACGTTTTTTCTCTGCGGATGATATATGCTTTTAATCCCCCTTATTTTCATGTGCCGACGAATGCGCACCGTCTGAACCAATCAAGAGAATACATCCGTAATGATACTTTCATACCCGATATTAAGACTATTTCGTTGGGTCAGGAGATCACACTGGAGACTGTGCGCGGTAAGGTCACTCTATTTGAGTTTTATTCCGATACTTGCCTATCTTGTGAAAAACTTGAGCCACTACTACACGAATTAGCCAGAACCGATCCTTCACTCGCCATACGAAAAATCAATATCGGTAACGACAACTCACCCATTATCAGCCAGTACAACATTACCACAACGCCTGAGGTTCGCGTTTTTGATCCTCTTGGACGGTTTGTCGGTACGATTGCGGGAACCGATATCGATCTAATTCGGCTGACAGTAGCCAATGCAATAAACAAATAGTAAATATTGGAATAGAAGTCAACACAAGTTGCCCATTTACAAATTCAATTAACGCGGAGACTCTTCCCCATGAACATCTCGAAAATGTGCTGCGCGATAATCACTCTTTTCTCTCTGGTTTCCACTGTATTAGCGAAGATTGAAGAAGACCTGGATCATATTTTATTGCTATCAAAATTGGAACAGCAGATGATGATGACAAAAGAACCGTATGAGTTCGATGACTATGCGGCTTTTGCGTTGGTTGTTTCTGGCGTTCCCGACGATAAAATCGCTGACCAGAAAAAGAAATTAGATCAACTGCTTGACAAAGTCGCTACCGAGCTGGAATTGCGACAAGTACCAGAAAACACCATGGCACGTTCCGATCATATTCTTCAATTACTGCATACCCTTATCTTTGAAAAATACGATCCGGCTCAAACGCGCATCGACGGTATTCTCGACAAACGATCCTTTAACTGCGTCTCATCGGCCGTATTTTATGCTGTTGTCTGTCGAAAATTCGATATCTCGATTACCGGTGTGATCACAGCTGACCACTCTTTCGCCCAACTTAAACTGTCCGACACGACCAAAATCGACATTGAAACAACGATCAACTACGGTTTTGATCCGTCCAGCAAAACCGGTATTTTAGACCAGTTCGGCCAACTCACAGGCTTCGCCTACGTCGATCCCAAGAATTATCGCCAACGAAAGGAGATCAGTGACCGGGAAATGATCGCGCTGGTTTTATCTAATCGATACGACGCTCTAACCAAACAGGGGAATCAAAAAGAGGCGACCGCAGTGCTTTGTCGGGCCTATCGTCTGGCGGGTAATCTGCCGTTTACCACTAACACCTGGGAAAACGCCATTAACAACTATATCGTTTGGCTAGAAAAAGAACAACGATCGCAGGATGCGCTTTACGCCCTGGCTCGTTTGGGTGAAGCATTTCCAGAGATCAAGAAGGTTAGAGATTTACAGTACGGTATTTACGTCAATTGGACACAAGCATTGATCAAAGACAGAAATTACGTTCTAGCTATTGCTACCGCCGAGGAGGGGTTGAACTATTTTCCCGACAATCAATTTCTCAGGCAAAATCTAAAAGCGGGCTATCTCGAACAGTATTATCTTCTGTCCAGAAATGGCGACTTCAATCCGGCCTTTTCGTTGATCAAACGAATGACCGATTATTTTCCGAAAGAAAAAGATTTTGAGACGCTGGCCATCAATCTGGTCACCAATCAGGCTAAAACATTGCCGACCGATACGGCTGAAAAACTCTTTTTAGAGGCCATCTCGAAATATCCGTCGAACCAAAAATTACGTGAACTCTTTGCCTATCGATTGGTAAAACAGGCAGAACATTTGGAACTACAAAATAAATTACAGGAAGCAGTCGATCTTTTAGACCATGCTCAGCAGATCGAAGCCATCTCGTCGTTTCAGTCGATGATTGTGCCGAAAGAGGTTTCGATATTAAATAATTGGGCCTTACAGCTGTTGCAAAATAAGGATTACAGCCAAGCTAGATTAGCGATTGAACGTGGTTTTGAGCTAGAGCCGCATTCCAAACCACTAAACAACAATTGGGATGTGGTGATGTTACAGTGGGGGCAGTTAGCCTACAACAAAGGCCAATTCAAGAAATCAATCCAGATTTTAACCGATGGTCGTCAAAGGTCAAAGCACGACAAAAAAACTTTCACTCAACTAATCGAGATGTACTACAACGAAACGGCGTTTCAACTGCTCGACGCGGGAAAAGTTGAGGAATCAATCGCACGATTTGAGGAAGGGCTTAAACACGTACCCAAAAGTGAAACGTTAAAATACAATCTTGACATCGCTAAATCAGAACGCGAGTCATCAGATTAGTAAGCACGGGCTACAGATCAGTCTATAATTTGATTCCCTCCCACAAACACCTATAGATACTTGAAAAACCGGTTCCTTGAGTTAGAGCTAGTGGTATGTCAAGCATTGATTGAGGAGTATAGTTTCTTGAGTTTGATACAACCATTGTCGGTAGTAAATTGCCTGTCAACTGTGGCCTTGATCTGATTACCGCCTTCTTGCCAGCAGCCAATTTACTGAATCAGAGTTTCCTCGCCAATACTACCACCCAGACACTACCCTGACAAGAGACTGAACTCGATCTCGACCATCTCTATGCTGTCTAATGCTTCTTGGGCCTGGGAGTAATTAGCACCTTTGGCGATTGCCGTCGTTCGGTCGGCAACCCCTATCCTAATTCTTTAGCTGACAAATCTCAGCGTGGATTTTTCGAATCGGGTTGACTAGTATTTGATGAGGGGTCATCAGAATTTTACGCTTCTTCTCTAAAATACCCTCTTTGACGCATCAACAGACGATAGAGATCAGGGTTTTTCTTAAAAGCCTCCCGGCCGTGTACCCAGAAATGGTTGTTTATGACTATAAGACGATTAGGCGGTAAAAGCAACGAAGTGGTCGCAGCAGAAGTCTCCATTGAATCACAGAGGTCGTTAAAGTATCTTCCCTGCTCTAGGGTTTCAGGATAAACGAATTGATCAATGAAACATATGGCTGGTTTGCCATGGTATTCATAAAATGTCGGCTTTTCGACTTTCACAGGGTAATTTTTACTCGATGGTGATCGATAAACAAATGGTACAGATGCCAGAGGATGGTTGGCAAACCGTTCTAAATCTTCCCAGTCATCTAAGTGCAACAGCCGAGATCCTCCACCCACAGCATTACACTCTTCCATCTTCATCATCAAAAGCCAATCAGTTCTCTCCTTTACGTATGTACCGTCGGTATGAAGAGTGAAAGCACGATAAGCCTGACGTAAGTATGAATCACTCGTGTCAGTGTGCCTCAGTTCAAAGCACGCATAATAATTGCCGGTCATATCATCGAAATTAGGAATGCCGATCAGATGTGAAACAGCCGTGCCAAAAGCGACACGCTGATCCATAGTTTCAAACTCGCACTCAACCGAAATGGAGAAACCGCCTGTATCTCGATCGCGTATTATCGTGTTTATCTTCTCAGCAAAACCATCACCCACCACTCGATCAAGAAGGTTTGCAGCAACCAATCTCAAATAAGGCACATAGGTCAACCGTTGTTCAGAAAAGTCATCGGCTTTGCGCACAAATTCTACGCTAGCCTCCGCATGTATGGTGATGTGCCACAGTCGGTGATGATCAGGATGTTGTTTAACGGTATAATTCAAATTGTCCCCCTAATGCTAACAAATTTAATCAAAAACCATTGCATTAATATTGTCTTTTCCGGTTTGTCCTCTGGCGTGGCACTCAATATTCAGGCAAAATATCTCTTGTGGGTTTATTGGCTTCGCTCCTATGGCTTGATTACCATAAAAGTTTGCCAGTGCCCCTCTTTTTTCAAGGTCCAAGTTCATTCTCCACGGTTATCGCCGGATACTGTATCAATCATAGAAGGGTTTTAGAGACCAAATTGATGATAAGATATTCTGGTTCAAGTTGATACTCTCAGCACTGCTGATGGGAATTAATGCAGTTTACATCCACGCCGATCTGATTGGTAGGTCGTTTGATTATCAATTGTACTCGGCCCATTTGGTGGGATTGCCTGCCATTTCTTTGGTCATTTTGTGGCGGTGATTCCGAGGGGATAAATATTCATCTAGTGCCTAATTGCAAAAATAAGCAATAGACCTGTTGCATAAGTTAGGATCTGAGTTTGAGTTCCA
>Ga0208128_1000342_pt1 | contig 19684 bp, 12 predicted proteins | sample ETNtaG_35_FD_185758 | JGI IMG/M metagenome (GOLD analysis project Ga0208128, IMG submission 185758) | Marine microbial and viral communities from oxygen minimum zone, Eastern Pacific Ocean - ETNP201306PF51B (SPAdes) (version 2) | ecosystem: Environmental > Aquatic > Marine > Oceanic ... | reverse complement strand
GTTCAGCCAACAAAACCTCCGCTTGGCCAAGCGCTCAGTGCCTGAAGTGCCTGCCTCCGGTGAAAGCCATCGCCATGCTGCGCTCATTGGCGGCGGCAATGACTTCATCGTCACGCTTGGAGCCGCCTGGCTGTATGGCCGCGGTCGCGCCGGCCTCGGCAGCGGCGATGAGACCGTCGGCGAACGGGAAGAAGGCATCGCTACAAACGACGCTGCCGTTGAGGTCGAGCCCGGCCTCGCCGGCCTTCCAGACGGCGATGCGGCTGGCATCGACGCGGCTCATCTGCCCGGCGCCCACGCCGAGGGTGCGATCCTTGGCGGCATAAACGATGGCGTTGGACTTGACGTGCTTGACGGCGCGCCAGCCGAAGAGCATCGCCTTGAGTTCGTCCTCGGACGGGTGGCGCTCGGTGACGATCTCGAGATCGACAGCGGTGGTCTGCCGGAGGTCGCGCTCCTGCACGAGGAACGACTCGGCGCCGACGGAGCGGACATCCCACGGCACGGCGTTGGCCGGGTTGAGCAGCAGCTTGGCCAGGCGCAGGTTTTTTTTCTGCTGCAGCAACTCGAGTGCGTCGACCTCAAAGTCGGGCGCGACGATGACCTCGGTGAAGATTTCGCTGATCGCCTCGGCGGTGGCGAGGTCGAGCGTAGTGTTGCAGGCGATGATGCCGCCGAACGGCGCCTGCCGGTCGGTCGCGTAGGCCTTGTCCCACGCGTCGCAGAGAATGTCTGCTTGGCCAAGGCCGCAGGCATTGGTGTGCTTTAGGATGGCGAGCGTGGGCAGTTCGGCATCGAACTCGACGATCAACCCGGCGGCAGCGGTAAGGTCGAGAATGTTGTTGTACGAGAGCGCCTTGCCGTGAAGCTGCTGGTAAAACTCGCCGAATCGGCCGTAGAGGGAGGCGCGTTGGTGGGGGTTTTCTCCGTAGCGCAGGTCCTGCGCCTTGTCGGCGCGGACGACAAGCTTGCCCGGCAGATCTGCGCTGGGCTGCTCCTGCTCATAGACGTTGGCCAGGTGCAGCGCAATCGCGCCGTCGTAGGCGGCGGTTCGTGAGTACACCTTGACAGCCAGTTCACGGCGAAGCTCAAGCGTGGTTTCACCGCCGGAGGAAACCTGATCGGCGACGCGGCCGTAGTCGGCAGGATCAACGATGACCGTGACGCTCTGATGGTTCTTGGCGGCGCTGCGAAGCATCGATGGGCCGCCGATGTCGATGTTCTCGATGGCGTCCCCGAGGGTGACGTCCGGCTTGGCCACGGTTTGCTCGAACGGGTAAAGATTCACCACAACGAGATCGATTGGCCGGATACCGTGCTCGGCGGCGGTGGCGGTGTGCTCGGTGTTCTCACGCAGGAAAAGCAGGCCGCCATGGACCTTGGGGTGCAGCGTCTTGACGCGGCCGTCGAGCATCTCGGGGAAGCCGGTGTAGTCGCTGAGATCCTGCACCTCAATGCCGGCCTCGCGCAGCACACTGGCGGTGCCGCCGGTGGAGATGATCTCGACGCCGGCACGGGAAAGCACCTCGGCGAACGGGACGATATCGGTCTTGTCGGAAACGGAAATGAGCGCGCTCTCAATCTTGGGCATGATGCTGTTGTTCGGGTTGCGGCTGCCGGTCCGGTGTCGGGCCTGGCAATGTTCGTTTCCGTGGCAAAAAAATCAAGCTACATGCCGCTTGGCCAAGCGAACGATTATTTGCCCTCAGCTGGCTTGGTTGGAGCCGGGGTCACGCTTGACTCAGCGCTTGGCTTGGCCGGGGGCTGGGGCGGCGGGAATGCCGTCGGCCCCGGTGTCGGTAGGGACTTCGGCAGGCTGACCGGAGTTGGCCGCTCGTCGCCGGGCTGCTCGTAGGTCACGAAGGAGCCGTCCTCATCGACCAGCGTGGCGGTGACAAAAATCAGCAGATACCGCGGCTTGTCGATTGTGGAACGTTTGCGAAACATCGCGCCGATACCGGGCAGGTTGCCAAGAATCGGAACCGACTCGACAATGGTGCGCTGCTCGCGCTCGAGCACACCTCCCATCATGACGCTTTGGCCGGAACCGACCACCACGCGAGTGGCGAGTTCCTGCGTACGCCACTGGGGCAGGAAAATCTCGAGCTTGTTCTGGTCGCCCTCAGAAGCTTCATCGAAGGTCTGGCCCTTGAGTGAGACATAGCTGACATTTTGATTAACCACCGGGTGCAACGCGATCAGGATACTTTGTCCATCTCCACCAATGCTAGCCACGACCTCCAGTGAAACGCCCGCAGTGATTTTGCTGGGGGTACCTTTTGGAACCAAGCGCTGACTGTATTGGCGCTCGGTCAACGTTTCCTCAATCGTAAATTCCTCATAGAAGTAGTTCACTTGGCCATCGTTGATGGAGCCTGGCCGGTTGTTGAGCAGCGTCAGGCGCGGCGCACTAAGCAACTGGCTCTCGCCGCTCTGCTCGAGTGCAGTCAGCGCTGCGGACAGGTCAGCGTTGCTGAGGATGCTGCTTTCCTTGAACACATTGTTGAATGTGACCCTTGTTAGCAGACCCTCCTCGCTGCCCAGCGCTCCGTTGCCGATCCCGGTCTGGTCTTGTGGCGGATTGCTCGCAACGCTGGATGCCCACCGGAAACCAAGATCGAGAAACGCCGCCTCGGAGATTGTGATGAAGCGCGCCTCGATCAAAACCTGCTGAATCGGACGGTCAAACTCCTCGATGATTCGCTCCAGAACCTCGAGCTGCGCCGGCGAGCCGGTGGCGACAATGAGGTTCCGCTCGTAGTCGATCATATATTCCGGGCCCTTGAAAAACGTCGTGATCGCATCCTCGATCGACGGTCTTTTCGTGATGCTGTCGTTGACGAACATCTTGTACTTGGCCGTCTCGGTGATGGTGGTTGGACCTTTCTCCGGCTTCATGGTCACCAGGGTGGTCTCTTCCGGCCCAAATTGTGCCGGCATCATGAAGCCCTTCCGCAACCGGTAAAACCGCGTCTGCTCGATCAATTCCTTCGACGCTTTGCTGTCGATCACCCAGATCAGGTCCTCCCCAACCTGGAACTGCACACCTGCGTTGCGCGAAATGTAGCTCAGCAGTTCACCCAACTTCACCCTGTCGATGTTGAGCGTGAGCTTTTGCTCCAGCGGCGCAAGCCCCTGATCGGCGATAAAGTTGATGCCCTCTTTGCCACCGATGTCGAAAAGAATGTCCTTCACGGTTTGCTCATCGGTCTGGATTGACACCGTGTTGTCGAGCAGGCCGGACATGCGGCCGAGTTTGCTTCGTGCATCAAACAAAAATCCCTGTTTCGTAATTGTTTTTCCATAAGTCTCCGGGACGTACGGCTCGGCCTGGATCATCTCAAGGACATCGCGGATGTCCTTGCGCGGCGGCAACCCGCGACTCTTGTTATCCTTCCAGATATCCTTGATCGATGGGTTCATCCCGGTCTGCTTGGCATCGATGGTGCGGATGCGATCCTCGATGGCCTGCTGGCGAAGCAGTTTTTTCTGTGTGGCCACCCACTCACCAATCCGCAGAAGCGTCGGGTCTTTCGGGTGTATCTGCAGTAGCAAGCCCACTTCGGCCTCGGCCTCCTCCCACTTGCCCTTCTCGGACAGGCGGAAGATGAACTCGAGTTCCTTGTCGTAGGCGGCGCTGTACTCCACCCGATCGCTCAGGCTGAATGTCCTGTTGGTTTGCGGGAAAGAAGATGGGCGGGCCGTGCGTCTTTTCGCCAGAGACGCCGATGTATCCTGCTTCGACGACTGGCACCCGGCCGCCGTCGCCAACGCCAAGCCAACGACCAGGCCGATGCAGCGCTTGGCCAAGCGCTGCCACCGATTCGTTTGTTTTCGCTTGTTGTTTGTCACGCTGCTGCGGCTTGACCATCGACCAGCCGATACCAGTTGTCGCGCTGCCGTGCCTCGTAGCCGATGCCCTCGATCAGGCGCCTCATATCCGCGACGCCCATTTGAAAAGTCGTACCCGCCTCGGAAACCACATTTTCCTCGATCATGATGCTGCCCAGGTCATTCGCGCCGTACTTCAGCGCGACCTGGCCAATCTCGAGCCCCTGCGTCACCCACGAGCTTTGGATGTTCGGGATGTTGTCGAGGTAGATTCGGCTGATCGCCTGCATCCGCAAATATTCATGGGCTCCGACCGGCGTCGCCTTGAGCCGGGTGTTCTCCGCCTGGAATGTCCACACAATGAACGCCGTGAAACCTCCTGTCTCGTCCTGCTGACGCCGGACACGCTCGAGATGTTCAATCCGATGCCGGAGCGACTCGACGTGGCCGAACATCATCGTCGCCGTCGAGGCCATGCCCAGCCTGTGCGCCACGGCCATCACCTCCAGCCAGTCATCGCTCATCGCCTTGAGCGGCGAGATGCGTTGGCGGACTTCATCAATCAAAATCTCGCCGCCGCCGCCGGGGATCGAGCCCAGGCCGGCGTCGCGGAAATCCCGGATCAGCGACTCCAGCGGCTCGCCAAACACGTCACGAAAATGGATGAACTCACTGGGGCTGAAGCCGTGAATGTTGATATGTGGAAACTTGTCCCGGATATGCGAGAGCAGATCGAGGTACCACTGCTTGTTGAGCTTCGGATGATGCCCGCCTTGCATCAGAATCTGCGTGCCACCCAGCGCGATAGTCTCCTCGATTTTCCGGTCGATCTCGTCGTGGGTGATCACGTATGAGTCGTCCTGTTTTTCCGTCCGCCAAAACGCGCAGAACTTGCAGTACGCATCGCAGACGTTGGTGTAGTTGATGTTGCGGTCGATGTTGTAGGTGACGATGTCGTTGCCGCGCCCGCCGTAGGCGTCGGCCTTGGCCAATCGACGGCGGCGATCCGCCAGCGCGCCAAGCTGCGGCAGCGGCAGCTCGTAAAGCTGCACCGCCTCGTCGGCACTCACACGCCCCCCATCCCAGGTTTTTTGGCAGAGCGCCTCCTTGGTGGCATCCAAGCCCACACGCGGAATGTAGTCATTCACGGACAAAAGGCAACACGCTTGGCCAAGCGCCGGGCGGCTCACCTCTTTCCCTGCTGCCTGGTCCAAGTATCCCGCAGCGTGACGGTGCGGTTGAATACCGGCTCCCCGGGCTGCGAGTTGGTGACATCGGCACAAAAGTAGCCCAGGCGCTCGAACTGAAACCGCTCGCCCGGCTCGGCCTTGGCCAGGCCCGGCTCGAGCCTGGCATCGGAGATCACCTCCAGCGAACCGGGGTTGAGGTGGTCGAGATACGTTTCGCCGTCCTCCTCCTTATTGGGATTCTCAACGGTGAAAAGCCGGTCGTACAGCCGCACCTCCGCCTCGTGCGCGTGCGCAGCGGACACCCAGTGGATGGTGCCCTTGACCTTCCTGCCGTCCGGCGCGTTGCCGCCGCGCGTCTCCGGGTCGTATGTGCAGTGCAGCTCGGTGACCTCCCCGGCGGCGTTCCGGATGACCTCGTTGCAGGTGATGAAATAGGCGAAGCGCAGCCGCACTTCGCGCCCCGGGCCGAGGCGGAAAAATTTCGCTGGCGGCTCCTCCATGAAGTCGTCCCGCTCCACGTAAATCTCGCGCGTGAACGGCACTGTGCGCGTTCCAGCGTCAGGATCCTTCGGATGATTGGCCGCGTCGAGCTCCTCGACTTTGCCCTCGTCGAAATTGGTGATCACGACCTTGAGCGGACGAAGCACTGCCATTCTGCGGGGCGTGGTGTCGTTCAAGTCCTGCCGAATGCTGTGCTCGAGCAGCGCCACGTCGGTGAGGCTGTTGAACTTGGTCATGCCGATGGTCTTGCAGAATGAGCGGATGCTCGCCGGCGTGTAGCCCCGGCGACGCAGCCCGGAGACGGTCGGCATACGGGGATCATCCCAACCACCGGCATGCCCCCCCTCGACGAGCGTCAGCAGCTTGCGCTTGCTGAGGACGGTGTAGGTGAGGTTGAGCCGCGCGAACTCGATCTGCCTGGGACGGCAGTCGATGGTCACGTTGTCGAGCACCCAGTCGTAGAGCGGCCGGTGCACCTCGAATTCCAGAGTGCAGAGCGAGTGGGTGATGCCCTCGATCGAGTCGGAAAGGCAGTGCGTGAAGTCGTACATCGGATAGAGGCACCACTTGTTGCCGGTGCGATGATGCGGCGTCTTGCGAATGCGATACAGCACCGGGTCGCGCATGTGCAGGTTCGGCGAGGCCATGTCGATCTTCGCCCGCAAGACCCGTGTGCCATCATCGAACTCGCCGTCGCGCATTCGCTGGAACAGCTCCAGATTCTCCTCCGGCGAGCGGTCGCGATACGGGCTGTTCCTGCCCGGCTCGGTCGGCGTGCCGCGGTGCTCGGCGATCTCGTCCAGCGTCAACTCGCAGACAAACGCCCTGCCGGCCCGGATCAACTCGACGGCAAAGTCGTACAGCTTCTCAAAATAATCGGAAGCAAAGAAAATGTTTTTGCCCCAGTCAAAGCCGAGCCACTGCACGTCCTCCTTGATGGAGTTAACGTACTCCACGTCCTCCTTTGCCGGGTTTGTGTCGTCAAACCGCAGGTGGCAGACGCCACTCTCGTTCTCGAGCGCGATGCCGAAGTTGAGGCAGATCGACTTGGCGTGGCCGATGTGCAGGTAGCCGTTGGGCTCCGGCGGAAAGCGCGTCACCGTCGAGGTATGCTTGCCGCTGGCCAGGTCGTTGGCGACGATCTCGCGGATGAAATCGAGCGGATCCGGCTTGGCCTTACCATTGTCGGCTTCTACAGAATTGTTTTTTGTGTTACCCATCTCAATCGGCTCACTGGCCAAGCGGCAGCGAAGCGCGAAGCCTAAATGAGCCCCAAAACGAAGGAAAGCGCGATCACTCCAGTGATGCCTTGAGGTTGGCGAAAAAGTCGAGCCCCTCCTCCTCCGAGACCGGCTCCGCCTCGTTGCCGTGCACGATCAGTTCCTCGGGGATTTCCTTCAAAAACGGCGAGGGGTGGCAGGGAATTTGTTCGCCGAATTTCCTGCGGTTTTTGCAGTGGCTCATGGCCAGCGTCTTCTGCGCCCGCGTGATTGCCACGTAAAACAACCGTCGCTCCTCGTCAAGCGTCCCCTCAACCTTCGAGCGGGCGTGCGGGATCAGACCATCCTCCACGCCAGCGATGAACACGTGGGGGAACTCCAGTCCCTTACAGCTGTGCACCGTGATCAGTGTCACAGCGTCACCGGCTTCGTCCTCTTCGTCGCGCTCGCGATCGAGCGAGATGTGCTCGAGGAAGCGGTGCAGCCGTTCCGGCACGGGGCGATCTGCCGGGACGAAATCAGGATCCATCGAGTCGAGCAGATCAACGATGTTGCGCACACGGTTCTCGGCGGTTTCCTCGTCCTTCTCCATCCGCCGGATCTCGCGGAACAACTCCACCTCATCGAGCCACGCCGTGCACCACGCCTTGAGCGGATTTGCCGAGTGTAATGCAATCGGACGGTTCAATCGCTCGTTGGTCGACTCCACCAGTTCTACAAAGTCGAGGATGCTCTCCACTGTACGCCGCTGAAATTGGCCAAGCGCTGACTCGTCGCGCATCACGGCAAACACCGAACTACCGCGCTCCTGGCTCAAGCCGAGCAACTTCTCCATCGTGGTGTTGCTGAGGCCCCGGGCCGGGACGTTTGCGATGCGCAGCAGTCCGCTATCGTCGTCGGGGTTCAGGAACAGCTTAAGGTACGAGACGAAATCGCGGATTTCGCGCCGGTCAAAGAAACTCTGCCCACCGACCAGATTATAGCGGACTTCGGCCTTGCGCAGAGCCGTCTCGAGCGGGCGAGATTGCTGGTTGGTCCGGAACAGAATCGCCTGTTCACGCCACTTTATCTTTTTGATGCTGCGATTGTAGTTGATCTCCTCCACCAGCGCCTGCGCCTCCTCTTCATCATCGCGAAACTCCCAAAGCATGATCGGCTCCCCCGCGCCCTTGTCAGACCAAAGTTTTTTTGCGCGCCGCTGGACATTGTTTTTGATAACCGCGTTGGCAGCCTCAAGAATCGAGTTGGTGGAGCGGTAGTTTTGCTCAAGCTTAACCACCTGCACATCTGGAAAATGTTTATCGAGATCGAGCAAATTGGCCACCTCGGCACCGCGCCATCCGTAAATGCTCTGGTCATCGTCGCCGACGACGCAAAAATTCTGGTGTGTCTTGGCCAAACTGTGCACGAGCTGGAATTGCGAATGGTTGGTGTCCTGATACTCGTCCACCATGATATAGTGGTAACGCTCGCGGCATTCGTTCAACGCCTTGGAGCATTCTGCAAACAGTCGCAGCACGAGCAGGATCAGGTCATCGAAATCGACGGCGTTGCTGGCCTTGAGTGTTTGTTGATAGGTCGAAACCAAGCGCTTGGCCAAGGCGGCCAAGTCCTCATCCTCGGCAACGAGCTCATCGCTATTGGTGTTTCGCCAGCGACTGATCAGCGACAGAACGGCACCGGGATCCGGCTTTCTCGATCCAAGTGAAATCTGACTCAAGATGCGGCGAACCACGCCCAGTTGCTCAGCGGCATCGTAAATGACAAAATTTTTCTTGTAGCCAAGCTTCGTGATATGCCGACGCAGGATGCGGACGCACAGCGAGTGGAATGTGCAGATCGTCGGCTTCTCCGCTTGGCCGTTCCCATCCGTCAAGCGCCGCTTGGGTACCAGCCTTTTTACACGTTCCTGCATCTCGCGGGCGGCTTTGTTTGTGAAAGTGACGGCAAGAATGTTACCGGGCCGGATGCCGCGCGCGATCATGTAAGCCACGCGGCTGGTGATGACGCGCGTCTTGCCGGTGCCGGCACCGGCGAGGATGAGCAACGGGCCGTCAACGGTGCGCACAGCCTGCCGTTGCTCGGGGTTCAGCGAGGAAAGCTCCATCCGGCGGCGTGGCTTTAGGAGCGGGGTGAAAACATTGCGGGACTGACCAAACGCTTGGCCAAGCGATCAAGCCGCGCTTGATTCCTTTTCAGGCTTCTTCGAGTCAGGTTCCCCTTCCTTACCATCTTTGCCGTCCGGCTTGTCGCTCTTGTAGTGACTCGCGTAGTAGCGGTTCTGGTAATAGTAATAGGAGTAGTAGTAGGAATCCTTGCCCTCGAAATCGAGATCGTTGATGCAGACACCGACAATGTTGATGCCGGCATCCTGGATTCGCTGCACGGTCTTGCGGGCGTGCTCGCGGCGAATCTTGTTGAACTTGCTCACAAAGATGATCCCGTCCGTCGCTGCGGCAATCATCAGCGGGTCGCTGACAGCCGAGACCGGTGGGCAGTCGAACATGATCTTGTCGTATTTCTTCTTGACCTCCTCGATGAAATCACGCATCCGCTGCGAACCGGCCAGCTCCGACGGATTGTTGGGAACCGCGCCGCAACAAATGACGTCCAGGTTCGGCACCTCGGCGTGGTGAACGATTTCATCAATGCTGTCGACCTTGCCAAGCAGATACGATGACAGGCCGCGAGGACTCTGCAGCTGGAACGCCTTGTGAACGGAGGGGCGGCGAAGGTCGAAATCCACCAGCAACGTCTTGACGCCAGTCTGCGCCGTCACGATGGCGTGGTTGCTGGCAACAAGGGACTTGCCCTCGGCGGGAACGGTGCTGGTGACGGCCATCACCTGAAGATCTCCGGCGCGCTGCGAAAGCGCAATGGCCGCGCGAATGGTGCGAAACGATTCCGCTGAGTTGGATTGCGGATGCAGGTGCGCCTGCAAATCCCGCTCGATGACGCTGGTGGTCTTGATGTTGGGAACATATCCGAGGAACGGCAGCTTGAGATAAGCCTCCACGTCGTCCTGGCTCTTGATCGAGTCATCGAGAAAGTTCATGAAGAAGGCTAGGCCAAAGCCGGCCCCCAGGCCGCCCACAATACCGAGGAAGAGGGTCAACATTTTCTTCGGCTTGATCGGAGCCATCTGCGCCGTGGCCAAGTCGATGACGTGCATGTTTTGGACGATATCCTTCTCCTGCAACTCGGTTTCTTTCAGGCGCTGAAGAGCTAGATTGTACAACGTCTCGGACTGCTTGGCCTCCCGTTCCAGCGCATAGTACTGGATGCTCTTCTGGTTCATTGCCTGCTGTTCGGATTTGCGAATTTCCAACACTCCATTCAAGTTCAAGGCGGTTGCCTTGGCCAACTGGGCTATGTTTAGGATAGAACCAAAAATTCGCTTCTCGGAACTGGCCAAGCCCTCTTTCAGCGACTCGATCTGGGCGCGTTTCTCGATGACCTTGGGATATTTTTCAAGGTAACGCTTCAGCAGTTGGGCGAGTTCCGCTTCAGCCAAGGCCAGATCGCCACGAATTTTTCTGACCTCCGGATCGGTAGCCACAGATGGGATGGTTCCATTCTGCTTGGTTTCTTCAAAAATCCGGATCGCTTCTTCGGCTGCAGCCACCGCTGTGACCTCGGCGCTGTGAGCAGTATCGTAGTCGGTCTGGGACTGGATCAACGCCTGCAACGTGACGTTCTGACTTTCCTGAAGGGAGATGATGTCATTTTCCCTCTTGTAATTCAGCAGCTCCCCAAAGTTATCCCGAACCTTGTCGCTAAGATTAGCGGCCTCCGTCTGAAGGAAATCGACGGCGTTGGTCAGCTTGCCGCGCTTGCGTGTGTTGTCCTGCTCAAGAAACTTGGAAACGATCGTGTTGGCGATCATGGCCGCTTCGTTGCGATTCGGGCTCTCCACACTAACGTCCACCAATCGGCTGAGGCGGATTGGAGAAATAGTCACGCCACCCGAAACCCTGCCGAGCAGTGACTCATAGCTGGGAGGAATAACGGGTTCGTTCTCGTCCTCTTCCTTCTTTTCCGGAAAGACAAACTTGCCGAGAACAAGTGGCTTATTCTCCTCCCTGGTCAAGGCTGGGGCATTGCCGCTCGAGTATCCTGTTGGTCCGAAAAAACCGGCCACTGCCATTTGTTCAAGCCGCTGCTCCACTTCCTCCTTGGCCAAGCCGGACAATTTTTTGTCTATGTCGGATGATAAGTCACCTAACGCAGCGTTAGCATAGGCGGCCAGTTGACTCGGAGTACGCTTTCCGGATTTGACACCCTCCAGAATCTTGGCGTTCTGCAGTGTTTCGGCCAGAACCATCTTCATCAGCGAACGGCTTTGGAGGTTCTTGTATTGGGTCTGCAGATAATCCTGCCCCTGCCTACCCTCCATTACGAACGACTCCATGCGCATCGAGTTTTCTGTTTCATTGTCGATTTGCAGCCGGGTTGTCGCCGAGAATATGGGCGTGGCGGTGAACAAATAAAACACGCACAGCACCATCACCACCAGAAATGTGGCAGCCACAAGCCAGCGCCGCTCAAGAATAATGTGCCAGTAATGGCGAAGATTGATGGACTCCTCAAAAAGCCCCTCCTCCCTCGGTTCCCCAAATTGTTGTTGCTCCATGGGCACGATTAAAATGCAGATTCGTGGACGTAAATCAGGTCGTCCGGACTCAGCCAGATTTTCTTGGCCGGATTGGTCTCTCTTTTGAGTTTATTCAAATCGTAGGTTTCGGTGACGCCTCCCCGGGTCAGGTCAATCTTGCTCGTTTTGGCCAACTTGGTGAACCCGCCCGCCTGCGCAATGCCCGACAGAATGTCCAGCCGCCGTTCCGCTGGCAGGTCGATCAGGCCGGGGCTGCTTACCTGCCCCATCACAGTGACGTTGCTGACACGGTAGGTCTTGACGAGCACCAAAACATGAGGGTCGCGGATGTAATCCTTCTTGAGCAGATCACGAATATGTCTCTCCGCCTCGGCGGGAGTTTTTCCGGCCACCTGAACACTGCCCAGCAGGTAAAGCGTCACTTCACCGGTCGATGAAACCCTCAACTCCAATCCGCTGTTGTTTGTGCCACTGAACTCCTCCTCACCAAACACGTTGACCGTGAGCATGTCGAGGGCTTCTATTTTGCGGTCGGTATCCACCTTGGTGCCCGTCTTGGCCTTGGCTGTCGCCGCATCTTGGGCGAACGCCGCTTGGCCAAGCAGAACGCACACGGCAATCACGCAACCCACTCGCTGAACCCCTTTTGTAAAAGTTTTCATCTTAATAGCCAACCGAAAGGCCCAACATAACGCGATTGACGTTATAGTCAATATTCCCCTCGCTGCTGTCGAACATCTCAAAATCGTATCTTAGGCTTGATTTGAGCCATTGGTTGAAACTGTAGGAGACCCCTGCGTTCATCCTGAGATATTGGTACTCTCGTGCATCCCGGGTTTCGTAGGTGTCCAATTCGTAAGTGGTGCCGAAGTTGGCGCTGAGTTTGCCTGTCGTACCGATTTGTTGAGTAACCTCCAAAATAATATAATCCGAGGTCACTGCGGAATCCGGGCTCTCGATCGAAACATTGCCCCCATGCCTGTAGGTGAGTGAGGCCGTTCTTTTCTCGGTAAAATCGTAATCCACCTCTGCCTCGAAAATAGGCAGGCCGTGCGAGCCCCCTCCGTATCCATTTGAGAGGCGATCAAATTGGCGGGTCTGATAACCCACCTGTACCTTGCCCTTTAATTTCTCTGAAAAATCACCCACAGCGGAGATGTGACCGCCGAAAAAATCGGAGTCTGGTCGCTCCCCCATTCTTTCCAAGTTGGTTTCGACCATCGAAATGCCATAAAAGAAACTGCCGTAGAGCTTGATCTTGGCAAAAGCCTGCCAGCCAAAACCAACCGTGTTGTTCCAGTTGGCGACATCAAAGTAGGAATACGGTATGCGGGTGCCAAAAACATCCTGATAGTAGTAGTGTGGTTCCTCACTGTAATCGGAGGCATTGTAGGATGTGGCAGCGTAAACGCTGGTTTTCGGGCTGATCGTGTATTCAAAACGGTATCGGTCGTTGAACGATTTGCGTTCAATCAGGATGCCCTTGCTTTCCGGCGAGCCTTCACCCAGATCGGTAAAAAAAGTCCTCTCACGGCCTTTCAACAAGGCGTTGTCCAAACGAATCATGTCACCTCCAGTGAATGTGAACTTCCCTTCCTTCAGGTAATTGATGGCGAAAGTCAGGGCATGATTGTCACTGTCGAGTTCGTCGTGCTCTGCATACCACTGCTGACTCATGGTGTAGTCGAGCCCGATGTAGTTGCTGTCGAGGATGTTTTCGCCAAACTGCAGGCCGATGCCCGGCGAGAGCGTGGTCACCAGATCATCGATCTTTCCCTGCTCGTCGCTCATTAGAAAAACGTTGTCGTCATAACGCTCCGACAACGAAACGTGCGGCAGCACAACAACCGGGCCAACGATCGGCGCCAGGATATCCTCCGGCTCAATGCCCTGCACTAACTCCGCTTGGCCAAGCGCCAGCCCAACAGCGGCCAAGCCGATAATTCCTCTCTGTTTAAAGCGGTCCAAAATGCGAAGCCGAGCTTGAAATCCGGTCCTTCCTTCCCGTGCAGGGCCGCTTCCATTACGCTTTTCGCCCCGGGATTGCAAAGCAATAATGGCCAACGGCTTGGCTGTTTTTCTCCTTTCCGCTGGGTGGGGGTGTTCCTACTCTGCGCGCGTGGATGACTTGTTCCAAAGACCGATCGGCGCCGCCACCCGTTTTTGTGCGGTGTACGGCCAGCCGATCCGCCACTCCGGCTCGCCAGCGATGCACAATCCCGCCTTGGCCAAGCTGGGGCTGGACTGGCGATACCTCGCGTTCGAGGTCAGCCCGGACGCGCTTGGCCAAGCGATCGAGGGCGCGAGGGCGATGCACTTCGTCGGCCTCAACCTCACCGTTCCGCACAAGCTGCTCGCTGTCGAGTTGGTCGATGCACTCGATGAGTCAGCGACGACCTGGGGCGCGGTGAACACGATTTGTTTCGAGGCGAAAAGCGACTCCGGCGACTGGACGCCGCTTGGCCAACTGCCTGGACCGGCCACCGGCGAGATTCGCGCCAAGGGCTACAACACAGACGCCGACGGCATCATGCTGGCGTTGCAACAGGATCTTGGCCTGAGCCTGGCCGGGCAGCGGGTGTTGCTGCTCGGCGCGGGCGGGGCGGGGCAGGTGGCCGCGCTCAAGCTGGCCGCCGAGGGCATCGCTGAACTGCACCTGGTCAACCGCACCGTTGCCAAGGCCGAGCAATTGGTCGGCGAGATCGCCGAGCGCTTCACGCAAACCAAGGCCATCGTCGGTTACCCCGAAAACGTCGCCGACAAAATCGACCTCGTGCTCAACGCCACGTCACTTGGTCTCAAGCCGGATGATGCGCTGCCATTCGACGAGTCGCAGTTCAGCCTGGCCAACGCGCCGGCGGTGTTCGACATGATTTACCAGCCGGCGCTCACACCGCTCCTGGCCAAGGCGGCCGACGCCGGCTGTCGCACAGCCAACGGACTGGGCATGTTGCTTTGGCAGGGAGCCAAGGCGCTGGAAATCTGGACCGGCCAAGCGGCCCCCATCGATGTAATGCGCACCGCGCTCGAGTCGCACATTTACGGTGATGAGTGAAGCCGAGCTGACTTTTTGGACGCGCGCTCCGTTCATGTTTTGGAGCTTCGTGTTTTTTGTGTTCGGCTCGGTGGTCGGCAGTTTTCTCAATGTATGCATTTACCGGATGCCCCGCGACTTGAGCCTGGCCAAGCCGGCGTCGCAGTGTCCCAAGTGCGGCTTTTCAATCCCATGGCGACTGAATATCCCGATCGTCAGCTGGCTTTGGCTGCGCGGCAGATGCCGCCAATGCGCCGTGGCCATTTCGCCACGCTACCTCGGCGTCGAGCTGCTCACCGGGTTGGCTTTTCTCTCGAGTTGGCTGGCGTTCGGGGCACAAACCACGCCGGGAGTGTTGCTCGCGGTGACGTGGGGTTTTGTGCTCGCGGGGCTGCTCGCGGCAACGTTTATTGACTTTGAGCATTTCATCATCCCGGATCAAATCACGCTCGGCGGCGTGGCGGCGGGCTTCCTCGTCTCGGCTGCGTTGCCGGAGCTGCACTACGTCGAGCGCCCCGCCGACTCGCTGATGGCCAGCGGACTGGGGATTCTCGTCGGGGCTGGGTCGGTGTTTGCCGTGTTGCAACTCGGCAAACTGATGTTCGGCAAGGTTCGGATGACGCTAGAGGAAGGCGAGTCAGCAATCTTTACCGAATCGGCGTTGCATCTGCCGGACGAGGTCGTGCCGTACGAGGAAATCTTTTTTCGCAAATCGGACACGATTCGCCTGCACGCCAGGCGGATCGAGCTGATCAACCGCTGCTGCGTGGACGCTGACGTCGCGCTGTCGCCCAAACGGCTGGTCATCGGCGACGAGTCCCTTGACCCGGAGACGGTGCCGTTTATCAAGGTCGAGACGGAAGAATTGGTCATCCCGCGCGAGGCGATGGGGTTCGGCGATGTGAAATTCATGGCAGCCATCGGGGCGTTCGTCGGCTGGCAGGGCGCGCTGTTTTCGTTGATGGCCAGCGCGGTGGTTGGCGCGGTGATCGGCGTGTTGCTGATTGCGATTGGCCGGCGCGACTGGTCGGCCCGGCTGCCGTATGGGCCGTATATCTCGCTGGCGGCGGTGATCTGGATTTTCTTCCGCGAGGAGATACTCGCCGCCTGGCTGCCGCTTGGCCAGTAAACCATCCGCTAGGCCAAGCGCGCTCAGAGCAGCCGGGGCTGCAGTTCCTCCTTGGCCAAGGCCTCGCCGATGCTCTCCACGCGGGCGCGACGCTGCTCCATGATGTGCTTGTCCACCTTTGGGTCGAACGCCACCGGATAGTCGCCGTCATAGCAGGCCATGCAGAAGTTCTCCGCCGGCAGGCCGGTCGCCTTCACCATGCCTTCCTGCGACAGGTACGCCACCGAGTCGGCGTTGAGGTAGTCACAGATTTCCTCGATCGAATGGTTGGCCGCCATCAGCTTTTTGCGGTCCGGAAAGTCGATCCCGTAAAAACACGGGTTCATGTGCGGCGGACAACTCACGCGCACGTGCACCTCTTTCGCGCCGGCTTCCTTGAGGTTGTTCACCCGCGCCTTGCTTGTGGTGCCGCGGACGATCGAGTCGTCGACGATGATGACCCGCTGGCCCTCGACCAGCTCGTTGATGAGGTTGAGCTTCACACGCACGTTAAAATCGCGAATGAGCTGTGACGGCTGCAGGAAGCTCCGGCCGACGTAGTGGTTGCGCACAAACGCCATCTCGTATGGCAGGCCGGACTCCAGCGCGTAACCCAGCGCGGCGCAGTTGCCACTGTCCGGCACCGGCACGACGAGGTCGGCCTCGACAGCGGTTTCCCTGGCCATTTCGCGTCCCAGGTTGACACGCACTCCGTACACGCTCCGGTCATCAAGGATCGAGTCAGGCCGACAAAAGTATACGTACTCGAAAATACAGAACGCCCTGCGCGGGTGCATTGGGAAGGCATTGATCGACTGGATGCCATTGTCGTTGATGATGACAATCTCGCCCGGTTCAACATTGCGAACGAACTCGGCCTGGATCAGGTCGAACGCACACGTCTCGCTCGAGAGCACATACGCTCCGTCGAGTTTTCCGATGGAGAGCGGCCGGAAGCCGTGTGGATCGCGCACGCCTATCAACTCGTTTTCAGTCATGATGACCAGCGAATAAGCGCCCTGGATCCGCTGCAAGCTCTGTACGAGGTTGTTGTCGCCGTTGCCCGATGGCCGGGCCATCAGATGCAAAATAATTTCACTGTCAACCGTGGTCTGAAAAATGGAGCCACTCAACTCTAGTTCCTCTCGAAGCTTCGCGGCGTTGGTCAGGTTGCCATTGTGCGCGATGGCAATCTGCCCCTTGCTGCAGTCCACCGTCAGCGGCTGGGAATTGCGGTGGTGCGACGAGCCGGTCGTGGAGTAGCGAGTATGGCCGACCGCCATGCTGCCCTTGAGGCTGGCGAGCGCCTTGCCTCGGAACACCTGCGGCACCAGCCCCATCCCCTTGTGCACGCGAAACTGCCCTTCCGCGCAGGTGACAATGCCGGCGCTCTCCTGTCCGCGATGCTGCAGCGCATACAGGCCGTAGTAGGTCAGCTCCGCCGCGTTTGTGTGACCGTGAATCCCAAAGACGCCGCAGTAGTGCCGGGGATGTGTTTTGCTCATTGTTCCATGGCTCGTGCAATGGTGTTCCACCACACATCGTGGAGTTCGTTCAGCTGCCACGACAAATGAGTCTCCCCAGCTTCGATGTCAAGCGTGTCACCGCCGGTGACGACGCCGATCAGTGCCGCTGGCAAGCCGAGCAACCCCGCCCGCTCGATCGCCGCCCCAGCCTCGGCCTCGCTCGTCGTGATGATCACCCGCCCGTGCGATTCGCCGAACAACAGTGCGTCCACCCGCGGGCAGTCGATTTCGCTCAAGTCGAGCGTTGCGCCTGTAAGCCGCGGCGTGCGCCGGGCGGTTAGTTGGGAAATGCTGCACTCGGCCAGTGCCACGGCCAGGCCGCCCTCGGCACAGTCGTGCGCGCTTTTCACGGCACCGGTCGCGATCAGGCCCAGCAGCGCATCGTGCAGCGCACTCTCCTTGGCCAAATCGCACGGCGGCGGCGTGCCTCCCTTGCGGCCGTGCTCAATCTGCAGCAACGCAGAACCGCCCAGGCCAAGCAGCGGATCGTCAATGTTCACCGCTTGGCCAAGAAGGATGATTGCGTCTCCTTCATCCTTAAACCATTGGCTCGTAATATGTTCCGGCTTTTCGATCAGGCCTACCATGCCGACCGTTGGCGTCGGGTCGATGGCCCCGGCCGGATTTTGATTGTACAGACTGACGTTGCCGCCGGTAACCGGCGTGCCGAACGCCTCGCACGCCTCTGCCAGACCGCGCACGCTCTCCTTGAGCTGCCAAAACAACTCCGGATTGTGCGGGTTGCCAAAGTTTAAATTATCGGTCGCACCCAGCGGCCGCGCTCCGGAGCAGACCAGATTCCGGGCCACCTCAGCGACGGTGGCTTTGCTACCCTCATACGGGTCGAGGTATACGTGTACGCCATTGCAGTCGACGCTCATCGCCAGGTACTTGTCCGGGATTCCGTTCTGCGTCGCATCATTCTGTAACGGTGGATACGAGTCGGCCTTGACGCGGATGACCGCTGCATCCGAGCCAGGGCTGAGCACTGTGCCGGCACGGACCATGTGGTCGTACTGGCGGTACACCCAGTTTTTCGACGCGATGGTCGGCCAGCCGAGTAGCTTGGCCAAGGCGGTCTGCGGGTCGACCAAGGCCGGGATGTCGTCGAGCCGCAGCACACGGGTCTGCTCAAGGTAAGCCGGCTCGCGGGCCTCGCGATGATAAATCGGTGCTTCATCGGCGAGCTTTGCCGCCGGGACGGAGGCGATGGCTACGCCGTGGTTTTTGACGACCATCATGCCATCTCCAGTCACCTGTCCCACCTCGGCCCAGGGCAAGTCCCACTTGTCGAAAATCCGTTTGACCTCCTCCTCGCGACCCTTGTGGACGATGATGAGCATCCGCTCCTGCGACTCGCTCAGCAGAATTTCGTACGGCGTCATGTCGGGGGCGCGCTGTGGCACCTTGGCCAGGTCGATCTCGATGCCGGTACCCCCGCGAGCCGCCGTCTCGCAGCTCGAGCAGGTGAGCCCCGCCGCGCCCATGTCCTGTATACCGGCGACCGCACCGGTGGCGAGCAACTCGAGGCAGGCCTCCATGCAGAGTTTCTCCATAAAAGGATCGCCCACCTGCACCGCGCCGCGCTGTTGCTCGGCCGATTCCTCGGTCAAATCCTGCGACGCAAACGCCGCCCCTGCCAGGCCGTCGCGCCCCGTCGCCGGGCCGACATAAAAGACCGGATTGCCGACTCCCTTGGCCGCGCCCCGTGCCACCTGGCTGTGCCGTAACACCCCGAGGCTGAAGGCGTTAACAAGCGGATTGCCCTCGTAGGACGGGTCAAAATAAACCTCTCCGGCGACCGTCGGCAGGCCGATGCAGTTGCCGTAATGGGCGATGCCAGCCACCACGCCGCGGAACAGCTGCCGTACGGTCGGCGACTCGAGACTACCGAACCGCAGTGAGTTCATGCAGGCGATCGGCCGGGCGCCCATGGTGAAAATGTCGCGGATGATGCCGCCCACGCCGGTGGCCGCCCCCTGGAACGGCTCGACCGCGCTGGGATGGTTGTGCGACTCGATCTTGAACGCCACGCCCAGCCCGTCGCCCATATCGATCACGCCGGCGTTTTCCTCCCCGGCGGCGACGATGACCTTGGGCGACCGGGTGGGGAAGGTCTTGAGCAAGGCCCGGGTATTCTTGTAGGAGCAATGCTCACTCCACATCACGGAGAAAATGCCCAGCTCAGTGAAGTTAGGTTCGCGGCCGAGAATCTCAAGGATGCGATCGTATTCCTCCGAAGTGATGCCATGTTCCTCAATAACTTCCGGAGTGATCTCAGGCTCAGGCATCAATGCAGTTGCCGCACGTGGAGCGCGGCGACAGAGGGGTGAAACGGAGTCTTCAAGTGATCGGCTTGTATTAGTTCCGGCAACCGGTCGCGGCAAGATAGGGAGACGAAAAAACGGATGCAAGTCCGCCCTGAAAATTAACGCAGTTTTTGTCACTGCCCAGCCTCGAACTTGCCAAGACGTAAACGCTCACACACGATGCGGCGGCCGGTGCCATCACCTGGCCAAGCGCCGAACCAACTCCGTGAACCGTCTCCTGCAATCGCCTGTTTTGCTTCGCATTCCCCTGCTGTGGCTCGTTGCGGGCCTGCCGTTGGCCAAGGCGCTCGAGGCACCGAAGACAATCCCGCTTCTGGTGCAGCTCGAGG
>Ga0208128_1000335_pt1 | contig 19916 bp, 13 predicted proteins | sample ETNtaG_35_FD_185758 | JGI IMG/M metagenome (GOLD analysis project Ga0208128, IMG submission 185758) | Marine microbial and viral communities from oxygen minimum zone, Eastern Pacific Ocean - ETNP201306PF51B (SPAdes) (version 2) | ecosystem: Environmental > Aquatic > Marine > Oceanic ... | reverse complement strand
CTGCCGGCGATCGCTACCAAATCATGCGTTCTGACCAGCCTTTAGGCATCGACGCTTTCGTCGCTGAGGCCATGCGTTTCAGCCCTAATCTCACACCCACACAGGCTTTGAATCTCCTACAATCTTGTATTAAAATCATGCCTAAAACTGGCGGCAACAGCCGTCCTGTCGGTCGACCCGGCTGGTTCCTCCTCTCTGCTTCTGATCAATACTTCAAGCGCGCTTGGTCCAATACCTTTGACTTTTTGCCCCTTCACTGGCAAAATCAACCCCAATCTGCTCGTCGACGCCCTTTTAACCGCAATAAACCCCCAGCTAGCCACTTTTAGTCACCAACAGGTATCGTTCCCTATGTCAATCCACACTAGTCTACCCTCTCGTGGGGCTGAAAATATGTGGTTTGGGCCATTTGGTTTCGTTCGCCCGGAGAAGATCCAGATGAGTTGGATAACCAGATCAGCTATAAATACAGTAGGAGCTAAGTTTTAGTTTTGATTTTGTAACTGCTCATAATAAATCAGTAATGAATTTTCAAAAGGTGGTGGGATTGTTGGTTAAAATGTCAAGTGATTCCAACTTATCACCGATAAAATTTGGCAGCGGTATTTCAGCTCCCCTTTCTATTTTCTAAAATAAGTAATCCATGAAAATCGAACACCAATCGGTTTATGGGCTTTCCGCTTGGGCAGCTTTCCCTTACACTAACAAAGATTGCGTTTTAGGATCCCGATTTGTTCAACAGTTGGGACTCCCACCATGCAATTAACTCTTCGTCGTTCACATCCGCATTTAGCCCCTTTGCCTTCATACGTTTAATGTGTGAAGTATGCATTTCTCGCGCTTCTTCGGCAACTACTGTTGGGTTTTCTGGTATAGCCCCTTGGTCTCCGTAATTATCAATCCAAGCGTCTAGACTATCAGAAAGGAACGCAAAATCGTTTTGAATCTCGGTGTCATCTGCTCGGTTATCCAGTTCATGTGGATCCGAAGCCAGATCATAAAACTCTTCGTATGGGCGACACGGGGCTAAAAATTTTAGCTGCGCATTCGACAGCAAACCAGCATCATTTAGAAGTGGTGCGAGTGTCCATAGTGGGTACTGCTGCTTCTTGTAACCGTTGAATTGCATATACGGCCGGTCCGGATGGTAATTACGTATATATTTCTGTGTCTTAGTCCTCACACACCGAATTCGATCCACCGTACCATCACACCGATCGCGAGCTGAAACGATATACGCTCTTTCTTTAGCATCTTTCCCCAGAAAAACATTACCTTCCATCCCCTCCGGCACATCTAATCCGCACAAGGATAGAGATGTCGGCGCAAAGTCAATCCCACTAACCAGATCATCGCAAATAGAACCGGCATCAATATGGCCCGGCCAACGAACGATGCAAGGGATACGGATACCTCCATCATACAAAAACTGCTTGTCCCGAATATGGGCACGACCATGATCACTAATAATAAAAACGATTGTATTATTACTCAGTCCATCATCTTCCAAGTGTTGGAGAACCTGCCCAACCTTACGGTCAAACACCTGAATACTTTCCAACCACATCGCCCAGTCCTTCCGAATTAAGGGATGGTCTGGATAATAGGGTGGTAGATCGACTCCCTTTGGACTGATGGGGTTTTCCGGATCAGGGCTAAAATCCCGGTGGGTATCTGTGATGTTGACCTGTGCGTAGAATGGTTGGTCAGCCTGTCGTTCTAACCAGTGCACACCATCAAATGGGTCTGTTCGAAGAAAATTGAAATCGGTTTTACCTGGTCGACCGTGAGGTGGACCGCTGCTGTTGCAGGTGAAATAACCTGCATCCCTATAATAGTCGGTAATGAGTCTAATATTCTCATCAAGTGGTTCCTGCCGCCTACTACGATGGTTATGTGCCCCAAAACTGGTCTGGTAGCGCCCTGTAATCATGGCTGAACGACTGGGGGAGCAAACCGGGCAAGTTACATAAGCGTTGGTGTATAGAGTCCCTTCAGACGCAAACTGATCCAGAACAGGAGTTTGAACCGTTTGGGTTCCGTAGCAAGCGAAGTCTGGATACAGGTCTTCACCATAAATCCATAAAACATTGGGGGTCATAAAGCATATTCTCCTGGAACTTCATCCTTATAGTTGCTTCCATCGGCGATTACATTTTGAGATCGAGATATTTTAAATCCTCTACCTGAGTGTCACCAAAATTCTCTTGATTGAGTTTAATGCTTAGCTCATCAGTCTCACCGTGAATGCTTTAGGGATCATTCATATCGCTCGGGGTTATCGTAAGTTCTTGTTCAGGAATTATGATCTGCATCTGGATAAAGTTTGAACTGGACATTCCCATCAATCGCTTTCACAACTTTCACCATTTCTTCCGATCTTTCAGCTGGAACTACTGTATCTTTTGCCCCGTGAAATACCCAAACCGGCATGTTTTTTTAGAGCTCGTGCTGCTCGGCCAGGCTCTACACCTCCACATATTAGCGCTATAAAAAGTCAGGGCTCATGCTGGCAAGGAACCAGGCACCAAAGCCACAGACCTGTCAGGTAAATTCTGCTCGTGTCCACTTGGTAGCTTTTTGTTATTTTATCGATCAGCCCGTTGAGCAAACGAAGTTCGCCGCTCTACCAAGAGTCTTTCCATGTTTTTAAGACCATGTCAATACCATTGGGATCAGTAGTAGTTCTGATGGGCTACGTCACTTATGGGAAGGACATCAATCAAGGTTGGAGCAACCCAACACCACACCCGGAAGATAATATAGCTGAGAATTCAACTGTTGTTGCTTATAAAAATCAGTTTCCTAAAAGTTATTGGAAAATCCTATTAACTAAAACGGGAATCAAAAAAACATTCCATAATTCACCAAACATATAAAAACGGATTGGATTCAACTTCCTTTAATAAAGAATCAGCGTAATTTTTAACACTGAAAAATCGACAATTAGCGCTACCTACTAGACCTCGGGTTAGTTTTCCTGACATTCAGTAAAACATCCTGTTATCAACGGAGTAGTTTCGAATTCCTAAGGTCCCGTGCGAGTGTCTCTTGGCGATAGGAAGCAATTATCATTCGTCAATCTCTATCGACGCATCCCTGTCAAGACGACCAGTGGTTCATCGCTAGTAACTGTAATGGAATGTGAGGTGTTCTTGGGTACATCCAAACGATCGCCCGGAAATATTTTTCCTGCCTGTTCGGCGACTGTAACATCAGCTGTTCCAAACAAAACACATACCACTTCATCCTGTGTGTGAATATAATCCAAATAAGATTGACCCGGATTGCCGCGCCACTGATAAATGCTGAACCCTTCTGATTGTAACTGTTGTTCTGACACCTTAAGATTAGTATTGCTTTCGTCATCCAACCATCGAGTGATCCAATCCCTTTTTTAAAATCATGGTTAATTCCCCGCTATCTGGGCATTGATCCAAAAAATTTTCTCCTATTGAGTCTAGGGGCTGAGATCCAAAGCTAGGATTTCTTTCATGTCGCGAATGTAGAGCTTTGTTCCCGCTAAGGTCGGTACAGTCCAAGAACGGGAAGTTAGGACTTGAGCCTGTACCAGCACTTCAAAACCATTAGGGTTGGCGTTGATAATTGCTAATTGGCCAGCTTCATCAAGAATAATCATTTGGTTCCCAGCCATCATCAAGTTGGCTTTACCAAACCCCCGTTGCTGAGTGGTAATCTCTCCAGTCTTAACTGCAACCGCGGTTAGAAAAGCCGGTCCATGACCGCTGGAAGCATATATAGTTTCACCTACTCGCACAGCCGATCCATGCTGAATTCTAACCTTTTTGTTGTACCACAATTCTTCCACCACGGTTTTACCATTCTGAAGTGAAAGATGAAGTGCACGACTACCTGCATCATAAGCAGAAGAAATAAACAGAATATTATCCTTTCCCCAAATTGGGGTCGAGGCATGGATTTGATATTGGGTATTGTGCGCATGTTGCCACAATAAGTCTCCAGTATTTGGATCTAGTGCAGCGACCTTTTTCTCCACAAAAACAATAAGTTGGTCTTGTCCATCCACATTAATAATAATGGGGGATGAATAAGAATTGATGAAGTCTTGACCCTGCCAAATCAGTTGCCCGTCTTCCAAATTGAAAGCCATGACACCATGACCTTTGCCACCAGCAAGTACAATTAGTAGATCTTTGTAGGCCATTGGGCTAGAAGCATAACCACGATCACCTGGTTTGGCATTATACTCATCCCACAAATTATGTGACCAGACTTTTTGTCCACTGTTTTTGTCTAAACAGGTTAATTCAGTACGAAAACCGATGGCATAAATATAACCTCCAACAATTAATGGTGTGGCATGAGGACCTGGCCCATATTGCTTACTGAATTCCTTCCATGGAAGGGAAGTATAAGCGTATTCCCAAAGTGTTGTTCCTGTATCAGCACTCAGAGCAATGACAACATCTTCATCTCCACGACGAAACATTGTGTATAAGGTGCCTTGATCGACACAAATTGCTGAATGTCCTTCTCCAAGCTGACGCTTCCATAGTTGTTCTGGTTCTCCTTCAATCCAAGCCGTTTTGAACTGTGCTGAATCGACCTTAAAGTTTCGGTTTGGTCCACCCCATTGCAACCACTGTGAGTAGCCTATTGCAGTATACAAAACCAGGAAAAGTAACATAGAAACTATTATTCGAAATAATTCAATAAATCGATGATAATTGAGAGGAAATTTCTTTTTCATTTGATTGCTCCTTATATAATTACCTAGAATAAATTTGCAAATAAAAACTGGCTGGATACAATAGTGTCTCTTTCGTCTCTTACAGTCAGGAAGCCATCAGTCGACGATCAGGATGAATGATGGGGCAGTGTACCACTAGTAGTAGTATACCACCTGTCAAATATTGTGACACAAACATCTTGATTTCTTTAAGTGTCCAATCTTGCTCATGTCCGTGCCCCATATCAAGAGTAATTTGAAAATTTCGCTGGCTTTTAACCTGGCGATAGGATTAATCATAAATATCTGGTAAATAAGCGAAACTATTAGTGCCGTTGACAAAAAACACGGGAGTGTTACAATCACCAAGGTATTGAGAGGAGTCATACTTCTAATACCTTGATCCCTATGTTCATTTGTCATAGCTCTAAACTCAGCCAACCAAGGATCATTTTTGTAGATATATCCACATCCCTAAATTTAGACGGTTCATAGTTGGTCCGTCGTGTGAACACGGTTCTCCATTCGGTCTACTACCTTTTTGCGATCCATGGCTAGTGCTGCGTAGCTGTCCGTAGCCTATTTCTCTACCCATTGGTCAAAATCAGGACCACCGCCGGCGGATTTCGATCAAGTTCCAGATCGGCATTTAGTGTGCCAAGTGATGCATAAGTAAGCGAAGGCCTCAGTTGCACGATCTTTCTTAAATGGTTCTCCTCCATATCAAAAGGAGTGGATTGTTACTGTTCGATTTAGTCATTTAGTCTGTACTGTTTCTTTTAATCTCCCAAGATCCCATGGAATATCAGCAATCATGTTTGTATTGATAATGTATCGTATAAGTTATCATTTAGCTTGTTAGTATTGTCGGACTTAGATTGGGTATGTGTTCGTCAATTGGGAAATACGGTCGTTGAAGATTTTCATAATTTAGGTGGCGACAGGTGGCGGGAGTTGGCCCTAGTGTATCAAGTATAAAAACGGATTTGGCAATATTCCCATAGGCAGACTGGTAGTTCATTGGATTTTTAACTACAATAAACTTGGCAGTTGATGGATCTAAGCCAACCGAGCGAAATTGTTCATCGGCCCAATCGTAGGTGCTGTGAGTCGTCACTAATATCTGGATTGCTCCTAACGCGATGACTGCACTAAGCCCCATATCACCGGTAACCCCATCCCAAATGCCACCAGTATATTGAAAGTCTCCTTGGCTTAATTGCGTAACTTTACCAATAATAGAGATCGGGTCTCCCCAATTAGAATCAAGTTGACAACCAATCTCTACCCTTATTTCTTGCCCAATACCAACTTGGTGACACAGCTTGGCAACCGGTGGGTCAACAACAGGTACCAACGATGGCAAAGTTACTTTAGCCTCGAGGAGCGCAGCCAACGTAGCAACACTATCACCAGCAGCACCTCCACCACAACAATCCGCTGTTTCCACTAAAAGGACTGGCTCACCAGTGGTTTTCAACCCACTCTTAATAGCTTCTTGTGGTGTGTAAATCTCTGGTTCGAACAGAAACCGTTTATCCCAGTACTGTTTTGCTAGTTTCTCTGCTAAATTGACTGCTTTTTCCAAATTGTTATTAGTAATAACTAATCCACCACTACCCATGTCAGGCTGATCTATATACGGATGAACTAAAAACACACTAGTCGAAATAACATCGTCTTCAGCTTCATACTTTTTGGCTGTATGCATGACTTCAGCAAATGGGGAATCTCCATCTGTCGACCCACGAATGGCACTGGTAATTACAGGTACCTTTGCCATAGCCATTGTCGGCTGAACATCATTCTTGATTATAGATAAAAGTACTTTCGCGCCTCGGACACCAGTAGAAAAGGCGTCACGATGCGGATAAGTCTCCCAAGCAATCAAGGCCTCTGCAAAACGTATCATCTCATCAGTCACATGTGCATGTAAATCGAGTGTAACTACAATTGGCACCTGATCTCCAGCGACACGACGAACAGATTTAATGAGATCACCTTCAGGGTCTCCAAGACCTTCAACAATACTAGCACCATGCAATGGTAACAAAATACCATCGACAGGCATAGCATTTTTCAGTCGACCAATTAGTTCGTTCTTCAGCTGAAAGTAACATTCCGCAGTTATAGGTCCTCCGGGACAGCTACTAGCATACAATAAAGGAGCGATTTCCACTTGGTTTTCTTCTAGCACCTGTAACATGCCACCCACAACACCGGTATCAACCTCCAAAACATTAGCCCCCCTTCGTAATTCATAACGCTCAAAACACTGAATGTCAATGGGAGATCCTCCGAACTGGTTACATTCTGTCAAGATGGATCCGGTAGCAACACGCCTTCGCATTTTGTTAGGCTTCTCTCATTCTTGACAGTCCAACGAGAGCCCAAGCACGAATGTACTCATTCTCATCTTCAGAGGCCTCTCTAAGTTTGAAAATGGCTGCTGGGGAAGGTCGTACTTTCGCTAATGATGCTATGGCATTCTCACGTAGAGGAGAATCGGAAAGAGACCAAGGTGATGTTTTCCTTTTATCATCCAGAGCTTTGATCAGAGCGTCCTCTATCATCGGGGAAGTATCCCCTGTATTACCTAAAGCGTCGGCGGCGTTCCTCCGAACCCATTCCGAATCATCATTCAAAGCCTTTAACAAATGAGGTGCCGCTGAGTCGGCCACCTGGCCGATGCAACCCAATGAGCTACAAGCCGCAGCACGAATCCACCAATCCGGATCATCTAAAGCCTCTATTAAGACAGGCACGGCAGGTTTACCAACAGCAGCTAACCCATATACAGTATCGATTTGACTTGGATTAGTGAAGTCAGCTCGTTCCAGGTTTCGGATAGATTCGGTTTTCGATTCTTCTCGGAATCTTTCCATTAACTTAGGGATAGCTGACGCACCAACGGTTCCTAAAGTATATAAACTGCTGAGACGAGTACTTTCATCTTGATCATAAACAGCTTGATCTAGCATCTCCATTGTCTCTTCGATTTTAGACTTAGGATCAAACAACGGTTCATTCGACTTTTTTCCACTGGCATTAATCAAAGGGTTAGTTCTTTTCTTTTTATTATTCTGTCCGAGATACCATTGCCAAATATGTTGCCACACCAGCTGATATTGGCTAGGAAAAGATGAACTGGCCTCCCAACCGAGGTCATCAGTATTCCCAGTGTTCCATGAAGGTTGCTGAGGTTCTTCCATTCGACAAAAGAGAAATTTTAACATCAACCTGGTCTTCTTACTTCGGTTTTCGGTTGCCTTGTGCCAAAGATCATAATGAACGATGGTAACTGTACCTGCTTCTCCACAAAGGGGCAGACCCTCTACCATTTGATTGTACTGTTGGTAGTATTGTGTACCAGGTTGAATCGCCGTTGGCCCCATGTTTCCCGAAACATCTTGGGGGTAATAGAACGCCATGGCCATTCTGCCACGATGGCATCTGAGATTCCCTCCAACTGGATAATCCTTGTGCCAAGCTTGTTCTTGACTTTGAGGGGGATGGTAATGGCAAGCACGATGTGGATGCATAACATAATTGAATCCAAGGATACTAGCTAATGCGCCCGCAACTACAGGATCAGTGAAGACATCCGCTAAGATTGGAATCTTGGGTAAAAGATTATTTCCAGGAGGCCCTTCATTCCGTATGAGATCCAAGGTTTGACGATGAACTTTTTGATGAAAACTAAGAGGAAGTGATGTTTTGACAACGTGGTAACCATTAATAATGAATTTTCTCATCTCCTGATCATTAAGAAGAAATTTCTTTTCCATGTTCATTGTCCTATATGGCGTTTAGCCTTATCTGGCCGAGCCTATCTATCCTTACGAATTTAATGGCCATGATGCTATTTCTCCAATCATATTTTCCAAAACAGGTGATTCCGATGTTTGGATCGATGTTTGGATTTCTGCTTTGGTGTATCTCGAGCCCTCTTTTTATCATGTCCTATTCAACTAACCTAAATATTTGGTGAACTTTAACACCGAAAAAACCTACCTGATAATAGGATGAGAAGACGACTAAAGACTACCTGATCTATATTAATTTAATTGGACCGCTTCAGCACATCGCCACAACAATCAAATATGAACTCCTTTTCTGTCTTCGGTCGCGGTCACGAGCTTTAATTGATCAAATAGGTGGAGAACAAATTCGATATCGCGACGAGAATACGAAATCAAGACATCTGACATTGGCAGGCGATTAAATCTAAACTTCGATTATATGTTGCTGTCAATGCTGCGTCAATAGAGTTTTTACAAGGTAGGATAGAGGACGAACGAGACTAGTGAATAGAAGAAAAAGGCTAAGGGCAACTGATACCCGCCGGATTACCCCTACACGAGTTATCTAATGCGCAGATTTTAATGAGGGGTTAATCTAACTACTTCAGAATCTCCATCTTCAGTTCTACTATTGCCCGATTTGATTCAACATAACTTCCTGCTAACAAATGACCTAACTCAATCATTCTGATTTGTCTACCAGTTCGTCATAGATTTTAGCAGTGACATCAGTTGACCTATCTCAAGGGGTCTCACCTCAATCCAGCTCCCTCTCAAATAGAGTCTGGTCAGACTAGTTAGTTGATGCTAGCAGATACAACAAAATTTATCTTCAAGGCGATGGGTGACTCAATGAATCCTACGATCCGTGAGAGTGATCTGTTGCTTGTGGAAGAAATCGATGAGCCGAATATTCAATCAGACGACATGGTTATTGTCGAAGTTGAAGGCGAGTACAGTTGCAAGCGAGTCAGCAAAGGCGAAGGGACGATCACTTTTCTACCTGACAACCCACGCTTTCGTAAGACGCTTGATGACCTGATAGGGCGTCAGTTTTTCTGCTTCAAATGGGGACGCTTTATTTGAGGCGGATAACTTCCTGTTGGGCCTCTGTTAAACCCTCCATAACATGGTCACTAAAGACTAAGCCCTGTCCCCCCCAGTCTGGCATATAGCCAATACTGTAGCAGTAGTAGAGGGTTCGACGTGGCTGGCAAGAATAGTTAACCGTCGACCCGTGAGTTAGGGCTTCGGTGAAAATGATAGCATCTCCGGCCTCCGCTGGAATGGGCACTAACGCTGGATTTTCCTCTGGGTGGTTTCCCCACGGTTTAGGAAAGTTGCTCTTATGAGATCCCGGAATAACGGCAAAACACCCGTCTTCAACTCCACAATCTAACAAAGGGAAAACGGCCTTGGTTAAGGTCGAAATCATCTCGCCGTTTCGGCAGTGGTATTGGCATTTTGGGATAATAGGTGTACCGTGCATGTGTAAACCGGTGAACCCACCCCCCCAGCGATAGATAGTGTAAGTGTGATTCAGGCGGTAAGGTCCACCCGTAACGGTTTGGACAACATCCAAAACATTGGGCAAATCAATTAGAGGGCTAAAACAGGAATCACTTTCTAGAATGTTGGAAATATAGAGTTCTTTTTCTGTTTTTGGTGTGCCAAGACAGAGCGGTGGAGGAAAATCTTTAGGAGGAATATCTTCAAAATGATCCAACGATTTATTACATTTCTCCACCACAGATGAAGACACGACATTTTTCAGCACGATGTAGCCCTGTAGGTCGAATAGGTATTTTTGCTCTTCGGTCATAAAATCCTCTCAATATTTTTCATTTGATTCACTGTTTGAACAATGGATTAAAAACTACCTCTAGTGATCATACTCAATTTCTGTAGTCCGATAAATCAAAACTGGATGATAAGCGTTGTCCCTTCGTCTCTAATGTAATGCTCTCTGATACACAGGAAAATATGAAGCAGACACGGTTAAGAAAAAACCTCATTCTACTTTCTATGGGGAAGAGCGGAATGAGGTGGAGAAAGTTATTCCATTCAAAATGGATAACTCATCCATCATACCACAAGTCATTCAGATTGCAAGGGTAAGATGTGCCATAGCATGTCACATAATTAGAGTGGTGACGATGCCCTGTCTCGGAGAGAGCAAGAGTTTCCTGGGCCTGAAACACAAAACCCTCTTGATTGCGTAGGTAGTTATATAGAGTGACAGTAATATCAGGTCTCAGTCTGTCTACACACTGAGACCTGGGCCTTTCTGTGCCTCAGGTCATGTTTTATCATAGGATTATCAAATCATCTAAGACCACATAAAACATACTTGAGAGGGATACATGGCATTGGTGGGTTATACACCAGTTAGTTCGATGGAGCAAAGCTTGGAAGTCCAACGTGACAAACTGAAACACTGCCATAAGGTATTTGAGGAACAGAAGAGTGGGACTTCAGATCAACGTCCCAGATTAAAGGCCTGCCTGGAATATGTCAGGCAGGCCTTTAATCTGGTGGTGGCCAAACTGGACCGTCTGGCCCGTTCCACCTTTCATCTGTGCCAAATGGCTGACAAACTCCAAGACTAGCAGGTGCATCTGCTGTCATTGATTAGAATATTGATGCCAGTGATGCCACAGGTCGTTTGCTGTTCCATATGTTGTCGGCCATCTCCCAATTCGAGACCGAACTGTGTTCCGAACGGCAGATAGACGGGATCGCCAAGGCCAAGGAGCGTGGGGGGCGTTTCGGTCAGCAGAAGCGCTTGACAGAACAGCAGGTGGCCGAACTGCAGGCTAGGCGCTAGGAGGGAGAACTGATCAAGGAGTTGATGACAGGCTATGGGATTTCGAAGGCTACCGTCTATTGCTACTTGAATCAGAAAGTCGACTCAGCCACACAGTTGCTACTAAATATCCACTTACTGTCACTTTTCTTCTGACAGACTTGATGTTATGATAGGGGTAATCACACTACTGTCTTTAACCCGTTGATCAACTTCAGGTGAGTAACATGGAATCCACAATCTCTTATCTTATTTGGTTTGCTTGGACACTTACCATTTTGCCCCTTATCAGTCTAGCCGGCAGCCTGCCCAACCAGATTGTGTGGAATAAAGATGGAGCCGAGATGTCTTATATTCCGGCTAGTTCTTTTGAAATGGGTGATCATTTTGGGGAGAGCCAAGCTAGAGAATTGCCGGTACATACGGTGACGGTGGACGGTTGCTACATGGATAAAACTGAGGTGACAGTAAGGCAGTTCAAGGCTTTTCTGGCTAATAGTGGCTATAACTGGACAGGTTCTTGGACTAGTGTGGATCAATATTCACCAACAGATAATCATCCTATGATCTATGTTAATTGGTACGATGCCATGGCTTATTGTGAGTGGGCCGGTAAGAGGCTACCCACCGAAGCCGAATGGGAAAAAGCAGCCCGAGGTGGCTTACAAGGCAAGCGTTATTCTTGGGGAAATCAGATTGATGATACCAATGCCAATTATGGCAACAATGTTGGAACAACAACAGTAGCGGGTAGTTACCCAGCCAATGGTTATGGACTCTATGACGTTGCTGGTAATGTTTGGGAGTGGTGTGCTGACTGGTGGCAAACTGACTACTACACTAGCTCACCTGCTAACAATCCGCTAGGGCCAGACACCGGCTCGTCCCGGGTGTTGCGGGGTGGCCGTTGGTACAGCTCTCCTTACGACCTGCGGGTATCTAACCGTGACTACTACTCGCCGGCTTTTAGGCGAAACCTCTTCGGGTTTCGATGTGTGTCAGGATTGAATTTTACTACTGGATCCTCCGCCGGAGGAATCTTTACCAGCGGTAAAGCTGCGCCTTTACTACCGCGAGACGGACAAATGGGTAGCAACTGGTTTTCTGACCTTAGCCTCGACGCTACGGATTACACATGGTCTACAGTTGCCACGAGTAGTGCCATCCTGATAGTGCGTTTGTTTGTACAACCACTGGGCGGTATTGATACCAGTGGTTGGGATTTCAGTGCCGTCAGCACGGTTGATGCTTTAACTGATCAATTAGGCAGTGATGGCTTAAATCTGACAGAAAGTGCAGACTATCAACTGTTGGTGGTGGGTTTGAATGATAATCGAACAACTGAAACGCTGGATATATTGCTGAGTGAACTCGCCGCAGAGCAAGAGTGCGGAGCTTATAGTCTGCCCAACCAAATTGTGTGGAATAAAGATGGAGCCGAGATGGCTTATGTTCCGGCTGGTTCCTTCGAAATGGGTGATGCTCTGAACGAGACGGAATCTTGGATGGCCTCTGCTCAGCCAGTGCATACGGTGGCACTAGACGGCTTCTACATGGATAAAACTGAGGTGACAGTAAGGCAGTTCAAGGCTTTTCTGGCTAATAGCGACTATAACTGGACAGGTTCTTGGGCTAGTGTGAATCAATATTCACCGACAGGTGACCATCCAATGATCTATGTTAATTGGGACGATGCTGTGGCTTATGCTGACTGGGCCGGTAAGAGGCTACCCACCGAAGCCGAATGGGAAAAAGCAGCCCGAGGTGGCTTACAAGGCAAGCGTTATCCTTGGGGGGACGAAATTAGTGATACTAAAGCAAACTATAATGCAAATGTTGGAAAAACGACAGTAGCAGGCAGTTACCCGACTAACGGTTACGACCTGTACGATGTTGCGGGTAACGTTTGGGAGTGGTGTGCTGACCGGTGGGATCAAAACTACTACGATAGCTCACCTGCTAACAGTCCGCTAGGGCCGGACACCGGCTCATCCCGGGTGTTACGCGGCGGCTCTTGGTACATCAATACTAACTACCTGCGGGTAGCTTTCCGCTACGGCACCAATCCGCCTAATAGGCTCAATAACGCCGGATTTCGGTGTGTGTCAGGATTGGATTTTACTACCGATCCCTCCGAAGGAGGGGTCTTTATCAGCGGCGAAGCCGCGCCTTTACTACCGTCAGCCGGGCAAATGGGCTTCAACTGGTTCTCGGGCCTTAGCCTCGACGCTACGGATTACACATGGTCTACAGTTGATTCCAGTAATGCCACCTTGACGGTGCGCCTGTTTGTGCAGCCACTGGGCGGGATTGATGCCAATGCTTGGGACTTTAGTGCAATTAGCACGGTTGGTGCTTTGGCCAATCAACTGAATAGTGGCTGCTTGAATCTGACCGAAGGCACGGATTATCAGTTATTAGTGGTGGCTCAAGATGGTAATGGCACACCTGGTGATTCTAGCGATGACCTGACCGAAACACAGTCTGTCCTGTGGAGTAGGTTTGACCTCTTGCCACCAGCTATTACCTCGCAGACTTTAGCCGCTGATAACGGCTATTTGGAACTAGACTTTAGCGAAGCTGTCTATGGTGATAGAGGGGCCAGTATGGCCGTTGATGCGACGCCGGGCAACAGCTTTACCATTGTGGCTAGTGGTAATCTAGCCATGACACCAACGATTACCGGCCTTTTCAAAATGGATGGCAGTGCGCTGGTGGCCGGGAACAGTGTGATCAGAATCGAGGTATTGGGTCTGCAGCCTGCCGACGGCACGGAGACCATCACGTTGACCGTCAAGGCGAACAAGGTTTATGACGCCAACGGTAACACCATTCCTGCTGACCAGGTTTTGGCAGCCATCCCCCTCAATGCCAATGCGGCTCCCACGGCCTACATTCAATCGGTTACTACGGAGGAAGACATGGCCGGTGGTAAAGCGATTACGTTGTCAGCCCAAGACGTGGACAAGGATACGCTGACCTATTTGACCTATTTGGAGCGACCGGAGGATGAGGATCTAGTAGCCCCCGCGCATGGATCGCTCAGCGGAACATCACCGGCCATAACTTATACTCCGGAGGCTGATTACAGTGGCACTGACACTTTCACCTTCAAAGCCAACGACGGTAAGGTAGATAGCAATCTGGCTACTGTTACGATCACAGTCAATGCGGTCAATGATCCGCCTGTGACCAGTGACCAGACACTCAGCGTCGGTGACCTGCCCACCCAAGTTATGCTGATGGCCACTGATGTGGACAACGATGACAGTACACTAATTTTTTCTATTTATGATGCCAAAGGCAATATCACCGTTGCTGCTCAGACCTCTGTCGCTGTCGTGGTTCAAACGGCTAATGGGACCCTGAATGGCACGTTGCCTAACTTGGTTTATGTCCCTAACCCCGGTTATTATGGTGCGGACAGCTTCACTTTCAAAGCCAGTGATGGGAGTGCTGATAGCATCAACGCTACCGTGGCCATCACCATCAATCCTTTGCCCAACCAGTTTCTCTGGAATAAGGACGAGGCTCAGATGGCTTATGTTCCGGCGGGATCCTTTAAAATGGGAGATGCTCTGGATAATATGAGTGATGCCCTCCCAGTTTATACGGTGACGCTAGATGGTTTCTACATGGATAAAACTGAGGTCACGGTGGGCCAGTTTAAGGCTTTTCTGGCTGATAGTGACTATAACTGGACCGGTTCTTGGGATGGCGTATTTACCTACTCACCGACAGACGATCATCCGATGATCTATGTTAATTGGCACGATGCCATGGCTTATTGTAAGTGGGCAAACAAGCGTTTACCAACCGAAGCCGAATGGGAAAAGGCCGCCCGAGGAGGCTTACAAGGCAAGCGTTATCCCTGGGGGAATGAAGTTGATGGTAATAAAGCAAACTATGATGGAAATGTTGGAAAAACGACAGTAACAGGCAGTTATTCCGCTAATGGTTATGGTCTGTACGATGTTGCTGGTAATGTCTGGGAATGGTGTGCTGACTTGTATGGTTCCTACACTAGCTCATCTGCCACCACTCTGCCAGAGCCTGACACCGGCTCATCCCGGGTCTTGCGGGGTGGTGGGTGGAGCCACTCGACAAGCGACCTGTGGGTTGCTTGTCGTTACGGTATCACTCCGGATGGTAGGTATAGCTTCCTCGGGTTTCGATGTGTGTCAGATCTGCCTTAATTACCACTGGCAAACAGCCAAAATTGGCGCATAATTTAACTCAGGTATTCAGCCAATAGCAAGGCATGATACAGATCCGGTTGATGAAGCCAACTCTCCAAGCTAATTGGCAGACGGAGTTTAACAAACTGTTTCAAGAGGTGGATGATTTTTCTTGGGACAATATGTATGATAAAAATCGGCGTACTAGTTGGTGGATTTTCCCCGGTCGAGTAGGCCAAGATCAACCACGAGGACGTGGTGCATTTGAAGATATTCTGGTACCAGAAGAAACTTTGACCGGCCAAGCCCACGTGACGGCAATTATGCGTTTTATTCGTCAAGCCGGCCGTGTCTTGGAAGATAAATATGTGACGGAGGAGATGGTGATAAGATGGTGCCAGTTGCCGGTCAACCAACAGCCAAATGCTGTGGCTAAGGACTTGGCGGTGCAATTGATTCAGCACGCTTTTCGGATATTAGAGCGATTTTACAATGGTGAAGATATAGTCAAAGATCCGAAAGTATCTATGATGATCTTCAATAGTACCTATTATCGATCAACAGTTGCTGGCAATCCAAACGAGGGATAAATCGGCCGAGATGATCGATGAGTTAAGAATTAGCTACTAAAACTGCCTTTAGCCATTTCAGGAACGCGCGCCCCTTAATCTTAGCTAGTTGCTGATGTTCCGCTTGTCAACGGTTCTCCGTTAATGTTTGGGTTTTACCATTGCCGATGTATGGGGGAATGGGGGAGCCCAAGACGGATAAGCTGAAAAGCAACAGGAGCCCCAAGTCAAGTGTACTATAATTTCAGGAACCGATTGAAGTATAGTGCGAAACTTAGTTGGGTCCTTTTATAGTTGCTGACGGTTAGCCTAGGTCAGTAGATCAAGCAACAAAAGGCTGAACAAAAGGCTGACACGATTCAAGACGGCGATAGCAAAGTCAAAGGCAATTTGTTTCCTTTTCTTGATTAGCTTCGAGTAGTAGTTGGTTTTGTTGGTCACAGTATGGATATCGTCAGTACGACATCATGGAAATGTTTGGGAATGGTGTCAGGTTTGCGTTACAAAATAGTATATAGATACCATTTCACCCCTGAATTCGTGCAAGACATGGGCCTTAAAAAAAATACTGAATGATTAAAATAGGTCTACGCTCATCCGTTCTTTGTCTTTTAATATCGATTATTCTACATAATTCAACTGCGAAGGAATGGCGTGGCTGGCGAGGGAATACAAGAAATGGCCAAGTGAGTGGCGTTGATTGGCCAGAAAGACTGACCAGTTTCGACACCGGTGAGAGCAATTTGCAAAAGCTGTGGCGGGTGGAATTAGGCCCATCCTACAGTGGGCCTATAGTCTCTGAAGAATTGGTTTTCGCGACCGAAACCACAAACAAAAAGAAAGAAATCGTGCATGCCTTGGATCGAAAGAGTGGTAAGACTGTCTGGAAAACCCATTGGATCGGATCAATGAAAGTTCCCTTTTTTGCCGCTAGAAACGGATCATGGATTAGATCGACACCTGCCTACGACGGCGAGCGTCTTTATGTGGCTGGTATGCGTGATGTCCTGGTGTGCTTGGATGTGAAGTCCGGGCAGAAACTGTGGATAAAAGATTTTATGGGGGAACTCGGTACCCCTCTTCCTCGGTTTGGATTCGTCTGTTCCCCTTTGGTTAATGGGCAAGATCTCTATGTACAGGCTGGTGCCTCGTTTGCTAAACTGGATAAGGTGACAGGAGAAATTCAGTGGCGGACATTGATAGATGGAGGTGGCATGTACGGTAGTGCTTTTTCTTCACCTTATATGGTCGGCTGGGAAGACCAAAATCAAGTCATTGTTCAAACGCGTACAAGGCTGGCTGGAGTTGATTCAACTGACGGTCAAGTGCATTGGTCCGTAGAAATTCCAGCATTTCGAGGTATGAATATTTTGACCCCGACGGTGGATCAGAATAGGATTTTCACTAGTACTTATCGGGGAGGTAGTTTCGCTTTTAAAGTCGTCAGTGAAGCAGGGAAGTGGCGTGTTGAAAAAACCTGGGATGATCCAGCCCAAGGCTATATGTCTTCGCCTGTGATTGTGGATGACCATGTCTATCTGCATTTGCGAAACCAGAGACTCGCATGTTTTAACCTTGAAACTGGCGACAAACAATGGACGAGCCGTCAGAGATTCGGACAGTATATGAGTCTAGTGACCAAAGACAGAAAAATTTTAGCCTTGGATGAGCGGGGGATTTTACTTCTGTTTCGAGCGAACCCTGATCAATTTGAGCAGATAGACCAGGTTCGGATCAGTGAACAACCGACATGGGGGCATTTAGCAATCTGTGGCAACGAGATATTTATTCGTGAACTACAGGCTATTTCTGCTTACAGGTGGGATGGATCAACGGAGGTAATGGATGCTAATAACCAAGAGCCTTATTGGGATGGGGTATTGGATGAGCTTAGTCTCTGGCACAAGACGTTAAAAGCCCAAGAAGTAAAACGGGCAATGGACGGAACGATTTTTGATGAATCGGGAACGTCGGTTGATCCAGTCGGAAAATTGACGACGACTTGGGGACAGTTGAAGTTAACAAACTAAACCCAGTCAAAATTGAAGATAAGCAAGGGATCAGTTAGTCAGAAGCCCCATTGCTCCTATTGATAGAAAGAGATGGAGCTTTCTCACAGCTGAGAAATGAGATGGTCATTATTACAGGTGTATGTGAAAAGTAGCGAACTCCCAACTTCTATGACAGCAATTTACTGAAGTCGCCCTAATTACCCTAATTATAGGAAACGGGGATTCAATTTGTACCGTTTGATTCAGATGTACCAACCTTTTGGTACAAACTAAACAAATGGTGGCACTGATGGAACAGGTGAAGTGGTACAGCATCTCTGAAGCTATAGAGGTTCTACAAGTCTCTCGTACGACCTTATACCGCAAGATGGATTCAGGAGAACTAGGATCCAAAAAAGAAAAGGGCAACAGGCTAGTTGGAATAAAGGTTGTAACAAGTGGGACAGGTGGTGACACAGAAAATGTCAACCATGTATTAGCCAACGACACAATTGGCACCCCTGGTGAAACAAGCAACGACACAGGCGACACAAACCATGGAACAAATGGAACGCCAGATGAAACAATAGTGTTACAACCAGAAATGATTGAGCAGCTCAAAGAGCAGGTTAGTTATCTCAAAGAACAAGTTAAGCATCTACAGGAAGAACAGGTTCGCTCACAAACCATCATCATGTCTATGAGCCAAAATCAACAACTCTTATTGCAGCACAGTCGACAATCTTGGTGGCAGAAGATTTTTGGTTTGGGTAAGCAGAGTGAAGGGACCACAACCGGCTAAAGCGGAGAGCTTGATTCTAGTACCAAATCATCATACCGTTTAAGTATTAAACTTTCTCCAACACCTTACCCCATTAGATATCTCAGTTGGTGGGGTTTTCCTTGGTCTGAAAACAAAAAGCCCCTCTTGCTTTGATACAACAGGGCTGGTTGTAGTTACGATGTTGGTTGGCGTTACTTTAATATCACTATCTTTCTAGTCTCTGTGTAGTCACCAACCCAAAGTTGATAGAAGTAAGTGCCTGAGCCCACCTGCTCCCCGGTTTCTGCCTTCCGATCCCAATAAATTGCTTTCTCTGTCTGGCTGTAACTACCGGCTGTTAGATGGCCCAACTCCATTCTGGTTGCTATAGCTGAGGCAGCGGTAACTGCCGATTGACCAAAGTTGCCGGCTGCTATCGCCAAATCGAAGATATTGACTGCGCCGTCACCGTTAACACCGACCGTCAGATTGGTGGCCGGTTTGGTAGTGGCTTCTGTCACTGTCGCCCTGCTCTGCATCAGTGTGGCAAAGCCGTCCAGATTACTGGCCTGGGAGATTAATTGATACTCTCCCACTTGATTAAACCCATCATATTTTAGCTGGTATTTAGGTTGACCGCTCTTGCTCTCTACCACCGTTAGATCCACCTCCTTGACTCTCTGTTCGGCCTGTTGTCAATCTTGGAAGACAATACTTGCATCAAAGCTGGGTGGCGCAATCTCTACCAACACTTGGTCCAGGTTACTGCCCACCAGCTCCACCTCCAAAGTCGGACTCTCTCCCTGACTGATGGTTTTGGACGCTAGTTGAGGCAAAGGCTGGAGATATCAGCTAGGATACGACGTTGACCCAGGGCCCGCAGGTCCAGCAGTTCATTAGATACCGCGTTGCCGCTGACATCCTATCTGCGGGTTCTGAGCTCGATATTTGCTGCTGTGTCCGCCCGAAAGCCTCGTCCATGGTCCGATTGCCCTCGATACGGTCAAAGAAGTAACGGAAGAAAGAGGAGGAGCGCATGATCATGGCCTGTTTATCCGCACTGGAACTGGCGTTAATGCATTTCAACAGTGTTAG
>Ga0208128_1000332_pt1 | contig 19991 bp, 13 predicted proteins | sample ETNtaG_35_FD_185758 | JGI IMG/M metagenome (GOLD analysis project Ga0208128, IMG submission 185758) | Marine microbial and viral communities from oxygen minimum zone, Eastern Pacific Ocean - ETNP201306PF51B (SPAdes) (version 2) | ecosystem: Environmental > Aquatic > Marine > Oceanic ... | reverse complement strand
GGAGTCATGCTGATCGTTGTCACCCTGGTCAGTAGTCTGGTACACATCTTTTCTATGGGTTACATGCACGGTGATCCCTATTATCCTCGTTTCTTCGCATTTCTATCTCTGTTTTCGTTCTCGATGCTATTTCTGATTGTTTCTGACAATCTGTTGGGCATTTATATCGGCTGGGAGCTGGTCGGAGTTTGTTCCTATCTGTTGATCGGATTTTGGTTTGAGAAAGAGTCCGCAGCTGACGCCTGCAAAAAGGCTTTTCTAACTACCCGTGTTGGCGATGTGGGTATGTTCGTCGGCATGATGATGCTATTTGCCAAGTTTAAGACCTTGGTACTCTATGGTGAAGAAGGTATTTTTGAAGCCGTTTCACATCTTGGCTCTGAAGACATCTTATGGCTATCGGTTGCTGGCTGTCTAATCTTCTGTGGTGCAATCGGAAAATCAGCACAGTTTCCACTTCACACTTGGCTTCCCGATGCAATGGAAGGGCCAACGCCTGTGAGTGCCTTGATCCACGCTGCTACCATGGTGGCGGCCGGTGTTTACCTCACTGCTCGGATGTTCCCAATTCTGACGCCCGGATCGTCTCTATTTATCGCTTATATCGGCGGGATTACGGCGATCTTTGCAGCTACAATCGCCATCGTCCGTTGGGATATCAAGCGTGTTCTCGCCTATTCGACCGTCAGCCAACTTGGTTATATGATGCTTGCCATCGGTTCGGGGAGCTACGTGGCCGGGCTTTTTCACCTAACTACGCACGCCTTTTTCAAAGCGTTGCTTTTTCTTGGATCCGGTAGCGTAATCCATGCCCTGCACGTTCACCACGACGATCACAGTGAGCATTCAATCGAACGCGATGGGATTCCACCCGAACAGGACATGCGAAACATGGGCGGACTTCGGCGCAAACTGCCAATCACCTTTTGGACAATGCTGATCGCGACGCTTTCGATCTCCGGTGTGCCTTTTATTTTTTCAGGTTTTTGGAGCAAAGACGCAGTTCTTGGGTCAGCATTGGGAAAGGCAATGAGTGGAGGTTCAATTCACTACTATCTGCTGTTTGCAATAGCGTTAATCGCTGCTATGATCACTGCATTTTACATGTTCCGGCTGATCTTTTTGACCTTCTTCGGCGAACCTAAAAATCAAGAGATGTACGAACATGCTCACGAATCTCCGATGTCGATGGCGATTCCACTCATCATTTTAGCAATCCTATCTTTCCCAATTGTTAACAAATGGTCATTTGAAGATCTAATCATGCAACCAGATCAGCCACACATTCACGCTTCAACTCAACAAGCGTCGGCGCTCTACGCTGAAGCGGGGGCTTCAGATCACGACACCCACATAGCGGGGGATCATCAAGGCGATATTCACCACACCGCACACAATATCGCTATGGTCTGTTCCATTATCGTAGCAACACTTGGTATCCTACTTTCATGGCTACTATATGCCCGCCAACCAATGACAGAAGATCCGGTGGAAAAAGCTCTGGGGCCTTTCCACACAATCCTCTGGAACAAATACTATGTCGATGAGTTTTATAACGGCGTTATTGTCAAACGCATTACGCTGGGTTTATCTAATATTTTCGGCTGGATAGATTTCAGAATCGTTGATGGAATTGTCAATGTTGTTGCTTTTATTAATCGAGAGATTATCGCCGGCATCGTTGGGCTCTTTGATATGATTGTTATTGATGGAATTGTAGTTACGGTTGTCGGCAAAGGCATTCGAGCAATTGGTGTCCAGATTCGTCGGATTCAGACAGGTACTGTACAAAACTATCTTGCTGTTGTCTTGAGTGGTATCATTATTTTGGTTCTCCTATTCTTATCACTTCCCCGCTGGATACCGTAGTAAGGTGGCAAACCAAGCAGTGTACTTTATCACTTTATCGTGAGGCTTATTATCTTGCTTTATCTAAAAAGAGATACGTTATTTATATTGGAAGGAGCTTAGTCAATGTTGTTAACGTGGATGATTTTTATACCCCTCATTGGTATGATCTTGGTCTTGTTGATTCCGCGAGGCCAAGATAACACCGCGAGGTGGATTACGTTTGCAGTTACACTGATTCCTTTGCTGATTGCGGTTTCCCTGTTTATCAATTACGATCGAGGAACCGCTGGAATCCAACAAGAATTTAGTGTGCCTTGGATCGAAAGTTTTGGCATCAATTATCATGTTGGCCTTGATGGGCTGAGTGTAACCCTGATTTTACTGACGGCGCTACTTGGACCGATTTGTATTGGTGCATCATGGAAAATTGAAAAAGGTGTAAAAGCCTACATGGCCCTTTTTCTATTGCTCGAGACTGGAATGATCGGTTTCTTTTGTGCTCTAGATCTATTTCTTTTTTATGTGTTCTTCGAGTTGACGTTGCTACCAATGTATTTCCTGATTGGCATTTGGGGCGGGCCGAGGCGGGAATATGCGGCTATAAAGTTCTTCCTTTATACCCTCTTTGGTAGTGTATTGATGCTGGTAGCAATGATCGCTGTTTATCTCAAGAGTGGTGATCCGGGGGTAAGGACATTTGATATTCCAGAGCTAGTTAAATTGGCAAAAACTTCAGGACATGCGTTAGCAGATCCCGCCTTCCAAAAATGGGCGTTTCTCGGGTTTTTCATTGGTTTTGCGGTTAAAGTGCCGATTTTTCCCTTCCATACTTGGTTGCCAGATGCACATGTTGAAGCGCCAACTGCAATTAGTGTTATCTTAGCGGCAGTTTTACTGAAAATGGGCACCTATGGCCTGATACGGATTAATGTCGATATGTTTCCGGCAGGAATTAATTACTGGTCGAACGGATTAGCTATTTTAGCAGTGATCAACATCATTTACGGCTCGTTCTGCGCGCTCTGGCAAACCGACTTTAAAAAACTCGTTGCTTATTCTTCCATCGGTCATATGGGCTTTGTGATTCTCGGGATTGCGGCTTTGAATAAGCCTGGTATTACGGGGGCAATTTTACAAATGTTTAATCACGGTGTCATCAGCGGTATGTTATTTCTGTTGGTCGGCGTGGTTTACGATCGCGCGCATCACCGAGACATCAAAGGTTTCGGTGGTTTGGGTGCTAAGATGCCGATTTATATGGGCATCACGACCTTAGCCTTTATGGCTTCTCTTGGACTGCCAGGATTAAGTGGTTTCGTCGGCGAGGCCTTGTCACTATTAGGTGCCTATTATGGTAGTTTTGACCACTCGCGATTATTAACTATCCTTTCAACGATTGGGATAGTTATCGGTGCCGCTTACTTCCTGTTGACACTTCAGCGAGTCTTCCTAGGCCCGTTGAATCCAAAATACGAGGATATTGAGGAAATTAGCCCGCGTGAAATTGCAACCTTGATACCACTCGGCATCTTAACGATTATTCTCGGTGTCTGGCCACATTTCGCCATCGATATGTTTGACCAAAATGTAGATGCTATTGTTAAGGCAGTGGACGCTACTAGCAAGGCGGTTGGAATTTTACCGTAGACCTAGCAGCAAGGATATAAATTGTGAATAGTGTTGATAGCCTTCAGTATTTTATCCCTGAGCTTATTGTTGTTGGGACCGCGTTAGTCACTATTATTTACGATCTGTTACCTGACAGCAAGGACAATAACAGCATTGCTTACATTGCATTGGGTGGAATTGCCCTAACGTTAATTGCTATTTTCGCTACCGGAGCACCAACAGAATCTTTGTTTGACGGGATGATTCGGATAGATGGCTTCTCTATTTACTTTAAGGTTATTGCCCTTGTCGCCACTGCTGTTACCATTGTTTTCTCAATACAATCCAGAGAACTTGACCCAAACACCAAAGGTGAGTATTACTCAATTCTGATTGCTGTTAATTTGGGCATGTTTATGATGGCGTCATCAACCAACTTGTTGATGGCTTACCTATCGCTGGAAACGGTGTCCATCTCCTCTTACATTTTAGCCGGGTTCCTGACTCACAATCAACGTTCAAGCGAAGCCTCTTTTAAGTACATCATTTATGGTGCAGTCGCCTCCGGGACAATGCTGTTCGGTTTATCCTTAATGTTTGGATTAACCGGTACGGCTAGTATTTCAGAGATTGGAGCCAAATTAGCCGGACTAATTGAGGATCCAGATTCTAGACTAGCAGTGATGGTAGCTGTGGTCTTTGTTTTGACGGGGCTGGGCTATAAAATTGCGGCAGTTCCATTCCACATGTGGTCGCCGGATGTCTATGAAGGGGCACCAATTCCAGTTACAGCCTTTCTGTCTGTGGCTTCAAAAGCCGCCGGCTTCGCACTTTTTATCCGTATCTTTTATCTCGGATTCGGCCAGATCGCTAACCTCAGTACAACCAATTGGACACTCCTTCTGTCGATCATCTCTGCCTTAACCATGACTTTCGGTAACTTGGCAGCGTTGCCGCAGGAAAATGTCAAGCGGTTATTGGCCTACTCGAGCATTGCTCACAGCGGCTACCTGCTAATGGGGGCAGTGTTACTGAATGATACGGGGATCAAAGCAATCCTTTTCTACCTAACAATCTACCTCTTTATGAACTTGGGAGCATTTTTCGTTGTTATACTCGTCGCGAACCAGGTCGGTAGCGAGATGATTAGCGGTTATCGAAATCTGGTTTCCCGCGCTCCCCTGCTCGCGATTTCAATGGCGATTTTTCTCTTTTCCTTGGTTGGCCTCCCGCCACTGGCTGGATTTGCAGGCAAATGGATTTTGTTTACAGCCGCACTGCAGAAACATTTATATTGGTTAGTAGTCGTAGCCGCTCTAAATAGTGCTGTCTCATTGTATTATTATGTGCGGATTGTCAAAGCGATGTTTTTCGAAACAGCAGAAGACCAAACACCACTTACATTCTCCTTTGGGAACCGGTTGCTACTCTTGGCATTTGTCATTCCGACAGTTCTGCTATTTATTCTATGGGAACCTTCTTACGAAGTAATCAACGCGGTGATTAAAGACTTTACCCCAGCAGATGTCGGTAAGTTGGCAGCCACCGTTTCCCAACAACCCTAGCCGGCCACTTCACTCCCCAGGCGAGAATAAAACCCGGTCTGGCCTTGTCGCTACTAAGATCTTAACCCAGTACTTTAAGTTGGATGCGGGTTATCCTTTGACAGAAATCTCCAGCCCCCCGAGAATTAGATCTACTCTCCTCGCGAAATACTTTTGACGTGCTCGAGAATAATTGGGCGAGGACACAACTTGACAAAAAGCCAGGTGCCGGGCGCCGAGATTAGAAAAACACCAATTAGTAGGTCGTCGAACCGTGTTAGAAAGTGAAAGTCAGGTAAGAAGTCGATCGGCAGGACAAAGTAGGCAAAGGCAAAAGCGATTGCCACCAACTCAGCGAGAACCCAAATGGATTTAGTATGGATTGGCACGCGTGAGTCGTTGAAAAGCCTCCAAGCTAGTTTGATGAAATTGGGTAGGTGTAGAAGGAAACGCAAGAAGCGGATCCTCCGACCGGGCTTGAAGTTAAAGAAGGGATGGGCCATTGTAACTTAACTTTCTTCTGTTTTTACTTTATCGTCTCAATAGTTCAGTCTCATCGCAGGTCTAACCGAAATTATATCAGCCATCTCAGCATATTTCAAATAGTGTGACAGTCCGTAAAGTTGCCCTCGACTGCTTAGAAAAACTTCAACATCCAAACTGCCGAATTTCGCCGTTGGTTAGACAAGCCTCACAACAACTCCAACCAGTGGACCTGAAATTATTTCACGAACTGGTCTACGGAACAACTCGGTGGCGAGGTCAACTCGATTGGGTCCTCAGTAATTTTGTTCCTCAACGATTTCGGTTGCAAAAACGGGTTCAAAATATCTTACGACTTGGTGCTTACCAGCTACTGCATTTAGACCGAATCCCGGTGCACGCTGCCATCTATGAAACCGTCGAGTTAGCCAAACCAAAAGTTAAAACAGCCCGCTTTATCAATGCGGTTTTACGAAACGTATCTCGACAAGGAGATGAATTATCGTTTCCCGATCCCGTTGAAGATCCGCTTAACGGGACTAGTATAGCCTTGTCTTATCCTAAGTGGCTAATCAAGCGCTGGATCTCAGATCACGACTTAGGTTGGACGACCGATTTCTGCCGAGCTAGCAATCTCGTTGCGCCATTGACAGCACGTGTTAATACACTGAAAATCAGCCGCCAAGATCTGATCGAACAATTAGCAACAGAAGGTGTTAACGCACAACCGACAGCAATCAGCCCGGAGGGGATCTACCTCACTGGCGCTAACGACCTAGAGCGGTTGTCTGTTCACGCGGAGGGGTTCTTCCAAGTTCAAGACGAGGCGGCTCAAATGGTCAGCCACTTGGTTCTACCGGAGCAAGCCTGTCAACCACAATCCGTCGTTGATCTCTGTGCAGCGCCAGGTGGTAAGACAACTCATTTGGCGCAGTTAATGGGCAACAGGGGCCGCGTTATTGCAATGGACGTTTCTGGGGAGAAGATTAAGCTGATTGAGCAAAACTGTCAACGACTGGGAGTGCGGAATGTTGAAACAGTAGTTGGATCTGCCCTAGATTCGGAAATTGATTTTCTATCATTCGCTGATGTTGTTTTGGTTGATGTTCCGTGTTCTGGGTTTGGTACTCTGCGTCGCCACCCCGATATTCGTTGGAAGAAGAAACCCAATCAGATTTCTGAATTAGCCGAACTACAATTGCAGATTTTATGTAATGTTGCCCGTCAGATTCAGCGTGGTGGCGTAATTGTCTACAGTACCTGCACAATAGAAGTTGAGGAGAATCAAAAAGTTGTTACTCAATTTCAGCACCAATATCCGAATTTTATAGTTGACCCTGCCAGCGAAATTTTACCATCTACCAAGCACGATGTGGTCACAACCGAGGGATACTGGCAGACATTTCCGCATTTACATTACATGGACGGCAGTTTTGCTGCCAGATTAATAAAAACATAACCTGAGCGATTAACGTGGTTTCTGGGTACAGGCAGAGCACTGGCCCAAGTTTAAAATAGACCTAATTTATTTTATTGGAGAAAAACGATGAAGTTTGGTATGAATCTTCTCCTGTGGAGTGGGAGTATAGAAGAAGAACACTACCCCATACTCGAAACGCTTAAAGACGCAGGCTTTGATGGGGTAGAAATACCCCTCTTCGCTTATGATGTCGATCAATGCGCTGCCCTCGGAGAGCATATTAATCAACTCGGACTTGAACGCACCGCAGTGACTGTCCGTAATGAAGAGGATAATCCGATTAGCCCCGACCCGGCGATCCGGGCAGCCGGTGTAAATCTCAACAAACAGGCTCTTGACTGCTGTCAGGCTTTAGGGGCAAATTTTCTATGTGGCCCTTTCCACTCCGCACTAGGCCTGTTTAGCGGGGCCGGTCCCACCGATGATGAGCTAGCTTGGGGTATCGAGAGCATGCATGCAGTGGCTGAGTATGCTCAAACATGTAATGTGACACTAGCAGTAGAGTACCTCAACCGCTTTGAGTGTTATCTTCTCAATTCTGCTTCAGATACTGTTCGCTTCGTGGAAGCCGTAGATCACCCCAACTGCAAGATGATGTACGACACCTTTCATGCTAACATTGAAGAGAAAGATGTTGCCACCGCCATACGCTCCTGTAACCAGCATACGGTACACGTTCATATCTCCGAAAATGACCGCAGCACCCCCGGCACAGGCCTTGTTCACTGGGATGCAACCTTTGACACACTCAAAGAAACCGGTTACGACGGTTGGTTGATGGTTGAAGCCTTTGGACTCGCTCTACCCGAACTTGCAGCGGCGACCAAGATCTGGCGACGTATGTACGAGAGCGAGGAACAATTGGCAAGAGACGCCCTGAGCTTCATGAAGTCGGAGTGGGAAAAACGCACTTAGGTCACCACGGCTTAGCGGGGCAGAGTTAGACGAAGTTACAGCCTCTGGAAGCCAAACACCGTCTTACTTGAACCCATAATACAGGGATAATACTTCCTTTTATCTGCCACCTATGGCCCGTGGTAAAATTTCGTGGAGAGACTTTAGCCGCAAACACGCGCTGAAGTCTCTCCACGAAATTTTGGGCTAGCAGACAAGACTCTTGCTTGGCCGTTATTAAGTAGTTGACACAGCCTCTATTTTCTAGTTTTATGTTCTGGATGGCAATCTTGAACGGACACAAATCCTCCTCGAGTCTAATCTCTGAAAAGATGAACTTTTTATTGAAAATCAGCTAATGCATTATCACTACCAACCGGTTTAAGAGATAGTTGATTGGAAATAGTGAATGAAATTCACAGTAAAAAACAGAGAGAAAAGAGTGATAAGGAGAAAGAGTAAAAAGTAAATCCTAACTTCAAACTCCTAAATGTGCGATATCGTATCTTATATCTGCTGTTGTACGGCTCAAGAGTTGGCGGAGGCGAAATCCAGTACGAATACCTAATTCAGGGCTTGGATCGAGATTGTTTTCAACCGATTGTGGTTTGTCCCAAGGCAGGTGATCTGACGGAAGCCTTTATGGCATCGGGTGTACAAACGCATATCCTACGGCTACCCCGTTGGCTACAAATCCAGTCTTTCTCCTTCCGCTCTTTGGCCGCTAAAAAGTTGGTTCAGCTGGCTCGGCAATATCAGGTCAATTTGATTCACTCTGAACATCGAATGGTTCCCTATTTGAAAGCGGTTAGTCGAAGTTTGGAAATTCCGTCTGTTTTCCACGTTCGCTCCCGGATTCGCCCAAAACACTTTCAGCGACTGTACTTAAACTCGGCTTCAGCCGCCATTGTAATTGGTGATCGGTATCAGGATAGTTTGGTCAAGGAAGGATTCGATCCCGATCAGATCCATCTGATTTTCGACGCTACTGATACAGATAAATTTATACCAACACCTAAACCTGGCAATATCTTGGATAGAACTACTACTACCACTACTAAAATTGGCCTGGTGGGCAGAATTGAACCGTTAAAGCGGCAATTGGATTTTCTATCCACCGTCAAGCAAATCGTTCAAATTCGCGATTCAGTTGCGTTTTTTTTGATCGGTGAGGTCCGGGTACAGTCCTACTTTCGTCAATTAAGGAGATATATCAGCCAGAATCGACTCGGCTCGAACGTGGTTTTTACAGGTAAGCGGAATGATATGCCGGAGGTTTTAGCTTCTCTGGATCTGCTGGTGACGCTTTCTGGTGGATCGGTAATGATCGAGGCTCTGGCCTGTGGAACTCCAGTGGTTTCAGCCTCTGATGCTGACCCAGCTAAACTGAAAATTGTTAAGGATCAGTACAATGGCCTGGTGGTACCAGCGATGGACCGGCAAGCACTGACCGAGGCTATGCTGAAACTGATCGATGACCCTGCCTATCGCCAGCAATTAGGCCAGAATGCGCGAGCTCACGCTGAGAACCACTTTAGCCAGGCCGTTATGATCCAAAAAACAGAACAGATCTACCATACCCTGATTCGCAGTTGATATAACATTAGTGAAAAAAGAGACTTGGAATCCAGTTGACCTGACCCAGGCAACGACTTATCCCTTGTCAGAGCGGGAAAACAAAGTTTCAATTCAGGACTTTGCTCAGCCTATTCTTCAAGCGGAAACTACAGCTTTATCGATCGATGGTCTGCTCGATTCTATGCCTCGGATATTGAAGGGAGAAGACCTAAGAGATCTAATTGACTTTGTGGTTTCAGCTCATCGCCAACAAAAACCGGTAATCGTTATGTTGGGAGGGCATGTTATCAAGTGTGGCTTGAGTCCGATTTTAATCGACTTGATGCAAGTTGGGGTGATTTCAGCCTTGGCCTTTAACGGAGCAACAGCAATCCATGACTTTGAAATCGCCATGATCGGTCAAACTTCTGAAGAGGTCAGCGTCTATATTCAGACAGGGATGTTCGGCATGGCAGAAGAAACTGGTCGGTGGATGAACACCGCTATTAATCAGGCAGCGGAGAACGGTCTAGGGCTGGGTGATGGGTTGGCGGAGGGGCTTTTAGCGCTGAATCCGCCTTATGGCGATAGCAGTATACTGGTTCAGGCCAGGCGGCTAAATCTACCCGTTACCGTTCATGTGGCGATTGGCACCGATATTATCCATCAGCACTCGTCTGCCGACGGGGCGGCAATTGGTCAAACCAGTTTCTGTGATTTTCGATTGCTGACTGCTATTGTATCTGATCTGAATAACGGTGGTGTCGTTCTCAACTTCGGCTCGGCGGTTATTCTGCCCGAAGTTTTTCTCAAGGCTTTGACTGTAGCTCGAAATCTGGGAAATACGGTTCGCCATTTTACCACGGCGAACTTCGACATGATCCAGCAGTACAGACCTCAACAAAATGTGGTCAATCGGCCAACTAGCGACGGCGGTATGGGCTTTAGTTTTTGCGGCCACCATGAAATCATGATTCCGCTTTTTGCTGCTGCTGTTAAGAGCCGATTAGCCTCTCTGGATCAGACACATCGATAAATGTCGTATCTCCTTAGATTTGATCTGCTGTTTCTGGTTAACCTAAACTTGGTGGCAACGCGGCCTTATTAGCAACGCAACTATCGGAAGAGACTTGCGCTTTACAACGAATTCTGTTATCTTGGCAGAAATACGGCATAGCATCACAACTTTGATAGCAACGTAACCTTGGTAGCATCACGACCTCGATCGACCGTAAGGAGAAGACCCATGACAGACTATCAACCGATTGATTTAACCGCCTTCTACAATGCGGGCATAGATATCCTGCCTCAATCGACCGCACCAGCGTTAGGCCAACAATATTATCACGGATTACCCTTCCAGATTGGCCAAGACGAAAGTTGCTGCTTTCTGAACAACAGCAACGTCACAATTCCGATTCAAGCACAATGCCATCGGATACTGGTGGCCCATCGGTTACTGGAATCGAACCTGATGAATGGGGAACCGGTGGGCCGACACATCACCAGCTATATCTTCCATTACAAAAACGGGGTATCAGTTGAAGTTCCAATTCGTGAGCGGTTTGAAATTTCAGTTGCGCCAACAGGCTGGGGACAGAATAACTTCAACGCCTATCCCGACCAGTCTGACGAACTCTTCGACCGTCATCAAGGGAACTGGGGTAACGCGGGTAATCGACAGACTGAAACTATAGCAGGTGGACCAAGAGACTACGTTCTATGGTTCTGGAAAAACCCGCATCCGACGCAAACGGTTGAATCAATGGAGATTGTTCCTACTGACCGGCGATTCTTCATCGCCGCTATTACCCTTGGGTTTTTGGATGAAGATCCGATCGCACGACAAGCTCGACGAGAGGTGATGATTACACTCCCACAAGCCGAAGATGCCGAAAAACCGTTCGGGTTGGAAGTAGAGGTGGATCGTGGCTTGTCTACCTACCCCTACTCCTTGCCCAATCGACCGCTCGAGGAAGACCTGGAGAGTTCCCAAAAAGGGTGGGGCGAACCTATAAACCGGCAATCCAGTCCCAGTTATGTTGAAATTTCCGCTACTCCTTCGGCCACGATAGAGGTCAGGCAGCAAGGTGAAGAAATCGGTCGCGTCAATTGGGGGAAATTGGAACGTAGCGGCACACTGCAACCCAACGACCGGTTGCAGGTCAAAATTATCGATAGCGGGCGGAATTGGGTCCATACTACGGTGGTTGACGATCAAACGGATAGGCCTGTTCCGTGTCGGGTGCATTTTAGATCGGTTAATGGGGTCCCCTACGCACCGCATGGTCATCACTCCCACGTCAACTCTGATATGGGAACCTGGCACATTGACATTGGTGGTGACGTCAGCCTGGGACAATTGAGCTACGCCTATATCGATGGTAAGTGCCAAGGCTGGTTGCCACGCGGGGAAGTTATTGTCGATGTAGCTCGCGGATTTGAGTATCAACCGTTGCGGACTAAGGTCGAGATCAAACCCAATCAACGGAAATTGGAACTGCGCCTCAATCGTTGGTGCGACATGAAGGCCGAGCGTTATTTCTCAGGTGATACGCACGTCCATTTTCTCTCGACACAAGGAGCACACACCGAAGCACAGGGGGAAGATCTGGATGTGATCAACCTGCTACTGTCCCAATGGGGGCACCTCTTTACCAACACGGAAGAATTTATCGGACAGCCCTCAGTTGCTCACAACGGTAGGAGTATCGTCTACGCCACGCAGGAAAATCGTCAGCACGTGCTTGGGCATTTGACCTTATTAGGACTGAAAGAGGCAGTTGATCCCTGGTGCTCAGGTGGCTCTAATGAGGCCGAACACGCCGGTAACCTGGAAACGACACTATCCCACTGGGCTGACGCCTGTCATGCACAGGGTGGAACAGTCATATTACCGCATATTCCAAATCCGAATTGTGAACCATCAACCCTGATTGCCACCGGCCGGGTTGATGCTGTTGAATACTTGACCAACGCTATGTACGGTCATATTGAGTACTATCGTTACCTCAATTGTGGGTACAAACTACCATTGGTAGGTGGGACTGACAAAATGTCGAGTGATGTACCTGTGGGCCTCTACCGTACCTATGTCCACATTCCGGAGGATGAGGAGTTCAACTATGACAACTGGTGCAAGTACCTCAAAGGAGGCAACACCTTTTTGAGCGGAGGCCCGATTATCCGCCTATCGATAGACGGCCAACCCATCGGTTCTACTATTAGCCTACCGGGGAACGGAGGAACGGTCGAAGTGTCGGCTTCTTGTCAATCGATCTTTCCAATTCACAGCTTAGAGATCATCAAAAATGGCGAGGTCGTCGATCGTGTTGAGAATGCAAATGGACTGAAGGAGTTGTGTCTGGATAGTAAAATCACCTGCGATAGCCATTCGTGGATAGCTGCTCGCTGTGGTGGCCCCAACTATTCTCAAGCTACCCCCCATCTCGATAGTTGGCGACGTGGTATCATTGCTCATACCTCACCGATCTATATTGCAGTTGGTGGTGAGTGGTGGATGTTCGATTTAGAGGCGGCTAACTATATGATCACCTTAGCTGAAGGCGGGATCTCTTACATTCGAAATACAGCTCGCCATTATGATCCTGATCACACTACCCATCATCATAATGAGGTTGATCATCTCGCCTTTCTTGAACGTCCATTTCAAGAAGCGATCCAGGCAATCCACAAACGAATGCACAATTTAGGCATCCCGCATTAACCTGCGAACTCAAGGAGCAACCATGAAAGACAAGATTTACCGTGTCGCTATTTTAGGGTGCCGTGGGCGAGGCCGAGCTGCGGCTCTAGCCTACCACGATCACCCTCGCACTCAGATCGTTAGTCTCTGTGATTTGGTCCAAGAACGTCTCGATAATCTGGGAACCGAACTCGACGTGCCAGCCCAATATACAGATCTGGATCAGATGATCCAGGAAAACGAACCCGATATTGTTGCCATTCCAACCGGTACCGAGTTTCATTACGATCTCTGCATGCGGGTACTCGAACACGGCGTTCACATTGAGGTTGAGAAACCGATGTGCGTTGACCTGATCCAGGCCGACGCTGTAATGGCAAAAGCAGAATCGAAGAAATGCAAAGTGGCTGTTCATCATCAAGGCCGTGTGGGACCAGGAATGCTGGCTCTACAGAGAGCTGTAGATCAGGGGAAGATTGGCCAGATTCGCTATCTCTACGGGAGTGGTAAAGGCTACTATGGTGGTTATGGACTGATGAACATCGGCACCCACATGATAAATAACATGCTTCGGTTTGGCCAGCAATGTCATAGTGTCGTCACTCAAGCTACGACTAACGGTCGGCCGATCCAGCCGACAGACGTCGTTCCATCTCCAAGCGGAATGGGCACCATTGCGGGGGAGTATATTTCAGCTACCTTCCAGTTTACCGGTAATGTGACAGGCACACTGCTGCAACATCGGTTTGATCAGATGGATACCAGTGCTTACGTAATGGAAATCCTCGGTTCTGAAGGACGGCTATTCTGGAAGGGGGATCAGGCCTGGTGGTTGCCTCAACCTCACTATTTACCTGACCGACAGTGGGAGGCTTTGGAACCGGTTTTTTCCGACGATTATCAGAGGGGAAATCGATCCGATGCCAGTGATTTTGGCTTCGTAGATGAATATGTACGAACCCTTGATGACGACGATCAACATCAGTGCAGTGGGTACCAAGGCCGACATGTTTTGGAAATTATGATGGGCATCTTTGAGTCGGCTGCCTACGGGATTAGAGTAGATCTACCACAGAAAGATCGTCAACATCCGCTCCTGCGCTGGCGTGCTGACCGACATTCAAACGAGGAGTTAGGCGATTTAGATCTATTACCCCGAGACTATTCGTCTTGGCTTTCAAGACAGGGAATTGAACGATTCTAATTGTTCATTCCGACTGGGGCAGAAAAGCTATTGACTTTAGACAGACAATATTTTATTCTTTTCCCAATATTACGGTGGCAGTATCTACCGTATAATCTTTGAGATGGAGTACAACAATGTCTGCATTGAATGACCTTCAATCGCCCGTATTAAGCGAAGCGGATCTGCAATTTTGGGAAGAAAACGGGTATGTGATTGCCAAGAAAGTCGTTTCACCGGCTTGTGCAACTCGAGCGGCACAAGCTATTTGGGACTTTCTGGAGATGGACCATGATGATCCGGATACATGGTATCCAGATCCGCCGCGACGGAGTATTATGGTTGAGATTTACCAACATCAGGCCTTCTGGGATAATCGGCAATCGCCTCGGGTGCATCAAGCCTTTAGCCAGATTTGGGACACGGAAAAGCTGTGGGTTAGCTTCGACCGTGGCAGCATGAATCCGCCAACCCGTGATCCTAATGCTAAGCAGTTCGATATGCATTGGGATACTAATGTGAATAACCGACCTGTTCGGTTTGGTGTTCAAGGGGTTTTATACCTGACTGACACGGCTGAAAACCAGGGGGCTTTTCAGTGTGTGCCGGGATTTCATAACATCTTTGAAGACTGGTTCGATCAATTACCGGAAGGTGAAGACCCTCGCCGACAAGATCTACATGCCCTCGGTTCGATTAGAGTACCTGCTAATGCAGGGGATCTAATCATCTGGCGAACGACCTTACCGCATTTTGCCAGTTTAAACACCGCAGACCGGCCGCGGATTGTGCAGTACATTACTATGAATCCGGCTAACGACAGCAACGAAGAGGCCTGCCGAAGTCGAGTCAACTGGTGGCAAGAACGCTTGACGGGCCTGGGCAGAAATACCAAAGAAAAAGAACATTATCACGGAAAAACTGCTGAACTAACACCACTTGGTCGGAAACTGCTCGGCATGGATAAGTGGGATTGAGAAAACACCTTAGTCTCACTGGAGGAAAAAGTTAATGAGTAAAATTAAAGTCGGCGTAATAGGCGCGGGCGGCATTGTCCGTCGCTTGCATCTGCCCGATCTGGACCAAAACGACAACTTTGAAGTAGTTCTGATTAGTGGTCGTAAAGAGTCTCGGCTGAAACAACAGTGTGAAGCATTTGGAATTCCCAATTGGACGCAGGATTATGAGGCAGTTATCTCTGACGACTCGGTCGATGCTATTGTTGTAGGAACACCTCATCCACACCACGTTTCTTGGGGAATTAAGGCCATTGAAACTGGTAAGCATGTGTTGATGCAAAAGCCGCTGTGTGGTGATATGAACGAGGCAAACGATTTCGTGGAAGCTGTTGAAAAGAGCAACCATACGGTGATGTGCCTACCTCATTTTAGCAGTCAAGTCTACAAAATTCGCCAGATGATTACAGAAGGCGCAATCGGTAGAGTATCAGGCGCACGCTATAGAACCAGCCACGGAGGCCCAGAGATTTACTATGCTGAGATTCGCGATCTCTTCGGCGAAACCGATGATGACCTGTGGTTCTTTGACGCTAAACGTGCCAGTGTCGGTGCACTATTTGACATGGGGGTTTATGCGATCTCTCATTTGGTAGCCATTTTAGGATCGTTTGCTAAAGTGACTGGCTTCGTTACAACATTTGACAAACCCACAGATTTGGAGGATGTCGCTACCCTGGTTTTGCAAACCGAGTCTGGAGCCATCATTACGGCAGAAACTAGTTGGTGTGATCCTGCCCGTACGGGAGAAGGTAGTATCCACGGAACAGCAGGAAAGTTCACCATTCCGGGGCGAGATGGAGCCGCAGTCAGTCTGCATACACCAACCTCCTATACCAGAGAACACGCGCCTGTTGACGTTCAGCCGGTAAATTGTGAAGATGCCAATCCGGGTAACATGCACCAGCATTTTGCCGATCACATTCGAGCGGGTACCCAACCGCCACTTTCTAATGCGCAGGCCGCTCGCCATGTGACGGAAATTATGTTAGCAGGTATGGAGTCCTCCCGTCTGGGCCAAGCGATCAATTTGAAAACGCGAGTAGATAACGAATAAAGAATTTAGAATGAAGAATTCACTATTTAGTGGTTACTCACACTACAATTTACGACTCTAACTTCTAGCTTAGAGTGGTTAGATTAGACCAGTCCACTGAATGGAGTCCAATTTATGCAATTAAAAGCTCAATTTCAATGTGCTTCAGGATGCAACCAAGCGTATTCTCTCAATCAAATCATTTACCGATGTGAGCAGTGTGGAGGATTATTGCAGGTCGTACATGATGTGGACCAACTCAGAAAACGTCATGCTAAATCGTGGATCGAACTTTTTGAACAACGCTATATGCGCACAATCTTTCCGTACGGCAGTGGAGTCTGGGGAAAGAAGGAGCTGGTCTGCCCCAATGTCGAAGATGAGAATGTGATCTCCATGTACGAAGGTGGAACCAACCTCTTCTGGGCAGAACGTTTTGGGCATGAGATCGGCCTGTCAGATCTGTGGATTAAACAGTGCGGTAACAGCCATACCGGTTCTTTCAAGGATTTGGGCATGACGGTATTGGTGTCGATGGTCAACCAAATGCTGTCGGAAGGACAACCTATCCAAGCTGTTATCTGTGCCTCCACAGGTGATACTTCAGCCGCACTCTCCGCTTATGCGGCAGCAGCTGGTATTCCAGCGATCATCCTGTTACCCAAAGCCAAAGTCTCCACCACTCAGCTGATTCAACCCATCGCTAACGGAGCGCTGACGCTGGCCTTGAATACCGATTTCGACGGTTGCATGACGATTATTCAGCAGTTAGCGCAAACAGAAGGGTTTTATCTGGCTAACTCCATGAACTCACTGAGAATAGAGGGACAAAAAACCGTTAGCATTGAACTGGTGCAGCAGTTCGATTGGGCAGTACCGGACTGGGTGATTATTCCCGGTGGCAACCTAGGCAACGTAACAGCCTTGGGACTTGGCTTTCTAATGATGAGAGACTTGGGATTGATCGAGAAATTACCCCGTATCGTTTGTGCACAAGCCGAACGGGCTAACCCACTTTATTCCAGTTACCGGAACAATTTTGAGACCTTTGAAATCCTGAAAGCACAGACTACTTTGGCCAGCGCTATCCAGATTGGTAATCCAGTCTCAGTCTGGAAAGCGATTAAAACCTTGAAGCAGTTTGACGGAATTGTCGAGCAGGCAACTGAAGCCGAACTGGCTGAAGTTGTCGCCCAGGCTGACCAAACGGGATTATTCAACTGTCCGCATACGGGAGTCGCGCTAGCTGCGCTTCTTAAACTGGTCAAACGAAAAGAGATTCAACGGAATGACCAGGTAATCGTGATCTCAACAGCAACCGGGTTGAAATTTCCTGCGTTTAAGATCGGCTACCACGAAAATACATTGGCCGAAATCGAGTCCAAGCATGCCAATTCACCGATCGAATTAGACCCCGATTACGACGCTATCAGGCGTGTCATTGATCGACGAATTGCTTAAGTAATCTCCCTCCTACCTTTCTCATTTTCATGCTTTAGTTCATGTTTTAGCCTTTTGCGGCTAGGTATGTCAATTCCTGCATTGCTGTGTGGATTTGCCTTCTTTGCAATAAGCAGTGTAGCAGGGAGAGATTTCCGGCCAATTCCACTTGCTTCGCCCTGTACAGAATATTGTAGGGCCAAGAAATGCCCTCTTTCTTCATACCGCTGTTCTCCCATATTCCCCCAGTGCAGACGGGCGGGATACCTTTGCCTTCAAGGGTTGGATTTATTCCCGATTTCAATCATCTATGAAGGGGAAAGTAGTGCTAGCCAATGGATGACTTCTCAATCCTTCGTGTGGGTGAAGAGATTCATCTCCTGATGCTTTTATTTGCCTTTCTCAATACCGACATCTATCATATAAATCACCGTAACTCCGACAATCACATCCGCTTTGCCCCAAAGACTACCCAACCACTGATACACTATAGTACCGAAAAAACCATAATCTTCCCTATTTTTTGTTTGATATGTATCTAAGCTACAAATCATAATTGTCTCCAGAAGCGTTTATGGTCACTCTGATCAGGTTCAACTTAAGAACTGAATTCTTCTCTCTATAATTGTTGTTCAGATAGACCATTTGGTGGTCCATCATAGTTGAACTTCACCACGAAACGATAAAGATAGGGAGCCGGGTAATTCTGTAAATTGGGGAGAATACGGTCATGGAAGGCCCTTATAGCTTCTATGGAACTTGGGAAACAGACTACTTATTGGGTGAAAAGATGGCAAAATTATACAGTAGAGACAGTATTTCTGACCCAGTTGACAATACAGCCGTTAAGATTGGTGACGAGGTGTACGGCGCGAGACCTGACCAGCACGGACCGATCGGCGGAGGGAATGGCTACGCGGACAATACCACTGAGGGGGACTACATGGTGCAAAACCTGGATTCCCTGCTTGATGCGTTGTCAAAAGCGGCGGTGGGACAGGTCATTTTTATCCCCGGAGAAACAGAGATTGATCTGACCGCCCGTATCTACATCGAGCAAGTGACACTTGACCTGGGTGAAGGCGTTACTTTGGCCGGCAACCGTGGACACAAAGGATCCAAGGGGGCGATGCTGACCAGTGATGCATTGAAGACCCCGGTCATGATCCGAGCTACGGGACCCAACGCGCGTATTACTGGTCTGCGTATTAGAGGTCCCAACTCCAAGCGTTATCTGGACCATCATCAGCGGGCCTTCGGGCCGGACGGCGCCCGGCATGACTACTACTACCGCTTTCCAACTTCCAACGGTATCGACACCGAGAATCCAGGTCTAGTGGTGGATAACTGTGAGATTTCGGCCTTCGCCCATGCAGGTATCAACCTGAAAAAGAGCAGAGGGCATCGTATTCACCATAACTTGATTCATCATTGCCAATACAACGGCTTGGGCTACGGTGTGTGTCACGATGCTGCCTCCTCGATCATCGAGTATAATCTTTTCAACTGGAACCGTCATTCAATCGCTGGTAGCGGCCGATCAGGGTGTGGGTATGTGGCCCGGCACAATGTCGAACTCGGTGTTTCGCTTAGCCACTGTTTCGACATGCACGGTGGGCGTGACCGCAAAGACGGTACTGACATTGCGGGAACGTCAATCGAGATCTATAACAATACATTCCGGGCTCCAATGACACCGGTGGTAATTCGTGGCGCGCCGGAGGAGAAGTGTGAGATACATCACAATTGGTTCCCTGAACACGATAGTGCCACAAACGCGGTAAGGGCTTCCACCAGGACCGAGACTGAAAACAATGCATACGGCCATAACCCGGAAAAAGCGAAGTAAAATCGGCTAGAGACTTCATGCAGAGGTCCATAATCCGAATTCAGGTAATACCAATCGTAGGCTTGACCTGGTTTCTCATCCACATCTTCACCATTTTAAACAGTATGTAAGTAACGTCAATTATGGATAAGGAAAGTGCAACTTGTTGAAATGACGACCTTTTTATGGTTTGATTGCAAAATTATCAAGACTTAGCCGCACAAACCAAACAAGGACGTCATTATGGAAGATACTCTACTTACATCTATATTGTCTGGTCGATGAATTTGGCCCGCAGTTTTGGCCCCAATGGGATAAAACTTTACTCTCAAATGGCTGGCGGAAACGGCCGCGCCAAACCATCT
>Ga0208128_1000323_pt1 | contig 20327 bp, 14 predicted proteins | sample ETNtaG_35_FD_185758 | JGI IMG/M metagenome (GOLD analysis project Ga0208128, IMG submission 185758) | Marine microbial and viral communities from oxygen minimum zone, Eastern Pacific Ocean - ETNP201306PF51B (SPAdes) (version 2) | ecosystem: Environmental > Aquatic > Marine > Oceanic ... | reverse complement strand
GCAAGAATGGGGCCCTTGGCCTGTTCCTCGACGGTTGGCGCGCGGCCATCCCAAAACTGGGCCACATGCATGAACGCGTTGAAACTGGTGGGGGAATTGCGTCCGGTAAGATGACCCTCAAAGCCCAGCGAGAACTTCTTGCCGTCCACTCCGTAGCCTACTGTGTCGTGGCAGGAGTTGCAGGAAATGGAGTTGTCGCGGCTGAGACGTTTTTCGTGGTAGAGCGTGCGTCCAAGTTCGACTCTGGCACGTTCCACAGCCTTTTGGGGCATCTTGGCCGCTTTCAACGGTTTACCAAAAACCGCCAGGAAAGGCTTGATGGAATCATCGGCAGCTACGGCGTTGTCGAAAAACAAAACCGAGCCCAGTAGACTAACAGCAAGCAGGACTTTCACGGGGCGAATTGTAGAGGCATGGAGTATGAAGTCAAATTGAAGATTGCATTTTCATTATCTAATCTTGCTTTGCTTTGTGGGCTTTGGGAGTCTGCTGGTCGTTCACTTTTGAATCATGAAAAACATTTCAAGACTGTTGGGCCTAGCTGTCGGGCTGGGGGTGCTGTACGCGGGTATGACCACTGAGGCGGCGGACAAAAAGAAGGCGAAGCAGCTCCGGCACTTTGTCTGTTTCAAGTACAAGGCCGAGGCGACCAAGGCGAAGATCGCCGTGGTAGAGAAGGCGTTTGCCGCGCTGGAAAATAAAATCACCGAAATCAAGGCGTTCGAGAAGGGGACGAACAACAGCCCCGAGGGGCTTAACAAGGGGTTCAAGCACTGCTACCTGATCACGTTCGGGTCGGAAAAGGACCGCGATGCCTACCTCGTGCACCCGGCCCACAAGAAATTCGTCGAGCTGGTCGGCCCGGTGGTGGAGGATGTGTTCGTGGTGGACTACTGGGCCGGGAAGTAACAGTGGCCAAGCGCTTGGCCAAACTGTTACAAAATGCTCACCACGAAAAAAAGCCAACATGCGCCTGGAGGTTTTTGGGCTGTTGCCCCGTGGCTCTGATTTTTTTTAAGTCTTTATTGACCAATCTGTTAAGGGAGACCAGGCCGGGGTGTTTTTTCGGGTTGGCAGGGCCGATGCTAAAGGACGATTGAGATGTGTTGCTTGGCACGAATAGTTTGTTGAGCCGCAATAACCCCTTAATGAGCATGAAGAAAAAAACCCTCTTAGGCGCACTTGCGAGTGCGCTATTCGTATTGGCGGTAACATTGTTACCGGTTGAAACCTTGATGGCACAGGACGCCGCCGCCGAGGCCGCTCCCGCTGCGGCTGAAGAAGTGGCTCCGGCTGCAGAAGAAGTCGCAACACTAAATTCAGGAGATACCGCCTGGATGATTGTGGCGACAGTTTTAGTGCTGTTCATGACCATCCCTGGCCTGTCCCTGTTCTATGGCGGATTGGTTCGTGCCAAGAATATTCTGTCGATCCTTGTGCAATGCTTTGCAATCACCTGCCTAATGACCATCTTATGGCTAATTTACGGCTACACTTTGGCTTATGGAGAAGGCAACGCATTCATTGGCGATTTTAGTAAATTATTTTTGAAAGGTGTTGGTGTTGATACGATTGATGGAAGTATTCCGGAGTCGGTCTTTTTTACCTTTCAAATGACTTTCGCCATTATCACTCCAGCACTTATTGTGGGGGCTTTTGCAGAGCGGATGAAATTTAGTTCAGTTCTAATTTTTTGCGCACTATGGTTTACGTTCTCTTACGTACCGGTTTGGCATATGGTCTGGGGTGGTGGATTGATTTCAAGTTGGGATGCAATGGATTTTGCCGGTGGAACAGTCGTTCATATCAACGCAGGTGTAGCAGGATTAGTAACCTGTATTATGCTTGGTAAACGAAAAGGATACGGATCAACTGCAATACCACCGCACAGTGTGCCTTTGACAGTGGTTGGAGCTAGCATGCTTTGGGTTGGCTGGTTTGGTTTTAATGCCGGTAGTGAGCTCGCGGCCGATGGTACGGCCGGCATGGCCCTGTTGGTAACACAAGTTGCCACGGCCACTGCGGCATTCAGTTGGATGATAGTAGAATGGATTAAAACCGGGAAACCAACTGCTGTAGGTATTGCTACGGGTGCTGTTGCAGGGTTGGTTGCTATAACGCCTGCTTCCGGTTCGGCGGGTCCTATTGGAGCGCTCATCATCGGACTTGCCGCTGGAGTTGTTTGCTATTTCTGTGCGACTTCAATGAAAAAAGCACTGGGCTATGATGATAGTTTAGATGTATTCGGTGTACATGGTATAGGAGGAATTGTGGGCGCTCTATTAACCGGTGTTTGTGCAGCAGAGACCTTTGGTGGATCCGGGATGGCACTTGATAGCATGGGTCTTCAAGTGTTTGCACAGTTAAAAGGTATCGTTGTCACGATCATCTGGAGCGCGGTTGTTTCGGTGATTGCCTTCAAGATCGCTGATCTTCTGACCGGTGGAGCGCGGGTTGATGTGGATGAGGAGGATGAAGGTCTTGATCTGAACAGTCACGGCGAGGCAGGGTACAGTTCGTAATACATGTTCCCCTGGCCAAGTGCATCCGCTTGGCCAGGGGTTTCTTTTTCTACCCATGCACCGGGTGGAGGACAAAGCTGGAACCAGCTCTGCAGTCAGCAAATGCCTGCCGATGCTGCGACCAGTGAACCAAGACCGGGATTCACCACTCCAAAAGGTTGAATCGAAGGTCTTGAATAGAGGGAAACAGGCAGCTTAGCTCAGGCTGCGTTTCTCCAGGCGGTGAAGAGGCATGCAAGCAACTCTTCACCGCCGCTTTTTGGATTTAAACCTCGATCTCTTCGCCCGGTTGAGGCTGAAGAATTTTTATTTTCGGCCAACGGATTCGGATCTGTTCCTCGAACCAGGCGCGTGCCTCTGGGTCGCCGTGGCCGAGGATCAGTGTGCGCGGCTCCACTTGGCCGACCAGTTCCAGCAGCGCCTCGCGGTTGGCGTGCGCGGTGAAGTCGAGGTCGCGCACGTCGCAGCGCTTGGCCAAGTCGCCTGCGCTGTCGCTGAAATGAAAGGTCTCCCCAGCCGTCGCCGCCTTGAGCCGGCCGCCCGGTGTCTCGGGATCGGCGTAGCCGACGAAGAAGATGCCGTGTTTCGGCTCCGCGACCATACGCTTGGCCAGCTCATAGGCGGTGGTGTTCTCGGTGAGCATGCCGGCGGTCATCACGAACAGGCGCCCCTTGTTGAGCTTGATCGTGGCCGCATGGTCGCGATCAAGCACGGACAGGTCCAGCGCCTCGTTGAGCTGTAGGCTGGTGTGCTGCCGGTTGGCCCGGTGGGATTGCAGGTCGTAAATCTCGGTGAATACCCGGCCCAGTCCGCCGATGAAGACCGGTTGTTCGCGGAGCCGCCCCTCTTTCATCAGCAGGGCAAGGGTGGCCAGCATTTCCTGGGTGCGGCCCAGCGCGAAAGTGGGGATCAGCACGCTACCGCCGCGCCCGAACGCGGCGTCGATGGCGTCCACGAGTTTCTCGATCTCGCCGGCGCGGGAGTAGCCGATGGGCGTTTCCCGGGTGCCGCGGGTGGTTTCCATGATCATCACGTCGGCCTGCACCTCCCCGAACCGGGCCGCCTTGAGGAGGGTCTGATCGTGCAGGCAGACGTCGCCGGTGTAAAAGAGGGTTTCCTGTCTGCCTCGCACCATGATGCCGGCCGAGCCAAGCGCGTGGCCGGCGTCGTGGAACTCGAGCGTCGGGGAGGCCAGCCCCCTGGCCGCCTTCTCAAACGCACCCCACTCGATCTCCCGGTTGTAGCGGTAGCCCTGGAAAAGTGGCGCAAGCTCATCCACCTCGCGATGGGAGTAGAGCGGGTACTCGGCAACGCCCTGTTCCTCTGCCTGTCGCTTCATCACGTTGACCGAGTTGTGCAGCACCCGCTCGACGATGAAGTAGCTCAGTTCGGTCATCATCACGTGGGCGCGGGGGAAGATTCGCAGCGCCACCGGCAGCGAGCCGACATGGTCGTGGTGGCAGTGCGTGACGGCGATGGTGTCGACGGGGCGGTTCCGGATCATGTCGTACAGTGGCAACGCCGTGGTGCCTTCGTGCTTGGGATGCGTGCCGGCATCCATCAGCAGGCCGTGGCCGTCCATCTCGACATGCCAGGCGCTGGCGCCAATACCGGGGCCGGGATTGAGATCGCGGAGTTTCACGGGAGCGGGAGAACCATGTCAGTCGGCCTCGTCACGGCTCCGTTTGTCGACCCATGCGTTGTAGGCGTGGAACGAGTCGGGATGCACCGGTTGTTTCTTGAGCAGGGTCTTGCGGAGCTTGAACTGCATCACCTCGAGCACGGCGGCCTCGAGGTCGCGTTCGGCCAATTCGCGCACGTCCTGCGCCGCCGTGTAGGGACGGCTTGGCTCACAAAAATCGGCAACAAACAGCACCTGGTCGAGCGGCCCCATCTCCACCGCGCCGGTGGAGTGGCAGCGTGTGGCGTCGAACACGGTTTCGTCGTTCACCCCGAATCGTTCCGCAGCGACAAACGGCGCCACTTTGCCGTGGAGCAAGTCGGGCATTTGTTGCTCGTGCTTGTCCACTTGCAGCCCGTGGCGCTTGGCCAAGCCGAGCAGCTCGTCGTTAGGGCGTTCCTTCACACAGTCATGGAGCAGGGCAGCCAGCTCGGCCTGGGCTTCGTCGACGCCGTGGCGCTTGGCCAGGGTCAACGCCACTTCCCGCACGCCCATCACATGCCTGAACCGGGCGGGAGACAGGTTTTCGCTCAGGTACGTTTCAATGCGGGCGATTTGGTCGGGGTCGTTTGTCATGGAAGGGCACCGGCCCCGGCTTGGCCAAGTACCGGCGGGAGCAAGCCCGAATCCGGGGCGGCTGTCAAACGGCAAAACTGTCCGCTTGGCCAAGCGAAGTTTTTGGTTTTCCTTGAACATGATTTTGCGCAGACTTGGCCAAGTATTTGGAGCCATGACATCGCTGGAGAAACAAATGAATCGGCGTGGTGCCCTGCGGACACTGGCTTTTGCCTCGGTGTGCGGAGGCGCCTGCGGAGCGGGACCCGGACGTTGGTTTCTGTCCGGAGTGCAGGCCGGGGAAACGGCGGTGTTCCGAATGCGCTTCGATGACTTTTCGGAGCTCAAGAATTCGTACGGCTCGGTGCGGCTGCGCGTCCCGGGTATCCCGTCCCAGATCAACCAGATCGTGGTGACGCGCATGCCGGGCAACCAGTTTTATGCCGTGTCAGCCAAGTGCACACACAATGGTGTCGCGGTGAACCCATTCAAGAAAGAGGTTGGGCTTCGCTGCGCAGCTCATGGATCGCAGTTCGAGCCTAACGGCAAGGTGGTGAAGAGTCCTGCCAGAAGTTCGCTTAAGGCGTACACCACCACTTACAACGGTAGCGACGCCGTGAGCGTCGAGTTCCCGAACCTTGGCTACTCGGTGGTAACGGAACTGGTCGAGGTCGGTGCGGGTGGTCGGGTGAAGCTGCAGTTCGAGACGCTTTCGGGGATGGACTACTCGGTCCAGGTTCGCAGCGCCGTGAACGGCGGCGACTCGTCCACCGCCAAGTTCTCGCTCACGCCGGACGGCTCGCTCAACAAGACCAGCGTCGCTGGCAATGGCAAAACGATGAGCCTTTACATTGCACCAACGCAGGATGCCGGCTTTGCCACCATCCGTCGGCAGTAACGGCAACTTTTTTCGCAGTGGGCGTAACTTTTAAAATAAGTCCCTTGTATTACCTCACAATGAAGCGTCGAAGCGGCGTCAATTAAAAACAAGCACAATGAAAAAGACTTTGTTCAGCATAATGGCACTAGCCTTGTCACTTGCCGTCGGCCAGGCGGCAAAAGTTGACAAGGCCAACATCACCAAGGATGCCAAGTTCTTGGCACATCTGGACTTGGACACCTTCCGGGCCTCGAAAATCGGCTCCACTTTCCTCAAGAAAATTCGCGAGGATGAGGGCAGGGAAAAACTCGATGCCCTGGTTGAGATCATCGGGTTTGATCCGTTTACGGCCATCCACGGGGCCACCCTTTCCGGCAACGGGGAGGAAGACAACGCCATCCTCGTTGTGAAGCATGGGGCGAAAAACACCAAGTTGCTTGCGTTTATGAAGCTGGACGAGCATTACCGCAAAACAGAGCACGGCAACCACGAGATTCATGGCGCTGGTGACCGGAGTGGAGGTGATCGCGGTTACGTCAGTTTTGTGAGTGAAACCACCGCGGTGCTGGCTTCCAGCCGCGAGTTGGCCGCCAAGGGCATAGACCTTGTCAACGGCAAGGGTGCAGCGAAACAAATCCCGTCCAGCCTCGGGAACATCAGCAAAAAAGCGACGAATGCATTCATCACAGCTTTTGCCGATGTCGAGTCGCTCAAGGGGGAGATCGATGATGAGAACCTTAGGCAAATGGTCAAGCAGGCTGCTCTCGTGATGGGCGAGTCAGATGGGAAACTGATCCTCTCCCTCGCCGTCGACACCTACGACGCCGACACGGCCGAACAGTTGGAGGCGATGGTGAACGGCCTGATCGGTTTTGCCAAATTGAACCAGGATGGGAATCCGGAGGTAAAGGACATCCTCAAGGGCCTCAAGGTCACGCGCAAAGAGACGAACATGTCCATTCATTTTTCCATCGGCGTGGACAAAATTTTCGAGATGATCGATCCGGCCCTGAAGGATCTCGACATCGACCTGCCACAGCCTTGATCCAGTATGCTACAGCTTCGATGATGGCGGTTCCGGCAGAGAGTCGGCCCACGCCGAAGTGCAAGCCTGCCTCGGCCCCGGACAACACGGAGCGGGATCAGTCTAGGGAGGAGGAACTCGCGCTGGCCGTTGCTGCAAAGGGGGGCTGCATCGATTCGTTCGAGCAATTGGTCACCCGGCTTCAGGGCCGGTTGTTCGCCTTTCTTTACCAGAAAACCGGCAACCATCATCTTGCGCAGGATTTGCTGCAATCCACCTTCGTCACGGCCTACCGCAAGCTGCACCGCTACAGTCCGCGATATGCCTTCTCGACCTGGATTTACACCATCGCCGCGCGGCTGGCCATCAACCACTTTCGTCGCAGGCGGCCCGTCGAGGTGGAGCATGCGGATCGGGCCACCCACACCACCCCCCACAGCGAGTTGATCGCCAGCGAACAGGCTGAAGGCGTCTGGAACCGGGCCAGGGCGTTGCTCACCGAAAGCCAGTTCACCGCACTGTGGCATTTTTATGGCGAAGAGCGAAACCTTGCCGAAACCGCAGGCGTAATGAATAGGAGTGTCGGCTCAGTGAAAGTACTGCTGCATCGCGCCCGCCGAAAACTCGCTGAAAAGATGCCCGCAGGAACCGGTTTTGACTGCTAAACGAGCGAATCGAACCATGAAAGACGAAAAACAACCGAGCGCTTGGCCTGACATCGAGTCGCGTCTCCGCGACGAGGCCAAGCAGGATGCACCGGAGTTTCCGCCGTTCCTCCACCAGCGAATCATGGCCGCCATCCGTGCGGAAGCTGAAAAACAAGCCCGGCCAACGCCCGGCTTGGCCAAGGTGTGGCGCTGGATTTTTGCCGGAGGCCTGGCTGGCATCGCCCTGGCCCTGGCCCTGAAACCGGCCCCTCAACAGGTTGTGGTCGACTCTCCTCAAAAAGTATCCGAGTGGATTGTTTTGGCTGCAAACAGCGACGACCAAATGGCCAGCCTGATCTCCGACCGGGTGCTGAACGACATGGTCAACGCCCCCTACGAGCGGCAACTCGACTCACTCAGTAACGAGTTGGAAAACGCCCTCGACTTCACCCTCCGCCTGATGCCCATCGAGGTCGTCCTGCGGTAGGCTCGCGGTCAAACGGTTTCGGGTTGTCCGCAATCATCGGCATGACCGGCTTTCACTGTTCACTGCGCTCGACGGTTAGTCGATCAAGCTTTCTGGAAAAGGGAAGGGGTTAGTTCAAATATAACTTCAAAAGCTTTGTTTTTCTGAATAAATTGTAACATATCAACATATCAAGATATGTTGATATGTCAGTTGACTCCCGCGAAACCGGCCGGTAGCCTGCCACTTTGTGGGGCGTAAATCTTCCAGCGACAGGCATCAAGCCCTGAGCGATCTCTTGGCCAAGCGCATTGTGATTCTCGATGGCGCGATGGGCACGATGATCCAGCAGCATGGGCTGGAGGAGGGCGATTTCCGGGGTAAGCGCTTTGCCGACTGGGATCGCGACCTGAAGGGGCACAACGACCTGCTGGGCATCACCCAGCCGGAGGTGATCGGCTCCATCCACAAGGCCTACCTTGAGGCCGGGGCGGACATCATTGAGACGAACACCTTCAACTCGACCAGTATCGCCCTGACCGATTACGGGATGGAATCGCTCGCCCACGAGTTGAACTTGGCCAACGCAAAGCTCGCCCGCTCCGCCGCCGATGACGTTATGGCGGCGGCTCCCGGCCGGCAATGTTTCGTCGCTGGCGCGCTTGGTCCGACGAACCGCACCGCCTCCATTTCGCCTGACGTCAACGATCCGGCTTTCCGCGCCGTGACGTACGATCAGTTGGTCGAGGCGTATGTCGAGCAGGCCAAGGGCCTGGTCGAGGGCGGGGCGGATGTGTTGATGGTCGAGACGGTCTTCGACTCGCTCAACTCGCGGGCGGCATTGTTCGCGCTCGAGTCGTTGTTCAACTCGCTTGGTCGACGGCTGCCGGTGATGCTGTCGTTCACCATCACCGACAAAAGCGGCCGTACACTCTCCGGGCAGACGGTCGAGGCGTACTGGAACACGGTATCGAATATCGACCTGCTGAGCGTTGGCATCAACTGCGCGCTTGGCCCACAGGAGATGCGCCCGCACATCGACGAGCTAACCCGTATCGCGCCCGTCAACATCAGCGCGCACCCGAACGCCGGAATGCCGAACCCGCTACTGCCGACCGGTTTTCCCGAGACGCCCGAGTCGTTCGCGCCGCAGTTGCGCGAGTGGGCGGCAAACGGCTGGCTGAACATTGTCGGCGGTTGCTGCGGTACGACGCCGGATCACATCCGCGACATCGCCAAGGCGGTCGCTGACTACGAGCCGCGCCGCTTGGCCAAGCCGGAGCCGTGGCTGCGGCTCAGCGGCATGGAGGCGTTGACCGTCCGGCCGGAATCCAATTTCATTAATGTCGGCGAACGGACGAACGTCACCGGCTCGCCGCGTTTTGCCAAGCTGATCAAGAACGACCAGTACGAGGAGGCATTGGCGGTTGCGCGACAACAGGTCGAGAACGGCGCGCAAATTATCGATGTGAACATGGACGAGAGCATGCTCGACTCCGAGGCGTCGATGACTCGCTTTCTAAACCTGATCGCTTCAGAGCCGGACATCTCGCGAGTGCCAATCATGATTGATAGTTCGAAATGGTCAGTCATCGAGGCGGGGCTCAAATGCCTGCAGGGCAAGGGGATCGTCAACTCGATTAGCCTCAAGGAGGGCGAGGAGCCGTTCCTAAAGCAGGCGCGGTTGATCCGCCGCTACGGGGCGGCCGTGGTGGTGATGGCATTCGACGAGCAGGGTCAGGCTGACACCACCGAGCGTCGTGTCGAGATCTGCACACGTTCGTACGAGTTGCTGACGCGGGAGGCAGGCTTCCCGCCGCAGGACATTATTTTTGATCCGAACATCCTTACGGTCGCCACCGGCATGGAGGAGCACAACGACTATGCGGTGAGCTTTATCGAGGCCACGCGCATCATTAAGTCGACGCTGCCCCTGGCCAGGGTCAGCGGTGGGGTCAGTAACATCTCATTTTCGTTTCGTGGCAACAACACTGTGCGCGAGGCGATGCATGCGGCGTTTCTGTACCACGCGATCCGTGCTGGGCTGGACATGGGAATTGTCAATGCCGGCATGCTCGAGGTGTACGAGGAAATCCCGGCCGACCTGCTCGAGCGTGTCGAGGATGTTTTGTTGAACCACCGCCCGGACGCCACCGAGCGGCTGATCGAGTTTGCCGAGAATGTCAAGCAACAGGGCAGATCGGAGAAGGTGACCGATGCCTGGCGCAATGGCACGGTCCAGAAACGGCTGGGCCACGCGCTCGTCAAGGGGATTGTTGATCATATCGAGGCCGACATCGAGGAGGCGCGCCAACAGTACGGTCGGCCGCTCCAGGTCATCGAGGGGCCACTGATGGACGGCATGAACGTCGTCGGCGACCTGTTCGGCGCAGGCAAAATGTTCCTGCCGCAGGTTGTCAAGAGCGCACGCGTCATGAAAAAGGCGGTCGCTTACTTGCAGCCGTTTATGGAGAAGGAAAAGGCCGAGACCGGCGCGTTGTCACGTGGAAAGATTCTCATGGCCACTGTCAAGGGCGACGTGCATGACATCGGAAAAAATATCGTCGGCGTGGTGCTGCAATGCAATAACTACGAGGTCATCGACCTCGGCGTGATGGTGCCATGCGACAAGATCTTGAAGACCGCCCGCGAGGAGAATGTGGACATGATTGGCCTGAGCGGGTTGATCACGCCGTCGCTCGATGAGATGGCCCATGTTGCCAGGGAGATGCAGCGTGAAGCCCTCGAGTTGCCGCTGCTCATCGGCGGCGCAACGACCAGCCGCGAGCACACCGCAGTGAAGATCGCCCCCGTTTACGACCACTCAACTTTGCACGTCATCGACGCCTCGAGGGCGGTCGGCGTGGTGAGCCGGTTGCTGAGTGAAGTGGGCCGGGTTGCAATTATCGCCGAAAATGTGGCGAAACAGGAGGAATTACGGGAAAAACATTACGGCAAGCGTGACGTCAGGCCGTTGCTGTCGATCGCCGAGGCGCGCGAGCGGGCGACCGGGATCGACTGGTGTGCGGAGGACATCCCGCAGCCGGAGTTCACCGGCATCCGAACGGAACCCGGTTTTCCGCTGGAGACGCTGGTTGACTACATCGACTGGTCACCGTTCTTCCACGCGTGGGAATTGCAGGGGCGTTACCCGAAGTTATTCGACGATGCGACTGTTGGCGAGAAGGCGAGGGAGTTGTTCGACGATGCGCAGGAATTGCTCGATCGCATCGTCGGCGAAAAGTTGTTCACGGCCAAGTGCGTGTACGGTTTCTTTCCGGCCAACCGCGTCGGCGACGATGTGGAATTATTCACCGACGACTCGCGAGCCAAGCGCTTGGCCAGGTTTCATTTTCTGCGTCAGCAAACCGACAAGGCGTCCGACATGAATCACTGCTTGGCTGATTTCATCGCGCCTAGGGAAACCGGCTTGGCCGATCACTTGGGCGCGTTCGCCGTCACGGCCGGTCACGGGGTGGAGGAGTTGGCCCAATCGTTCGAGACTGCCAATGACGATTACAACGCCATCATGGCCAAGGCGCTTGGCGATCGGCTCGCCGAGGCGTTTGCCGAGTGCCTGCACTCTCGAGTCCGTCGCGAGTGGGGCTACGGCAGCGACGAAGCTTTCAACAATGACGAGTTAATTCGGGAGAAGTATCGAGGCATCCGTCCCGCCGCCGGTTATCCTGCCTGTCCGGATCACACGGAGAAGCGCCTGCTGTGGGAGTTGCTCGATGCCGAGAAACGCACCGGCATTCGCCTCACCGAGAGCTGCGCGATGTGGCCGGCCAGCTCGGTGAGTGGGCTGTATTTTGCGCATCCAAGGACCAAATATTTTGGTGTTGGTAAAATCAACCGCGACCAGGTGGAGGACTGGGCCAAGCGCAAGAGCATGAGCCTCACCGACGCCGAGCGCTGGCTCGCCCCAAACTTGAACTACGATCCGGCTTAAGAAACGCCTCGACGCAGGCTCGCTCCCTTTACTGAAAACTGGCATCATCCGCGCATGACGAGTGGCTTCGGATGGGGCCGTTTTTTACTCCCAATGTGCGCTGGACTGGCAGGTGTTTGCCTATCGCTGGGTATTGAACCGGAGACGGAGACACGCCTGGTTTATGTGGAGCTCGCTGGCGAATCGGCGGCGGACGTTGCTGTGCGGCTCCGTGGCCTCGGCTTGGCCAAGGCGAAAATCGCTGGGGCCACCCGCGCTCGAATTGCCGAGATCGTTGTGCAACAGGACGCCCTGGTGGCCCGGCTTAGCCAAGTGGATGGGGCGGTCGAGGCTCGGTTCAGCCGCTTGGCCAACGCGCTCAAGGTGCGGCTACCACTTGGCCAAGTGGAGCGGCTTCGCCGGCTCGACGGCGTGGTCGGTGTCCAACCGGTGGCACAATTTCGCCCTCTCACGTCCACCAGCGTGCCGTTCATCGGTGCCACCAATGTCTGGAATCGCGGCAATCTCTCCGCCACTGGCAAGGGGGTGCGCATCGGCATCATCGACTCCGGCATCGACTACCACCATGCGATGTTCGGCGGGAGTGGCGACGTGGCGGACTACATCAAGAACAACCCGGCGCGCATCGAGTCCGGCACATTTCCCACCGAGAAAGTGGTCGGCGGGTACGATTTTGCCGGGGATGCCTATGACGGCACACAGGCGCCGCGCCCCGACGACGACCCGTTGGACTGCGAGCAGAACGGCCACGGCTCGCATGTGGCCGGCATTGCGGGTGGCATCGGGGTGCTGACCAACGGCGTGCCGTACTCGGGCGGTTACGGGAAGGTGCTGAATATGGGCAAGTTCCTAATCGGCCCCGGGGTGGCACCGGAGGCCAAATTGTATGCCCTGAAGGTGTTCGGCTGCTCTGGAACTACCGGCTTGTCGGTGGACGCGATGGAGTGGGCGGCCGACCCAGACGCGGACGGTGATCTCGACGATCGGTTGGACGTGGTGAACCTTTCGCTGGGCTACTCGTACTCACGCCCGGCGTTCGAGAACAACGCAGCCGGGCGCCTGGTCAAGCTGGGTTGCGTGGTGGTGCGAGCTGCCGGGAACAACGGGAATAACTTTTATGCGCTGTGGTCGGTCGATGACCGTGAGATTAACGTGGCCAGCTCAATGGACAACGGAATCGAGAACAACAGCATCGAGATCACCGACCCGCCGATGGTCCGGGGATTTTACGAGGCGGTTGAGGCGGCGTTCACGAAGCAGCTTGAGGCTACCGGGGAGATCACGGGCCGGGTGGTTTATGCCGATCCGCCTCAGGCCTGCGAAGCGCTGAAAAATACCGTTGCACTGGAGGGAAACATTGTTCTGATCGATCGAGGCGTTTGCTTTTTCCTGGACAAGATTCAACGGGCAAGGGACGCCGGCGCGCTAGCGGTGATCGTGGTGAACAACGAGGGTGGGCCGCCGGTTGCAATGGGCACTCCCGGCGGTACGGTGGACATCCCGGCGATGATGATCACTCGCCGTGACGGCAACAATCTGAAGCAACATCTGGCCGCCGGCCTGTTTTTGAAGCTTGGCGGCGATGTCATGATCGGCGGGCCTAAATTGGCAGACCAACTGGCGCCCAGCAGTTCTCGCGGGCCGGTATATGAGACACATCTGCTCAAGCCGGACCTTGCCGCGCCCGGTTTCAATATACACTCAGCAAAAGCTGGTAGTGGGGGAGATCAGCAAATGAGTGGCACCTCGATGGCGACTCCTCACGTTGCCGGCGCCGCGGCTTTACTGATCGAGAGGTATCCGGGCTGGGCCCCTTCTTCCATCAAGGCAGCGTTGATGAACACCGCCGCTCAAACCCGGGATGAGAATGGCGCGCCGTATCCCGAGACGCGCACCGGGGCCGGCCGGGTGGATCCGCGCCTGGCCATCGACACGCCAGTGATCGCTGCCGATGCCGCTGCGCCGGGGCGGGTATCGCTGTCGTTCGGCCTACTGGAAATCTCCGGGCCGCACTTGGCCAAGCGCAACATCGAGTTGACAAACTTTAAGAGCCAAGCGTGGACCGGCTCCATCGCGGTGAGCAACACCTTGGCCAACGCCGGCGTGACACTCACTCCGGCCAAGCCGACGGTCACCGTCCCGGCCAAGGGCAAAGCCACGGTCGAACTGACGCTGGCCATCGACCCGGCCAAGGTGGAGTTGATGTTCGATCCCACCACGACACCGGAGATGAAGGGCGGCCCGCGGCATATCGCCCACGAGGCGTCTGGTCAGGTTTGGTTTCACGGCCAGACGCACTCGGTGCATGTGCCGTACCACATGTTGTTGCGGCCGGTGGGAGATCATCGCGTGGAAGTCGGTAGCGTGATGGTTCGGCAACCGGAGGGCGTAGCACCGGTCATGCTGCCCGTAGTCGGTAACAATCCGCACAGCGCCCCGCTGGTGTCGGTGTTTCAGTTTGGCTATCAAAGTCCATCGCGCGGTTACAGCGATCGCGAGCGGGCGGCGCAAGATTTGCGTGCGGTGGGAGCGGCGTCCAATGGGCCGGAGTTGGGAGGTCTGGATGAGGCTACCCTGTTTTTTGGCATCGCCATGGACGGGCCGTGGATCGTGCCGCAGTCGTTTCTCACCAACATTGGTATCGATGTGGACACCGATCTGGATGGCGAAACCGACTTTGAACTGACTCACGGCGCCTCCGGCGACGTGTTGGTGATCGGCGACATTACCGAGCGGGAATTGGCTGACGATGCCTACTACACCATCGTCGATTCATTTGAGTTCGAGAAACCGAAGCTGGGCGGCATCCTGAACGTTTTTTCGTCTGCGGAGCAGGAGACGGCGCTGCTCAATAACAGTGTGATGATCTACTCGGTCAAGGCCTCCGACCTCGAATTGACCAAGGGCAGCACGCGGATTCAATATCGATTTCACAACGTCCTCGAAAACACGCGATGGATCGGGTTCGACGCCGCACACCCGGCTTTGCGCACCGTCAACCCTTCACTCGGGCACTCGCCGTATCATGCCGCGGATTCGGCTCTGGTGGTCACCGTTGACCACGATGCTCTATCGAGTAACGGGTACAAAAACAATACGTTGCCCAGGCCGCTCCTGTTGTTTCACCATAACGAGGCGGGCGCTCGTTTCGATGTTGTGAATCTGACTCAATCGGGGCCGGACACGGACAATGACGGCATGCTGGATGACTGGGAGACGCGTCACTTTTCCGGCCTTGGCGTTGCGGATGGTGCCAGCGACTTTGACAGCGACGGTTTCCCGGACGTTGCAGAGTACGGGGCCGGCACCGACCCCAAGGACAGCAGTTCGGCGCTCCGCTTCAAGACGCCGATCGAGGTCAATAACGAGACCGTCGTGCTGCGCTGGCAGAGCGTGCCCGGCCGCCGGTATCGTGTCGAGAAAAGCAACGGTGACCCGGCCGAGTGGCAGCCGGTCGCCAAGAGCCTGTTGGCACGGGCCGACTTGCTCGAGCACACCGACCTGCGGATCGACAACGGCAGGCCGGTGTTCTACCGGCTCGTGGTGGAGCAGGATTGATGGCCGGCTTCAACGAACAGCTCGGCCGTGATCTTGACGAGATTCGCGGCGCCGGCTTGTGGCGCGAACTGCGGGAGATCGCGTCGGCGCAATCGACCCGCATCAAGCTCGGCGGCCGCGAGTTCATCAACTTTTCCTCGAACGACTACCTTGGCCTGGCTGCGCATCCGGCACTTACCCAAGCGGCGCAGGAGGCACTCGACCGATTCGGCACTGGCTCCGGCGCATCGCGGCTCATCTGCGGTTCACTGCAGCCGCATCACGAACTCGAGGCGGCCTTGGCCAAGTGGCAAAGCACTGAGGCGGCTCTGGTTTTTTCCACCGGCTTTGCCGCGGTGCAGGGCGTGTTGACGTCGCTGCTTGGCCAAGGCGATGTCATAATTCTCGACAAAAAGGCGCACGCCTCGATGATCGACGCGGCCAAACTGAGTGGTGCGACGCTGCGCATTTTTCACCACAACAACCTTGGGAATCTCGAGAAACTTTTGCAGTGGGCCGTCGGGCAGGGCGGCCGGGTGCTGGTGGGGACCGAGAGTGTTTTCTCGATGGACGGCGACCGCGCGCCGCTGGCCGGGATCGTTGAATTGAAGGAGCGTTACGGTGCCTGGCTGATGCTCGACGAGGCGCACGCCTTCGGGTTGTACGGGCCGCTTGGCCAAGGGCTGGCGGCGGCGGACGGCCTGGCTGGACGCATCGAGATCCGGATGGGGACGCTGGGAAAGGCGGTCGGTGCGGCCGGTGGTTTCATTTGCGGCAGCCGCCAACTCGTTGACCTGCTGGTGAACAGGGCGCGCAGTTTTATTTTTTCGACCGCGCCGAGTCCGGCGGTCAGCGCCGCCGCCCGTGCCGGTGTGGAGCTGATCCAGGGCGCGGAGGGGGAGTCGCTGCGCGGGCAGCTTTGGCAGCGAGTGGAGGAGCTAATGCGCGGCATTGAGTCGCTTGGCTGGAAAACGCCCGTCGAGCCAAGCGCCATCCTGCCGCTGATCATCGGCGCGGAGGAAAAGGCGTTGGCCGCGATGGAGCAGTTGCGCGAGACGGGCTTATTCATCCCGGCGATTCGCCACCCGACCGTCTCCCGCAATGAGGCCCGGCTGCGTGTCACCCTTTCATCAAGCCACACCGGTGCCGATGTCCGGGCGCTGCTGGACGCGCTTGGCCAAGCGCGATAAAAAAAGGACGGGCACTTGGCCCGTCCCCGGAAAGTTCGTGTCGCGCTCGGCTCAGAAGCGGTAGTTGATCGTGGCCATTACATGCTTGCGTCCGGTGAAACCGAGTTCGATGCCGTAGTTCCAGCTTTCGCTTGTCTTGAAGTTTGCGCCAACAAGAAAGTTCCACTCGTCCTCGGCCTCCGAAACGACATCGTAACCGACCGGCACCGCCTGACCCATAACCGGGAACTTGACCGTGCCGTTTTGCTCCTCATCAACATCCTGATACATGGCACCGATGTAGAGCGAGCCGCTCAAGTCGCCAAGATCACCGGTAATGCCTATGCGCGGGGTGAAGGTGAAGGCGTCGATGGTGGAGTCGCCAATGTCGAGATCCGACTCGGTATAGTTGGCGTCCAGCGAAGCAAAGAATTGATTGTAACCCGCCGCCAAGGTAACGCCGCCACCGTAGACGGGGCCGCTATAGGAAATGTTGAACGAGTTGGGCAAAAGGCTAGCCAACTCCGGTGGCAATCCGCCGACGGAGAAGCCGCTCGCAGTGGTTTCACCATCCACATATCCGACGACGCCGTAGACGTTTAGGAACGGCAGCAACCACGCGTCGAGCTTGGCGGTGGTGCTGGTGGCGCGGCTCTCGAGCTTGGCCGACTCGCCCGGGAGACCAGGTGGTAATTGAAGCGGCCCGGTGGGCAGCGGCAGGGGTGGGATATCCACGGCGATCGACTGGGCCTCCATGTCCTGTTCCAGAAAGAACACGTTGGCGCTGATGCCAATCGGCAGGGGGAGTTCGTGGCCGGCGGCCAGGCTTTTGCCAAGTGGCAGTGAATCGGACAGGCCGTCGGCTTGCGAAGTTGTGATACAAGCCGCAGCAACGGCTGCAGTCATGATGCGATGCTTGATTTTTGTCATAACAGTTCGTGTGTTCGGTTGCGTTGTTCTGGGCCAAGCTTGGCTGGGAACGCGGGCAAACTACCCATGCGGATGCTGCGGCACAACCCCTATTTTTACCCTTGGTCGGACGCGGTGCGGGTACAAAAAAACCGTAGCCGAGAACGGCTGCGGTTGGGGTGAAATGCTCGAAATTAAGCAATCTCGGCGGCGTGGAACTCCAGCCAGTCGTCCAGGTTGTTCAGGTTGATCGCGTCCTGTGGGTCGCCGTCCGGCAGGCCGTTGGCGCTCAGGATGCCCTGGCGCGTGGCGTCGTCGTGGTTGTATCCCGTGATGGAGTCGTTCAGCGTGCCGATGGAATCGGCGTCCAGCGTGGCGCCCTCCTGGGCCTGTATCCACGCCTCGAACTGCGGGTAGGTCGGCTTGTCGTTGGTGATATAGGCACGAACCGCGTCGGTGTTCAGGCCGAGCCCGGCGATGACCATCGCGTCATAGCCGGCGCCAATTCCAGGATAGCCATCGGCGATTTTGCCGGCGGCCTCGAGGGAAACTTTCTGCCAAAGGCGCGGCAGGTGCAGCACACCCAGCGGACCCTTGGTTCCGGAACTGATTAGGGGAACAATCTTGTCACTCATTTTTATATGTTTGTTTACGGTTTAATCCACAAGTGGAAAGCAAGGGCAAGGTAGCCCCGTTGCTTGACCGCGGTCAATCCAAAAAGCGGCTTTCTCCAAAATAAGCAGCGCTTGGCCAAGCGGCGGCTTGCGCCTCATCGGAGGGGAACCATAATGCGTGCCGAATCGCAATGAACGACTCTTTCAACACAATGTACGAGGTCTTGGGTGCTGACGACCAGCGGTACGGCCCGGAAACCGCCGATACCATCCGAAGCTGGATGAAGGCTGGCCGTCTCAACCACCAATCATTGATTCGCCGCGTGGGCGAGACCGGGTGGTTGGCCTTGGCCAAGCTGCCGGAACTCACCGAGTCGATGCCAAGCCCAGCATCGCTGCCATCGCCCGCGCCAATCCAGCCGCCCGGAGTCATTTTGTGGTACAGAATTTACTGCGCGACGACCCAATGAAAACTTTCCCGTTCGTTGCTGCTTTGTTGCTCGCTGGTTTCATGCCGGTCGGGTTACGGGCGGAATGGCGCATCGGGGCGGCGGCGGTGGATGTCACGCCGGTGTTCCCGATCCGGCTCAGCGGGTTCGGTTTTCGGCGGGCTGAGTCGGAGGGGGTCACCCAGAAGATTTGGGCCAAGGCGCTCGCGATCGACGACGGCCAAGTCGGCCCGGCAGTGCTCGTTGCGGTCGACAACCTCGGCGTGCCGTGGCCGATGGTGCAGACCGTGGCCAAGCGGCTGCGCGAAAAAACAGGCCTCGCTCCGGAGCGTTTCGCCGTCACCGCCACACACACGCATACCGCGCCAATGCTCTCCGGCGTGACGCCAACCCTGTTCGGCCAGCCGATTCCCGCAGCGCACCAGCGGCGCATCCACCGTTACACGGAGCAGTTGACCGGCCGGATCGAGCAGGCTGCGCTCGAGGCATTGGGCGATCTGCAGCCGGGCCGGCTCGAGTGGAGCCCCGGCAGCGCGGGGCAGGTTGGCTTTGCCAAAAACCGTCGCACCCAGGGCGGCCCGGTCGATCATGATCTGCCGGTGCTCGTTGCCCGCACGGCCAAGGGCGGCATCCGCGCAATTTATACCAGCTACGCCTGCCATTGTGTGACGCTTTCGCACAACCAGGTCAGCGGCGACTGGGCCGGCTATGCGCAGGAGTGGGTGCAGAAAAATCATCCCGGCGCGGTGGCGCTGGTTTCCATCGGCTGCGGTGCGGATCAAAATCCCGACACCGGTGTCACGGGCGACAACACGGCCGCCGCTTCGGCGCAGGGCCGGCAGATTGCCGACGAAATTGCACGCCGGCTCAAGGGCCGGTTGGCACCGGTCAACGGCAGGCTGAGCACCGTGCTTGCCCAAGTGGAACTCGCGTTCGGCACGCCGCCAGCCAAGGCCGAGTGGGAGCGTTTGGCCGAGCGCGCGGACGCGGTCGGCTATCACGCCAGGGTGCAACTCGCCCGACTCGCTCGAAGTGAGGCGCTGCAGACCCGGCTCGATTATCCCATCCAGACCTGGCGCTTCGGCGACGAGCTGGCGATGGTGTTTTTGCCGGGCGAAGTGGTGGTCGATTACTCGCTGCGACTCAAGCGGGAGTTCGATCGCGATCGCATTTGGGTCAACGCCTACGCCAACGACGCGCCGTGCTACATCCCGTCCGAGCGCATCCTCCGGGAGGGTGGCTACGAGGGTGCTGGAGCGATGGTTTATTACGATCGCCCGACGAAACTGGCCGCTGGCCTTGAGGAAAAAATCGTCAGGGAGATTCACCGCCAGTTGCCCGGGACGTTTCGGCCGAAAAAAGGCACCGAGGGCACGAAGCCCAAATCGCCCGAGGCGTCGCTGCGTTCGATGCGCGTTCGCCCCGGCTTGCGGATCGAGTTGGTCGCCGCTGAGCCACTGGTCATCGACCCAGTTTCGATCCAGTTCGGCCCGGACGGCCGAACGTGGGTTGTCGAGATGCACGATTATCCGCTGGGCCTGCGCGGCGGCTACGAGCCGGGTGGCCGGATCGTTTTCTTGGAAGACACCGATCGCGACGGATTCCCTGACAAGCGGACGGTGTTCCTCGACGGCCTGCTGTTCCCGACCGGCATCACCGCTTGGCGCAAAGGTGTCCTGATCTGTGCTGCGCCGGACATCCTTTACGCCGAGGACAGCGACGGTGATGGCCGCGCGGACGTCCGGCGCAACCTGTTTTCCGGTTTTGCCACCACCAACTATCAGGCGCGCGTGAATAGCCTGGCCTATGGGCTCGACGGCTGGGTGCACGGCGCGAACGGGTTGATCGGCGGCCGCATCGACAGCTTCGCCGGGGGCGAGTCGGTGGACATTCGCGGACGCGACTTTCGGCTCAACCCCGAC
>Ga0208128_1000321_pt1 | contig 20379 bp, 1 predicted proteins | sample ETNtaG_35_FD_185758 | JGI IMG/M metagenome (GOLD analysis project Ga0208128, IMG submission 185758) | Marine microbial and viral communities from oxygen minimum zone, Eastern Pacific Ocean - ETNP201306PF51B (SPAdes) (version 2) | ecosystem: Environmental > Aquatic > Marine > Oceanic ... | reverse complement strand
GGGCAAATAATGAAAAAACGACCTTTACCTTTAGTGTCAATGACAATGGGATTAGCCCTAACTTGTATAGTCTTCCACAAACAGTTACCATTGATATCACCCCCATCAACGATGCACCACAACTGCTGATTACCGAGCGAACGCTCTCTACCACTGAAGATGTGGCTTACACCTTTAAAACCGATGATGGGGGAGTATTGGAGACTGACTATACCGATCTGGAGGGCGACCTGATTGCTAACCTACAATTGGTTTCACTTCCAACAGAGGGCACTTTGGCCCTGGATGGGCAACAGGTTAATGTAAATCAGGTAATTCCTGCCAGTCAGGTCTTTTCATCTCAGGGTAAACTGATTTTTGCTCCCGCAGCAGATTGGCATGGGACAATTAGTTTTACCTATCGAATCAACGATGACGGCCAATCTCCAAATCCATACAGCGATCTTGCTACCATCAATTTGACCGTTGAGTCCGTCAACGATCCGCCCGGTTTTAGCTTGAGTACAACTCTGATTGAAGTGGACGAAGATTTTGCTGACACATATACAGTGACCATAACCCCCGGTTCCGTTCCTGATGACGAGCAAGAGCAAATCGTTGCCTATGACCTTTCACCAGATCCAAGTACAATCGATTTTGCTACTGTTTCTTTTGCTGCAGATCAATCCGAAATTACCATTACGGCTTTGGCCGATCAAGACGGAACTCAACCATTTTATGTTACCGCCACGGAAACAGACGCCGATGGAAATGCGTTGTCGGACAATACCTTTCAGCAAACACTGACCTTGACGGTCAATTCGGTCAACGACCCACCTACGGTTCAAGATCAGACCGTTACCACTCAAGAAGATCAGACCTACGAATTTAAAGGCAATGATTTCAAGAACGGCTATCAGGACATCGAACAGAAACAACTGGCCAATGTGAAAATTGTGTCGTTGCCACCAACCGAGAATGGGGTCCTGAAAAAGCAAGATGCGCAAAATCAACCGGTCGATGTAACGGTGGAGTCTGTTATCTCAGAAAGTGAAATTACTCGATTGGGGTTTTATCCTGTAGCCAATTGGAATGGGACGACAACCTTCCAGTTCAGCGTCAACGACGCTGAAGTCGGTACTGCCCCTTACAGCCAACCTGCGACACTGACTGTTACTGTGGAGGCGGTTAATGATGCACCTACGGTTGAAGACAACACATTTACGATTCAGGAAGATCAGGCGTATGATTTCCAGTCTGCCGATTTTCAGAAAAACTATAGCGATGAAGAAAATGACGTATTTGCCAATCTGAAAATCGCTTCGAAACCTGCTGATGGTACTGGGAAACTATATTTGGAAGGTAACGAAGCCTACGTTGGTCAGAAGATCCTCGAGAATGAAATTACAGGTCTGAGGTTTGAACCGGCTGAAGATTGGTCCGGCACAACTAGTTTCACTTTCCGTGTCAACGATGACGGAGCAACCGCTCACCCCGACGGCAATACACAAACAATTACCTTTACCGTAACAGCACAAAACGACCCGCCAGAATTTAGCCTCAACAAAAGTGAGGTTGTCGTCGATGAGGATTTCGCTTCAGCTCAAGTGGTGACGGTTACTTCTGATCCTGTGCCATCAGACGAAACGAATCAGTCTGTTAGCTACACCTTGGATCCATCGACAACTACAATTGCCGAGATCGCCTTTAATTCCAGCACGGGGCAAGTCACCATTACGGCCGAAACCAATGGATATGGCAGTCAGAACTTCACCATTGCAGCGACTGAAACCGAGAATAATAACCCCAACCTAGAAAACAACACTGCCACCCAAGATTTCACTCTAACGATTAACCCTGTCAACGATTTACCCGTAGTATCCGACTTTGGAAAGACGACCGATGAAGATTTAGCTTATACTTTTAGCATAGCCGATTTTACTGATGGGATGACGGATGTAGAAAATGACACCTTGACTCAGTTGAAGATTCGATCGTTGCCTGTGGAGGCAAGGTTGAAAAGTGGTACAGAGGTCATCCTAGGCTCAAACAGGATGATTGCGGCTGATCAAATCAGCCAACTTCAGTTTATACCTGACAACAATTGGCACGGTACTACCACTTTTACCTTCAGTGTTAGCGATGTGGAAGACGCCAGTTCTAGCAGTAACTGGAGTGATGATGCCACGGTAACAATGGTAGTCAATCCGAAAAATGATCCGCCAACGTTTGACTTTGATCCCGCTAATTTGACTACCAACGAAGATTTCACTGAAACATATATAGTTGCCATAACCTCCGGTTCTGTTCCTGATGACGAACAAGGACAAATCGTTACCTATGAACTTTCGCCCGATCCAAGCACAATTGATTTTGCTACTGTTTCCTTTGATAGCCAGCGTCGAGAAATCACGGTCGAAGCCATTGCAGATTTATCTGGTAGTCAAACATTCACTGTTACTGCCACCGAGGTAGATGCCAGTGAATTTGGCATAGCAACCGCAACCTTCACTCTGACAGTAACAGCGATTAATGATCCACCGACGGTATCAGACTATGCGTTATCCATGTTAGAGGACGAGACGCATACATTCAATTCGACGACCTTCACAGCCGACTATAGTGATACCGAAGATAATGCTATTGCCGACATCCAAATTCTATCTCAACCCACACATGGGCAATTACAACTGAATGGAATACAAGTAGAACTTAATCAAGTTATACCTTCCGCTCAAATACCAGAATTGAGTTATGCACCAGAATCAAGTTGGTTTGGTCAGGATGAGTTCAAATTTAGAGTCAAAGATAATGGGGATAGTCCAAACCCTTACAGCGGTAATCAAACTGTTACTATCAGTGTTGACCCGCTCAACAATCCACCTACGATCGAAAATTTTGAAATTTTTATCGAGGAAGATCAGATCTATACTTTCACTCGAACTCAGTTTGAAGAGACCTACCAAGATGTGGAAGACAATGGTCTAGCAAACGTCAAAATTATAACTCTACCCGGTGCCGGCCAACTCCATCTCGGTGAGTTATCACTGACCACAGATGTATTATCGACCGACAATGCAATTGTTCCCGTTGACCAGCTTAACCAACTCACTTTTACTCCACCGCCTAACTGGAATGATCAGGTAGACGACAATGATCAGCAAATAAGCTTCACCTTTAGTGTCAATGATGATGGAGACAGCCCAAATCCTTACAGTAGCAACCAAACCCTTACTGTTCGGGTGGCACCGCTCAATGATCCACCAAGATTTAGCTTGAGTACAGAACTGGTCGAAGTCGATGAAGACTTTGAAACACCTCAGGTGATAATCGTTACACCTGAGAGTATTCCTATTGGTGAAACCGATCAAATTGTTACTTATCACCTCTCCCCAGAGACAGTGGATTTTGCAGACCTTTCAATCAATCCAGAGACGGGTGCTATTACAATTACAGCCATATCAAACCTGGAAGGTGACGAAGATGTCGATGTGGTTGCCACCGAGTACCTGTTAACCCTTGAAGGCGAAACCGAGCAACTGTTAGAAAACGAAACTTTTGAGACAACCTTTACTTTAACTGTCAATGCGGTCAACGATCCACCTGTGATCTCAGATCTCGAAATTACGACCGGTGAAGATGAGCCATATACTTTCGATGATTTAGACTTCCAATTTGAGGACGCTGAAACGGATGACTTAGCCAACGTTAAGATTCTCACTCTTCCGGAAAACGGCAAGATTTTATTCGATGAGGAAGAACTTCAGTCAGAGGGAAGCCTCATTGAAATTAACCAGTTAGATCTGCTGGTTTTTCAACCCGATCAAGACTGGTACGGTGAAACACATTTTCAGATCAGTGCTAATGATGATGGACAGACCGTGACGACCCTAGAAGATACTCCCTATAGTCAACCGGTAACCGTTACCTTCACCGTCACTTCAATCAATGACCCTCCCACAATTTCCGAGCCAACCATTCAAACCGAAGAAAATTTGATTTATCTTTTTAGTGTTGACGACTTTCAGTTGGATTTCATAGATCCAGAAGGAGATCAACTGGCTCGTATCCAAATTGAAACGTTACCTGAGAATGGGCAACTACTGTTAGGTGAAGAGGAGGTCGATAGCAGTCAGGTTATTCCAGTCGATCAACTGGACCTACTCCGTTTTTCCCCCAGTGAAGATTGGTTTGGAACAGCTGAGTTTAGCTTCAGTCTGAGTGACGATGGCCCACCACTAGCAGACGAGGATCTGCCCCCGTTTAGTGAGGCCTTTACTGCTTTAGTCGCAGTCACCGAAGACGATAACCAGTCACCGGAATTGACTGCCTTAACGATTGCCTCGGCTAATGAAGGGGAGGAAATCTCTTTTGAATTGGTCAGTTTCGTCGATGAAGATCCGAGAGAAGGAGAAGTTCGTCTGGCGACTATTAATTGGGGAGACGAGACAGAGGATAGTGATGTTGAAGTCACGTTAGAAAATCCGACAACCGGAAAAGTGGTTTACCCTCATACCTTTAAAAATGAAGGACTGTACACCGCCCAAGTGACCGTTTTTGATGGTAGAGGTGGGATTGGATTGGAAGCAGTCGAAATTGAGATCAAGGATGTTCCTCCAACATTTGTCGTTGAGACCACAGAGATCAATGGTCAAGAGGGTCAACCCGTTAACTTAGCCGATTTCAAAGGATCTCTTTCTGATCCAGGTCTGGATGACACCCACAATATCACTGTTGATTGGGGAGACGAAACTACTGACCAAGTTTCGATCGATAATTCGGTTACGCCAGAAGACGTTGGTCAAGCCCTCCTTGCATTGGAACACATCTACCCTGATAGTGCTGATTACACAGTAACGCTAGTCGCCGTAGACACAACTTTGGAGGAGAATCAAGGGCAAGTTACACTCACGGCCAAAATCGAAAATCTCGCGCCTGAGATCGGCGAGATTACGCTGCCTGAAAATGCGGCGGAAGGCGATGAGTTAACACTAGAGGTCGTTGCGACGGATGCCGAAGCAGACCAGGCCACCTTGAGTTATATTTGGGATTTCGGCGATGGGACTCTAGCAACCGAACCGAATCTAGAATCGACTGCTATACACACTTTTCCAGACAGCGGTGACTTTGAAATCAGACTAACAGTGACTGACGACGACGGTGGCACCTCAGAGCAGACGATTCAGATTACCGTCGACAATATTCCGCCAGAGATTACCGAATTACCGGATGAAATTGAAATTGAGGAGGGGGCACCGCTTGAATTAGCCCCCGTAATTGTTGATGCAGGTCAGCAAGATAGTCATACCTTTAGTTGGAACTTTGGTGATGAAAGCCCACTCGTTGAATCTCCAACCGTTGCCTACGCTTACCAAAAAGAGGGTTCGTATCAACTGACGTTGACAGTAACTGATGATAACGGCGGTAGTACTACACAGGAGATCAATGTTACGGTTACTAACGTTGTGGCGGAGATCACCCAAATTGACCTACCCGATAAAATCGACGAAGGCAACGAAGTTGAATTTGCCGTTCAGCTTGAACATCCAACTAACGACTTCAGCAATCTAACCTATATTTGGGATTTTGGTGACGGAAGTGAAGCCAAGCAAAATCCTGATTCGCCTCAGATCACGCATTCCTATGCTGACGACGGAGAGTTTGAAATCCGAGTAAAGGTCGAAAATAAAGCTGGAGATCAAATTGAAAAAGTGGTACAGGTAAAAGTGCAGAACCTGCCACCTGAAATCACCAATTTCGTTGTTCCCGAACAGGCTAAAGAGGGGCAGGAACTAGCCTTTGAGGCCACTGCAGTTGATCCCGCTGGAGATAAAGATTCATTGGCTTTCAGTTGGGATTTTGGTGATGACTCCAAGCCTATTACCGGCGACAAAGTGACTTACGCCTTTGGCGATAATGGTGCATTCACGGTCAAGCTAACCGTGACCGATGACGAAGGTGCCTCTGTGACCAAAACAGCAACCGTTACCGTTGAGAACGTAGCTCCGAAGATTACCGAGTTTGCCAAACAGACTGAGGTCGACGAAGGTGTTCAGATTGGATTTTCGGTAGTGGTCAACGATCCCGGTCGTGACGACGAAATTACTTATGTTTGGGACTTTGGTGACGGGAGCAGCCCAGAAACGGTTGTTGGATCTAACATTTCTGACGTAACCCACATTTATACCGATAACGGTGAGTTTGAATTGAAGCTTTCTGTCAGTGATGACGACGGTGGCAGCGATCAGCAGTCTAAGAAGATTGTGGCTCAGAATGTACCACCGTTCGTGAAGGCAGCTCCCACTGGAAAAACGATTAAAGAGGGAGATCAAATTGTCTTTTCAACAGAGATCATCGATGCGGAAGCCGACTTAGCTACTCTGATCTACACTTGGGATTTTGGAGATGGCTCTGAGATGAAGGAGAGCCAACATGTTGTCGGCCAACCGGTAACGATTAAGCATGCCTATGTCAAAAATGGCGAATTCATAGCCAGGATGAAAGTGGCGGATAAAGATGGTGCCGTGGTCGAGAAAGAGGCTAAAGTGGTGGTACAAAATGTAGAACCGGTGATTGTTAAAGTGCCACAAAGTACAACCGGTGATGAAGGTCAGGAACTGTCTTTTTCTGCAGAAGCAGAGGATTTCGGATTACTGACCTACACCTGGGACTTCGGTGATGGAAGTGAAGTCGCTACAGGCCCCGGCTTGACAGAGGTTAAGCATACTTATCCGGATGATGGAAAGTATAAACTCACCCTCAGTGTGACGGATGTCAACGATGCTACCGTCGCCCGGACAGCAGACGTCACAATTAATAACTTGCCACCGGAGTTCACGGAGGCACCGGAAGATATCACCATTAATGAAGGGGAAACAATCCAAAGAATAGTCAAGGCTATCGATCCAGCGGGTGAAATAGATCCGGTGACTTATGTTTGGGACTTTGGCGATCGGTCAGAAACCGTTAAGGGTCTAGCAGAAATCGAACATACCTACAGAAAACGGGGATCTTATACGGTTGTTGTGACAGCCAAGGACGATGACGGAGGCGAAATTCAGCACCAATTTATAGTTGATGTCAAAAATATCCCGCCAGAGATTAAGTCACTAATCTCCTCCACACCGGAAATTAACGAGGGGGAAGAGGTCGTTTTAACGGCTGAGGCCTCCGATTCTGGCCGTCTGTTATATGAATGGGATTTCGGTGATGATTCGACGGTCATCAGTGGGGCCAATTTGACGGAAATCCAACACATTTTTATGGAAGACGACACCTATACCGTAGAATTGACTGTCACAGATACCGACGAAGCACAGGCGACCAAAGAACTGGAGGTTATAGTTAGCAATCTGCCTCCTAAGGCGGTAATCGAAACCACTCATATAATCGACGAGAAGAGTAAAGTGACACTTGATGCCTCCGGCTCATCTGACCCCGGCAACGATGCGCTGGTTTTTGAATGGGATCTCGATGAAAATGGGCAAGTTGACGAGGAAGGTGAGATACTGATATATGAAGGAGATCAGCTTGGCCAACACAAGATTCTTTTGATCGTTAGTGAAGAAAACAATCCTGAAGCCAAAGACGAAGTCCAGATTAGCATCGAAGTCTTGAATGTTCCACCGGAAGTAAGTGCTGGTGGTCCCTATGCAGGGGAACTGAATGAACAGGTGCCGATTGATGGGGCGACGGCTGGAGATCCCGCCGATCCGACAGGCGAAACTTTCACTTATGCCTGGGATTTAGACGATGACGGTACGTTCGAGACTAGGGAAAAAGAACCATCTTTTTCCCGCACCGAGTCGGGAAATTATAAGATCTCTCTGCAAGTACAGGAAAAAGATGGTGATCCTGTCATTGCCACTACGATCGTTGCCATCAAAAAGAGTGGTAATATAGACCCGGTAGCTGGAAACGATCTGGCTGAAACTAGCGAGGATGAGCCGGTCGTTATCAACGTGTTGGTCAACGATTCAGATCCAGAGGCCGAGGGCCAGGCGCAGAGTCCGCTGAAGGTTATCAGTGCCACCCCGGTTGAAGGTGGGCATGGAACTACAGAAATTAACCCTGATGGTACGATTATCTATACACCGGGTCAGGATGTGGATCAAGATGATTCGTTCACCTACACTATCATTGACCCTGATGGTGGTATAGCAGAAGGAACTGTAACCGTCAAAATTAATCCGATCAACGATCCGCCAGATGCGAAAGACGACGATTTTTCGATTGATGAAGATACACCGCTTAAGCTCACCATTTTGCAGCTAGTTAAGAACGATGTTGACCCGGATACGCCTGACGAAGAACTAGAATTGGAATCTGTCTCCAATCGGAGTGCAAGAGGAATCACAATTGTCGACAACGGCGATGGGACTTTCGCTTATCAGCCCGAGGAAAACTTTTTTGGTCAGGATTCGTTTTCTTATGTCATTACTGATGGACAAGGTGGAGGGAGCGGTGCCAAAGTCAACCTGACGATTCTGCCTGTGAACGATCCTCCCGTTCCAACGGCGGATTCAGCTGAATTACCTGAAGATACCAAGGGTTATCCGATTGATGTGTTGATTAATGATACCGATGCAGACGGCGACACCTTGACCGTTTTATCAGTCACAGAAGCCGAGAACGGAGTCATAGATCTGGATACGATGATCTATACACCACTGTTAGACTTCAGTGGCAAGGATGAGTTTACCTACATTGTCAGTGATGGCAAAGGTGAAGAGGCTAAAGGTACTGTTACTATTATGGTTACGGCGGTCAACGATTTGCCAGTCGCTGTTAAGCAGTCGATTAATACGGATGAAGATACGCTAGTTGAGTTAACGCTAGTTGGTCAAGATGCCGACAAAGAAGATCTGCTTTATGAGGTAGTACAAGATCCGTTGAATGGTAAGTTAGAAGGTGATTCGTTGGAGCAACCGTTCGCCGACGGTCAGAAGCCGAAGTTTACCTATAGGCCAAACAGCAACTACTACGGAGAGGATTACTTCAGTTTCCGTGTTAGCGACAGTAGTTCGCCCAGTTTAGTAGCTAAAATATCATTGACGATCAATTCAGTTTACGATCCACCCCAGTTTGTTACGCAGCCGGAAGAGCTAACAGGCCAGTATAAAACGGGCCAACCGATTGAAACACTCATCAAGGTGATCAATTTTGAAGAAGAAGAGCTCAATTACACCTCTACCGGACTACCATCGGAAGCCAATATTCAGCTAAGGCCGGTTCTCGGTGGCGTCATTTTCAAATGGTTGCCAACCTATGCTCACGTTGGCATTTATGATGTCACTATTAAAGCCAGTGAGAGTGAACTCAAGTTTTCGATGGAGATTATACCGGTCAACCGCACACCAATCTTAGATCCGATTGGCAATATCGTCGATAATTCTGACACTCCAAGTATTTCCGTCCCGTTAACCGCCTACGATCCTGATCCTGAATCACAACTGACCTTTGTCATTTCCCGACTCGGTGCGACCGGTGGGAAACCTCAGGCTAGTACGCCGACCCTCAAGCCAAATGCGGAAAAAGGGGGGACGGATGCTACAGCATCGCTGATCTGGGAACCTGACATGGCAGAAGATGGCGGGAAGGTAATCGAGTTTATTTTAACCGTTAGTGACGAAAAAGGACTCCAAGCCAAGCGGCAGTTCTCCATTGGGCTAGGTGAAGTCAATACTCCGCCAACTCTGTCGCTCGATCAGACTGTCTATAATGTGAGAGAATCGATCCGGTCTGCTTTACAAGGATCGCAAAATCGACTTTTGGGCAATGCCGAACCGACCGCTGATGATGCGGTTACCATCCAACTTTTAGCCGCAGACGCAGAAAAAGACAACTTTCTATTCGAAGCTGAGTCGTTGCCTGAAGGGGCGAATCTGGATGCAAAAACAGGTTTGTTTACCTGGGAACCCGATACCAAAGCGGGTGATGGCCCTGGTGGTGCTAAGATCTGGACTATTCTTTTTCGGGTCCGAGAAGATAGAACAGATCAAAGGGAAGCCCTCTCGGACGAAATATCGGTCCGAATTCGCGTCAAAGACAGGAATATTCTACCAGTCCTGTTAATGGAGTCAAATGGAAAACTAAAAACTATCGACGAAATTCCCGATCAACAGGCTAACGAAGGAGAAAAATTGGTGGTTTTACTTCAAGCCTTGGATTACGACGGTGACGATATAACCTTTGTTTTGAACGGTATGCCACTCGGAGCTAAACTGGTTAATATTAGCCCGGGTCGAGCACAATTTGAGTGGACGCCACCCTTTGATGCTGCAGGACGCGAGCCAATCGTAGTGACGGTTAAAGCGCTAGATGCCAAGGGTGCTGTTACCACCAAGGAACAATCTAAGTACCCGAACAGCATTCCATTTACAGTAATAGTTAAAAACACAAATCAACCACCACAATTGATCGGTGAATTGGTTGATCAAACCATTGATGAAGGGAAAGCCTTGCAGTTTCCAGTAGTATTCACCGATCCGGATTTAATTGAAAATCCGGATGAATCGATTACTTTAACACTGGAAAATGCGCCGCCTGCGGCTGATGGTAGGGTAGCACAAGTCATCGATAGTGGAGATGGAACAGGAACGTTCAGTTGGCAAACCACCTTTGATTCATCAATTCCGGAGGGTTATCAACCGATTGTGGTTGCTACCGACAGTGAGGGAGCGAGGACAGAGATTCTGTTTCAAGTGATTGTGCAGGATGTGAATCGCCCACCTCAATTCGACCTCATAGAAGTACCGCCACGGATTGTTGAAGGCGATGAAATCATTATTCCACTTCTGGCTAAAGACCTCGATGACCCAGATGAACCGTTGCGTTTCGCTGCTCGTGTTAAAGGAGGCTATCTCAAAGATCGATACCAGATTGCTGGTCGAGATCTACTCGTCTTCACTAAAATCGGCGATGCTGAAACCTATACGGTTAAGCTAACGGTTTTCGATACTGAGAATGCGAGTGCTGAAACAAAAATCGATCTGGTTATCCGTCCACGCAATCTGCCACCGACAATTGCAGATCTGCCACCGACGATAAACATTGTCGAAGGTGAAACGGTAAAGTTTGCAGTTCAAGCGGTAGATCCGAACGATCATACACTGCAGTCTAATTTTCAGGTAGAACCCAAGGCTATTGGGGCGACTTTTGAGGCAGGCGTCTTCAACTGGACGTCCAAAATCGGTGATGTTGGTCAATACAAAATTACTTTCAGTGTGGTGGAAACCGAGACTACAGAAAAGTTTAAAGCCATTGCCAGTACTCAATTGGTAGTAATTGAGCGTGGTGATATCAACTTGACCAACGCAGATTTAGTTGGGGCCGGTGGTACAGTAAAAATTACTTTTGACCTTGAAGTTGGGAAGGGTGGGCGAGCGGATATCAATTTGGCGGTGGAGACCAGAGGGGAATTTATACCGCTCGATACCTTGAGCCAACTCCAGACGACTCCAAATGTGACTTATGACTGGGATACACGAGAAACTAAAAATAGTGTGCCCCCTCTCGGTCTGGAAGACCGCCCCTACTATCGTATTCGACTGGTTGCCACTGACGGTGAGGTTTCCAGTCCACCAGTTATTATTGGTCCCGTATTAATTGACAATCAGCCTCCTGCGGTCTCTCTGCCTGAAGGGCAACCTGAAATAATCGAAGCGGGAACTGGAAATGTGGCCCATATTGCGGCGGTTGCAACCGACAACGACCAAATCGGAAATTTACGGGTTGTTTTTGTAGATCGAACCGAAACAGCTACCAGGATTAACAAGCAAAACCTATACGAAGCACCGGTAGTTGTTCCGGCCAGCCCACTGGATCTGCTTCGCGCAGCGGGAATTACTGAAATTACCTTGGAGATGCTGGCCAAAGGCATCGACTATCCCTACCGGCTTGAAGCCACCGATCAGGCGGGAAATCGCACCCTATTTCCCAAGCAGACAGATGAGCCACTAATTCTTAGGCTGCGGGATGCGCTACCGCCCAAAGCTGAGGTTACGCCTAAAGATATGACCGTTAGCCAAGGTTCGGAGGTTACCCTCAATGGTCGGGACTCCAGTGATAACAGCCAACGTGTGGTCGAATACATTTGGGATTTGGATGATACCGATGGCATCAACTTTGATGGACAAGGAGTTACAGGCAAAATCGTTACTTTTGTTGCCACCAAATCAGTTGCTGTTTCTCTTCGAGTCAAGGATCCAGCTGGAAATACAGGAACAGAGTCGATCCAAATCACAGTAGTAGATAAAACTCCACCCGAACCTCCGACTTTTAAGCGGTTTAAGCCGGCCATTATTTCGGAACGACAAGCTCTGATTCAAGGAACTACTGAACCTCGTGCTCAAGTCGAAATTTCAGTTCAAGGTACAACCGGTCTAGTTCGCAACGTGCAAGCCGACGCAAAGGGAAACTTTACCTTACTGATCGAAGATCTGGACGATAGCACCTACAAAATTGGTGGAACGGCAACTGACGCCTCAAACAACACTAGCCTTCAGGCCGCACCCGCTACGCTTATAGTCGATACCACACCGCCGGAGGTAAAAATCGTCTTTGACGTTGAACAGGTCCCGGGGCAACAAAACCGATTGCTAGCTGTCAGCGAGATTGCTAACGTCCGGCCGCAAATCCCAATTGAAGTGACCGATCGAGGTGGCTTAGCCTTTGTAGACCTATTCTTAATGGAAGGTTACGCCGAGGTTTCGCTAGATGGGGGTAAGCGTCGGAGTGGCGGTGGTGGATTCAGCATAACTGAAAAGGTGATTCCTCTTCGCGATTTAGTCGATGGAATAACCTACCAGGTCAAGGTGGTAGCACTCGATCTGGCACAACAGAGAACCGAGACCAAGCTTGAATTTAAGATTAATCGAGAGGCACCCGACCGAACTGCACCACAAGTCGTTTTCACTTCACCGGGTATTGAAGGCATGTTCACAGGTAATGCGAATCTGCCGATTCAGGCCAATCTGTCAGATGCCGAAAGCGGTCTGGATCTGAATCTAGAGAATATCCAGGTCGGTTTAGTCCGAACGGTAGATGCTGAGCCTATTCAGATTCAACCTCTTTCCTTAGATAGCAGTGACATTAAAGCGGCCACAATCATGACTTTCCCGGTTGAACCGCTTCCGACCGGGCAATACACAGTCTCCGTTAGTATTAAAGACTTGAATAACAACGCTAAGCGGATCGACCGGTCTTTCCAAGTGTTAGGGGTTCCACCAGCACCGACCATCCCTCAACTTAACCGGCTGCAAGACGATGTGGGTAATGAAACCGTCAGTACAAATTCGGAGGGCATTGAAAGTCTACGGTCGGACTCGGCCGAATTTACCAACACCGCTAAAACAACAATTGAGGGCCAACTCGATATTACCTATTTGCCAGGTGGGGGAAGTGTTGAGTTTTTTGTTAACGGTAATGTTGTCGCCACTGCCCCGATCGACGCAGTAACAGGCAACTACATTGGTAGAGTTCCACTAGTCGAGGGAAAAAATGAAATTATGCTGGTGGCGGTAAATGCCATCCGTAAAAAGAGCCAACCATCTGTGCCCACATACCTGATTCTGGATACGCAATCGCCAATAGTTGAGGCCTTGGAACCAGCTAATGGATCGATACTTCGCCATGTTAGCGAGATACGAGCCATCCTAAAAGACTCGACCGTAGTCTCTACTGCTATTAGCGGGGTCGATTTCGCCTCGATCCAAATTTTTCTCGACAATCAACCGCTAGTGGCTAACGATCCTAAAACGCCAGATGTTGACGGCTGGCAATACGACTCTCTCTCAGGTCAATTTATTGCTGCTCTCGCTGAACCTTTTGCAGATCAGTCAGCACATACGATCAAGGTTCAGTTGGCTGACCGACTGGGTAACTTCGTGGTTCGAGAAACTAACTTTAAAATTGAAACCGATTTAGAAGACACAACTCCACCTGTTATCTCTGGATTAAGCCCAACAGCCGGCGCGACTCTCAATGGAGAAGACCTAGCCGAACCCAGCTTCGCTTTGCGTGGAGCCGCCTACGACATCGAAAGTGGATTGGCAGAGGTTCAGATCCGACTCGATGGGAAGACTATTGACTCGAAAGTTTTTGCCTACCGTAATCAACAAAAGTTTGAAGATCCGGGTAAAATCGAGTTTCGACCAGAATCAATTACCGATGGCCACCACCTGTTGACCATCTACGCCAGAGACAAGTCCGACAATGAGAAACTGGTGCATTCCAAGTTTTTTGTTGATGCTGCCACCCTAAAACCTGTTTTTGATCCGATTCCTGAACAGCTAAATAAAAGGCGAGTTAAACTGGAAGGCACAGCCGAGCCCTTTGCCGATATCCAGATACTGGTAAATGAGAAACCGGCGGGAACGGTTACCGTCGATGAAAATGGTCGATTCACACAACCAGGGTTGGCCCTAGATGAAGGTTCAAATGTCATCACTGCCATTGCCAGCGACAAGGGAAATAATGTCAGTGATCTAGCTGATCCTTTGGAAGTATTAGCCGATATTCGAGCACCACTGGTTGGGAATCCAGAGCCTAAACCCGGACTGAATTTAAAACAGTCAGTTTTTACGATCGGCGCAGATTTAGGGGATAACCCTGGAGGTAGTGGGATTGATATCACCAGTATTCAACTGGTGTTGGACGGGAGCAAAAATCTGTATGAGTTTGAGTTTGATGAAAAAGCACAAACGCCGGTCCGGATTAGCTATACCCCATCGGTAGACTCCGCGGAACTGACCGAATTTTCGGAAGGAAAGCATACTTTCCGATTAGTGGTATCGGATCTAGCCGGTAATACAACCACATTTAATTCAGGCCAATTCTTTGTTAACTTTACACCACCGACGATTGATCAAAACCTACCGAAAGAGGGTGATATTCTTTCCAACGGCGACATTGAAATTACGGTTGTTTCGGAGGAAGAGGACCTGGCCGAACAAGCCTTTAGCCTTCGCTTATTTAATGCCGGTGGCGAAACAGTAGCTACTGATGAAGAATACGATCCGCTCAAAGGTCGACTACGCGTTAAACCACAAGCACCGTTAGCCGATGGTGAATATTCCTATCTTGTTTCCGTCGTCGACTTAGCTGGTAACAGATCAGAGAAAACCGTTAAGTTCAAGGTCGATTCTGAAGCACAAGATGATAGCCCACCAACAATTATGCCACAGTTCCCTCAACCGGGGCAGGAGGTCAGCTCAACTAATTTCATGGCTATGGAGTTCCAGGTTGTCGATTCTGATAGTCAGGTTGGTTTCGAAGAGATGAGTGTTGAAATCAATGGGGTGGTCTACAACGAACTTTTTGGGGCAGGCAGTGCGAACCGTTTTAACCGTGATACAGGTGATGTTGTTCTCTATGCCCGCTTGCAGTTGGAGTTAGGAGGGCTAGAAGATCCGCTCGAACTGGGAGGGCTAGAAGATCCGCTCGAACTGGGAGGGCTGGAAGATCCGCTTGAACTGGGAGGGCTGGAAGATCCGCTTGAACTGGGAGGGCTGGAAGATCCGCTTGAACTGGGCGGGCTGGAAGACCCGCTCGAACTGGGGGCATTAGAAGATCCGCTTGATCTGGGAGCGCTTGAACGACCACTGGAACTGGCTACAGGTCTAAACGCTATTACTATCACAGTTCCAGATATGACCGGCAACTTCAGCCAACTCGCCATGAACTTTGATGTTACGCTGGAGTCACCTGAAGCGCCACAAATTATGGCAGGACCACCGCCACCGCCACTAGATCCAGGGATCGAACCCCGGTTCGGTGAATTTTTCGTCGGGCAAGTTGGAATTACCCCCTACACAATCAGAGCGGGGGAAGCCTTTGACATCTCCTTCAATGCGACCCAGGATGTGGTCGCAGCTTTCTTGGACCTGGCTCGCCTCGATTCAACACTACCGGAAGATGCGACCGGTTTAGGTCTTAACCCTCCACCGTGGTCAACAGATGACGACCGGAAAGTGATTTGGGAACAGATCGTCAACATTCCCCAAGAGCGTCCAGATCTGAAGATAGACCTATTTAAGTTTGCCTGGCTAGAATTGAACAGGATTACCCCCAAACCCTACGCTGTTCCTGCAGGGGCTGAGCGTTACCAGGCGGTTGCTCAAGTCAGCGAAGAAACTCAAACTGCTGGAGGCGATGAAACCATTCGCCTCTTCGTAGTGAAGCAGAATGGGGAGTCTGGAGAATACTTTGTTGACTACAGGCAACTCTTTGTCGGTTTTGAGAATCCAACAATTGATGGTGGAAAAAGTGCCAATCGGGTACGACGCGGTCGTCAAGCCTCTCGCCTCTTTAGCAATCGGATGGTAAGTTCTTCATCTAGTCAAGACGACGAGGCCGCCCCAGGCGAGTTTGAATTCGAGGCCTATTTTATTGAAATCAATGAAGAAGATGGAAAGATTTATACCAATACGCCTGAAGTTCCACTCGTTGGGCAGATGGCCGAGGTTAATGACAAGCGCAATATGGAAGTTGAGATTTTTGTCAATGACAATACTATGGGCATTGCCGACGTTAGCCCTGACGGCGTCTTTTCACTACCACGTATTTTGCTCGATGCAGGATCAAACAAAGTAACCGCTTTTTCTCGTAGTGAATCACAACTTCAAAGTCCTGTCTCTCCACCAATGATCTATTTTCTGGATCAAGAGGCACCTAAGATTGAGTTTGTAGAACTACCAACGCACGCTAGTCTACCGGCCCATAAAATCCAAATACGCTACCAGGATAATAGTGGTCCGATTGCGCAATCAATCACACTGGTACTTAACGAAGTACCTATTGCTATTGATAACTCCACCAGCGAACCAGAACTAACAATTGACTTGGAAGACGGTGCAAATAAACTGGGCCTGTCTGCCATTGATCCTGCTGGGAATGTTAGTGAAGTGGTCGAAACCACACTAACCTTGAGTAATTCTCCACCAGAAACAGCGCCCACAGATCTAAAATCAGGACTCGGATTTTCTGGAACTGAAATTGTTGTCCGCTGGACAGCTGATTCTAACGCCCAGTCTTACAATGTCTATCGCTCCGAATCAGAGATCTTTGATGCTGTTTTCTTGAATCCAATTCAGCCAAAACTCAGCCGTACTGCATACACCGATGTCAATGTAGACCTCGGAACCACCTATTTTTACGCCTTAACCTCGATTAGTCCATCAGGGTTGCCCGGCGCAGCGACCTCAGAAAATATTAATGTTACCATTATCTCCGCTTCCAAAGGCGGAACTGCCGCACTGGCCGATGGAACGAGGATTACCGCTAAACGACGTGCTATTTCCCGTGATGCGACACTTTTTACTGCGGTTTCGATATTCTCTTTACCAGATGGAGAACTGCTACCTTTACCCGGTGCAATTGAGGGAAGTGCCCGACAATTTTCGGCCTTTTCGCAAAGTGGTGATCTATTTATCAGTAAATTCAGCAAACCTGCAACTGTGGCTATTCCCTATTCGAGAGATTATAACGCAGCAGACCTCGGTATCTTCCGTTTAGTTGATGGTCAAGAAAATCCAAGATGGGAGCAAATCACCAACATTAAGTCCGATGAGCAAAAACAGGTTTTCACTTTCAGTGCCAGGTACTTTGAAACCTATCGTTTATCCGGAGCAATATCTCGCCCTTGGGATATTAACGCTGATCAGCAGGTTAACATTCAAGATATGGTTATTGTTGCTACCAACTTCAGCCAAACTGGTCCTGCTGTAATGGGCGATGTCAATGCAGATCAGGTGGTTAATATTCAAGATTTAGTCACCGTTGCCAGCCACTTTGGCGAAGTTTATGACGATTCGGCAGCAACGGCTCCATTGACCAACGCCGATTTGGCCAATGCCACCCTATCGCTCTCAGCAGATATTTCCGACAGACGGGATCACAGCTTAAGTCAAGTTCTACAACTATCTATAGCCTTGAGTCAAACCGATCTGACTGCCCCTATGGCAGGTTATCAGTTTGGCCTCAGCTATGACCCATATTTGCTAGCGGTTGTCGATATTGATCGTACTGGTGATACTGAACTGGATCATGTTAAGCCCGTAATTAGTCTTGGGGCCATCAAAAATATTACCGGCCTCCAGGTCATCGACCAATCGATGGCCAAGGATGCAAATGAGACGAGATTGGCTCACATCACTTTCCGGCTCAAAGGTGACCAGGATGAAGCTGTCAATTCGATTCAGATTCAAAACTTGGTTCTAGTTGACACCCAATCCTCCCTGATTCCAGTTCGAGTTGACCCTGAAGTCATCTATCGGCATAGATCTACCAATCCACTTACTTTCGAATTGGGTCAAAACTATCCGAACCCATTTAACCCGGAAACTTGGATCCCGTATCAACTGGCTAAAGATTCACTGGTTGAGATCGAAATCTATAGTGCAACAGGTGTCTTGGTTCGCCAACTCGACATCGGATTCAAAACAGCAGGGAACTACACTTCGACTGAACATTCCGCTTACTGGAATGGCCGTAACCGACAAAGTGAAAAAGTTGCTAGCGGCGTTTACTTCTACCGGATCAAAGCCCATATCGCATCAGCGGACCATCATGTGCCGGCAGTTTGGCGGACAACCAAGAAGATGATTATCTTGAAGTAGAAGGCCTGAAAAATCTAAAAGAGGGACCAACCTCCGGATGATAGCAACGTTTGGTAGAGGCAAAATAGCACCACGACACCAGGTTCTGAGTTAATATTGGTGTTGAAGAAGATAAGCCGGTCCATCAGAATTATATACCTCTCCTTCAGTGGTTGTTTTTGGATTGAGTAGACAAAAGACAAAGTTGTAGAGGCCAAGCAGGCCAGATGTGCCTGCGGCAATCCAACCGGTGCTGGTGGCGTTGCACTTCCGTGGCAAGAAATGTTTTTTTGCATTGGCCCAATGCCCAATAAGTTTCTAGCTAACCATCCCCTGCGGATAGCGGAAGAGAAACTCCAGTTGGGCCAACAATCTAAGCCGGTGATAAGCAGGTCTATCAGACTCTGGTTCTACACAATTTCGCCTGGCTTGCTGGATGTTGGCCTTGAACGCATTTAGAGAACCATAGACCACAGCCAGATAAGTCTTACCATCTAGTACTACGACCTCTCGATGAACCTCTATCTAGCCGCTCTCAACTAGACTTTTCAAGTCTTTTTTAATAGCCTTTCCAGATACACTCAAAACCACGTCCTACGTGACTTTCCGAACCAATCTTGGCCAAACGTGCATTCAGACTACTTGCTAGTGTCATATAGGCCAGATTTGGATAAATACTCGCTGACCGGTCGGCCAATTCTGCACGTTGTACCTCTGCCTCAACCAACTTTCTATAACCGCCGAGCTGGTGTGTGTCGGCCTGACTGTAGACTGCTTTCACATAAAGAGGCTTTTGATTAATTCCAGGATTCATTTGTTTTCATCCTTTTAAATTTTGACGTTTATCCCAAATTCTAAATTTCTCTTGAAGCCAAGACTAATTTCTTACAATTTTACCTGCTTTTTGGCCTAATCCTATCTCTATATCCCCCTTTTTTATTATCTGGATCTGTCTATGCCGTTGCCTTCTGTTTTTTAAAAATGTTAAATCCTCTTTGTCTGTTGAATGCCACCTGCCTGAACCAGAGATCTATATTATTTTTGGCTCTCGTTGTGAATCTGGCTGGCCATTATCATGAAGATGACTTACATCCAAAATATTGTTCGACTATAGACCTGGCTTGGGATATTTCCTGCTTCCGGTCTATCTCTAATTCTGTCAACTGGGCCTTTGTCTCACTCTTTCTCATGAGACCATCTTTAAAATTGTTGATGGCTGAGAATGACCGGTTGGGCATGTCGTGAGCCCTTTTATCCCCAGACACAACGGCTAATTTTTGTTTAGTCTGCCGGCTATATATCGTGGAGTATGCCAAATAATTGGTCTCATGTACAGAGGCTTTACTCAGTACGGCCGCCAGAACAAATCCATGCGTTGCATCGACTGATGTCTGCTCTTTTAAACCGTAATAATGTTGGCCATTTTTATCCAGCTTACCTTCTGGGCTTTCTCTCTTGGCTTTTAGATCCTCTATTTTTTTATTGCTCACTGGAAGACCGGCTGATTTTACAACCCTGGCATCGATCGCAACTCCTTCATTAATCGTTAATCCCTGAGCGGCAGATTGATGGCGGGTATTTCCTGCGATGAGATTAAATTTACCTTTGGTCAGCCTTTTCCTAAACTTAGAAAAGGTGGAATCATCTGGCAAGACCTCAACCGAGGATACGCCCAGAAATATTTGAAAGGATTCACGATTGTTAATTGAATCCTCTAATTCAGGGCCAGAACTGAGGTGAAACCATTTTTGTAACCGGAAGCATTTGAATAAAAGCAATGGGGTGTAGGCTTTGTTGCCTTCTT
>Ga0208128_1000320_pt1 | contig 20461 bp, 12 predicted proteins | sample ETNtaG_35_FD_185758 | JGI IMG/M metagenome (GOLD analysis project Ga0208128, IMG submission 185758) | Marine microbial and viral communities from oxygen minimum zone, Eastern Pacific Ocean - ETNP201306PF51B (SPAdes) (version 2) | ecosystem: Environmental > Aquatic > Marine > Oceanic ... | reverse complement strand
TCAGGATTTAGGCAGGAGGCATCACCATAGCCCATATCATCGACAAAGAAATAGACGATGTTGGGTCTGGTCGATTTGGCAGTCATTTTTCTATTATTACTACTCTAATCCCTGCGAACTAGATAGTGACAGCATTTCTCCGTTTTTGTCAACCTGACAGGGATTTCGCACAATTGGAGGTTGACGGAATATAGCAGGAATTTTGGCGTTTGCAAAGGTAGGAAATCAGAGCCCCTACATACAACCCAGATAATACAAAGCGAACGCCTCCAGGGCATCCAGACGCATTCTATGTTTCTTCTTCGCAACTTCCTCATAAGCGTTGGTTAGTCCCACCAACATCAGTAGATAACTGAATAAATACTGCAGTAAAAAGGGAAACTTTCCGTTTAATAGGATGAAGTGGCGTGTCTCGCTGGTTATTAGGTCGGGACTGGCTGGCTCTTTATGATTGAATACCCTTTTTAGGTGGTTCAGGGTTGGTACTCATGTTTGGTCCATTAACCCAACCCAGTCGGGCCATATCCTTGCTCCAGTAAGCGTTCAGAACACAGCGTCGATCGACATCACTGTGCCAGGCCCAAGCACCATGCGTCGTAGCTCCACCCATAAAAAATAGCAGATCTCCCGCCTGCATCAGTGGGTGTAGTACTCCTTTGTGTCCCGCTGGATCACCCGGATCGTTTGAAGGTAAAGGAAACCTAGCGTGGTGAGACCCTGGGACAACCACGAATCCACCCTCTTGTTCAGTTATATCGTGGAGTTGCCAGGTGACGTTAACCTGTCCGGTATAACACCTGCCGTTCCGGTAAAGATAAGGCCACCAATTAATATTGGGATAAATTGGTGCTCCATTCCCATGTAGGATTTGTCCTCCGCCTCCACGTCGGGTGGCGATTACGCTACCTATCCCTTCGGTCCGGAAGTGCCCACCAAGCATCCAATTGAGCCTGTGAACCAGTGCTGGATGGGCCATCATTCGCTGAAATGGTCGACGATGCTCTGCCGCGAGTTCAACCAGTGACAATCCTGGCCGTCCGGTTCCCCGCATTCGATATCCTCCCAGCACCTGATTTTTGCTGGCTCCTTCATAGTCAATTCGGTGCAGGTTAGCATCAATCGCTGCGTTAGCTTCCGCCAGCCAGTCGGGATCCATAACCTTTCTGACGACTAAGAAACCGGTCAGTTCCCAGTAAAAGAACTCCAGGGGATCAACTACGGCCGGGTCAGGTAGTTGTTTTTCATAAAAGCCCGGGTGGTAAGGAACCCCTCCGTTTTGAAGCTCAGTTTCGATCCAGGCCTCCTTCCCGTCAGACAACAATGGCGGAGCCAAGGTGTTAACAGTGTCGGCTAATCCAAGCACTACGCGCTCCTCAGGCCCCAGTTCTTCCATCCACGGCAATTCTGCTACTCGTCCTCCTTCGGTGACATTATCGGAAGAGAAGTTCGATGGTCGGGTATAAACACTGACGAACTCGCAACTTGCCAATCGTTGAGGGTTGCCTTGATAGAGCCAGGGCCGGATCCCGTGGGCCAGCGAACTGGCATGAAGCAGCAGATCGCCTGCCCGCAATACTGGTTGAAGACACATGCCGAGGGATTCCAGATAGGTATCTTCTCCATTGCGCACACAATCGGGCACGGGTACATTAACGGTATGACTGCCCGGTAACAGGGTCAGACCTCCAGCTCCGGAAGGAGTATCTGCCAAGGCCCACACTGCTCGTACCCCCTGGCAGAACCGACTGTCTCCTTGATGGAAGTAGCCGCGACTGGGGTTGCGGGGTTCGTCTCCACCTATCATAGGCCGAGATTCGTGTGCCTCTATCTGTTCGATCATGGTCACCGGTTTATCTAATCGGTAAGCTAGACCACAGAGTTGCTCAATGTAGCGCAGCAACACCGGATTTGCGCACAACCCCAAGGGAACTTCTCCTTGACCGACCAAACGATTGCATTCCGCCAATTCCGACTTGTTTAGGACATTCCGTACAACTAGAAACCCCTGTACTTCAAACCCGTAGTTTTCTTCTGGACTCATTTTGCCGTCAATCGTCGCTTCTGCTTCTGACACCGCGGCTTCCTGCCCTGGCAGATGTGGATGCCATGGAGGTTTGAGGTGAGGCCACACCTCCTGTGCTGCTTGTAGTCGTTGCTGGTGTGTCGGTGTCTCTGGAACGGTTTTCATAGAAGGGATGTTTGGCCTTTTGGACTCAGAAGACATGATCGTTTTCCTTTGCAAAATAAATACTATTGCTGCATTTTGATAACAGTGTCGATGACCCAAAAACGTTTGTTGGGCGGTTAGTGTTGACTAGCATCCGTCAATGCCTGGATGACATCGGTTTTTACGAATACTGTTAGATGGATCGATAGACACCCCAAAGGATTTGAGTCATTACCATTTATCAACTCCTTATACTCCACCGTCCTACAAGTAGCATGTATGCACCATCTTGAGCCTATACTGAACTAAAAACAGGCTGGCCTAGTATCAGCCACAAAATCAACGCGGTTAAGTGGTATGAGAAAGTAGTAATGGGCCTAGCTAGAAACAACCCCAGTCGGGAGCGTGAATGAACCATGTTCCGGAAGAGGGGCCGAGGACGTACATCAGGTCTCGGTTGCCTCTGGACGACCGTCGGAAACTGATCGACGCGTTGATGATCAAGCGATCCTCGCACCATTAGCGGGCGATGTCTATCGTAACATTTGACCTCTCCAAGTTTTATTGGATAGGTTGAAATAAATCGGCCTGATATCGGTGGTAAAAAAGTCCAGAATAAAGGAAACGGATCGTGTCACAATAGACGGAAATGGTAAATGGGGAAGGTTAAAAATCTCACGTAGATCCTTCATTATCGGTATTTGGACTTGGGTAAAGGGGAATGGACGGCGAAGGGTATGTTTTCGCGCTGACTTTAGTGAAATCGGAGTAGGAGGGGAAACCCGTTTATCCTACAGCTTAAGTGTTAACTATCCGGCACCAATAGATCCTGAGGATGGCGGAGTACACCCAATAGGGCTTGAGGCTGATCTGTACCGATGCGAAATTTTTTGCCGTTGGTATAAAGTCAAATCTACCGCATCAAGGCCGCTAATGTTCCACATCCAACCGTGCGGCGTCAAGCGGATGCCCCAACCGTACCACCAACTGTTACGCACTTGTTCTGCTTGGGCGATTTTTTGGCGAGGAATCGTTCGTCGAATTATCCCCCTACCGAAGAACAACCGGACATCTTGCGCATCGACTTCAACCATCAAGCTGGAATAATAAACGACACACATCAAAATACCTGGAATAAATACCAATGCCAGCATGGACCCGACAATCAGAAATATCAGTGCCAGCAACAAAAGGACAAGCAGCATCACCCGTGGCCATATTGGCGACTGACGATGCTGATAAACTATCTGCTCCATTACGGCTGTTAATTAGACCGGATTGTTCCCTTTACTATTTGTCTTGATTGCCAGGGCAAGACCGGTGTTTTGGAAACAGGAACGATGGCCTTGACACCCTTTGGGATCTATAAACTGATCGTCAGGCCCAACCACGTTGCTCATAGTAGCGTTACACCAGTAATGGGTTTCGGGATTGGTTTCGGTTAGATTTTTCCAACTACCGCCCGGGATATAGACGGCCTTGGTACGAAGGTGCTGGCAGACCGGCCGTTGAAAAGCAAACGGTTGTTTCTCTGGTGTCATTTCATTGGGCATCTTCATCTCCTTTGGTTAGAAACCCTTAACTGACCGCCATTACAGCGGCGCGTTTGACCAGGTTTTGAGTTAGCGTTACCTTATAGGCGTTATCGCTCATCGGATCGGCGTTCTTAACTGCCGCTTTGCCAGCGCGTTCACCCAAATCATCACTGATCACCTGTCCGCGTAAAACTTGCTCGGCTTCGTTAGACCGCCATGGTGCTGGTGCGACCCCGCCCAAAATCAGAGACAGATCCTGGCATTTTTTGCCTTGCATCTGGAAGACACCCGCAAGACTGACCAACGCAAAATCGAAGGAACTACGTTCACGGAGCTTGATATAGAAGCTAGTGGTATTCGCAATTGGCTTAGGGAGGTGGATCTGAGTGATGATCTCGTTGGGTTCTAAGATATTTTCCCGGTAAGGATTGGCTACTGTAGGCAGGATAAAAAAGTTTTCCAGCGGAATCGTTCGCTGGCCGCCTGCCCCCAGGATGGTAACGTCTGCTCCTAATGCGACCAAAGCAGGAGCCGTATCAGAGGGGTGGACGATGTAGTTCGGACCTCCACCGAAAATGGCATTATACTTGTTTAAACCTGATAGGGCATAGCACATGTTACCGCCTTTTTTTAGGCAATCGGTGTCCGGATCTCGATAGTACCAGCACCGGGGGCGTTGGCAGAGGTTCCCACCCAACGTGCCAACATTACGGATCTGGGGTGAGGCGACTACGCCTGCCGCTTCAGCTAGAGCGGTGTAATTTTTCTGGATTTCAGAATGTTCAGTAATGTCAGTCAGGGTGGCCATCGCGCCGATTGTCAACCCCCCATCGTCTGCCGAGATTTGATCGAGACCCGGAATTGATTTTAGGTTGATTAACCGTTTAGGAGATTCGATATAATCCTTCATTTCACCGACCAGATCTGTACCGCCGGCAATGACTTTGGACTGCCAGTCATCTTTTAGCAACCCAGGTACCTGTTCCAGACGGGCTGGATTGATATAACTAAACTTCTCCACGATTACGCCTCCTCGAGTGCGGTTAAAACTTTGTCTGGTGTGATGGGTAGAGATCTAACTCGCACACCAATTGCGTTATAGACAGCATTAGCGATGGCTCCTGCCGTTGGAATGGTTACGGGTTCACCAATACCTGTTACTTTGCGGTCAGTATCGTGGGCAATGGCTCTGATTTCGGGGATCTCTTGAGCCCCTGCCACCTTGTAGTCGATCAGGTTGGAGTTTAGCGAGCGACCTGTTTGGCCATCCATGATCCGGTCTTCCAGTAGCGCGTAACCGATACCTCCAATCACTCCACCGTTAATTTGACTCTCGGTTGCCAATCGGTTGATGATTAGGCCGCAATCTTGAACCGCCACAATTTTGATTAGCTTGACCTGACCAGTTTCGGTGTCAACTTCCACTTCAGCGAACTGGGCTCCGGCGGCTCCGCCTTCTCGCAAGTTTTCGTCCCAGGATCCTTCTTCAGAAATGGTTTCCATACCTAGGGTCGAAGCAGCCTCTTTCCACGACAGTTGGTTATTGCCGATCGTTACTGACCCCTCTTTAATAACCACTTCATCGGCGGCAACGTTGACCTTTTCGGCCAAGTGATTAATCAAGCTTTCTTTAGCTGCCATGGCCGCTGTTTTTACAACCGGAGATACCGAAGGAGTAGTTTGGCTGCCCCCACTTCCCCCCGAAGGTAAACCCGGTAATGTGTCACCGATTTTTACTGTAATATCGGTGGGTTGCAGTCCCAGTTCGTCGGCCACGATGATGGCGATGGCGGTTCGGATCCCAGTACCTAAGTCTTGTGTACCGGTGACGGCCTCTACTGTGCCATCACTGTTGATATTGACACGCGCTTTGGTGCCTTTACCACCGCCGCCGCCCCATTGACCGCTACCGACACCGATTCCCCGCTTCTGGATTCCAGGTGCTGATCCAGCGACTTTTTGCCGCCGATTCCAACCGATCTCCTCAGCACCGCGGTCGTATTCAGCGTGGCGAATTTCGTTCGGATCGTTCAACTTACGAAACTCCAGCGAGTCCATCCCAATTTTCTCAGCTAGTTCGTCCATCAACGAATCCATAGCAAATGCCCCTTGTGGATGGCGAGGTGCACGGAAGGCGCGACCGGATCCTGCATTGATGGCTACGTTGAACTTTTCGGTTCGGTAGTTGGGCACTTGATAGACGTAAGGACCGGTGAAACCGGCACCACCACCTAGTCCGGAGGTACCGTAACCGCTGACCTCGTAGGCAACCAGTTTTCCTTCTTTGGTTGCACCGGCTTTGACGTGCTGTACCATCGAGGGGCGGTTACCTGCGGTGTTCTGCTCCCCTTTTCGCGTCAGCATTAACTTGACAGGCTGACCTGTCTCCTTGGCTAACTTGGCGGCAGCCCGGCCTTCAACACCAGGACCAAACTTAGAGCCAAATCCACCACCCATATGTTCGGTAATCACGCGCACCTTGTCTTCAGGCAGTTCAAAGTGCCGGGCGAAATCTCGACGGGTGCCAAAAACTGCTTGAGTGGAGGCCCAAACAGTCAGTTGATCACCGTCCCATTCAGCCACATGACCGTGCGATTCCAAGCAGGTATGCACCTGCACCTCGGTGCTATAAGTGGCTTCCACCACGGCGTCCGCCGTGGTCCAGCCAGCTTGCAGATCCCCCTTTTCATCGATTTGCCGATCGCTTTGGTTATTTTCCCAATCCCGTATTTGCGGTGAACTTTCGCTCATCGCCTCCCCTAAATCAACCACATGATCCAGAGGATCATAGTCGAATTGGATAGCGCGGATGGCGTCTGCCGCAATATCCTTGGTATCTGCTGCTACGGCGGCAATCTCCTGCCCTTCGTAGCGAATCTCTTTTCCGGCCTCGATCAGCGGTATCGCCGCCTTGACCCCCGGCATCTGTTGCGCCGGTGAGAGGTCCAAGGCCGTCAGCGTGCCACGTGGGATGTGTGAGCGTAAGATTCGGCCATATAGCATCCCGGGGCGGTTAATATCAAAGGTGTATTTAGCCTGACCCGTGACTTTTTGAGGGCCCGATAGCCGTTGCGTATACTTACCTAACAGGCTCGATTTTCTTGCTTCTCCCCATTCAGCCATACTATTTCTCCTTTATATACTATATACCAAATGCTATTTCATCTTTTTGGCTGCCGAAGCGACGGCTTCAAAAATGAACGGGTAGGTACCACAACGGCAGATGTTACCCGACAATTCTGCCTGGATCTCTTCTCGTGTCGGGTTCGGATTTTGATCTAAAATCGCTTTAGAAGCCACCACGAAACCAGGTGTGCAGAAGCCGCACATCAGCGCATCGTGTTCGATAAACGCCTCCTGTACCGGATGTAGCTCATTATCGTCGGCTAAACCTTCAACCGTAGTGATCTCCTTGCCTTCAGCGTCGATGGCTAACATCATACAAGAGTAGACGGATCTACCATCGACCAGGATAGTACACCCACCGCAAGCCCCCCGGTCACAGACCTCTTTCGCACCGGTAAGATCGATGCGTTGGCCTCCGGTGTCGATACCGTCCCGGAGCACCGTCAACAGGGTAGTGCGTGGTTCGACCTCGATCTGGTAAACCTGCTGATTAATACTTAACTTGACGGTGGCTCGAGTAATTTCCGCACCGGTTGTTGCACTGTGCGAATCGGCCTCTGCCAGCGTCGCGGGTGCAACAGTGGCCGCCACCGCTCCCGTGCCTAACCCTTTCAGAAAGTTTCGGCGAGATAATCCTGTTTTGTTGACCTGATGTAGATCTTTTTGTCGATCTTCAGGTTGATCCGTTGATCTGGTTGTATCTTCAGCCATCTGCCCCCCCTTGGATAACCAATCTTGAAGTAGGACATACTTCTTGAACAAGATAGCGTATGTGTATCCTACATCCATCTTTGCTAAGATGTAAGTGTGCCGGATCTCCCCGATTGGAGAGCCAGACCTCGACCCAGTCTATAGGTTCAACGCAGCTGGCTCCTTGCATCCGCTGGTACCCTTACATATCTATATTTAACATCAACTACAATATCAGTAACCGCCCCTTTTGTCAAGCTCAAAAACCCGGAGTGTATTACAAAACATTTCCCGTTTGGATGAGAAATAATTCAAAATCCAAACACCATGAGAATCCTAAGATTGAGGTAATGGTTGGAGATGCGACCAGGTCTGATGATGTTGGCAAAATCGTAGTGGAAACCGATGTTGTAGTTAGTTATTTCGGTCATGTCAAGAGGGTTCATATGATGGAAAAGTCACATTCCAATATTCCGGCGGTGGCTGCTGAGCAAGAGAAGATTCCATCTATGATCCGGCCGGGAAGTTGGTTCGTCGCTTGAATGTTGGCTTGCAGCCAACGGGTGATTATAAAAGTCAGAATAGGGCCGCTTACTGGGATGGTAAGAATAAGTTGGGTGAGCAGATGGCATCTGGAGTTTATTTCTATACCATTCAAGCCGGTGAATTTACCGATACGTGGAAGGTCTTGCTGATGAAGTGAGAGAAAAGTCCGGACTCAGCGCTGACATCTGGTACTGGTGTGCAAACCCGAATTACACAACATTCCAATTTTTGACCCGAAGAGTTCCACACAATCGAGGGGAATCGTCACCGCGCAGTAATTGATGAGGGGACCTGGTCCCCGTCATTACCTTCTTTCTTACAGACTGTTTGAAAGCCGTTGTATTCCGTTGTATTCGTTTGAGTGTGAGTTGTAGCCGCTTCACTAGCGAGCCATAGCGCCATAGATCATGTTCTCTAAGTGCGAGCTTTTCCCTTCGTAATCTAAGCTTAAGGCCTCAAAACCAGACCACGGTCCGTTCTGCGATCTATAGCTAAGGCTTGAAGCCCACCCTTCTTTCAAATTCACTGCTATTTCCAATTCCGCTTGAAACCAGTAGCACGACTACCAACCGATATTGAGGAGAAGCCCAGGCCAGTGGATAAGCTAAGATCGATGGCAGGTTTTGAACTGATCTTGCAGTACAGTCCAGTATTCTGGCATAATGTGGATTGACTGGCGATAAAATTAGATATAGAGATCGACAATACGAACCGAGTCACAAAATCTAGGTTAACAGTGAAAAGTAACAAGAACAGGAGTCCACAGCTATGAAAATAGGCACCCCATTCACCCCTCAGGCAACTAAAGTGTTGATGCTCGGTGGCGGCGAATTAGGTAAGGAGGTGGTTATCGAACTGCAACGGTTGGGGGTCGAGACCATTGTTTGCGACCGTTACGAAAACTCCCCTGCTATGCAGGTGGCACACCGAAGCTATGTTTTTGACATGCTAGACGGTGAAAAAATCCGACACTATCTGGATTTGGAAAAGCCGGATATCATCGTACCGGAGATTGAGGCCATTGACACTAACGCACTGGAAGATTACAAAAGGAATCTGGTTCCCAGCTACAAAGCCGTTAGCCTGACCATGAACCGGGAAGGTATCCGCGAGCGGTCAACCCAACTCGGTTTGAAAACATCAGCCTATCGGTTCGCCGATAGCCGGGAGGAGTTAGCCACCGCAGTGGAGGCTGTTGGTTACCCCTGTGTAGTGAAACCAATTATGAGTTCTTCCGGTAAAGGCCAATCAGTGATTCACACCGCCCAGGATATCGACCACGCCTGGAACTACTCGCAAGCCGGTGGTCGTGTGGCCGACTGCAAAATCATCGTGGAAGGATTCGTCAATTTCGATTACGAACTAACGCTATTGACCGTTCGTCATCGTGACGGTATCTCTTTCTGCGATCCAATTCGACACCTGCAAATCGATGGAGACTACCGCTACAGTTGGCAACCGGCCGAGTGTCAAGCCTCAGTTTTGGCCCAATGCCGGCAAGTGGCTGAAACCATTGTCCGGGACCTGACTGACGATACTGATGATGGCATCTGTTACGGTATCTTTGGCGTGGAACTCTTTGTGGAAGGTGACCAGGTCTATTTCAGCGAAATTTCCCCCCGTCCACACGATACCGGCTTAGTTACGCTAGTTAGCCAGGACCAATCTGAGTTCGCACTTCACGCCAAAGCTATTCTGGGACTTCCCATTCCCGACATCCGCACTGTTTCCCCCGCGGCCTCAGCAGCGTTGGTGTTGGCCTCTGACAGTGAAGAGCCGTTTACCTACGACATCTCGGACATTTTAGCTACCGGTTGTGAAGTCCGACTGTTTGGCAAACCCTCCATTATCGGCCAGAGGCGAATGGGTGTTGTGTTGAAAGCTAGCCAAGACCCCATCCACGCCTTGATAGATGCTACCATTGGTGCCCAGAAACTAAAACAGTTTCAGAGCGACATATCATAATCGATACCTGACCATCTGTTTTTTTAAGGCTTTAACCATCGCTCCGCAAGACAGCAATCAGATCAGAGGGCCCCACGTTTCAACCTCACCTCTTTGAATGGTGCGCAAATACTTTCCTCGATTAGAGTGGGTACCACAGAGTTCAGTAGTAGACATCAGGAAATAAAGTTTCTCTCAACGATACCAATGAAACTAATTTTAGAGGCGGGATAGTATCTGACGCAGATACCGGGCATCTTCCGTTGCCCACCGGGCCAGATTAGGGGGCGAGACCTCAGCATAACCAACCTGACGGATGATGGCTTCGTCGAACTGATATTCGGTGTGAACTGTCAGCGGGCCGGTAAACCCGACCTGATCTAGTGCCTTTAGACTTTGTTCCCAATTCACGATTCCTTCTCCAAGTTTGACAAAACAGGGGCGATAGGGTGGTTTCTTGTCATCTGGTTGATGTTTATCTGACGATAGGATATAAAACGCATCTTTGATTCCAACCACGGATAGATAATCACCCATCATAGATAGCCCCATTTGCCAATCTTCGCCATCCAGCGCCAAATGTCCCAGGTCGGGGTAGGCTCCGATCTCTTTTGGGCTGAAGCCTTCAAGCAACTGCATCAGCCCTGAGACATTGGAACCCAGACAGGCGCCACTGTGTATCTGGTAACAGGTCTGAACCTGATACTGACGGCTGAGGGCGGCGAAACCGTCTAATGACCTTCGGGCTTGATCGGCTACCTGCCAATAGTCGTCACCGGGTCTAAATTGCCAGAATCCGATTTTCAAGCGCGGGATTTCAGCTTCAGCGCAAGCTGTGTAGAATTGTTCTGCAGTTTGGTCAGGTTGGTTGAAATCGACCGCCGCCGTAGCTAAGGGACAGGTAAGCCCTTGTTGTTGCCAGAGACGGTGGGCTGCGGGGAGTTCCGTCATCACATTACCAGCGTGAATCGGGTGATTGGGCCGAATGCAAATATCAAGCCCATCGTAGCCGAACTGTTTCGCTGTTTCACCCAACTGTTCTACCGACAGGTGGTTAAAAAACTTTGAGTTGAGTACAATTTGCATGGCTGATAACTTCCTGGGGCAGAGGATTAAATCTTGTTAAGCCAGGCCAGTTGGCATTAAAATCAGTTCTGGAACGTAAGCACGAGGGGGTAGGGTAGCTATGAAGAGACAGGTGTCGGCGACATCTTCTGGCTGTAGTGCTTGAGCAACCACCTCTGGCGGTGTTGGTACCGGTCGTTTTAGAACCAGCGGTGTATCGGTTAGCCCTGGAAAGATCATCGAAGTCCGAATCCCGTTTTCTTTCTCTTCCTTGAAGGTGCCATGGGCCAAACCGACCATCCCGTGTTTGGTAGCCTGGTAGGCAACGCCGGAGGTATCAGGATAAGGGACCGCCGCACTGGAAATATAGATGATTAATCCTTCTGCCTGCTGACGCATGGTGGGCAACACCGCTTTGGTACAGTAAAACGCGCCGGTTAAGTTAGTCTGAACCATCATCTCCCAAGTCTGGTTAGACAGAATTTCCAGACGACGATCTGGAATGTTGGTACCAGTCGCATAAACTAGAATATCGATGCGACCAAACCGGTCTACTGTCTGCTGAATCAGATGATCAACCTGGTCCGGGTGCTGAATATCGGTTTGACAGGGAAGCACAGCCTGATCGTCTTCGACCAACGTTGCGATCTCAGAAGTCAATTCATTCAGGATTTGCAGCCGTCGAGCGGCGAGGACAACCTTGGCTCCTTCCTGAGCGAAAGTTAAGGCGGTAGCTCTACCCATGCCACTACTACTACCAGCGATAATGGCGACGCGATCTTTAAGTCTAGAGTTTTTGAGAACTTGCCCCATACCAGTCTCCTATTTATTACACGATTCAAAATTGCCGAAGGTTATCGGAACAGAAAAATAACCACTAGATTATAGCACTCTTTTACCAGTCTTATCCACGCTTACAAAGATAAAAAGAGCGTATTGGTCATGAAGAAACCGACAATAACCGGTCTATGCCCAACTCCAGTGAGAGAATTTTCCTGATCCTTGGGCTTGAGTTTTAGACCTGTTTTCAGTCAGCGGATGGTACCCGCTCTTGCGGATATACACAGTCCACTCCCCCGTCCTCATCCCCTAGGTCAGAGTTGAGGACACACTTTCACAGGGACGATCAAGGCTAAAAAATGGGAGGATTTGGCCGCCTATTGAGAGCTGTGAAATAAGCCATTCGCTTTTAACTCTCTACTCAATGATTATTGTTTCTTAATAGCGAAATAGGCGACAGAAGCAATTAAGCTAATACAGAGGCTAACGACACAAGAGAGGGTAAAAGCAGCAATGGTAGGTAGAATATCAGAGATATTAATTTCTGGTTTTTTCACTTCAGTTTCTCGGCGGATATAAGATTGTACGGGTACGCAGTAGGTGCGCCGTCCTATCTAATCCAACGCCGGGTAGATAGATGCGTTTCGATTTTCGTAAAGCTGGTGCTAGAACCGCATCAGACAAGCGATGCGATGAGCATGGCCAAGTCCCGGGTCAGGCACAATGGCATAATCGAATTGGAAGTGAATGCCCTCTAGTGAGATCCGCCCTCGACGGCGCAAGCCGATGCCAGCGGTAAGGCCATCTCTGGGATTTTCTCCCTGGCTGGCATTGTAGCCTAAACGGACCGCAATCAAATCTGAGAACCAGTTCTCAAAACCGAGGTGTAAGATGGGGAACCCGTCGATCAGCGGATAGCTGAGATCCGCTACTATTGAAATTGACTCTTCTGGATGGAGTGAAACACCACTACGGATTATCATTGGTAATGAACCATTGCTAGTGGTTTGTCCGACGTTCTGGGCTGAAAATCCCAAGCCGATGGCCTTGCCAAATGGTTGCAGGAAAACGCCTAAATCTCCGGCATAACCCAGTGTATTCTCGACGCTTAGTTGCTCGACAACTGCTTTAGCAGTTAGGCCAACAGCGATCTGCTGTCTCAGTTGATAGGCCAAACTGAAACCTGGCGCGAACCCACCAACAGTAACCTCCTGGTCTGGGTCAGCCGTTGGTCCTTGACGGAAGTCAACACGGGTGAACACACCTTGCAAGCTAATTCCCCAAACTGCCTTTTCATTCAGGCGTTGACCATAACTGAGTGCTTGAGTATAGACTTTTCCGATGGAAAAATTTTGCATAGCCGAAAACTCTTGATCCTGGATTGAAGTCAGTCCAGCGGGATTCCAAAAGAGCGTGTTTACGTCGTCGGCTAGTCCGGTGAAGGCTCCACCCATTCCCATGGGACGGCTACCAGCGTCGATTTTAAGAAAAGCGGCCGCAACAGTGCCAGCCTTTTTATGGATATCATCAGCCGCTGCGGTTGTGCTGACAAAGAGAAATAAGAGTACAGCCATAGAAAATAGACTAATAATCCTGGCACTAAAACGTTTTTTCATTTTTCTTCCTAATTCAGATTTTGAATCCAATTTTTAGTAAAGGGAAATAGGCGGTTGAAAAGTAGATTCAATAGGAACGACTGCGCCACCCTGTTCAGCTGAATCCAGAATACCGAGACAAATCTCCAAAACGTGATTGGCTTGCCGCCCTGTGCACCGTTGTGGTGCATCCTTCCTGACAGCATCAGCCATTTGAAAAACGGCCCGCCCCCACTCGACGCCAGCAAAAGGCTCAGCCACGTAAGGGATGGGTTGCCAGCCGTGGTCGAAGGTGTGTAACTCGACAGCGGCATTGAAATCGTGTGATGAGGAAATAAAGATTGATCCGGTTTCACCATGAAACTCAGCGCCAACCTGCTTGCTAAAGCCCAGAAAGCTGGCCGTTAAGCGGGCAGTAATTCCGGAATCGAAGTGCAAAAAACCGGTTACCTGGTCAGGGGTTGTCACCCGATAAGACTCGCCTGTATTTGAACGCCGCTCCGGTTGACAGATTTCAGCATGTCCTTGCACATCCTTAACTCGACCTAAAACCGAAGTCAGAAATGTTAAAGCATAGACGCCAACGTCTAGCATGGGGCCAACGCCTTGTTGATAAAAGGGAACCGGATTCGAGTGCCAGCGCTCAATTCTAGCCCAGTTCATTTCAGCATAAGCGGTCAATACCTGACCAATTTGGCCAGATTGGATAGACCTCAAAACCGTTTGCTGGCCTTCACCCAGGAAAGTGAAGGGTGAGGCACTCAACCTTAATCCCTTCTCCTCGGCCAGGTTGACGACCATTTGACCATCTTGCCGATTAGTAGCCAGCGGTTTTTCGACATGAACATGTTTCCCTGCCTTAAGGGTGGCCTCCGTAACCTCAGCGTGAGCCGAGTGGATGGTCAGGTTGACGACCGCTTCGATCCGGTTATCCTCCAAAACGCTTTCCAGACTGGGATAGGCTTGACCACCAAATTCTTCTGTATAGGCATTGGCTCGTTCTGAGTCGATGTCGTATGCTCCTAAGATCTGGACCTTTTCCGGCCTGGTGTTGAGGCTGTTTCCATAAGCCCGTGAGATGTTACCACAACCAACGATAGCGACTCGAAACGGTGAATCTTGGCTCATTGATGATTACTCCACAACCAGGATTTTTCCGACGGTATTAGCTGTCTCATCGGCGTTATTCAAAATCTCTAAACGGAACAGGTAAATACCTTTAGCCACTTCAGCCCCCGAGGAGTTACGCAAATTCCATTCAATAGCCGTATCTTTTCGACCTGAAGATACATTTTTATACTTACGAAGATAGATCAGATCGCCCGACAGATCGTAGACGCTAAACTTCAGATCGACCGTCTCACTACTAGCAACATTGGGATCAAAAGAGATATGCGCCTTGCCGCCCAGAGAGACGGGATTCGGCCAACAGAAGGTGCTGCCTTTGAAACCGAGAGAGACCGTAAAGGTCGCTTCCCGTTTTCCGTAGGTCTCAGCATTCCCCGCTTTATCGTAAACACGAACGCTGAGAACGTACTTACCAGATTTAGGTGGCAGATACTCAATTTCCCAACTGTTCCATTCATCGCTACCACCTTCGCTTTCGTCGGTTGCCAAGGCCGGTTCGATCTCTTTTCCGTCTGGGCCGGTACCAACAATCTCAACTCGATTGACACCGGAGGCCGGGATCTGCTCACTAGCCGGATCTGAAGCGGTGCCCTTCATCACCAGAGCTTCGCCCTCCTCCATTTCATCGTCACCGTCATCAGTGATATGTGCTATTGGCGGAACAGTCTCATAAAGAAATTCAGTGCCGATAGTGGTTGAAGGTTGGAATCCTAGATTCTGTGGATCCAGACCAACGCTGGTGATTAGCACTTTGTAGTAGCCTTGAGCAGACAGTAACTCCGATGAACTGAAAGTGAGTTGATCGATGCCATTCTGAATCAGACTGCCAGCGACCGGGTTTTCTTGTGGTGAAAGCACCGAAATAGTAGATCTTGCCAGATCGACACCTAATCCATCTGCGTCGGCCATCTTGGCCGAAATCACGACCGAACCGCCGCGGCCTGCAACTGAAGGGTAATCTTCATGATTCGCATCTACGATCAGTAGCTGACCATTGATTTGTAGATCTGCAGTTTGGATCACAGGAGGACGAGTATCGTAGTCAAACTCGTAGTCCCAGGCCAACTTGTTTCCTGCCAGATCTTCAACGGTGATTTTGAGTTGGTATTTACCGTCCTGGCTACCGTCACTGGCTAAAGGGGCGTTGAGGTGGAAAGTGACAACGCCTGTAGCCGAATCGGCGGTTGTTCGACCTGACACGGATTTGTTATCAGTTGTTTTTAGCTCGATTGCAATTGGTAGAGGGCGTTCAGACCAATCAATGTCAGAGCCCGGTGAAGGGTCCGTGACAGGGAATTGAATCGCGATTAGGGAGTTATTGGAACCCAATTGGGCTACATTTAAAAGGACCTGTGTTTCATCGATTTCCGGCGTTACGGTATCATGGGTAAATGACATCAACTGTGGCTGCCCTTTTTGGCCGTTGGCACTAATCGGCGTAAAAACAATGGTATAAACTCCATCATCAGATCCATCATCCTTGAGAGGTTCTTTGAGGCGATACTGTAAATTCGACGCCCCGTCTCCATCTTGGTAGCCCATAACGACCTGGCCCCCCTCGCTCTCTAGATGTAGAGTAGATAGATGAGCACCAACGTCTGCCGGAAGTTTAATCGAAACAACGTCTAGTTCTTGCCGGCTAAAGGCTTTTTCCGCCGGTCGGGTTAGAGGCGTGGTTGAGGCTGCTACTAAAAGGTTGGATAGACTGATGAACCCACTTTCAAAAGAGGCCTGATTCCCGGCCCGGTCAGCGGTTTCTAAGTGAATTAAGTACGAACCGCTACTTGTCAGATCATTGATTTGGAATACCAATTTGGATTTACCATCGTGGCTCATTTGGCCCTGAATCTGGTTGCCGTCAGTATCCGTTAAGGTCAAGGTTGTTTGGTCAAAATCAATCCCACTGTCACCGTCATCTTCCAAATTAACGGCAACTTCAGTAACAGTCTCTTTGATCAATGACCCGTCTTTAGGCGTAATAGTGGCTAACGTTGGGGCTTGAGTATCGTAGATTACCAGGTGATTGACTACCGCTTTATTCCCAGCTTTATCGGTCAAGTCGATTATCAGTTTGTATCTACCATCATTGGTGCCGTCTTTGGAGAAAGGTGGGTTAAAAGTGAAGTAGAGATTCTGTGCACTATCGTGCGTCAGGAATGCACTAATCGCCTTATCTCCGCTATCGTGAAGTACTATCTTCTGCTTCTCCATATCGAGTCCCGCAGGACCGTGATCAACGACTGCGACCATGATTTGCGCTGTTGGATTAGACAAATAGGAAATCGGTTGAGTTAGATTCACGATCGTAGTGCTGGTGATTTCGGGTTGTTGGGTATCTAAAATGAATTTCTGCACCGATGGAGGTCCTGAAATTCCACGGTTGTTAGTAGGAGTGATGGTAACCGTATAATTGCCATCGTCAGTGCCATCATTGGTTAAGTTTGTCGGTGCCCACCCGATCTGATTCGGCTTTAGCCTAGTGGTTTTACCCATCACCGCCCCGTTTGCGCCGGCCACTTCGACAGTTGAATGTTTAGCATCCGCATCGGTTAAGTCAGCGACGATATTACTCAACCGTTCCGCAATTTTTATCGATGTGACTTCTGGCTCGGAGAGGTCGAGGCTGATTTGATAGAGGTTTGTATGACCCGTATTACCCGCCAGGTCTTTCGGTGTAACCGCTAATGTATAGAGCCCTGTGAGTTGTATCTCTGAGAACTTGGCTGTAATCGTATCAACACCATTGTTCTCAACTTCCATTACCCCGCTACTTTCCATCTCCATGCCAATCTCTAAACCCTGATTGGTCTGTAAGCTGACTGACGAGCCAACTAGATCAACGCCGGTAGACGTCTGAGTCGGTACATCGGTCAGCTTAACAGTAATGGAAGAAAAAGCCTCAGTAATCTCAACAATACGTCCGGCGATAAGCGAGGTAGGTTTTTTGGTCGCTACAGACACCGAACTAACCTGAGGGCTTTTTGTGTCATAGGTGAATTGAGATTCATAGGAGAGAATCTGCTGTTTGTCTTTCGCCACCACAACTTGAATGGTATATTCGCCGTCGACCGATCCATCTTGGGGCAAAGGTTGGCTCAAAAACCAACTGGCCGTAGTTCCACTATATTCCTGCCGCCCTGCAACTTCGGTCTGATCGGGAGCTATCAGCCGAACCTGAGCTTGATTTTCGATTTCAGCCTCTGACATGTTTTCAATGGTCACACTAACTTGCTGTAGATTATTAACCTTACTATACTGAGCAGGTTGGGTGATAGTAACCGTAGCAGATCGCCAAGTAACGGAAAACTGACGGCGGTAAGTGGTTGAATTGCCCGCCATATCTGCAGCTACAACTTCTACATAATAGTCACCATCGATAGAGTTGTCTGATTTAGGCTGACTGTTTAGGGTCAGTGTAACTACATCTTCACCAGTTTCGACGTTATGTTGAAAATCCTGAGTCGCGCTGAGTTGGCCGGAAGGGGAGACCAATTGTACTGACGTCTGCTGATCGTCAACCCCACTACCGGAGCCAGCATCGGTCAGTGTTACGGTGTAAGTCGTTGGCAGCCCGATGATTTGTCCTTGTAGATTGGCCTTGGTGACTGTTGGTTCCGAACTGGTTAAATAGACAACTGAAGTCACCACTGGAGGCTGAACGTCGGAGGTCCAAACGACGGAAAACTGGCGACGGTAAGTGGTTGAATTACCCGCCATATCTACGGCTACGACCTCTACATAATAGTCTCCATCGATAGAGTCATCTAATTTAGGCTGACTATTTAAGGTCAGTGTAACTACATCTTCACCAGTTTCAGTGTTATGTTGAAAATCTTGAGTTGTACTAAGTTGCCCGGAGGGAGAGACCAATTGTACTGATGTCTGCTGACTGTCAACCCTACTGCCAAAACTAGCATCGTTCAGTGTAACGGTGTAAGTCGTTGGTAGCCCGATGATTTGTCCCTGTAGATCAATCCCGGTACTGCCGGCCCCATCTGAATTGGTTGGGTAAGTAACCGAACTCACAGATGGAGGCTGGGTATCGAAGATTATACTACCTGTCCAGACCTCGCTGTAATGCCCAATCATCTCAACTGCCGGCAGAATAGAGAGCGCATAGTTCCCATCCTGACTTCCATCTCTAGACAGTGACTGACCAAGCGTAAAGGTCATCTGCTGCTGACCATCGTTGGTTACAATACCAGCTATCGTTTGATTGGCTGGATTCTTGACGTCGAAAGTTGTTTGGCTGAAATCGATATTCTGCTGACTCTTAAGGGTCACCAAAATTGATTCCAGGTTGTTGGTAATGCGAGGCGAAACATCGACCACCTGGGCAGGTTCAATACCATAAGTATAATAAAAGGTTTGTGGCACACCGGTATTACCTGCAGTGTCAGCGAGTGCAACCTGTAAAGCATAAATACCGTTAGATTCCAGTTCAGCTGAATTGTAGGAGGCTTTACCCGACCCGTCATAGACAGCTTGACCTTGAACCGCAACTCCGTCTGAATTAAACAATTGAAAACTAGAAGCAGAAATATCAAAACCGCTCCCTTGATCAACGATACTAAACGTTACTGCCACCTGATTGTTCGAAAGTTTTTGGTAAAGTGTTTTAGTCTCAGTAGCGGTTGAAGAATCGATAGTCGGCGGTTGAGTATCATAACGAATCTGTCGTGAATCGGTCGCAGTCGATCCTAGCTTGTCCACCACCTTAATCGACATAGTATAAATCCCGTCGGCAGAGCCATCAGTCGGTAGAGATAAGCCATTTAGTGTCAATACCAGATCGGTGTGGGTGGTCGTGCCATCGATGATTTTTCCGTCGGAATTGGTCACTGAGATAGTAGTTTGGTCGAAGTCGATCCCTTTCCCACTTCGATCCAAGAGCGTGGCGGAAACAGTTGTTAAGTGGTTAATGGCAATACTGGCTTCCGGTGAGATGCTAATAACTTCTGGTAATTGGGTGATATAGTAAAAAGGAATTTGTTGCGTACCACTTGTATTGCCAGCCAGATCGGTTGCAGTAATTTCAATCAGATATAAACCATCTGCCGTTCCATCAGTCGGTAAAGCGGTGAATGTCAGTTGTATCTGGTTCGCGCCGTTGTCAGTCGAAGTAGCTGAAACGTTTTCGGCAGGTGAAGCCAACGTAACTTGTGTTTGGCTAAAATCAATCCCACTTAAATTGTCGCTCAGGGTGATGGTAATATCACTCAGTGTAGAGACTTTAGCATCTTTAGCCGGCGTCGTACTCGTCAGGGTTGGGCCGATGGTGTCGACGGTTAGCTTCGTCTCCTGCTTATAGTTATACCCCTCAAGATCGGTAAAAGTTGCAACGGTTGTGTATATGCCATCTTTAGAACCATCCCCAGGTAGTGGGGCCGCAATTCGCCAAACCAGGTTCTGGTCTGTTTTTTCAAGTTCTTTGGCATTTACAGTATTACCACTCGCATCATTAACCACCAGGCTTGATTTTTCCATATCCAAACCTAATCCGGCATAGTTTAGTATTTGGGCCGAGACCGTAGTCAGGGAAACGATTGAGGTGTCGCTCGGATCCAGCTGTATTTCTGGCGTTTGTAGATCGACATAAAATGGATATTCGATTGTTTGCTGCTTATTGCCTGTTAAATCTACGGCGGCAGCGGAAAAGATGTAATCACCAGAGGGCAATCTCGATTCAAATCGTAGCTCGATGTTTTGTGGCTCGGTTGACGAAGCGCTGTCAACTTGCAGGATCGCAGGAACCATAGATCCATCACTTTTAGACACCGAAATTTTGGTGGCTTCGGCATCAATACCCGAGATTATTGCACTTCCGTTCTGGTCGGTAAAAGTCGCCGTGATAGCTGTTAACGACTGGTCGACACGGAGTTTAT
>Ga0208128_1000319_pt1 | contig 20461 bp, 16 predicted proteins | sample ETNtaG_35_FD_185758 | JGI IMG/M metagenome (GOLD analysis project Ga0208128, IMG submission 185758) | Marine microbial and viral communities from oxygen minimum zone, Eastern Pacific Ocean - ETNP201306PF51B (SPAdes) (version 2) | ecosystem: Environmental > Aquatic > Marine > Oceanic ... | reverse complement strand
GCGTAAAGCGGCATAAAATGGGAAATAGTAGCAGAGAGAGCAACTCGAACAGGCTGATAATAATCAACCTGAAAATAGCTTGTTCACTCTAAACTCGAGATAATTTAGCTATACGATTTACCCCATACCTACATCTCAGGCGAAGTAGAAATCGTAGGTTTTGTACTGTAGTATCATACCAATTAGACTCCACAAACCACCGATTACATACTCTCCTAGAATAATACCGAGGAAGAAGGGGATAGCACGACGGTAGGTGCCAACACCACCATAAGATAAAACGATTCGCTTGATGATGGAGCTAAAAATCAGGCAGGACCATATGTAGTCGATGCCGAAGTTCATCGATAGGGCATAACCCGCTGGATGAAGCGGCCACCATAAGAATCGAGTCCTCAAGAACATCAGTAAAAAGGTTGCCAGCATACCAACTCCCATAAAACTGGTTGCCGGTATATCGGCCGGTGTCGGGTGGTTAAGTCGTCCTGCCAACGTGCGAAAAACACCGGAGTCGTGTCCGATCGGAATGACGTCCAGGCCTTCAATAAAAGCCAGGTGATACAGAGCCCAAAAGGCGGAGATGCTCCCCAAAAAGATAGCGACTAACATCGCCAATCCTAATTTCTGGACATTCATCCGGGTCTGTTCTGCCATTTTCAAACATTCCAGTTGGTGTGGCATTAGATGACCGCGATACCCGCGTCCGGCGAAAAACCAAAAGAGGGGGAAGATCGATAAATTGTTGGCACCTATTTGACGGGTACCGATTAGATCCACCATCATATTTCCGGGGTTCATCCCAACCAGTTCGTGCGTCGGTGGCCCCAACTCAGCTCTCGCCCGGGTAATGGAAATCGAAAGCATGAAGAATATGATAAAGAAAGGCGGAATAATCCACAGGGATAAACCCGCTTGATGACAAAATAGAGCGACTGCCATTGAGCTGAATAGAATGCCGAAGCAAGCCACTCGGTAGGACATTGGTGAGTCTTTCTCCGACTCGGCGTTCATGTCCTGTACCTTGTTCGAGGAAGATGAATGAAAGACCTGGCGAAAAACGGACCTGAAGTGAGTACGGCCTGCCCACATAACTACTAGAAATAATCCCACCCAGGCACCGGTTGATTGCTGATTGAGGTAGGGAAAGGCAGGCAAAGCCTTTATGCCTAATGCTACACCAGCCACCTGTTGGGCTTTGCGAAATAGATAGAAAAACCAGGTTGAAAACGCCAGATCTAAGGGTAGAAAAAACCCGATGGCAATAACAAACGGATAGATTGGAAAAGGGAATCTACCTACCGCGTTCCACGGCTTGCTAGTAAAGTATTGACCTAGATTATGGTCTAAGTAAGTGACAGGGAGGTGCGGGAAAGATGGTACCAGATGATGAATACCGTTGATGATATCGATTGACCCGCCGATCGCAAAGCCGATCCATAAAAGTCTATTTCGAAAAAATCGACTGCCGTGTGCTTGCCAATGACTGTCGCTATTTTGGGTAATAGCTAAAGGTAGTTGGATGATCGGATAGCTGAGTTTCTCATTCTGTGTCCATTGCTTACGAATCAAAATATTCAAACAGAGCATAGTTAGGCCAAGTGCCAATACAAACAGGCTCCACCAGAGGACAGGTACCGCAAGTACCTGTAGGGTTGGCCATTTGTAGAGCATCGACTCTCCACGGTATAACTGGTGCAAAACATCCGGCTCTCGGAGCGTTAACCAATCAGGCAAAAAACGGTGAAATAGTTGATTCCACTCATTTTCAGGGGTGGCAAACTCGAAAGCCCAGCCCATAACGGGAATCAGGATCTGATACGAATCCCGTCCAGCAATGCCACCAGCTAGAGAGAGCATAGTATAGATGGTTATCAGTTCTCCTTGGGTTAAAGATTGTTGTGGAGATAGTCGTTCGATCAGCAACCGGTTGATCAGGATCAGGGCAAGTAGGTTCAATACTACGTGCCACATCAATGAAAGACAGGTAGAGTGACTGATATTCCACACCCCTTCTACCTGCATAATCCAGAAACTATTCGGTGGAATTAGTAAGACACCGATGAGAATTGCCCGGTAGGTAACGGCATGACGGCCCCTTTGCTCATGGGGAGTATAGGCATGCTTAGAAGTCATCAATGTTAATACTGGATTCCTTAGCTAACGATGACTGTAGGCCATTACCGCTTAATGGTGGAAACAGGCCAAAAATCGGCGCCAGATCAAGTGGAATTGAACTGGAAAATTGGATGAATTGCCCGGTTCGAGGATGAATAAAACCGAGTCTTAAGGCATGAAGAGCTTGGCGGTTCAACTGGCTGACAATTTGTTGTATCTGCTTAGTGCTGGCTTCATTGAAGGCTCGTTTATTCCCGCCACCATAGGTGGGGTCGCCGGCGACGGGGTGTCCGACCGAGGCTAGATGTACCCGAATCTGATGCGTTCGTCCGGTCTCTAACATTAATTCCAACTGCGCCAGTCGATCCAGACTATGCAAGATACGATAGTGAGTGACAGCACGTCTACCATTTTCTTTGACTGTCATTTTCCTGAAGTCGTTTCGACTTCTGCCTAATGGGACTGAAATAATTCCAGTGCTATTTTTAGGTCGACCACAAACCACCGTGACGTAGGTGCGTTGAACCGTATGGGCTTTAAACTGCGCTGTCAAGTGCTGTTGGGCTGGATTACTTTTAGCTACAACCATTACCCCGGTCGTATCTTTATCTAACCGATGTACTAAGCCATACCTCTCCAGTTCTCTTTGCTCAGCCCCACAATGGTGAATTAAGGCGTTGATCAATGTGCCGGACCGAACCGCTGGCGTCGGTTGAACGATCAGGTTTGGCGGTTTGTCCAGCACCACCAGATCTGAATCTTGAAACAGGATGTTCAGAGGAATTGTTTCTGGAGCCAGGTCTGATTTATGCCCTTGACTTTGATCGAGAGGAATGTTATTCGCGGGCCTGCTAATTGGAGGTAAAGTCTTAAGGGGTGGGGCTTCAGCACTATCTAATTCAACTGATATCCAGACGAGATCTCCTGCTTTTAGCTTGTAACTCGGTTTTTGAATTGAGTCGTTGACTGCAATAGAGCCCTTCTGCACTATTTGCTGAGCCGTGGATCTGGACAGTTGTTTAGCTCGACCTGAAAAATAGGACCACTGCTGGATTAGATAGCGGTCCAGCCGGCATCCAACCTGATCGTTATCGATCGTTGCCGAATGTTCAAAACGGTTCATGCCACAGAGAGTATCAAACTAGGGAATATCAAATTAAGGTAGGCTGCGGATCTGCTTGACAATTTTGGTGATTTTCTCTGTCGTGGTGTCGATATCGGCCTCTGTATTACTCGATCCGACGGAAAATCGGATGGTGCTCTGCGCCAGTTGTGGGGAAATCCCTAACTGCGCTAACACATGAGAAGGCTCTAGTGAACCAGATGCACAGGCTGATCCGCTGGAAACACAGATCCCTTCCATATCGAGACGTAAAATAAGGGCTTCGGCACCCACATCGGTAAAGGAGAGACTCAACATGCCTGGCACCAATTCCTGGCTTGCTGGTAGGCTGTTCTCGACAACATTATCCAGGTTAGTTAAAATACCGGTGCGTAACCGCTGGACCAGATTAGTTAAATGTTGTGCTTTGTGATCTAACTCTTGAAGAGCAATTTCCGCCGCCTTGCCCATACCGACGATAGCTGCTACATTTTCTGTGCCAGCTCGGCGGTTGCGCTCATGTTCCCCTCCGTGGAGCAGACTGCTAAGACGTTGTCTCCGTTGAATATATAAAGCACCAATCCCCTTTGGGCCATTAAACTTGTGGGCAGAGAGCGAGAGTAAATCGACACCAAGAAAATCGACGTCAATGGGGATTTTTCCCGCTGCTTGCACCGCATCTGTATGGACAGGCACCCCTTCTAACTTCGCTAGTTGACAAATCTCTTTAATCGGATGGATAGTGCCAATCTCGTTATTAACATACATGATGGAGACCAGAACAGTCTTTTCTCGAATCGCCTCTTTTAGGTATTCAAGTGAAATTCGTCCATAGCGATCAACGGGTAAATAGGTAACCTCAATCCCCTCTCTCTCCAGATACTGACATGGATGCAAAACGGCATGGTGCTCAGTCGCACAGGTAACCAGATGGAGAGGAGTAGCAACGCTCTTTTGTTGATGATGTGCTATAGTTCCCTTGATGGCCTGATTGTTTGACTCGGTGGCTCCGCTGGTAAAAACAATTTCACTGGAACGACTAGCACCGATCAAGGCAGCAACCTGCTCTCGTGCGACTTCGATAGCATTGCGAGCTTGACGACCAAAAGTGTGAATACTGGAGGCGTTACCGAATTGAGTAGTCATAAATGGTTCCATAGTCGTCAAGACTTTTGGGTCTACCGGGGTGGTTGCGCTATGGTCAAGATAGATGAGATCCACTCTTAGCTCCAATGGTGAACTTGTTTCTTGGTATCAACCATGATGTTAATTATAGCAAGGGAATCTATGTTTGTCATCATCTGGTCAGTATAGAGATCTCTGTATGACGGATTCATTACTTGAAGTTAGTAAATCGACGCCTCAGGATTACGACGCGGATTCAGCGGTTGGATAATCCGACGGCGCTGGGGTGTCAATCGCTCTAGCAAGGCGGCCGAAGGTTGATAACCGTAGCGGCTATTTCCCCAGTGTGGTCCATACCGGTAAATAGCAACCCGTCTTTCTCCGGCTTTTCGACGTTGGGCTGAGCCATGAGCAATGCAGTCAACAAAAAGTAATGCATCTCCGGCCTTCATTTGGACCTCAACTGCACCTTCGATTCCCTCCACAGATCCACCTGTACTGCGGCCATCGATAAAAGCGGGATGAGGCAGGTTGGATTTATGGCTGCCCGGGATTACCATTGTACCACCACCACCTGCATCGATCTCAGTCAAAGCCAATAAAATCACGATCTGACCGCACCGAAACTCGTTGTTGTGAAACCGGAACTGGGTTCGAATTCGCCGCTTGTGACCGCCAGAATGGAGGCGGGTTGCGCCTCCCTGTCCCCTCACGTTGACGAAGGCTTCATCAATAAATAATCCATCGTGACCCGCGTAGTGACGAATATGTGAGATCCAGGAAGCGTGATCGATTAATCGCTCAAAAGGTTCTCCGGCCTCCACAATATTGTGGATTTCATGTGCTTTTAACCGGTGTATGTTCCCTCGCCATTGGTTCAACTCCATCGAGACATATGGGTCCAGCGCCGCATTGAGTTGCTGTATGTGATCGGCGTCAACTGCATTTTCAAGAAGCAGATAGCCTCGCAAATCGAATAAGTAGTCTTCTAGATCTGTTATTTTAACTGGTTCTGAAGCGGTTTTGGTCGAGACTACTGTCATCGGTTATTCTCCTTTAAATCAGTTAGATAGATAAGGATAATAACAGCTTTCTGTCGCTGGCACAACTACAAAACCGGATAGCATAGCGACTACTGATTCTTTTTCAACATCAGGTTTTTGGAACCACTAGAAGACGGATTTACGTTATAATGGGTCTGGCAAGCGAAATAGAGGTCGGATGGAAGTTGTCACGGATCCAGTATTCAAGTATGTTCCCAACTTGATGGGGAAATAGTGGATAGTATCGAGAAACGTCAACCCATTGACCTGTATGCCAAAATAGCGTGTAATGATAACAGGTGTGCATGTGTGTACCTCATACGGATAAGGAAAGAGTATGCCTATCCTTACTCCTTGACATTTTGGCAATTATGACATATTATCCTCACCAATTCCGTCTATTGATAATAACCTCTCCGCTGCCGAGATCAAATTATCCGGCCCAACCGGATTTAGCGGATCTACTCGTATGGCTCATTACTCTCTATTGCAGGATTAGGGGCCGAGAAGAGGAGGTATTCCGAGGATGTTCTGTATATCCATCGATGGAAAAACTTGAGACTCAAGCATATTCTCGGCTTGATCGGGGATTTACCGTTACAAAAAGATGGTCGCAACATTGGCTTTCGCAATTGGAAGTCACCAACCGGTTATACCTGTCAGATAACCCATCCAAATAGTACAACAGAGCAACTTAAACATTGTCTTCCTTCAGGAACTAACATTTAGATGTCTACCTCATACGTAACGAGGTCACATCAAAGCCGCTGCACAATCAAGCACACACTAGACTTGATTGTGCAGCGGACACATTGGCTTAGTCGGTCGATCTATCACGGTTAAAAGGAGCATAAAAGGAGCAGGCTTTATGCCGAATGCCCTATTGATTTATCCAGAATTTCCTCCATCATATTGGGGAGCGAACTTCGCCCTCGAATTCATCGGGAAAAAATCCTCTATGCCGCCGCTCGGACTACTAACAGTTGCTGCACTCTTTCCAGATCACTATGACCTGCGGGTAATTGATATGAATGTCGATTCCTTATCGGAGATAGATCTGGATTGGGCGGATTATGCCTTCACTTCAACCATGATTGTCCAAAAAGATTCATTGGCTGAAGTAATTCAGCAATGTCGACAGAACGGCGTTAAGGTCATCGCTGGGGGGCCACACCCTACCTCATTCTATACCGAAATCGAAGGCGTGGATCATTTTATACTCGACGAAGTTGAAGACTTCTTCCTCGACTTTCTGCTCGATCTGGAAAATGGTCAGGCTCAACGAATCTATCGTGCTATGGGTAAACCTGATGTCACAAAAACCCTACCGCCTCGATACGATTTAATTAACTTAGAGGCCTACGGGTCTATGGCGTTGCAATTTTCGCGTGGATGTCCATTCGATTGCGAATTCTGCGACATCACCAAGTTATTTGGCCGTGTTCCTCGAACCAAAACCGACACGCAGATGATTGATGAATTGAGTCTACTATACCGCTTGGGTTGGCGTGGTCCTATCTTCCTGGTCGACGATAACTTTATTGGTAATAAACGCGATGCCACGCGCTTGCTACCTACTGTGGCTGAGTGGCAAAAAGCACGCGGATTTCCCTTTCGGTTTTATACCGAATCGAGCGTTAATCTGGCTGAATTGGAACCGTTGATGGAGGCCATGGTCGAGGCCGGTTTCAATATGACATTTTTAGGGATCGAAACCCCTAACCCCGAAGTCCTATTGAAAACTAAGAAAAAGCAAAACACCAAATCCGATACCGATAACTACCTACTTAGCGCAGTAGAGAAAATTCAGTCCAAGGGGATGGAAGTTACCGCCGGCTTCATCCTTGGGTTAGATGGAGATACCAAAGGTGTATTTGACAGTCAAATCCAATTCGTTCAAGACGCTGGAATCCCGACGGCTATGATCGGTTTGCTAACGGCCTTGAAGGGCACGGATCTCTATCACCGTTTGCAACGGGAAGGGCGTCTGCTGGAAGAATCGACGGGTAATAACGTTAGTATTACGCTGAATTTTGAAACCGAGATGGATCGACAGACCTTGGTAAACGGATATAAGCGCGTTCTCTCAACCCTTTATGATCCCACGCTGAAAAACTATTTCAACCGTTGTTTAAAGCTGTTTAAAAGATATCCGGATCGAGGTCGAACGTTAAACGGTTATCGATGGGGTAAAATAGGGAAAGTCGAATTAAAGGCCGTACTCGGATCGTTAAGACAGCAGTTATTCTCCAAGCAAGGACTTGCCTATCTCCGTTTCATACTTAAAGTGCTGAAAGACTATCCCAGTCTATTTCCAGAGGCTATTCGACTGGCCATTATGGGCTACCATTTTGAGAAGACGACCTCTCAGCAAATCGCCATCGACGATTTCAAAAATTCGCTGGAAACAGAACTGGGAGGATTTCGATACTGGCTGGAACGACTGGCGTATTCTGGCTCTGATCGATTACAAACTGTTGGGTCACAGATTCGGCAGTTACTTACGCAGACACAGAGACAGTATCAGCAAATCCATAGCGATTTCCGCCATGGAGTGGAAGATGCTTTCAGCACCTTCCATCAGCACATTTTCGGTCAATATCTGGAGGAGGAACTCGAAAACTTCAAGCAGATGTTGACCAAGCAGGTCCATCAATCGAGTGACGGTTTGGCTGAGGTAAGAACCTATTTGGACCGTTTGGCAATACGAATTCAGAAACAGCAGAAACACCTTCAGGTCGATTTTAGACGCAGCATCGATGAATTAATCCGCACTCTGGAAGTTTCAATTCAGGAGACTCTTAACCAGGCCTCGATTCCCGTAACGGTTCACGGTCGGCTATCGCTAAACTAGAAACTGTCCTCAGTTGATTTCTTCCGCATACTACAAAGGACTTTGATGGAGATACGGGCTATTTTTAGATGAGACCATGTGGATAATCGCCCTCAACGAATTACGGGCTTGCTGGAATTCGAAGATCTACCGCAAAGGGCAACTATTGACGCTGTTCATAGTAATAGTCTCTTATTTGGTGATAGCCACAGAGTTGTTTGCTCGCAACCAGGCTAATGCAGGTCAAGTACTGTGCTCAGTTCTGATTCTGGTTGCTTTTGTTGCTTTTGTGTGTTTAACTGCCTCCACTTACATGGTCCAGTTTGTTCTTACAAGCTGGGAGGAAAATAGCTTGCTCCATCTAACTCTGTTGTCAAAACTAGAGATTTGGGCAGGTAAACTGATAGCCTCGGTCAGCCTCGTCTGGTGGCAAATCCTAATTTTATCCCCTCTATTTGTGATGCAGATCCAGCGTACCGACTCAGAAATTCGCCTAATAGATTTCCTGAACTTTGGCCTGATTTTCACCCTTGCCAGTCTGTGGTTACAGATGGTTGGTGCTGTTTCAAGTCGGATACTTCCCTCATCGGTTAGACAACCTACTCGTCTCCTACTTGCATTCGGTATAATTATTGCCATGTTGATCTTACCGGGACTGTTCCCAGGTCGAGTATTATTAAGTCCAATTTACCTTTTACTAAAAGCACTGACGGATGCGTATACCGGGGAAACGGGTGGAAGCGGATTCCTGCTCATTGCAATTGGCCTCTACAGTTTTGGTTATCTTTCTCTCTCTTATGTTTTTTTTCGTTTCCGCTTGGCTTCAAAACTATAAGGAGGTCGTTCAATGGTATTCAAAAATATACTTCGATTTATGCGTCTCTTTGCGGTTCTCGGTACACTTGCTTCCCTGATTCCCCTCATACATCCAATTGTTCAGGCGCAAACTACCGCCAGAACAGTTGAACCGCAAAGAACAGTCCTGGAGACGTCCGCAATAGCGAAGTCGATGAAGCTGATCGGGTCGGGCGTAGTTCAAGAAATTGTCTTTTCTCCCAAAGGGAGCGAAATTGCCGTTAGCACGACTCTGGGTATCGAAATCCTGGATTCGTCCAACCTCTCACCGGTCGCATTCTACCCAGTGAAAGCCGGCCCCTCCAGAACGAGTTCTTATAGAGCTGATGGCCAGCAAATTGCCGTGGTCGCTGGCAGTGATGCGTTTATTATTGACCGGCAAACTGGAGAAGTCGTTCAAATACAGAAAGCCAAGCAGGTTACAGGTATTGCTTTCTCGCCTGATGGCCGCTTGTTTACGCTGCTCACCAATGGGGTGGTACAGGTCTGGGACAGTCAACAAGATCTGAACAAATTCGCTGTTGCTGAACCTAAAAAATGGCATCAGCATCTATACCGTCCTCGTGCGATTGCTTTTTCCACTAACGGCACCTATGTTGCCACAGGAGCTGCAGATAGAGTTATTTCAGTAAGACGCTTGAGTGATAGCAAATGGATAGGTAATTTAACCGGGGCTGGCCTAATCAATGGATTATCTTTCTCAATGGATGAGAGTCAATTGGTAGCGGGGAGTTTGGAGGGAGTGCGTGTTTGGAGTACTAGAACCATGCAACGAACCAAAAAACTACACTCCAAACGAACCGGCTACGATTATCATCTAGCAACAGACCAGATGCATTCTCAATTTGCTACCATTAGTCATTCCAGTGGAAAAGCTGTCATCTGGGACCTAATGCTAGAAAGAAAAGAATTCGAGTTTCAAGCTGATATCGGAACCATCACGGTTGCCTTTCACCCCAATGGTGAGCAGCTGGTTACGTCCACACCGTATTCAATTAAAATATGGAACCCTAGTAATGGAAAAGTGATTACCAGGAGAGACATTTATTACCGGGTCAATAATTTTGGTTTTAGTGCTGATAGTACTAAAGTAATCCTCTCAACAGTTCGCGAATCCGACGGGTTAGTTTCTGGCGACTTGATGTTATGGGATATTCCAGCTAATCAGATGATCAACCACTGGCCAGCCCATCAAAGCGAAATTAGCACTGTTCGATTCAGTCCAGATGGTAATCGAATTTTGTCTAGATCTATTACTGAACCTAACCCTGAAGATCCGAAAAGACCTAACCAGGTGCTACGAATGTGGGATGCCAATACCTTCGAACAGATTGGCACAGACTTAATTGCCAATCGAGATCAGATTGAAACCAGAAAATTTGAAGATCCTGATATTATTGCGCCTTTTGACTTTAATGTGGAAGTCGAGGCTTTTGCTGATGCGTTTGACGTCACCAAAGATCAAACTTACATTGTCATTACTGATGAGCAAAAAATGGTCTTGTGGAAAGCACCAAAGCAATTTCATTTTAGAGAACGCTCTTATTGGCCAGTTATTTACCGTCAACAGACCTCACGCGCAGCCTCCAACAATGCTAAGCATGTTGTGGTCGCCAAGGACAGATATATTGAAATAGATCTAGGACCAGGCACACCTCGTCCAGTACTGGCCGAGCATCGAGGCCTCGTCAAACAGATGCAGTTCAGCTTTGATAGCCGTTACTTGGCTTCGTTATCTTGGAATACAGGAGCTTGTGTCCTCTGGCAATTTGAAGAAGGTAATCCCAGCAATTGAGGCCTCGAAAATTAACGGGTGATGAAGCTAGACCTTCACCCTTCGCCTGGTGGGCAACCGGTATTGTTCTGTTGCTGTCGGTTTTGTTCGGGGCGCTGACCTTCCATCTCTCCAAAATGTATCGCTTTCCGGCCGATGCTGGTCCTAACGTTATCGATGTCTCCAGCTATCCGGCTGAGATGCAGCGGAAATATAAGCTATTTGTTAATAAATGTTCCCTTTGCCATACGCTGGCTCGTCCAATCAACTCCAACTTTAAATCCGCCCATTGGAACGGCTACGTTCATCAAATGATGCGTAAGGCGGGATCAGGTTTAAACGAAACGGACGCACGGAAGATTATCGACTTTTTGGAGTTTGATACCTTGCAGAGAAAGCCCCATTTACAGTAAAGGGTATATACTGTCTCTTCATGCAGAATTCTAAACCGGGCAAACAGGAGGGAAACCCATCTGATTTAACGACAGGCAGTATTCCCCACCATCTACTCCGTATGACAGGACCAATAATATTGAGCCACGTTCTACAGGATGCGTTCAATGTGGTAGATATGGTCTGCGTCGGTCGCTTGGGGGCTGTCCCCTTAGCTGCAGTGACGATCAGTGGTAATCTGTTACGCCTAATCGGGGTCTTCTCACTCGGTATCTCTACCGGAACGGTAATTCTGATCTCCCAATTAATTGGGGCAAAAAAGCAGGAACAGGCGGAAGATTTAGCGACGCAAGCCCTGATATTAGCAACCGTCTTTTCAGGGCTAATCAGTGTGGTCGGCTACTTTTCGGCTGAGTTTGGCTTGCGAATGTTAGGCGCTGAACCTGGTGTAATCCAACTGGGTAAGACCTACATGCAGATTACGCTCGTTGGCAGTATCACCATGTTCGCCTCCATGACCTTAGGGGCAATTTATCGCAGTACGGGTGATACCGTGACCCCAATGGTGGTTTTGATCTTATCAACGATTCTCAATATTGTCCTGGATCTGGTACTAATATTCGGCTTGCTGGGCTTTCCAAGATTGGGGGTGGCCGGCTCAGCTTATGCTACGGTAATCGGTCGAGGGGTCGGGGCGCTGGTACTCCTGCTTTTATGCATTTCAGGACAAAAAGGGTTGTATGTTCGATACCGTCGGCCAAACTTCGACAAGATGTGGCAAATTATGAGACTCGGTATTTTTAGTGCTATGCAAGGATTTTGGCGACACCTATCCCGGATCGGATTTATCTGGTTTGTGGCTAAGCATGGCACATTGGCAGTGGCTGCTTACGGCGTATGTATGCGGCTACGGGTGTTCGTGATGAATCCAGGTTTCGCGCTGGCCGGGGCTGTAGCCCCGATGGTGGGACAAAACATCGGGGCCAAACGGATTGACCGTGCCCGAACCTCTGCCAAGTTCGGCACAATCGTTGCCGTCGCTATGATGACTGTAGTTGGATTAGTGGTCTTTATAATTCCAGACCTTTCAATACGCCTGTTTATCAATGATTCAACAGTCATCGAAATCGGTCGTGTCTTTCTCCGTTATTTAGCGCCGACCTTCGGCTTTATCGCCTTCTCGCTGGTACTAGGTCGAGCCTTGAATGGAACGGGAGACACCTTCTGGCCAATGACACTCACCTTTTTTAGTCAAGGCGGCTTGCTGATCGTCTTTTTGTTGATTCAGATGACCTGGCAACAGGTTGACCTTTTATTAATTTGGATCGGTATTTCAGTTTCTAACATTGTGCAAGGTGGCATGATGTGGGTCGCTTACCGCTGGCGAATAGGAAAAATTGACCATCGGGCCAAAGTTGCTATCGTCGGAGTCGAATCCTAGCGTGAAAAGACAGTTTTATCTGTCCCCTATCTGTTCACAACACAGTTGTTGATTATCAAGACTAGGCTTGCCTCCAATTTTTTCTGCGGTCAAGTTTGATGCTGTTGGGTTATGGCAGTAAGAAACAGTTGCCACAACTCAATTGTACTACTGCAATTACGGTGAGAATTATATTTTCCAACTGAAGTCGCGAGAGTTCTTGGACAATCTGGTTGAGTCTTTTCCGAGAACACAGTATATCGATCGATACTGCTTCATGATACATTCTCTAACCTTGATTATGTTTGATTTAAGAGGGGCTTGTCCTATCTATTCCATCAACTCCTTAATCGAGTTGAAAGCATACTTTCTCACATTATGAAACTCAATGCCCCCTGAAAACTGAGGGCGATTCAGCTAAACATGTCCTCGACTTGCATCAGGGTATAGTGAATTCTGAATTTCTAATTCACACATTTACTGTAATGATAACATTTGATTAATTATTGATATCTATCGAAGTGCAAGCGTCAGAAATAATAGGATATGGTATTGGTATACAGAGACCAAGTTTGAAACGTCCTGATAGTAGGGGATCGAGAATCTGCTGCCTGCAATCAGACCTCTATAGGCCAGACGGATTTTTGTCTGTTAGACAATAGCTGTCCCCGACACTGACAAGCAACCCTTAAACACTTTTCACTAAATGAATTGGAGGATTCTAATGAAACCGATTAATCTGATTACCAGCACAATAGTGTTGGCTATGGCTTCGTCACTCTCGGCTGACCCACTTGTGTTACACATCCAACAACAAGTTAAAGACAAAAGCGATGCTTCTCAGTTTATAGCGCAGAGGGAAAAAATTAATTGGGATGCTAGTGCTACCGCGATAGTAGTCTGTGACATGTGGAGCAAACATTGGTGTAATGGTGCAACTCAGCGAGTGGCTGAAATGGCACCTCGCATGAACAGGGTGATCCAAACAGCACGCAGTCAAGGGGTTCAGATCATTCACTGTCCCAGTGGAGGATTGGGATTTTACACCGATACACCCATGCGGCAACGAGCTCAACAGGCGCCGGTTGTTCCCACTAAAATACCACTGCAAGATTGGTGCTCTCTGGATCCGGAACGCGAATCCGAACTGCCAATCGATGACTCCGATGGTGGATGTGACTGCCAACCTAAGTGTAATTCAGCCGATAATCCGATGAATCTCCGTCAGATAGCAACCATCGAGATACACGATCAAGATGCCATCACCGATAGCGCTGAAGCCTACTACCTGATGCAACAAAAAGGGATTAAAAATGTAATTGTGATGGGGGTTCATACCAACATGTGCGTTTTAGGGCGCCCATTTTCGATCCGGCAGTTGGTCTATCAAGGGCAAAATGTACTGTTAATGCGCGACATGACAGATACGATGTATAATTCTCGACAACGTCCGTTCGTGAGCCATTTTCGTGGCACTGACTTGATCATAGAGCACATTGAGCGTTATTGGTGCCCAACGATCACCAGTGCTGACTTTGTAGATGAGCAGCCCTTTAGCTTCAAGGCAGATACTGAATAGGACAAAAGAAAAAGAACGGTGAGTCTGATGTACCTGGTCGGATGGTTTGAGTTGATGATGCTCTAGCTTTTCTGAAACGGGATGCCTTCCAGTTCTTGTAGGCGTAGCTTTTGTAACCAGTTGTGAAAAAACTGAACTAAGAAAAGTTTGAGAAAATAATCATTTTCGGGGCCGTTGAAAATGACGATGGGACTAATAATCGTATTAAGAGAAACAATCGATCCTTCAGAACGCACCAGAACACTCGAGACAAACGAAGAAAGCAGCACAGGATTAAATAGGGGCAGAACACAATCTTTATGCCGGGATATCAAAGCATCCACTTGTTGAAAAACATAGACGAATAGGTGAACTCCATGATGCTAGCAGCGAAGAAGTACCCCTGAAAATGGCAGCATAGAAGGAATGATCTATGAACAGTGTCAAATATTCTGTTTTATTTTAACCTTTTTCTGCTTAAATTCAGCAGACCCGTACTTTTCTTATGGTCCTATTAGACGGGCTCAGTTGACGGTTTGTGACGAATGTGTTACTATTGCGACTCGATGGTTCCATCCTTAGTTGACTTGTTGCTTCTAGCCCTAAAAGAGATGTAACTTTGTCGCGATGATAGGATGATAGAAAGATGAAAAGTGCTTCTAATCCTCTGATTCGACAGGCGACAGTTTACAACGATCAGGCAATTCGATATTGGCAACAGGGGAAACATCAGGAAGCGCTAGAACTGTGGGAAGACGCTACCGATAAAGCCCCTGAAGCCGCGGAAATTCACCATAATTTGGGAAGTGCCTATCTCTACTTGAACCGTATCGATGAGGCCTACCAGAGTTTACAACGAGCCATCAACCATAATCCTGAACTTGTCGAAGCCTACACGCAAATCGGAAATATCTATCATCGACAAGATGATGTGCCAGCCGCTGTTGAGTATTGGAATCTGGCATTGCAGATTGACCCCACCTACCAAGAAGCGATCGTAAAGTTGGAACAACTGAATACGACCCAGTACGATCTGGAAAACATCCCTGAATATGGTTATTCGGACGACGGATTACCCCTATCGAATATGCCTACGGACCGTGCGACTTCTCCGAAGAATCAACCGCTAACATTAGGCCAGAAACTCTCGCGTGGCATCTCGAAAATATTTGGTGACAAAGACTAACCTCGTAGCAAAGTGAGGGTCTCGATGCAGATCCGTTCTGTTAGTGTTAACCGGGCGATTTATTCCATGAATTTATAAAACAGATTATCTGTCGCAAAATTATTCGTAAAGTATGGCGGAAATTCAACTTAGAAATTTAACCAAGCGGTTTGAGGATGTTATTGCTATCAACAATGTCAGCCTTGAGACCCAAGATCAGGAGTTTTTGGTTATGTTGGGGCCGTCCGGTTGCGGTAAAACAACAACACTTCGATCGATTGCAGGTTTGGAGCATCCGCAAGAAGGGGACATTTTCATTGGCGAAAAAAGGGTTAATGGCTTGTCCCCGGCTGACCGTGACATTGCCTTCGTCTTTCAATTTTATGCCCTCTATCCCCATCTGACGGTTTATGATAATATTGCCTTCCCTCTCAAGGCGGCCAAGGTTGCCAAATCTGATGTTGAGGAACGGGTATCCAGCGTGGCTCAAATGCTGCGAATCGAGCATATTCTGGACCGAAAGCCGAGCCTGCTGAGTGGTGGCGAAATGCAACGCGTAGCCATTGGCCGCTCAATGATACGTCGCCCGACAGTCTTCCTGATGGATGAGCCGATGTCTAATCTCGACGCCAAATTGCGGGTCGAAATGCGGTCTGAACTCAAAAGATTACAACAACAATTGGGTACCACGGCTATCTACGTCACTCATGATCAAGTCGAGGCAATGTCTATGGCAGACCGCATTGCTATCATGGATCATGGGCAGTTAAAACAGATTGGAACACCTGAGGCCGTCTATAATCAGCCTGAGAATTTGTTTGTGGCCGGCTTCATGGGTAATCCATCTATGAACCTGTTGCCTTGTCGGTTCGATTCGGCCGAACAGCAATTACGGTTAGAACATACGGAGGTCGCCATCAAACTTGAAAATCAACATATCGATCTAATCCGGCCAGAAATAAGCGATCAACTGGTCTTTGGAATTCGACCAGAGCGTGTTCACCTTTCAACCACACCGACAACGTCTAACCTCCAGGCCAAAGTACACCTGGTTGAGCCCCTCGGCTCGGCTAATATTGTCGATATTTTGTTGGGCCGGGATCCAGTCGGCGAGTTTGTGTTGCTCCGTATCCGTACACATCCAACCTTGATGCTGGATCCAGGTCAAGTTGTTTGGCTTCACCTCGAGCAACAGCATATCCACATTTTTGATAGAGCTACAGGGGAAGCGTTGTGATCAGGCTTGGATTAAAGGCTTAGGTTAGAATGATAAATTGTGCTCAGATTCAGCAGGATTTTCAACAGAATGGATTTGTCATTGTACCGGATCTATTTAACCGAGACGAAGCTAAACGATTTAAACGGGAGAGTCAATCGGTCATCGAAGCAGTCAAAGCTGAAACAGATCATCCCGATCAGGTAGCCAATCATGGTGTTTACGTCGGCTTAGCCGCTCGGAGCCCAGTTTTCCAAACCGCAGTGGCCGATCCCCGTATTCTCGACATTCTGGAGGTAGTCTTATCACCTAGTATCGAGTTTTTGAGCGACAAAGCGGTTTTCAAGAACCCGCAGGTCGATTTTGCTACTCCCTGGCATCAGGACTGGCACTACTGGGGCGGGCAACATAAAATTTCGATTTGGGTAGCCTTGGATAGTGCTGATGTTACATCGGGTTGCTTAAAACTGGTGCCTGGTTCCCACCGGACAATCAGTGTTCACGATGGTGAAGCCAATGACGGAAAGGGGTTTGGTCATCGACTTCGCCTGGATGCGGTCGATGAATCAAAGGCCGTAACGGCTGAAGTCACCGTTGGCGGTGCTGTCTTTTTCCACGACTTAACGCTTCATGCGAGCTATCCTAACACTACGGGCGCCGAACGATGGACCTGGATTCCAACCTACCGGGATGCCCAAACAGGCGATCTTGATTACAACTGGGCGGTGGCAGCCAAAGTTGTGCGAGGAATACAATAGACGTAGATCGGTGTTCGGTAGAGATTGTTCACATAAACGATCTGTTTGGGTTGCCAACCGGGTAGAGCAAAGGTATGACTGATGATAATAGTGCCTGGTCGAAGTTCCCGTTGAAACTTGAGGCTGAGTTTAGCCATAATTTCTGTTGAAAGGTAGCAAACGACTAGTTCAGCCGGTGTAATAGTTAGCCGGTAAAAGTTTTGTCGTTTCAAAGCCAGGTTGTGGTACTTTCCCAGTTTGGTGCGCACCACGGTAAAGAGGTAGGGAAGAGGTGAATTCTCACAGGCAACAACGGTGGTATCTGTTATCTGACGGCTGATCGCACACGCTAGTGTCCCCCATCCAGATCCGAGTTCATAGATGTTTCCGACCGAGCGCCCTTCGGTTTCACCCCTTAATTCCCAAATAATAGAGAGCAGATGTTGCCTGACTTTAGCGGATGTAGGCATGGGAGAAATACCGTTTTTGACCGTGTAGAGGACAATTGATGCCCCTGCTAATAAGCAGGATGTAATGACTAAAACAGCTATGGTTGGAGGAAACATGAGAGGTAGATTACGCCATCCATGATCTCGGCGAAGTGCATAATAGCGAAGGATGTCGAGATTCCAGATGGTAGAGATCCATTTTAATGGAACGAGATCCGTTCCTCACCGGTTGCGCATTTTGGAGCAGAAAAGTAGGTGGAGGACGGGGCGAGAAACCTGTGGGTATCAATTGTCGCTGGCAGGAGAAAGAACGGATTATCCTTTGAAGCTAGTATTCCTAATAAACCGCGATTGGGGTAGAACCGGTCGAGAGTAACTGGGCCGATTGCACCGGTAATATCTTGAGTGTGAGTTGACAGAACGAAATAATGAAATCGAAATATAGGAGGTCCAACCGGTCTGGGCCTTCTAGTCAGTGAGGTGGTAGCAGCATGGCTATCAAATACCAAAGCAGATGAAAGCTGTTGTTTTTGAAGGTGAAAACCGAGTTTCGATTCAGGATAAGCCGGTGCCGAAATTGGATGATGGCGAGGTCTTGATTCAGGTAGATCTATGTGGGGTTTGTGCTTCCGATTTGGCTGCTATCCGTGGTGAAGTAACCGACTACTCACCACCGGTGGTACTAGGTCATGAAGTGGCCGGAACAGTGTCCGAAAGTCGCCACCCATCGGTTAAGGTGGGTCAGAAAGTGACGGTTAATCCAATGATTACCTGCGGCGAATGCGACTATTGCCGGGCAGACTTGGATAAATACTGCACCCAGATTGTCGGAATTGGTCACGATATCGACGGTGGATATGCTGAGTATTTCAAGTTCCCCAAACATGCCATTGAGACGGGAAAACTGATCACTGTCTCTGACACGGTGGCAACGACTGACTTGGTGTTTTTAGAACCGTTGGGCTGTTGCATCAATGCCGAACGAGAGACGATTTTCGGCCAATCGGTCGCTATTTTAGGGGCTGGACAAATTGGGCTAATGTTCACCCAGTTAGCCAGGAAACGTGGACTTCAGGTAATCGTTATCGAACCAATTCCTGAACGACGGCAACTGGCAGAGGCATTTGGGGCCGAGGCCGTTTTCGATCCCAGTGCAGTAGACCAGATCACCCAGCTAACACACGGTGGAGCAGATACTGTCATTTCGGCTACTGCCAATGACCAACCTGCCATTGATCTAGCTTTCCAACTGGTGAAGCGAGGCGGTTGCCTCAACTTTTTCGGGCTTTCAGCCCACGACCAATATCTGAATCTCAATCTAGAGCAGCTACACTTTACGGGTTATAAAATCATGGCTTCCTGGGCCTTTTCTCGCTGGAGCCTTGACCAGGCACGTAAGATGATCTCTGGTGAAGAAATCCAACTATCCCCCATGTTGTCCAACCGTTTCCCTATTTCTGAGAGCTTAACCGCTATTGACCACGCCAAAAATGGGCTTGGTATCAAGACGGCTATCTTGGGTCAGGTTTAACGTGTTCATTGACTCACATGCCCATATTCAACTAAGCCAGTTTGATCAGGATCGGCAAGCCGTTATCGACCGGGCAACCTTGGCCAAGGTTGAGACAATTCTCGTGGTCGGTTTCGATCTGGAAACCAGTCAGGCTGCGATTCGGTTAGCAGAAACCGGCGACCAGATCTATGCTACTGTCGGTATCCATCCGCACGAGGCCAAAGACTGTACCAGCCAAACGCTCGAAGATATTTACCAGATGGCGCAACATCCAAAGGTCGTAGCTTTGGGAGAGATGGGACTCGACTACTTTCGCAATCTGTCACCGGAACTAGTACAGAAAGAGGTTTTCGAGCAGCAACTGGATCTAGCCGAGCAACTGAACTTGCCGGTCGTCATACACAACCGCGAAGCCTTTGCCGACATTCTACCGATTCTACAAAATAGGTGTGCTCGTACCCGCGGGGTTTTGCACTGCTTCTCTGGAAATGTAGAGGCCATGCAGCAGTCGATTGATGCGGGTTTTTACATCGGCATTGGTGGGCCTGTCACTTATACAAAAGCAGACGACTTAAGACTCGTGGCTCAACGAATGCCTGCCGACCGTTTTTTGATTGAAACCGATTGTCCTTGGCTGGCTCCGCAATTCCGCCGGGGTAAGCGGAATGAGTCTGCCTATGTAACCGCAGTGGCTGAGAAAATCGCAGAACTGCGGCAAACGACAGCGGTAGAAATCGGGCAAGTCAGCAGTCAAAACTTTCGCCGACTTTTCTTGTAGCACAAAAAAGGCCGTAAGGATGGATACTTACGGCCCTTTATGGTCTTTGCGACTATTAGCGCAGCGACTTGTTCTAGTATGCGTTCTTAACGTATCCCCAACTAGAAGCCAGTTTCTCCTTGGCATCGACAGCGAAAAATCCCGGCCCGGTGACCAGTATACTGTCGATAATGCCCATGCCCCAACTCTCGTGCCAAACACCAACTGTGCCGGCGCTCTGATAGTCGGCTTTTGCATACTCAGCAGTAGGTTTTCCCAACTTGTTGGAGGGCATGTCTTTCTTGAAGCCCTTGATATCGGCTAGTTTTTTGTACCAGACCCGAATCTGTTTGCCTCTGACCTCGACTCGCCCAAAAAAGGCTGTTTTGTTGTCCTGAGGTAGACC